>Ga0209992_10003002_pt1 | contig 14707 bp, 24 predicted proteins | sample 2SBtaG_2_FD_182564 | JGI IMG/M metagenome (GOLD analysis project Ga0209992, IMG submission 182564) | Deep subsurface microbial communities from Kolumbo volcano to uncover new lineages of life (NeLLi) - 2SBTROV12_ACTIVE470 metaG (SPAdes)... | ecosystem: Environmental > Aquatic > Marine >... | reverse complement strand
TAGAAGGGTTCGAGGACCGAGGACCTGATGGTCAACCTACTGGAATTAAATTACCTTACATTGTAACTATCGAAGAAGGTTCACGTGAAGTTTTATCTATTAGAAGAAACTATGAAATTAACGATCCTAAGAAAAAGAAAATTTCTTACTTTGTACATTTTAAATTTTTACCTGGTTTAGGTTTTTATGGTTTTGGTTTAATCCACATGATTGGTGGATTATCAAGAACAGCAACAGCTGCATTAAGATCTTTACTAGATGCTGGTACCCTCTCCAATTTGCCAGCAGGATTTAAGATGCGCGGCATCCGAATTAGAGATGACGCGCAATCTATTACTCCAGGTGAATTTAGAGATGTGGATGCTCCAGGCGGAAATATTAAAGATGCGTTTATGGCATTACCGTTTAAAGAGCCTTCACAAACTTTGTTACAGCTTATGGGTGTCGTTGTTTCAGCCGGGCAAAGATTTGCCTCGATCGCTGACCTTCAAGTAGGTGACGGGAATCAACAAGCAGCAGTGGGAACGACAGTGGCTTTGTTGGAACGAGGAAGCAGAACTATGTCTGCGATTCACAAAAGAATTTATGTGAGTCTTAAACAAGAGTTTAAAATGCTTGCTCGAGTATTTAAATTATATCTTCCACAAGAGTATCCTTATGATGTGGTAGGTGGCCAACGATTTATTAAACAACAAGATTTTGATGACAGGGTAGATATTTTACCTGTTGCAGATCCAAATATATTTTCTCAAACTCAAAGAATATCAATTGCTCAAGCTGAATTACAATTAGCACAATCAAATCCGCAAATGCATAATTTATATAATGCGTATCGTGCAATGTATGAAGCTTTAGGTGTAAAAAATATTGATATGATTTTAAAACCAGTCCCAAAACCAATGCCAATGGATCCATCTATTGAAGCTATTCAAGCTTTAGGTGGTCAACCGTTCCAAGCATTTAAAGGACAAGACCATAGAGCTCACATTACTGCTCATTTAAACTTTATGTCGTCTTCAATGGCTAGAGGAAACCCAATGGTAACAGCTGCAATGCAAAAAAACATTTTTGAACACATAAGTTTGATGGCATTAGAGCAAGTTGAAGTAGAATTTAAAGATCAAATTGTAATGATGCAACAAATGCAACTACAAATTCAAGCAAATCCTGCTTTAGCGCAAGATCCACAGATGCAACAACAGATGATGACGTTAAATATGCAAATAGAGTCTAGAAAAGCAGTTTTAATTGCAGAAATGTTTGAAGATTTTGCTAAAGAAGAGGCTGAATTAATGGGTGAATACGGAAATGACCCAATTGCTAAGTTAAAAGCAAGAGAATTAGACATCAGAGCACAAGATGACTTCACAAAAGCACAACAATCCCAAGAAAAAATTAATCTTGACCGAATGAAAGCTTTTATGAACCAACAAAACAAGGATGAAAAGCTTGAACAGAACGAAGAGCTTGCAGAATTACGTGCTGCAACTTCCCTTGCTAAACAAGAAATGGCTAACCGAAGTAAAATTCACGATTTTGGTAGAAATTTTAAGAAAAAATAAATATAATAACTTAAGGAGAAAATTATGGCAGATTTAAAAGATAAACTTTCTTATGGTAGTAAAGGAACTGTTGCTTCAGTTAATGCAACTGGAGGTGTAGAGATTGCAACTCCAGAAGTTAGAACAGAAACAGATCCAAGATCTACTATCCTTACGAACCAAGACTCACCTACTAATAAAATTGGTATTGGAGATCAAGTTGAGGTTAGAGGAACTAAAAGAATGTTAAAATCTAAAAGTAAAAAAGCAACTTGGTACTAGGTCATGTGGTTATCGGCAATTAAATTAGCTGTCTCTGCTGGTAGTAAAATTTATGCTAACAAGCAGAAGGCAAAAGTCGCAATGTCTGATGCACAGCTATTGCACGCTGAACGACAAGCTCGAGGTGAGGAAGCTTACCAAGGCAAGTTGTTAGAGGCACGTCAAAACGATTATAAGGACGAATTTGTTCTTGTAATATTGTCTGCCCCTATAATTGTGCTTGCGTGGGGAGTCTTCTCGGAGGATCCTGGCGCTCTCGATAAAGTGAAAACTTTCTTCGAGCATTTTGCGGCACTCCCGACTTGGTTCAGTACCCTTTGGATTTTAGTCGTGGGATCAATTTTTGGAATTAAGGGTACACAAATCTTTAAAAACGGAGGAAAAAAATAATGGCAAACAGAAGATTTAATAAACAAGTTGCTAATTCTAGAACACCAATGAAAGTTGGCGGAAGAGCAATGAAAATGGGTGGTGGAATGTCTACTGCTAGAAAAGATATGGCTTCAGGATACTACAAAGATGATATGGGTATGAGAGGTGGAGCTATGTATAAAAAAGGTGGCAAGGTTAAAAAAAATACTAAGCGTATGAATAGACTTGAAGAACTTGGAAGAGTTGATGCTGAAAAAGCAAGAACTAGAAAAGGTAAGAAGAATCTTAAAGCTGAAAAGAAAAGAATAGTTAAAGAACTTAAGAAGGGTTAATTATGAAAAAACCAATTCCAAAAGGTAAAAAAGGTAAAGGCATAAGAAAACTTAAAAAGGTAGCTCCAGCAGTTGCAAAACGAATGGGTTACAAAAAAGGAATGCGAGCGAGATAATGGCTAAACTTTGTCCTGCAGGAAAAGCTGCAGCTAAGAAAAAATTTGCTGTGTACCCAAGTGCATATGCAAATATTTGGGCAAGCAAATACTGTAAAGGAAAAGTTGGACGTAAGAAAAAATCAAGCGGAGGACTTGCACAAAAAGGAAGAGGCTGTGAAATTAGATGAGCGGTCTGAAGAAATGGTTGGACGAGAAATGGGTGGACATTGGAGCACCGAAGAAGAACGGCAAGTATCAACCATGCGGAAGACAGAAGGGGAGCAAAAGGAAATATCCAAAATGCGTACCACTTGCAAAAGCCACACGGATGACAAAAGGGCAAAAGGCATCTGCTGTCAAACGAAAACGAGCAGTATCTAACACTGGACCTAAACCAACTAACGTTCCAACATTTTCTAAACGAGATAGAAAAGCAATTGGAGGAATAATATGAAAATGCCAAACACAAAATATACAGGCAGTTTTATAAAAGGTGGTCCTGGAGAAAATCAAAGTTATAAAAAATATTACGGCAAGATGCTTCAAGGTTTCAAAAGAGGTGGTGACGTAATGCCCAAAAGAAATAAAAAAAATTTTAGACCCACTGAAAAAGGGGCTGGAATGACACAAGCAGGAGTTAAAGCATATAGAGCAGCAAATCCTGGTAGTAAATTAAAAACAGCAGTAACTGGAAAAGTTAAAAAAGGTTCTGCTGCTGCAAAACGTAGAAAGTCGTATTGTGCAAGAAGTGCCGGTCAAATGAAACAGTTTCCTAAAGCTGCAAAAGATCCTAATTCTAGACTACGTCAGGCTAGAAGAAGATGGAAATGTTAGATAAATTTATATTAAACATATTAGGAAAAATAGATGATGCTGTTGCAAAAGTAGAAGATTATGCAATTAAACTTGTAGAGTGGTGTTGGCAATCAAGAGTAAATATATTAAACAAAAAAAGGAAAAAGAAAAATGGATGAAATAAACTTAATAACTAAAATACAAAAACAATTAAAAGAAAACTATCAACAAATTGCAAATGCAATGGTAAGTGGTGGTGTTGACAATATGGAAAAATACAAGTACATGTTGGGACAGGCCCACGCCTACCAATATATTTCAGGGGAAATATCCAACCTGCTAAACAAAGGAGCCACGAATGGAAAAGACAGAGACGGCAAAGTCGTCGACATTGGAAAAGACAGAAGTCCCAAAGCATAAAAATGCTTTGGCAGAAAAATACGAAAAAGAAAATAAAGAACAACATCAAAAAGAAGTTGATGGTTACGAACGTTTGAAGACTAAAGAGTCTTCTAAACTACCAAGGCCAACCGGCTGGAGACTTTTAGTTTTACCTTTTAAGATGCCAGAGAAAACTAAAGGTGGATTGTATCTTGGACAAGATACTTTGGAAAGACAACAAGTTGCATCTACATGCGGACTCGTTCTTGAAATGGGACCACATTGTTATGACAAAGAAAAATTTCCCGAAGGCCCTTGGGCCAAGAAGGGAGATTGGGTTATCTTTGCTCGTTATGCGGGTTCAAGATTACCTATAGACGGTGGGGAAGTTAGATTGCTAAATGATGATGAAGTGTTAGCAACCATCGATAGACCCGAAGATATACTTCATACATTTTAACCATAGGAGCATACTATGCAAAACGTAGACAAACCAGTTGACATAGATACATCCGGACCAGGTGCCGAAGTAGAGTTAGATTCAGTTAAAGAAGAATTAATTGAAGAAACTGTAGTTGAAGAAAAAACACCAGGAACGGATAAGTCATATGAAAACGAACGTGAAACAAAACTTGAAGACGGTGGTAGCGCCGATGACGCAAATGCGAAATCTGATGAGCCAACTGATGTTCAAGCTAGCGAAGAGAATACAGAAAAAAAGAAAGAATTAGAAGAATACTCTGAAGGAGTAAAAAGAAGAATAGCTAAATTAACTAAAAAAATGCGTGAGTCTGAGCGAAGAGAAGAAGCAGCTACGATTTATGCAAAAAGTGTTTTAGCTGAAAAAGAAGCTTTAAGTGCTAGACTTTCAAAATTAGATACAGGATTTGTATCTGAAAAAGAAAATAGAATTAAAGCAGGTATGGAAGCAGCTGTTGCAAAACTTGCAAAAGCTAGAGAAGAAAGTGATCTTAAAGCTGAAGTTGCTGCAAGCGCAGAAATTTCAAGACTAGGTTATGAAGAAGCAAGACTTGCTGATTTAAAAGCTAGACAAGTTGAACAGAAAACTGAAACTCCAGTACCACAACAACAAATACAACAAGAAGTGGATGTGCCAAGACAAGTAGATTCTAGAGCAAGAGATTGGGCTAGAAAAAACGAATGGTTCAACAAAGATCCCATAATGACTGAGGGAGCAAAAGTAATACACAGACAGTTGACTGAAATAGAAGGATATGACCCTAATACCGAACCTGAAGAGTATTATTCAGAGGTAGATAGAAGAATAAGACTTGAATTTCCGCACAAGTTTGATACTAATGTTACTCAGGAATCGACTAGACCTACTCAAACTGTGGCTTCGGCTACGCGAGCAAACAGGTCTTCTAGTCGCAAAATTGTGAAACTCACGCCTTCACAGGTAGCAATTGCTAAAAAATTGGGTGTGCCACTTAAAGACTATGCGGAACAATTAAAAATCACGGAAGGAGTATAAGCATGGAAAATCAAGATCAAAAAACTTCACGTGCGAGTCAGACTAGAGAAAAAACATCTCGACCAAAAGTCTGGTCTCCACCATCTTTATTAGATGCACCCCCTGCACCGGCAGGATATGTCCACAGATGGCTAAGAGCTGAGTCTATGGGATTCGACGATTCTAAGAACGTACAAAGCAGAATAAGATCTGGCTTTGAATTAGTAAGAGCCGATGAATATAATGAAACAGACTATGCTGTAGTGGAAGACGGTAAGTACAAGGGAGTGATCGGTCAAGGTGGCCTAGTGCTCGCTAGAGTACCTGTAGAGATCGCACAACAATACGCTGATTACTATCGTAAGCAAGCGCAGGAGAACGAAAGTGCCTTCGACAACGATCTCTTAAAGGAAGAGCATCCAAGTATGCCTATCAGTGTTGATAGAAATACTCGTGTAACTTTTGGTGGTACGAAGAAATAAGTTTTTTAACAATTTCTAGTTCATCATTTAAATTAACCAAGGAGAAAAACTATGGCAAACCAAGATAGTCCTTTCGGCTTAAGAGCAATAGGAAAAATCGGTCAAAATAGAGATAACCAAGGTTTAGCGGAATTTAGTATTGCAGCTTCTGCAACAGCTATCTACGGTCAAGATCCAGTTAAAGCGTTAGCTACTGGAACTATCGGAGTAGCGGCAGCAGGTGATACTTTACTAGGATCCCTAAATGGTGTTTTCTTTACAGCAGCCGATACATCAAAACCAACGTTTGCGAACCATCTGAATGCAAGTAACACTGCAACAGATATCGTAGGCTTTGTATCTTCAGATCCTTACGAGAGATTTGAGATTCAATCAGACAACACAACAGCTTCTGCACAAACTGATGTTTTCATGAATTATGACATCACTTATGCAGCAGGAAGTTCTCACGATTACCTTTCAGGTGTTGAACTAGATGACTCGACTACGTCGACAGCTAGTGGACAGCTAAGAGTAGTTGGAGTTTCAAAAGACATTAAGAACAATGATTTAACTGCATCGCATGTTAACTTTGTTGTAATGATCAATGAGCACTTCTTAAAAGGTACAGCTGGAGTATAATAGCAGAATAGGAGATTAAATTATGGCTATATCACGAGGACAACTAGTTAAAGAACTAGAGCCAGGTTTGAACGCACTGTTCGGCTTGGAATACAAAAGATACGAAAACCAACATGCTGAGATCTACGCGACAGAAACTTCAGACAGAGCTTTCGAAGAGGAAGTTATGTTATCTGGATTCGCTAATGCTCAAGTAAAACCTGAAGGTTCAGGTGTAGTTTTTGACAATGCTCAAGAAACTTACACTGCAAGATACACTATGGAAACTGTGGCTCTTGCCTTCGCTATTACTGAGGAAGCGGTGGAAGATAACCTGTATGACAGACTGTCAAGCAGATACACTAAAGCGTTAGCTAGAAGTATGGCAAATACTAAGCAAGTTAAAGCTGTTAATCCTTTGATTAATGGTTTTGGAGGTGGTTTCACTTCTGGAGATGGTAGCAATTTATTTGCAACTAATCACCCAACTATTGCTGGTACAGTGGCAAACACTCTATCTACAGCAGCGGACTTAAACGAAACTTCATTAGAGCAATCTCTTATTGACATTGCAGCGTTTACTGATGAAAGAGGTTTAAAAATTGCAGCGAAAGCAACAAAAATGATTGTTCCTTCTGCGCTACAATTTCAAGCTGAAAGATTGATGAAATCAGAAGGCAGAGTTCAAACTGCTGATAATGATATCAACGCAGTTAGATCAATGGGAATGGTTCCTCAAGGTTACAGAGTGAACAATTTCTTAACTGATCCTAACGCGTTCTTCCTTATCACTGATGTTCCAAACGGAATGAAACATTTCGTTAGAACACCGATCAAAACAGCTATGGAAGGTGACTTCGACACTGGAAACTTAAGATTTAAAGCTAGAGAAAGATACCAATTTGGTGTGTCTGACTTTAGAGGAATCTTCGGTTCTCCTGGAGTAAGTTAATAGATAATTTTGAGGCGGGACACAATCCCGCCTCAATTACAAAATAAGAAAGAAAAACTCATGAAAAAACTTTTCATTAATATTTGGGCCTATAATCATCACGCTAAATTTACTGTGTTAGCTGAAGATAATGCTAAAAGTGTAGAAAATGCTATACTTGACAAACTAGGAGATAAAAGTATAAAATGGGAAGATCTTGGAGTTAGTTATGACGACAAGAAAAATAGAATAACTTTTGAAGAGGTTATAGATGATACAAGACCTATACAAAGCAAAAAGGTCCTTGGAGTTGAAGTGGGAACAGGAGCATCTGTCTAATGGTAGATACACTCTTGAAATGGTCAGAATTGATGACAAAGTTAAAGAAGTCATCACAAAGATCAAGCTGGAAGAAGCAGCGATTGCTCACAAGCAAAACACCATAGAAGGTGCAGCTCCAGAAGTTTCAGTAGCTACTTAATAAAAAAGCTACATCGTTGAATAAATTCAATTCACATTACAGGCTCTCTTGCACTCTATTAAAAACTAGTATATAAAAAATACACTATACATAAATTGAATATCGACGCGTATAGTCGATGGCCTAGAAACGATATTCAAATAACTAGGAGGATAATAATATGGCAAATACTACTTTTTCAGGACCAGTACGTTCTGAAGGTGGCTTTCAAATGGCTACAAAAAACGCAACAACAGGTGCAGTTACAACTAGAATGAGTTCAGGTATGCCTGACTTAACTGGTTTGTTATTAGCTGACACAGCAACAGCAGCAAATATTTCTATCGCTGATGGAATTATCGCAACTGTAAATTACACAGGTGCAGCAGCATGTGCTGTAGCATTACCAGCAGCAACTAGAGGTGCGATCGCAGTTTACGTTCAAGCTAAAGACACAGCGGGCGGAGTTTTGACTTTAACTTTTGATGCAGCAGGATCTGATGTTTTTGCTACAGGTTCTTTAATTGAATCAAGAGCAGCTAATGAAGTAACTTTTGATACTTCAACAGCAGGTGAAACACAATTAGTTTACACACCAGCTAACGCAGCTACAAACTTGTTTACAACTGGAAGCAAAATTGCTTTTATGTGTTTTGAAGACGGTACATGGCACATTGCAACTGAATTCACTGGTGCAGCAGCAGCTGTTACTGGTGCGTTTGCATTTGCAGCGTAATAAATAATTAATGTGGGGCTTCGGCCCCACATATAAATTTTAAGGAGATTAAACATGGCAAGCAAAGGTGATATACAAGCAACTAGATCCACGGCCGCAGCAGGAGCTGCAGCTATCATTTCGCAACCAATAAGACTACGAGGTATTATTATTGCTAATGATGGTGTTGGTGCTGGTGTTTTAGAGCTTACAACAACTTCAAATACTGGAACTACATTATTTATTGGTGATGTTCCAAATGGAGATGTAATTAATTTTACATTCCCAGAAGATGGAATTTTATTTCCAAAAGGAATTTTTTGTAAAACTAAAACTAACGTTGCAGCTTACACATTATTAACAGATAAATTTTCTGGTGCAGGTTTAACAGCAGGGTAATTAAATGGCCAATACTACTTCTGGCACTACAACGTTTGACAAAACGTTTTCGATCGACGAGATAATTGAAGAGTCTTATAACAGACTTGGTCAATTTGACATGAGCGGCTATAATTTAAAAACCGCTCGAAGATCGTTAAACATAATGTTCCAGGAATGGGGTAATAGAGGTCTTCATTTTTGGGAAGTAGCTAATACTAATATTACTTTAGTAAATGGTCAAAACGAATATAAAATTTTTAGAGCAACGTCTGATGGTAATTCTAATGGAGTGACATCTACATTGTCAGCAGCTATTACCTCCACAACAGCTACCACAGGAATTACGTTAGCTTCTATAGATAACATGCCAACCACAGGTACTATCAACGTAGGATCTGAAAATATTTCTTACACTGGGTTTAGTGATTTAGAGCTCACGGGAGTAACACGTGGAGTCAATGGAACTACTGCAGCTACTCATTCAAGCGGAGATACTGTTACTAACTTTGTAAATCAAGCTACAGAAATTTTAGAGTGTTCGTACAGAAATAACTCTAATGTAGATTCGCCTTTAGAAAAAATAAATAGGTCTCAATATCAGGCATTGTCTAATAAAACAGCTACAGGACAACCCTCACAATACTTTGTTCAAAGATTTATTGATCACATTTTAATCACTGTTTATTTAACGCCAGGCGCTTCTCAAAATGGTGATGTTATTAATTTTTATTATGAAAAAAGAATTCAAGATGCAGGTGCTTACACTAATGCAACAGATGTACCTTATAGATTTGTACCTTGCATGGTTGCGGGTTTAACTTATTATCTATCTATGAAGTACGCACAACCAAGAATACAAGAAACAAAATTAATTTATGAAGATGAATTGGCTAGAGCTTTAGAAGAAGATGGTTCTTCTGCTAGTGTCTACATTTCACCTAAAACTTATTATCCGAGTATATAATTATGGGAAATTTATCAAAAGGAAGATACGCAAAATTTATTTCAGATCGATCAGGTTTAGCATATCCTTACAGAGAAATGGTTAAGGAATGGAATGGTGCAAGAGTTCATACTTCTGAATATGAACCAAAACAACCTCAGTTGGAACCTAAACCCTACACTGCTGATCCACAAGGATTACCACATCCAAGACCGGCAAGAACAGAATTTCCAACTACAGATTTTTTACCGACTAATCCTTTTACGATGACTAATGCTTCTACTCAAGTTTCTGTTAGCTTTCCTTTTAGTGGTTATCAAAATGGAGACTTTATAAGATTCTATGATGTTAAAAGTCCTGTGGGAGGAGTTGCAATTTCTACTTTAGAATTAGAGACTACTTTAAACGGAAATATTACAGCAACAGATACCTCTATTACTTTAACTGACTCTTCTGCTTTTCCTAGTCAAGGATATATTGCAATTGAAAAAATAAATGCAACATCTGGATTATATGAAACTGAAACTATTTACTACAATGGTAATTCAGCAAACGTCTTATCGAATTGTGTTCGAGGAACAGCTGCTCCTTTTAGAGGACAGACTCCCAAAAACACACCCGCAGGTGAACACTCCAGTGGAGCAAAAGTTTACGGTGCTTACGCAGTAACGATGGTTCCAACAGTAGTAGCACAAGCGGGACAACCTTCAACTGTTACAGAATTTAACAGTTTTACTTTTAATTTAATCAGTGCTGCAAGTAGCATAGAAACGGGAGGCGGGTTCCAATGTTTAGCTGGACCTGTTAATGATAGAGCATGACATACACAGAATTAGTACAAAAAATTAGAGACTACACAGAAGTAGATTCAAATGTTTTAACTGATACTATTTGTAATGGATTTATAGAAAATGCAGAATTTAAAATTCTTAGAGAAGTTGATTCAGATAACAACAGAAGATATGCAACAGCTAACTTAATTACTTCAGATAGATTTATTTCAAGACCTGCAGGTTTATTAATTGTTAGATCTGCTCAAATTATTGATTCAGATGGAAGTTCTCAACCAAACAACAGAGATTTTTTACAATATAGAGATACAAGTTTTATGTCGGAATTTAATCCTACAGAAGCTACTGGAGTACCTAAATACTATAGCTTATGGGACGAACAAAACATTGTAGTAGCCCCTACACCCGATGCTACTTATACAATTCAGTTAAACTATATCTTGAAAGACCCTGGTTTATCTGCTACAAATACTACTACATACATAAGTCAAAATTTTCCCAACGGTTTATTGTATGCATGCCTAGTAGAAGCTTATGGCTTTTTAAAAGGGCCCATTGACATGCTCCAGTTATATGATAAAAAATATTCTGAAGCCGTCAAAGGATTCTCAATAGAACAAATGGGAAGACGAAGACGAGATGAATATCAAGCAGGTGTTCCTCGAATAGGAAAACAATAAGGAGATATACTATGGCTATAACACAGGCAATCGCAAATGCGTTTAAAAAACAATTATTAGAAGGAGATCAAAATTTTTCTTCATCTAGTGGTGATAAATTTAAACTAGCTCTCTATACTTCTTCAGCAACTCTAAACTCAGCAACAACTTCTTTTACAACTTCTGGTGAAGTTGCAAATACAGGTACTTACGCTTCCGGTGGTGATCCATTAACAGGTCAAAATACTTCAATTGCATCAGGTGTTGCAATTGTAGACTTTGCAGATTTATCATTCACAGGTGTAACGTTGACAGCTAGAGGTGCAATGATCTACAATACATCTTCTGCAGTTACTAATGCAGCAGTTGCAATTTTAGATTTTGGAGCAGATAAAACAGCTACATCAGGAACTTTTACAATTCAGTTTCCAGCATTTACTACAGCAGCAGCTATATTAAGAATATCTGGTTAAGGAGAATTAAATGGCGTTAGTCGTAAACGATAGAGTTAAAGAAACCTCTACCACTACTGGCACGGGTACACTTACTCTTGCAGGAGCAGTAACAGGTTTTGAAACATTTTCTAGTGCAATTGGAAATACAAACACAACGTATTACGCAATTGTAAATACTGTTAATGCTGAATTTGAAGTTGGATTAGGGACAGTAGCAGCAGGCACTTTAGCTAGAACCACTGTTATATCATCATCAAATTCTGATAGTGCGGTAGATTTTGCAGCGGGCACAAAAAATGTTTTCTGTACTTTACCTGCATCAAAATCAGTAATACTAGATGCTAGTGGAAACATTGTTGCAAACAATGGATCTAACTTAACAGCATTAAACGCAACACAATTAACTTCAGGCACAGTGCCTGATGCAAGATTTCCATCAACACTACCGGCAGTTAACGGTTCAGCATTAACAAATTTAAATGCAAGTAATTTAGCTTCTGGTACAGTACCTGATGCAAGATTCCCAGCAACACTTCCTGCAGCAAACGGTTCAGCTTTAACAGCATTGAATGCAAGTAACCTTGCAAGTGGTACTGTTGCAAACGCAAGACTCGATGCTCAACTACAAGACGTTGCTGGACTAGCAACAACCGCAGGTAAAATTATTCAAGGTGATGGATCTAATTTTGCTCTTTCAGCTTACACACTACCTACCTCAGATGGATCTGCAAACCAAGTTTTAACTACTGATGGTTCTGGAGCAGTTACTTTTGCAACTCCAACAGTGGGAGATATAACTTCTGTTGTAGCAGGAACTGGTTTAACTGGTGGTGGAACATCAGGTGATGTAACTTTAAATGTTGCCGCAGGAAATTTAATTGACGTTCAAGCAGATCAAGTAGATGTAGATTTATCAGAACTAGTAACATCAACTTCAGATGCTGACGGAGATTTTTTTGCAGTTGTAGATGCTGCTAATGCTCAAAAGAAATTAACTAAGGGTAATATTGCTATTTCAGGTTTTAATAATGATAGTAATTTTATTGATGGATCTGCTTTAAATGCTTCTAATTTAAGTTCGGGAACGGTGCCAGACGCTAGATTTCCCGCTACATTACCCGCAGCTAACGGATCTGCATTAACAGCATTGAATGCTTCAAACTTAGGTAGTGGAACTGTTCCAGACGCTAGATTTCCCGCAACACTGCCAGCATTAAATGGTAGTGCTCTTACAGATTTAAATGCTTCAAACTTAGGTAGTGGAACTGTAGCTAATGCAAGGCTAGATGCACAACTTCAAGACGTTGCAGGTTTAGCTGTAACTAACGGAGGTTTTATTGTTGGTGATGGTTCTAATTTTGTTTTAGAAACTGGAGCTACTGCAAGATCTTCTATAGGGTTAGGTACAAGTAATGATGTTCAATTTGATAGTTTTGGAGTTGGAACTGCAGCTTCAGGAACTACTGGTGAAATAAGAGCAACAAACGACATTACTGCTTTTTATTCTTCAGATAAATCTTTAAAAGAAAATATTAAAAATATTGAAAACCCTTTAGAAAAAGTCAGCCAAATAAATGGTGTAACTTTTGATTGGACAGAGGACTATATTAAACAACACGGTGGTGAAGACCAATATTTCGTTAGAAAAAATGACGTAGGTGTTATTGCACAAGAAATAGAAAAAGTTTTACCTCAAGTAGTTGCAACAAGAGAAGATGGTATCAAAGCTGTTAAATATGACAGAATTGTTGCTTTGTTAATTGAATCTATCAAAGAACTTAAAAAAGAAATAGAAGAACTTAAATCAGGAGCCTAATCCATGGCCCTAGGAGTTAGTGCATATTCAGAAACACCTTTCGGTGCAGAACTTTCAAATGTCATTGCATATCCATCAGGTATTCAATTAACAGCTCAAGAAAATTCAGGTACCGTTAGTATAGATGTAGCTGTTTCTGTAACAGGTCAAGCTTTAACCTCTACTTTAGGAACAGCAAATGGATCTTCTTTAGTAAATGTTGCTCTAACAGGTCAAACTTTAACAGCAGCAGAAGGAACACTTACACAATCATCAAATCAAGAAATTAATCTAACAGGTTTTGATTTAAACCTTAACTTAGCTACTTCTACACATGATACTTTAACAGCTTTTAGCGAAGCACCTTTTGCAACATTAAGTCCAGCTACATTCCTTGTTAATGTTGGAATAGAGGCTACAACAGGTGGTATTCTTGTAGGAACTACTTTACCTCTATCGTTGGGTACAGTCTCAGTTGCAGCTGATGCTAACACTGGCACATTAACCGGTCAAGCAATGACTATTCAAGAGGGTCAAGTGACTGCAGATGATGCAAGTGCTGAAGTAACAGGTCAAGCTTTAGTTTCAAACCTTGGAACAGCAATAGGTGATGCAAACACTATAGCAAGTGCGACTGGTTTTGCTTTAACTATGCAAGAGGGTCAAGCAACCGCAGATGATGCAAGTGCTGAAGTAACAGGTATAGGTCTTTCTGTAAATCTTGGTACAGCTGTTTTAGATGCAAATACTTTAGTAGATTTAACTGGTTTTGCTTTAACTATGCAAGAAGGTCAAGCTACAGCCACAGATTCGGTAGCAAGACCAACAGGAATTGTTATGACAATGGCTGAAGGAAATATTGCAGGTCCTGTTATATGGAATCCTGTGCCTACAGGCAATGCACCTATAGATCCTCCTGGTTGGAAAGAAGTGGCTTGATTTTAGGTAAAAATAGAATAAAATTAAATATTAAGGAATTTAAATTATGGCAAACTCAACCTCAGCTAGTTTAAAATTAACAGTCCAAACAACCGGAGAAAACTCAGGTACTTGGGGACAAATTACTAATACCAATCTACTTATTTTAGAACAAGCAATTGGTGGATATGCAGGCGTTGGATTAAATGCAACAACAGGGGCAACTTTAACGTTTTCTAATGGTGTTGTATCAAATGGAAAAAACCAAGTTATAAAATTAACAGGAACTATAACTACAAATG
>Ga0209992_10002995_pt1 | contig 14724 bp, 28 predicted proteins | sample 2SBtaG_2_FD_182564 | JGI IMG/M metagenome (GOLD analysis project Ga0209992, IMG submission 182564) | Deep subsurface microbial communities from Kolumbo volcano to uncover new lineages of life (NeLLi) - 2SBTROV12_ACTIVE470 metaG (SPAdes)... | ecosystem: Environmental > Aquatic > Marine >... | reverse complement strand
CTTCATCGTAAGAACTAAATGTTGTCAGAAACTTTTTACTTTTCTTAAATACATATGCTTGCGTAATCATTTTAGAGATAGGTAATTTTAACATCTCATCTTTAGTTTTATGACCCGCATCGCCGGTGATATCTAGCCACTTAATTGTGTAGAAGTAGTATTTCTTTTTGTTGATAATGGCGTGTTTGTATCTCTTTTTCCTTCTCATACCCTCTTTTATCACATTCTACATTTATAGATATAATTTTATCAATTAAGGAGTCGTCTGTTTGATTTGAAAAAAATAAATGTAGAAATGTAGAAAAACATACTATTAGTCAATGATACCAACACTTCCCGCTTCTACATTTCGTTCTACATTTCTACATTTTTGACCTCTTACCCTCAAATAACCCTTATTTGACGCTAAATTTTTTCTACATTTTTGTGCGTCATAAGTGTACAATTTTACCAACTCAGCAGCCTCTTTCACCTTTTGTTCCCAGTCCCTCGCCACTCGAGGCCTTTCCCTAGCCTCAGATTTGTAGAAACGAGCGGCCAAAAGATCAGCTTCTCTACATTTTTGTTTTATAATATTCATTGAGTCTCCATAACCATTTCCATTTGTATTCTCTAAATCTAGATCCATTCAACACAAACTGTTGATAAAATAAATCTGGTGTACACATCATGATCACTGCTTGTTCTATGTTAGTACCATAAATACAGTCATGAGCTGTAGCATAGGCAACACCTTGATAATAATAATCTTCTATCCACTCTTCTCTCTTCGGCCTGTTAGATTGTTTAAAGTCAACTATACTCTCGCGCCCTTGATACACACCAACTAAATCTGTCTGCCCAGCATACAAACCAGGATAACTTAAAACTACTTCAGAGCCCCATACTTCTTCTAAATTAGGGAAACCCTTCTCAATGACTACCTTTGCCATCCGATGCGCCTCCTGGCCTACGTCTGTAAGATCTAGCGTATTGTTTCCAAGGATGTGATGTTCTAAAATACTGTGCATAGCAGACCCTCTTTTAGCTGCCTCATTCTTGACACGATCTGCCTCATTCTTGCCTTTCTTTTTAATCCAATTAGCTAAAGACTCTCGCTTCTCGTCGCTCTGTGTAGCACTTATTATCGTGGTAACAGAGGGTAGTTTCTCTTCACCAACTTCGTAATGTCTTTTACCGTCTTGTAACGAGCGTACAGACTTTGGGTAAATAAATTTTTTATTCCACTTCACCTTTAAAAAACTTTCTACAATGCTCTTCGTATTCTTTATCTGTATGTTCTTCGAATCTAACTGTATTCATCTCGTCAGGAGGGACATCGCGTCCGATACTCTCCCCACCTGACGCCGGGCTTCGTCGCTCCCCTTTCGGATCATCGCTTAGGTCCAGAGAGTCGCCAGTGGCAAGACCATGTACCCCTATCCCGGTCACTTTTCTAATTTTTATTTTATGTTTAATTCCCATGATTATTTCTAAAAAATCTTAACATTTCGTGATACGCATGTACTGCGTTATACTTCTTTCTATCATATATTTTCTTATTTTTCACCACTTTAGATCTATATTTTGGTGTCCTAAGTTCCTTTGCTACTGGATTTTTAATTGACATAATGGTTCACTATCTCCAGTAATTTATCTTGTTTAGTTATAGCAAAAGGTGCGATAGCTTTAGCTATTTCACATGCTTGTCTGTGGCTTGCATTCCAACGCCATTGATCTTTCCAATGTGCTTTTGATGTTGGAGACTTGTTTTTAATTCGTTTATTTACAGAGCCAACACCTGTAATTTTTCTCACAAATTCTATTGTAGGTTTATCTGTCATAGATATATCTAGTGAACATATTAAATTTGCATATGTTTTTTTATCACCTTTCTTCTTACGTCGGTATCTTCTATGAAACTGAACACAGCCTTCACCATCAAAAAGCCCTGCTAAATATATTGCATCATCTCTTTCCATAACCAGTTCCTTTCTCTCTGTTAGACCATCTTTTATTCCAGCCATAAACATTCATCTTACTACCGTAATGTTCAAAAAATCTGTAGTAAACATCTTTAATTCTCTTCCAATAATATTTTATGTCGTCTATTATATCAGGTATTGTTTTCATTTTGATCCTTTATGTATTCTGGTGCAAAGGTTTTTAGATTATTTAAGGGCGCTGAGTCATGAACATTACCCGACACAGAGATCCTTGTACAATCAGATTTAAATGGACTAACCCAATGTTTTAACCACGCTGGGAATATGAACATGTCTAATTCTTCAGGGAAATATGACATATAAGTTACAGCGTCTCTAGTTCCGTCACCATATAAAAATTGTATACCACCTGGGCCACAACTTTTACCTTTATAATCTGCATTTTCTTTTTTTAATTCGTCAGGTATTTTTAAATAAATTACAAAAGATAGTTTACCATCATGATCATGTGGTGGATTAAACTCATGTTTTTTCTGATGATTTATCCAAAGCGCAGATAAGATATAATGTGGTTTCTTATCATGCTTTTTATTAGTGTGTCTCTCAAAAGCTTGATCATACACTCCAAAATAAGAGCTTAACCAAGGAACCATTTTTTGTCTTGCTTCTTCACTATATGCTGTCTCTACATCTATCTGTCCAGCCAGCTTACCTCTAAAATCAATATCATTAAATTTTGCTTCATTTAATAATTGTTTACCGTATTTAGGTTTTATTTTAAATTTAGTGACACAAGGCCCCCAGTTAAATGTTTGTATTTTTATTTGTTCTGCCATTTATATATCTCCCTTATTTCTAAATTGTTGTACTGCATCATGCTCTAGTTTTTTAACTTTAGTTCTTAGATCTAGTATTTCGTCTTGTTGTTTTTGATTTGCTTTATGTAGCACATCGTTTCTAAATCTAAGTGTCTCTAATTGCTTTTCTAGTTCTTCACAATCTTTATTTGTCATCACCATTACTTTGATACCCCAAACGTTGCTCTCATCATCGCAGTCTTAGGATCCCATTCAAAGTCTCCTATTTGTACTTTACTGCAACTTGTCAACGTCAACACCACTATAATCATAATTAAAGTCCGCATCTTCTACCTCTCCCGCAGAGTCACACTCTGCGCATTGTATTGTTATTTTTTCTTTCTCATGTTGGTCTTTCCAGATCCTTCTGTATCCGTTACCCATACATGCCTCACATATTTTACGCATCATTTATCCAATCTTTAACTTTATCTATGGATTTTCTATAAATATATTTTGGGTCATAGCCCGCAAATATACACACCATAATAAAATCTCTGTTTCCTAAATCAACCCACTCTAAAGCGGATCTCATTTCTCCGTAAGTTAAAGGCAGAGCTTGAGCTTTCTTAGAACACGCTTCGTAAACTCCTTGGGATAAAACTGCTTTCCAAAGTCTTTCTTCAGGAGTTTTTTTGTGTTCAAGATAAACACTACTGTTTGCTAAATCTGCCATTTAACTTTCTCGCTTTTTCATTCACTAATGTTTTTACAACTTGACTACGACTAAGTTTTACATCAGGTGTAATCTTAGTTTGCAGTTTTGTTATGGTCGCATATGTGTCATGATCGACCGTTATATTTTTGTACTTGCTAAAGTCTGTCATAGCTTGTAACCTTTCTTTTATTATTTGTTGTTCTCAATATAGGACATTAACTCAAAATATACAAGAGGTCAAATGAAATTTTTATTAATACTATCGGTGTGTTCTGCCACATTTCAAACATGTTTACCCCCTGTAAAAAATGACGTATTTTATGATTCGCATTTTGATTGTGCAACTGCAGGTTACCTAAATGCTATAGGTATGATGCGTGATATAGGTGTAGAGCAAACTAATGAACAAAAAATAGTAATTTCATTTAAATGTAGAGAGATCCCTATTGCGGGGGTTCATTATCACAGATATAGCCAATAACCTGTTTACCATCATACATATGGTATGTGTGGCTACTAAATAATTTTCTTTGTTTTTTTTCGTGTACTTTTACATTGTAGTGAAACCAAGATTCACAACTATCTCCAGACGCAATTTCAAAAGATTCTTGTTTGATGTCTCCAAACGTTGTTAAAAACAATAATGTGATAATAACTGGTTTCATATGTACATTAGAATGATTCCAAACAAGATAATTAAAAATAAGATAATATCAACCCAGAAAAGAAAGATGATAACTTTCCAGAACATTACCGCCCCTGGCCACGATACTTTTTACGATGAGGTTTACGTTTAGAAAATTTTTTCGCATGTTTACCTGGACGTTTTTTTGGTGTACGTTTGGTGTATGTGTTTACTCCGAAGAGGGGTTTTCTTTTAGCCATTCTCTATCATTACTATTCAATTTTAAATATTTTATAGATCCATTTACGTATTGTCTTGTTTCTTCTCCACAGTTTGTACACTTATAAAAATCAGATACAACTGCTACCAAAAGAGTATCTTCCTCACAATGTGGACAACTCCCATGAACAGTATCTATGTACCCTATCTTAATCATTACTCTACTACTTGTCCGTCTTTCCATTTCATTTCAGGAAGTCCGTTGTCATATTTTTTACCATCAAAAGTCAGCACTTGTTTTCTATTTGCACCCTTTTCATTGTAGGACACGTGCACCCAGCCGGCTTGGCCGTCGTCTGGTTTGTAGTATTCGAGGATCAATTGATCAAAATCACAGTTAGCTTCTATCCAATAAGCTAATTTAATATTAGGAACAGACATAATTTCTAGGTCAACCGCTTGGCCTTTTGCATGTTGTGACGTTTTTTTCGATCCTATGGCTTCGCAAAGCGCTTCGGATCGATAGCCTGATGTAATTGTAACTGGTTTATCAAATTTAGCACGAAGTGGCTCTAATATATTATAACAAACTTCAGTAAGATTATGTATCTCACCTGACCCCGGTGTATTGTCTATACCTTTACGAGCAGCCGTCATAGACTTAGTCATCTCTTCTAATGTAAAATGTTTACTTAGTCTCATTAGTTTATTATACTTAAAATCTTCTTGCGATCCATGTATATTTCTGTTTTAGCCTTTACTTTTTTGCAAGTAAACACTACTCTTTCTGGGTTTACCTCATTCTGAGCCAGGCGTTTAGATTTCAAACAATCAGATAACGAATTTTTATATGTGTGCTCTATCATAGAACCGTTTAACGTCAAAAGAAGTGCAAATACAGTTTCTATCATAATACCTTACCTTTGTTTGGCCCGTGTTTAATTCTGTACTTATGTGTACCTGTGCCATTGATCTCTACTTCTTTTTTAAGATCTTTTACATAGCTCATTTGCTTTGCTTGTTTCTCCATATCAGAGATATAATTTAAAATTTTTCTAGTGTTTCGATCCATTTCCGTTCCTAATTATTTTTTCTACATCTTCAGTTAATTTCTCAGTTCTCTTTTTTAAAAATTCTATGTTAACAGCATTGTTTCTCATACTCTTAATTTCTGCTTCTACATCTTCTAATAAACCACTAACGTGTTCTACAATCATAAAAAGCTCTGCTTCTCCGGCTGATTGACCTAACTCACCTCTTGGATATTTAATTCTAAACTCTGTGTTTTGTTCTAAATCTTTTTGCATTAATTCTATTTGAGTTGAGTGATTGTTAAGCGTTTCGTGCAGGCCAAAATAAGCCCAGGTTCCGATGGCGACCATCGCGATCAAACTAGCAACCGTCTTCATAGGCATTTGCACAGCTGCCTCTTCGCTAATTTTTAGTGTTTTATTTGCCATTCTTTTCCTTATAATTGTCCAGTGTTACCACATCTGGGTTATCTTTTAAATACTGTTGTTTTAGCTCTGTCCAATAGCTAATTTTAGGATCAAAATCTCTGTCGCCAGAAAATTGAGATGTAGACATTACACCCACTTTCATACACATATTGATTAGCTCTGCAAACTCTGGTGGTGGAGGGCTTATTCTAGGTACTCTTTTACACTCTTTAATAACTTCTAGTTGTGTTTTAATCTTCATTTGTTTTTCTTGTTCAGCAATAAACTCTTCTGTACATGCTGATCCTAAATATTTTCTATAAGTAAATCTCAACATTCTATCATCATCAGTGCCTTCATAATTATTACTAGGACTATTATGATTGTAATTATATTGATCATCTCTTTGTTCAATAGAAACATCAAAACTACCTCGACTACATGTGTTTGTTCCGTTTTGTAAATATTCGTTACGTGCTTGTGCTGATGTAGCTACAATCAGAAAAAAGATAATCCAGAATAGATTACCTGTTAAGATCTTTGATATCGTATGCATGTTCTCTTACCTGGTCTGCTAGTTGTCTATATAAATTTTCTGCCATATCCCACGTTGCTTCTGCTGCAGATAATCTTGTAGCAATTTCCGTTAGCTTATCTTCTGCTACTTTTAAATCTCTTTCAATATTTACAAGAGTTGATTTGTTTGCTTCTATTGTATCAGTAAGATTAAGAACATATCTTACAGATGTAAATGTTCCGGCTAATATTGCAGCCACAACAGGTACAATTACTATATTCTTTTTTACCCATTCAAATCTGGATAATTTACTTTTAGGTTGTTTCTTTGCCATTACTTATAAAAACCTTTAAAGATCCATTTAACATACTTGTCCCACAAACCTTTAATCCAATCCCAGGCTCTGCAACAAATATTTTTACATTTTTCAATCATGTTTTTTCTCCTCAATTTCGTAAAAGAAGTTGTCCGTATCTTCGGTCTTCCATTTACTTGTGTTTTCTACATTCCACTCAGAGGTCTGCACTTTCCAGTCAGGAATATTATCTTTTACTGTGAAAGAAGGTATATCCCAAATACATCTGTTGTTAGGTTGTGCTGCATAGTTCCCATCGTCTAGGGCTATGATGTGAGCGCATTTATGCTCGTGCGGTATCTCTGAATGATCCGTGTCAAGTATATTACTTTCAGGGTGAGCAAAGTCAACAGTAAATAAATACTTACCTGGATGCCATTTTTTATCTTTTCCTATGTATTTACCAGCTTGAGCTTCTAGGATATCCCAAGTATGAACAGAAGGGTAATAACTAAAACAATTCCAAAGCTGTAATTCATCAAGTCTCCTATTGGGAACAGACTTCGGTTGAAAACCACGTTGAATAAAAGCCGTAATTGGTAAACGATAAAAGATTGCACCATTCTCCATAATTGCATGAAAAAGAATAGACTTCCCCGTAATAGATGATATGCCGAAAATAATACAGTCTTCGACTTCCCCGTGGTGTTTCTTAAGATCATAGAGATATTCTCTTTTGATTTGTGCGTACTCTACCGGTATGTTTGCATTTAAATAAGCCATAGTTATCCATAAATATCACCCCAAGTGTCTCCTGATTCGTAATCAACTTTATTGGGAACAGTTAGACTAACAGCATTTTCCATAATTTCAATTATTCTTTTTGCCTCGCCTTCGTTTTTAACAGAGATATCTAACTCATCATGAATTTGTATGTGAGGTATGATGCCTTCGTTATATAGATCCAACATAGCTTTTTTAGTCATGTCAGCTGCAGAGCCTTGTATTAATTTGTTTAATGCTTTGTATGTAAAAGCTCTTCGTATATTTTTTCTACCATAAGTTCTTTCTGCTTCTTCAAGTTCCATAGGTTTATGCATACCAAATTGATTAGGTTCCCATTTTGCAAACCTACACCTACGCCCTAATAAAGTTCCGATAGATCCTGATATTTGTGCGAGTCTAGATGTTGAATCCATTAGATCTCTAACAAAAGGAACATTATCATGGTATTTATTAAAAAGTTTTTCTGCTTCTTCTTTTGTGCCTAATCCTAACTCTGCTTGTAGTTTTTTCTTACCCATACCATAGAACAATCCTAAATTAATTGTTTTAGCTTGCGTTCTAGATATACTCGCCATATCTGCAACTGTTTGGTGAAAGTCTATGTCGTTGTTATTAAATTTTTCTACTATGTCTGTTACAGATTTATCGTAAGATATTGGCTCTGTCATAGCTGCATAGTGAACTACAAGTCTTGGCTCTTGTTGACTATAATCAAAACAACCCCACTTACAATCTTTCTCTGGTAAAAATAAAGAACGAATCATTGGACCTAAATCTTTATTTCTAGCTGGTATCTGTTGCAGGTTTGGGTTTGAATAACTAAATCTACCTGTAACTGTACCGCCTTGATCAGACCTTATAGGGTTTATATCGGCATGTATTCTACCCCTGTAATTGTGTTTTAATATAGTATCTATAAATGTTGTGTGTGCCTTGTTTATCTCTCTAGCCTTTGCTATACTTTTAACTACAGAATTATTATGCGTGGAAAGGAAATTTTTAGTAAATGAAGGTGACCCAGTTTTCTCGGTTTTGGCGTAGGGTAAGGAAAGTTTGTCAAACACTTTGGCTATCGATCTTGCTGCCCATATTTGAACATCTATTCCTGTTTGTTTTTCTACTTCTTCTAGGAGTAGCGCTTCCTCTTGTGATAACTGCTGTTTCAATTTATGAGCACGTTCTACGTCGACACGAACCCCTTTAAACTTCATATCAATTAAACACGGAAACAATTGTGTTTCTAAATCAAAAATCTCTACTAAGTTTTTCTTTTGTATTTCTGTTGACAACCTTTTAAATAATTCTAACGTTAAATTTGCATCTTGCTCTGCGTAGTTTCCTACATACATTGCTGGTAATTTATATAATTCTTTTTTAGGATCTATGCCCCAAGAGTCTGCAGCTTCTTTTAAAGCTTTCTCGTCTTTAACTTCTCTTAAATAATCATATGATATACTATTTAGTGTGTACCATAGTCTATTCTCATCAATTAAAGATGCCATCAACATAGTATCCATGATATGTCCGTTGATAGGTATACCGTAAGCTTTAATCCAGCACACGTCATACATTGCGTTATGAAATATTTTATAAGAGTCTGTCGCACAAACTTTTTTAAACCATTCTAATACAGTTCTTTTGTCTATGTTACCGCCACCTTCGTGAGCTATCGGATAATATCCTTTCCATCCCTCAACAGCTACGGCTATACCAACTATCTCGCCTCTACCCTGTATCGCACCAGAACCTCTTGATTTTAAATCTGGGTCTTTTGTTTCTAAATCAATTGCTATATATTTTTCTCCTGATAAATCAGGAAAACTTTCTGGGCAATCCCATTCTGTTTGCACTGTAAACATTATTTCTTTTTATCTCTTAGTTTTAGAATCTCTAATTCACAATAGTGAATAATCTTCTCTAAGTCTTGTACCTTATTTTTATTCAAATATCTACAAACATATTTCACAACACAGCCTTGAAAGAACGATAAGTTATTCTTTGAAATAAATTCGTACGGCTGAATGTGAAAATTTTTATAGTGATTCCCACCTACCTGCCTTGATTGGGGAAATGCTTTTTCTAGTCCATCTGGATCTGTCATATTATTGGTGCTCCTATGTTATATTGATATTCGTAATGTTGTGTGCATACGAATAGATTTTCTTTTGCTCTTGTTATACCTACAAAAAATAAACGATGTTCTGGGTCAGGATTTCTCCTTGCTGATTCATAGATTATTCTTTCTATATCTGTAAACAAAACAACATTGTCTTGTTCTTCACCTTTTACACCATGTATTGTAGATAATTTTATTCTTGCAGGTTTCATTAAATCATCACCTGATTCTAGTAATTTTTTTATATATAACTTACTTGACTCTGGAAAGTTTAACTGCTCCCAGCCTCCCGTCGCTCGCAACCCGTGTTCAGCTCTTAGTCCCTCTAGATTTATTGATGTTACATCTTCTAGTGTTTTACCGCTAGCAAAACCCCTAACAAGATGTCCTTGTTTAACTGTTAGATAATCCCAAAGATCTTTACAATCTTCTTTATCGACATAAGCACCTTGGTTCAAGCGTTTCCAAACTCTGTACGCACTTAACATTTTATTAGGAAGTAACTCTTGTGCCTTTGATTCAAATCTAAAATTCATGCTGTATAAATGATCACGTATCCTTTCTAACATTTTATTCGTACGAGTCAATATCATCCACTTATCTTTATGTAATTCTAGTTCTTCAAAGTTTGCGTTCATAGTAACAGAGCCCTCTTCATCTCTTGGCTTCCATTCCTTAATCAAACGTTGAGACATGTGTGGAAAAATACTTGTGGCTAGTTTATGCACAGATTTAGGCACTCTACGTGACTGTACTTGTGGGTCTTTTCTACCTTCTAAATTTATAAATATTTTAGGTGAAGCACCTTGAAACGAGTAAATAGTTTGATCATCATCTCCTGCAATGTAAGAACGATCACACTTGCTCTCTATGTAAAAGAACATATCCCATTGCAAAGGACTTAGGTCTTGTGCTTCATCGAGGAAAACACAATGTAGTGGTGGACATTGGTCTCCCTCGACAAACTTGGAAATCATATCAGAGTATTCAATCATACCCGTACTTTGTTTAAATGTGTTTAGATCAGCAGCTATTTGCTCTGTTAGCCAAATGTCTGTGGTGTAATGTAGATCTAATTCAATAGCTGATTCTTCTATTGATATTTTTTTATTTCTAGAAAATTCTATAATACGCATGTGTGGATTGGTATGTTCAACATAGCCGTTTATATTTATACGAGATTCAAAAGATAAGTCAGCGCAAATACGAGAGAAGTTTTTAAAACTTTTCCATTTATCTCCTTTTAATAATTGTGTTTTAGTATTAATACCGCACTCCCTTGTTCCCATAGAATGCATTGTGCTTACGTATATTTTGTCATTCTTTATTCTTTCTTTTGCTACATTTGCTGCAGCGTTACTAAAAGCTATGTACGCTATCTTGTCAGGCTCAGTTTGTTTTAGCTCTTGGTCAAGATAGTGCATCAATCTATGTGTTTTACCCGTGCCTGGTGGGCCAGGGATAATAATTCTACGCAAAAGGAGCCTCCTTCATTTTATCTTTTCTAACGTTTGGCTTATCTAATTTTAAACTAGGTAATGACATGTATCTTACACTCTTGCTTTCTATCTTGCCTGGTATCTCCTCTGCATCAAACAAAGTCTCTAACATTCTTGCTGTCTTTTGCTTTTGATATTTCTTTGTGTCCCACACTTTTGTTCTAACTAAATACTTCCAAAAATCTTTAAACTTAAAATAACTTATATCGTTTTCTGTGTAAGCAAGACCACGTAATATATCTTTCCAATCTTTACCTGGTATTTTATTTATATAATCTGATAGTAATTCTTTTAACTGGACATGTACTTTAGTAGACTCTGGTGCTTCAATAGGTATTGTGTTTTTTAATAATTTGTTTATTGCCTTTCTCCAGATTAGTTTACCCACTGGAGGCATAGCTTGGTCAATTTGTTCTAAGCATTTCAATGAAAATCTATCTGGTTCATGTAAATCTTGTGACTCTACTTCTACTTGCTCATCACCTATGGTTACATAATACAGTGGTGGATCAGAGTCATACTTTTGTATCTCTTTTATTTCTGTTTCTGGTAGACCATCACCTACACCAAACTCTTGCATAACACATTTTTTAGCGTTGCAAAAAGATGCGATAGGTTCGTCCTTACATTTATAATTATATTCTTTACCTTCAATAGATTTAATTAAAGTATCTACTTCTTTTTTATCTAACGGTGGTTTACAATATGCATCGTTATATTTAAATAATTCTCTATCCCATGTATCAGGAAATCTTTTCTTAGTATAAACACCAAAATTATATAAGGCGTTATTTCTTTGACCATTAGGTATACCTTGTTTAGAAATTGTAACCAAACATGGTGGCGCACCTTTGAGTAAATTGTCAAGAACTTTTTCTTCTTTTATAGACAATTTAGATAGTTGATCTTCTGATAGTTTTGCTTTATCATGCGCTTCAAAAAACTCATTCATAGACATTGCTGCACCATCGTCTTTAATTGCATATCGCATTGTCATTTTTACATTATGATACGGAAGATTTAAAAAACTACCGGTGCCACCCTTCTGCATATCAACCTTATTTTGTTTTGGAAATATTTCTGCATTAGCATAACCAAGTTTAGCTGCCATTTCTTTTAATTTACTTCTAAATAACACAGCTGGTAAAAACTCATCTGCAAATAAAAATACATGTGCCCCACCTGATTTAGATCTACACACAATCAAAGGAAAGTTATGCTGACGTATTTTTCTAATTAATTCTTTGTGGTCAAAACCATTGTATAAATCAATATCTATACATGCCCATTTACATTTATTTGATTCATTAATTGGTATGATACCTAATGCGGGGTCTCTACCATCTAAATGTTCTTGAAACATTCTTTTAGTAGGAGTTTTTTTAATTATAAAAGATCTAGTTTTATGTTTACCTCTCTCATCAAACTCTTCTGTTTTTCTAGTTTGACCGTAGGCACTGTATGAGCCTTCAAATATATTTATAAATTTATCTAATTCTGTCATCACCACTATAAGTATTGGGGGCTTGCGCCCCCAAGTTATTATTAGCCTTTGTTAGCCATGCCTGAGTAGAACTTTTTAGCTCGTTCATACATGTTGGCATCTTCTAACATTCCAACCTTAGAAACATTATAGCCGTACCATTGATTACCTTTACCTGTATTTAATACAGAAGATAATTTATAGACGTGGCTAAATGATGGTGGAGTGTATGGTCCATTTTTTCCATCTAAACTAATAGACTTCATCATGGAATTCCATTTTCTGCTAACTTTACCTTGTGATGAACTCATAGAGATCATCGCAGTTTCAGAACCTTTGTCACCAAGTATAATTACAAAGTGCTGACCTACTGTTAAAATGTAATTACCACTTTGCAGTCTGTCTTTTCCATCGGATCCTTTGGTAGTTTTGTCAAGAATATCCGAAGTATCAGGATAGATCATTTCAGGTCTGCCTGAACCTGTTCCATAATCTGCCCATTCTTGGTATTCTAATCTATAGTAACATGGAACAACTTGTATTCCTTTGTTACCATCATATAACACTTTCGTAACAGTGTTTAAGAACATACCAGGTTCAGCACCTTCTACGTATTTTTCATTACGCTTCTGTGCCTCTGCTGATCCATTCTGTAAAAGTTTTAGAATTGGTGGAGCCAGACTATCTGTCTTCACATTCTCAAAACCCATTTGTGCATCTGCTTCAAATAAACCTGCAGATGGTAGGTTTTCTTTTTTAGTTGTCACTTGTTTCGCGTCACTCATTTCTAGTTTCTCCTTGTTATTTTCGTTTGGTTACCCTCAAACGGTTTGAATAGGTCAGAAGGAACATCTTGATTTGACTCTAGACGTTCTCTAACCATTGCTTTCAAAGTCTGGGGATGAACACCAATCTTTTGGATTGGCTCATACCCCTGACCTTTTGCAAGGACAGCATATTCTGCCGCCTTGTTATCTTCGCCCTTACCAAAGGTAACAGTGATATCATTTTTAATAATATCACCTAAGCCGTTGTTACGAAGCCATGTAAAAGCTGCTGCTTGTTGTTCAGCAGGTATGTAAGCACCGTATATTTTTTTAATTTCAACGGACTCACCATCTTTCAGCTTTAATTTTGTAATCTGCATTTCATCCATCATAGCTGGAATCTCTACAGTAGAAACTTGTTTTGCTTTTTCTTTTAATTTTTTTACACTCTCTTCTGCGTTTGCAATCTCATCTTCTAAATCTTTAAGCTCTAAACATTTATCCGATAATCGCTTAGCGGAATCTATCTGCTCAACAGATTGCATTCTATCTTTTTCAAAATCAATTGTCATAACTTTCTCGTTTATTTATATATAGGTTAATAATATATAAGTCAACCCTTAGAATATAAATTTATTTCTACGGGATAATACCTTCTTTCTTGTTTATCCCATTTTAATAAGTTGTATTTTCCGTTCGTAATATCTGATACTATTGAGCATGCCACCCCAATTATGGCGGGATCGCCTGTAAGTAGTAAATAATCTCTTGATGTATAATCTTTTAATTTTTGTCTAAGTGTAGTAATGACATAATTTGGACTTAATATAATCTGTGAGTTTTCTGGTAGTAAAACTTTTAGATTACCAAATTGTGTTGCTCCTATAATATTAATTTTAGGCGCACCAGCTTTAGTGCCTGGTATATCTTGTATTACATATACTATAGATTGTTTATCTGTATGTTTTAATTTTTCGTAATCTACCATAAATACTTTCTTGACATTGTTTAACACATAATATATATGCTTTCAATAGAAAGTAAAATTATATTATGCATTACAAATATAAAAGCAAGCCTTTTGCTCATCAAAAGAAAGCTCTTGAAATGTCTTGGGACAAAGAAGTTTTTGCTTATTTTATGGAGATGGGTACGGGTAAATCTAAGGTACTAATTGACAATATTGCTATGCTTTATAACGCAGGCAAGATAAATGGTGCTTTAATTGTAGCCCCTAAAGGTGTGTATAAAAACTGGTTTGATCAAGAAATACCTAATCATATGCCTGATTATGTGCCTAAAAAAATTGGTCTTTGGAGAACAGATCCTAACGCAAAAGATTTAAAACCTTTGTTTTCTACAGGCGCAGATCTACATATATTGATTATGAATGTAGAGGCTTTTTCTACTAAAAAAGGTATGCATTTCGCAGAAAAATTTTTAAATAGTCATAAGAATTTAATGGCCATAGATGAGTCTACTACTATTAAAAACCCTGGAGCTTTAAGAACTAAGAACATAGTCTCACTGAGACCGCT
>Ga0209992_10002993_pt1 | contig 14732 bp, 29 predicted proteins | sample 2SBtaG_2_FD_182564 | JGI IMG/M metagenome (GOLD analysis project Ga0209992, IMG submission 182564) | Deep subsurface microbial communities from Kolumbo volcano to uncover new lineages of life (NeLLi) - 2SBTROV12_ACTIVE470 metaG (SPAdes)... | ecosystem: Environmental > Aquatic > Marine >... | reverse complement strand
AAAAGTCAGTACTACATTTACTTTTAACGAACCCAATCATTGGCGGGTGGTTGATAGGAGCGATCCTGTGCCTTTTCTTCCTACTCTCCCTTATCTTCATTCAGGGGTGGTAATAGATATTGATACATTATCATGGAGTGAAAATCATGAAGAAAGGGGTGTTTTACAAACAGATGGACTAGAACATTCTATTAAAGACTATCTTGATGTATTATATAATCACTCTGACTGTGATGCAAAGTGTAGAGGGTCACAAGAGATTAGAGACTGATGAGAAAAGATAAATATTACAATATTAAATAAAAAGGAATAAGGAATAACATGGCAGAAGAATTTGTAGATTTTGGATTCAGCGCTGTAACAGCAGATGAATATGAAAAAGATCAAACAGATGGAGTAAACACAGGAAGTGGTGGTTCTGCTAGTCCTGAAGCATTAGCTGCATTAGACTACAAGATTGAACAAATTATAGGTGTTCTCTCAAGTAAACCAGATGAACCTAGTAATGACTTTGGGTTTTCTCAAGAAGATAAAGAAAAACAAGACAGTCAACTACAAGAAATTGAAACAAAAATTGATAAGATTCTTTCATTAGAATTAGATGAAGAACGAGCACAAACAACTGCAGATATTCTTTCACAATTAAATGATGCAACAGGAGAATCAAGAACATCTTCAGCAAAAGCAACTGAAGCTGTAGGAAAACAAGATGAGATCATGCAGTTCCTACAAGATATGTCACCAAAGATTGATAAGATTCTTAAGTTAGAAAGTCTTGAAAGTCTGTTAGAAGGTACATCAGGAAAGTTAGATAGTTTATCAGAAGTCGCGGGAGCAGTACAAACTGTTACTGCTGATCCTCCAGATTTGTCACCAATCATAGAAAAATTAGAATGGATGGATAAAGATATCCAAAAGATTCTAAAGATGGAACAATTAGAGGCGGTACAGGCACTTCAAAAATCTTCCACAGATATGACTTCATTGGCAAAAGAACTTGAAGAAAGAAAAAAAGATATCAATCTCAAATATAAATCACGAATGTTGGCCATAGAGAAATTAATTATTCCTCTGATAGAGAATTTACAAAAAGATGGAAATACAAAAGAGTATATCAGATGGCCAAACAGAATACCAATTTTAGAAGCTCAAAAAGATAAAATCTTACAAGTTACAAGGTCAGAGTTATGAAATTTTCAGAGTTTAAACAAGAACTTTTAGAGGGTGTATATGATCCCGGAATCTTCAAAGCATTCTTCTTAGCAGGAGGTGCGGGAAGTGGTAAATCATATTCAGCAGAAAAAGCTACAGGATCAGCCGCAGGAAAGTTTCAATGGGATGATTCCATGAGTAAACTGACGCCTGGAAAAGTAGGGCCGTATGGATTGAAAGTTGTCAACTCTGATGAACAATTAGAGTATGGTTTAATGAAAGCAAAGATGTCTGCCAATATGAAGGCATATACTGATGATGATACAACAAAAAAAGAACTCATTAGAGCAAAAGCAAAAAAGGTAACAGCAAAAAGAGAACAGTTATGGGTACAAGGAAGATTAGGATTAATCATCGATGGTACTGCACATGACATACGAAAACTCGGCCTAAAAAAGAAAGCACTTGAAGATGTTGGTTATGATACCTATATGATATTTGTTAATACCGATATTGATGTTGCAATTCAACAAAATAATGCTAGAAGTCGAAAACTTCCTGATGAGATCGTTAGGAAAACATGGGATGAAGTTCAAGGAATTAAGAATGAACTTTCTAATTTGTTTCCTGGTGGATTTGTAGAGATAATTAATAACAGAGCTGGAGAAGATGTATTCAGAAAAGCTTTTGTTCAAGTCGGTAAACTTATAAAAAAGGCCCCGAATAAACCCGCCGCAAAAATGTGGATCGCTCAAGAACTAGAACAGAAAAAGAGGTAGTTGCCTATGGTAGCCTTTTCACATTTGTCTATGGTTGCATTTGTGATTTTGGGTTTGTCTATGGTTAGATTGATGATAAATTATAGTTCGTTATTAGCAAAAAATTACAATGAGAGTCCAGATGATGATGTTTTCTTTTACTGGCCTCATACAGCAATGAGTCTTATAACTTTTTTTACTATTATATTATTTTGGTGGACTTCATATCCTTTAAGAGATTTGACTTATTATCCAAACGAAGGATGGAATTTATTCACGTTTATATTATATCTTTCTGTACCATTTTTGTTTTTTATGGTTACTGAAATAATTGCTCCACAGCCTGACACATATAAAGATATAGAAGTTGATTTAAAAAAATATTATTATGATAATTTTAAAGTTATATTAGGACTAGCTGTGATGTTACAAATTTGTCTCCTTGCGAATCTTTTTGTATTCTTTAAAGGAGAATTAATGTCAATGAAAGTAATAGGAAGAGTTATTATGTTATGTATTATGACTCCAATGGTGTTTATTAATAATAAAAGATTACATGAAATTGGTATGACTATATTCTTTTTAGGATTCATCTATACCATAATAAAGTATCACATCTTTATGGTATAATCTATGACAGTTATCATACGCAAATGGACTCTTGCTACTGTTCAAGTCATATATTACATTCCAGATTATCTACATATTGTCAACGAATTTGCTTGGCAAACTGAAGATCGCCTTCCAGAATATCCACGTATTCACGAATTTTTAGATTATTGGGATAAGCATATTGATGGCCCAATTAAAGAAGCATACATTTATGACCACGATGAATCAAAAATAAGACACGTAGATAGAAGATTTAAATTTAACTAATTGGTACGAATCTTGTATTATTATAAGTAGGGGGTATTTTTTACTTATAATAATAGATCGATATGTACCATGATTATTATAGACACAAAACGTGGGAGGCAAAGCACTATTGGGTAAACCAATTTGGGGTCATAGAACATGATATTTTTTCACATATTCCCCCACATCATTATGTCGTAAAGTGGAAACGAGGGGTCGATAAGTGTGAAAAACACTTTGATAACAAGAAAGAAGCTCAAGCATTCTTTAGAAAAGTAAAAAAGACTGCAACTCATTTTTACCGAATTGTCAAATGGTACTGACTTGACTTATCAGCATTTCGTGGTATAATTATATTATGAGTTTATACACAGATCAAAAATACGTGGGATTAATCTCACCTCGCCTAAATTTATTCAAACAAGTACGCCAAAATTTGTGGAATTCACGATGTCCTATTTGTGGTGATTCTCAAAAAAATAAATCCAAGAAAAGATTGTACATTTATGAAAAGAAACAAAGTCTATTTGTGAAATGTCATAATTGTGGTTATGGATCAAATCTTGGAAATTTTATAAAAGAGATTGATCCTCATTTACATGGTCAATATGTAGTAGAAAGATATGGTGAAGGAACTAAACACATGGTATTTGGTAAAAAGGAAAAAATACCAGAATTTAATTTTGAGAAACCAAAGTTCAAACCACAACCTACAAAGATAAATTTACCCTCAATAGATGAACTTGATGTAGAACATTTTGCTCGTAAATATTTTGAGAGTAGAAAAATTCCAGAAAGTTTTAAGGATAAAGTTTACTTTGCAGAAGACTTTAGGAAATGGGCACAAGAGATATCCAAAATAGATTATTCTAATTTGGGTAAAGATGAACCAAGAATGGTTATTCCTTTTTTTGATATGGAAGGAAAACTCATCGCAGCTCAAGGTAGAGCATTAGGTAAATCTGAACTTAGATATATCACAGTTAAGGTTGAAGAAAGCTATCGTAAAATTTATGGACTTGATAGATGGAATCCTGACACAACTACATATATTGTAGAGGGGCCAATTGATTCTATGTTTCTTCCAAATTGTTTAGCGGTTGCCGGAGGTGATCTACAAACAATAAAAATGGATAAGGAACAGACTGTATTAATATTCGACAATGAGTCAAGAAACGAACATACTGTTAAAAAAATGATGAAAGCAATTGATGATGGATGGTCTGTTGTCATTTGGTCTAAGGAAAGAAAATTTAAAGATATTAATGATTTAATTATGAGTGGACTGTCAACTGATGAAATCTTGGATATAATAAATACAAGAACGATGAAGGGATTAGAAGCGGATTGGGCAGCAAGAGAGTGGCGAAATGTCCAATGAAGAAAGTATAATGATTGATGAAGGTGGTGAACCTCATGAAGAAATCCAAGTACATGAACACGGATTTGTAAAACTTTTGGATGTCATGGGGGATGATGAAGAAGTAGAAAACGCAGCAAGAATTAGTTATGGTGAAGGAACAAGAAAAACAAGTCAGACACGTAATCTAATACGTTACTTAATGAGACACAAACACACCTCACCCTTTGAGATGTGTGAGGTCAAGTTCCATTTGAAACTCCCAATATTTGTTATGCGCCAGTTAGTTCGTCATAGGACGGCAAACCTGAACGAGTACTCTGGAAGGTACTCAGTCATGTCAGATGACTTTTATTTCCCCAAAGGGAAGAATTTAAAACCACAATCAAGTACAAATAAACAAGGTAGAGAAGATGGTGAACTACGCAATCCAGGAGAGATCGAATTTGAAATATTTCGAATCTTTGACGGAGCGAAGAACGCCTACCACAATCTATTAGATTGGGATCTATCTAGAGAGTTAGCACGAATAGTACTTCCCGTGTCTAACTATACTGAAGTTATATGGAAAATTGATTTACATAACTTTTTCCATTTTTATCGCTTGAGGGGTGATGATCATGCTCAAGATGAAATACAACATTTTGCGGATGCTATGTGGCAATTGGTTGAACCACATTTTCCATTATGTTGTGAAGCATTTACAGATTATGCGTTAGAGGCAAAGACCTTTTCTAAGAAAGAAATGGCAATAATAAAAGACAATCTAAATGGAAGCTGGGTGATGTCAAAATACGGATTGTCAGAACGAGAACAAAAAGAATTTTTAGACAAATTAAAGGATTAAAATGTTACCTACCGAATACCAACAATTTATTCATTTATCAAGATATGCACGATGGGATTATGACAAAGGAAGACGCGAAACATGGGATGAGACTGTTGAACGTTACTTTGATTTTTTTAGTGGACATTTAAAAGAAACTTGTGGATATACTTTAGACAATGGAGAAAGAGTAGAGTTAGAAAACGCAGTCAAGGAGCTAAAGGTGATGCCTTCAATGAGATGTTTAATGACTGCTGGCCCAGCTCTAGAAAAAGAAAACGTTGCGGGCTACAATTGTAGTTACGTTAAGATAGATAGTTTACGTTCATTTGATGAAATACTCTATGTATTGATGAATGGTACAGGCGTAGGATTTTCAGTAGAAGAAGAATATTGTAATAAAATTCCCTCAGTACCAGATGAACTATATGAAACCGAAACTACTATCGTTGTAGCAGACTCTAAGTTAGGTTGGGCGAGAGCATTTAAAGAACTGATTTCATTACTATATGGTGGACATATACCAAAATGGGATATAAGTAAAGTACGTGCAGCAGGTGAACCCTTAAAAACTTTTGGTGGTAGAGCTTCAGGTCCAGAACCTTTGACAGACCTTTTTAAATTTACAGTTAGTACAATTAAAAACGCCTTAGGGCGAAAACTCAAACCGGTAGAATGTCATGACATTGTATGTAAAATCGCGGAGATCGTGGTCGTGGGTGGTGTTCGCCGTTCTGCTCTTATTTCTTTGTCTAATCTTAATGATCGCGAAATGCGATTCGCAAAACACGGAGAATGGTACAAAGATAATGTACAACGAGCACTCGCGAACAACTCAGTTAATTATAAAGAGAAACCTGATGTAGGAACTTTCATGAGAGAGTGGTTATCACTCTACGATAGTAAGTCTGGAGAACGTGGTATTTACAGTAGTTTAGCAAGTAAAAACCATGTAAGTGAACTAAATAATAAAGAAAAGGATAAAGATGGCACATACGTTCAAAGAAGATTGGCAAGAGATGATTTCGGCACAAATCCTTGCAGCGAAATCATTTTACGATCAAGGGAATTCTGCAACCTGTCCGAAGTCGTCCTCAGATCCAACGATAATTTGCAGTCTATCAAAAACAAAGTTAGGATTGCAACTATCCTTGGCACATTCCAATCTACTCTCACAAATTTCAAATACCTCTCAAGAGAGTGGGGAAGAAATTGTGAAGAAGAACGATTACTGGGAGTTAGTCTCACCGGAATCATGGACAATGCCATAACAAATGGGACGAAAGATAATATAAAAAAGACTTTAAATGAACTTAGAGATATTGCAGTAGAAACTAATAAAGAGTATGCGGAAAAACTTGGAATCAATCGGGCTGCAGCCATTACTTGTGTCAAACCTAGTGGTACTGTATCACAGCTTGTTGATTCTGCTTCTGGTATTCATGCCCGTCATAATCCTTATTATATTAGAACAGTAAGGGCTGACAACAAAGATCCACTATGTAAAATGATGAAGGCCGAAGGGTTTCCAAACGAACCTGATGTAAGTAAGCCTGAACATACAACTGTCTTTTCATTCCCTCAAAAGAGCCCGGAAGGGGCAACGTGTAGAACAGAAATGACTGCATGGAAGCAGTTATCCTTATGGCACACCTACGCCAAAGAATGGTGTGAACATAAACCAAGTGTTACTGTCTCTATCAAGGAAGATGAGTGGGTAAACACCGCGGCTTGGGTATATGAAAATTTTGATGACATTAGTGGTATTAGTTTTTTACCATTTAGTGATCATACGTATAGACAAGCACCGTATCAAGATTGTACTGAAGGAGAATATAAAGAACTATTAGATAAGATGCCAAAAGATGTAAATTGGGCATCTTTAGCAGATTACGAAACTCAAGACTATACTAGTGCTAGTCAAGAGTTTGCGTGTACTTCAGAGAAAGGTTGTGAAGTAGTAGATATTTCACCTGCAGTCTCATAACATTTAATAAGGGGGTCACATGTCAGTTAAAGATAAATTTGATATGTGGTTAGAAGATGTAAAAGATAAAGTATATTTTACTTTTCACAGAGACAAATTAGAGAAAGACAAACTGTACGAAACTAGATGGGTATGGTATCATACTGTGCTAGTCGTTGAGTTAGCTATAATAATACTGTTATTACTTTATATTGGATTAGAGATATGAAAAAGATTTTGATGATGTTCGTTATTGTATTTTTGCTTCTGTTCATTCCTTTTATATGGGCAGAACACAGTAAAGAAATTGATGGTTATGATAAAGTACCTGATGATGAATGGCCTAGCCAAGTTATTTTTGATACTGTTCATGTATGTTACAATGGAACATTAAGGTGGATTGCGATGGGAAATCCCAATCTTATGGGTCAACAACCGCCTTATCACATTGCACGTATGATGACTGTACATTGTTTTTGTGTAATGGATAAAGTAAGAACACAGTTTAAGTATAGAGCTTATGTTAATTATATCATGAAGGATAAAGATACAACAAAGCCTACACTTATACCAAAATTGTTTATGGGGAAATCCTTAGAGTGTATAAGAGATTATCATACTCTAGAAGGATTAGTATTGTTAGATGCAGAAGCCCTTAAAAAGCTTAATGAATGGACTGATAATGGAACTCAAATTGACAAGTCAGAGGACATTCTATCCGATAACAATTCCGGGAAATCAGACTCACCAGAGCAACCAGAGGACTTGCCAGTAGAAGATAAGGATTTGCCTCTATTAAATTTTTAAAAGGTAAAAAATGGAAAAGTTAAAACTATTTGTTTTGTTATGCTTTTCTATATTAGTGTTCTTTGTCAATCCGGTACAAGCCATTGATAAAGAAATTATTGAAAATGTGAAAAGGTCGGTAGTATTGCTATCGGTAAATAAATTAAAAGATCCATCACGTTCTTCACCAAATTCATTGTGTTCTGGAATGACCATCAATGAAGAAGGTTATATATTAACCAATTTTCATTGTGTGTACAATCAAAAAACAATTCATTTGTATTATTGGGATGAAAACGATTGGACTGAATATCAAGTGAAAGTTATTGGAGAAGATCCATTAGCTGATTTAGCAGTACTTGAAGTAATTGGATTAGATAGAAAAACTCCTTACTTAAAGTTTGCTGAATCAGAAGACATATATACAGGACTAGAAATATTTGCGTTAGGACACCCTTTAGGTATGGTATGGAGCCTGTCAAAAGGTATTATTTCTAATAATGATAGATATGCAAGACACCCTTACATTAAATCTATTCAAGTGGATGCCGCAATCAATAAAGGAAACTCTGGCGGTCCTTTAATTAATGAAAAAGGTGAAATCGTTGGAATAGCGACATTGATGGTTTCAAGAACAAATTCAAATGCAGGAGTCGGTTTAGGAGTTAGAGCCGATATTGCAAAAAAATCACTCGCTAAAATGTTAAAAGAAGGTAAAGTAGATCGCCCAGCATTAGGTGTTATGGTTATTGGTTTGTCTGGAAAAGAAAGTCAAGGAAAAGAAATTTTGAAAAAACATCCTGATATAAATACCTCAATTCCAAATAGTTTTGGTTTATTAATCAGTAATGAAAATGATCCAACTAATCCAATACCAGAAGGGTTAAAGGCTTGGGACACCATTGTAGGAATTAATGATGTTCCCATTAATACTGATGTTGAATTTGCGGATGAATTAATAAAATATAAAATTGGTGAAAAAATTATTGTTAATATTATTAGGGATAGACGTAATATGAAAGTTGGAGATATTACTTTAAAAGTATTTACTGTTCCAACTGACAAATTATACAGACAAGATGTTTTTAACTAGGAGAAAGGCGTTGGAGATATGCCAGTAGATGTAATCTGGGAAGATGGAAAAGCAACAATAGTAATACAATGTGATGGATGTGATAAAGAATATGAAATTTTTACAAATGATACAGAAGGTTTGGAAGTATGTTCTTTTTGTGGACACTACCTTGAAATAGATAGTGAATCAGGAGAAACTGGTGATGAAGAAGATAGCTGGGATTGATTACTCGTTAACTTCCCCAGCAATATGTGTATATAAGGAAGAAAATGGTGGACATTTTGACTTTGATAGGTGTGTGTTTCATTATCTATCTAATACTGAAAAGCAACGACAATCTGCCGCCGGGTCTGGGTTAGACAATCTAAGAGCTGAACCCTATCCTGAGTGGCAATCTGAAGAAGAACGACATGAAAAACTAGCAACTTGGGCATATAATATTGTTCAAGGTTGTGAAGAGGTGTTTCTAGAAGGTTACGCATTTGCTACCTCTGGAACATCTCATGTTCGTTCAATGGCAGAGAACACTGGATTGCTAAAACATAAAATGTGGAAAAATAAACTTACATTCAAGACATATCCCCCTACAGTTATCAAGAAGTTTGCTACAGGCAAAGGTAATTCAAATAAAGAAAAAATGTATGAAGCCTTTATCGATGAACTTCTTACCCCCACAGATCTCAAAGAACGATTAACTCCTAAAGCAAAGAAAATAATCAATCCTATTAGTGATATAGTGGATTCTTATTTTATAGCAAAAGCTGGGGCTGAAGGTTTAGTATGACTGATAAAGAACGTAAAAGAATTGCCAATCGAAAGTACTATGAAAAGAATAAGGATAGACTTGCTGAGAAATGGAAACATGATGACAAACGAAAAGAGTATCTAAAAGAGTATTATGTAAGGAATAAAGATACTATTCTAAAAAGAGCAAAAGATTGGAATGAACGTAACAAAGAAGCAAGGAAACTAATTGCAGAAAGACAAAAGAGAGATAAATTAAAAACTCTTTGGGAAGTTGAAAAACAAAATAAATAGATATGAATGTAAGAAAGTTTAAAGAACTTATTGAAACAACAGAATTTGTTGGAAGTACAGATGAATATCTTATTCACAAATTCATAGAGGGTGGTAACTATCTGATTATAGATACCTTTGGTGACTTTCTTATCATAGAGAGAGATAAAATAGAAACTGTATTTACTACAATTTGTAATGACCTTTACGGTCCAATAACGGAGGAAGTACCACATATATTAAATTAAAGGAGAATAAATGACATGGGCACATGAATACACATGGGAGACATTGTTTCATTTTTTGTGTGGAGAATGTAAGAACTGGTGGAGTTATGCCGGAATTATTGAGAAAACGAATGGTAAACAACCATCAATGACTTGTCCTCATTGTGGATATAAAACAGACATTAAAGTAAAAGAGGGGTTTGAACATCGTGGCAAAGAAAGCTAGAGGATGGGGAAGTTTTGAATATAAGAAAAAAAATACTACAAGAAAAAGGACTAGTATAGGAAGATCCAAAGCTTCTCGACCAAAAAACAAATACAAGAAAAAGAGTTGGAAACGTTATCGTGGCCAGGGGTAGAAGAAAGAGAGAACAATTTGAAAAGATTACAGAAGTTATGATAGATGGAAAAATTGTTCAATTTTGTACTACTCTTACTTACACAACACCGGACGGATACAGGGGATGCATAGTTCAAATAAGAAACAAAAAATAATAATTTTGGATTTAGTTTGTCTTAATTTAATTCAAATAATATTATGTGTTACTATATTTGTATTAATGACTTCTTGTGCCGTACCTCCTGATGATTGGGAAAACGTTACTCTAGAAGAATATCCGCCTAAGTGGGTAATTGCTTCAACTCATTTACCTAGAGAAAAAATACAAGGGTTACGAAATGCAGGATTTTTTCAAATAGGAAATTCTATTTATTCACATCATTGTGATGGTCATGGAAACTTGATACGATTGAAATATAATGAAGAAAATAATACTTGGAAACAAGTGAGATATGAAACACATGGATGCGGCGACCCAGACGCCTAGAGATGATGAACTATTAACCGAAAAACCACGAAAAGGTGCTACGGGTCGTGGACTTAAGAGAGTAAGAGAACCTAATAAACCAAGTAAGTTTGCTGTAGTCTTACATAACGATGATTATACACCAATGGAATTCGTAGTGTTCGTTCTACAAGAAATTTTTCATCATCCATTTGACCGAGCCGAAAGAATCATGTTAAGTGTACACAATGATGGTGTAGGAGTCGCAGGAATATATCATTTTGAAATTGCAGAACAAAAGGCATACGATACTGCAGAAGAAGCACAACAAAATCAATATCCATTAAAAGTAACCATTGAGGAGATAAGACAATGATTGATTATATTATAAACATTCTGAAAAAATTATTTAATAAAGAAGGATGGCAAGTTAATTGGGATATACCACCAGAACCAGAACCATCACCACCCGTGGAAAGGAAGCCCAAAGAAATAAAAGTAGGAAAGAAAAAAACAAAGAAAACCACAAAAAAGAAGACCACTAAACCCAAAGCCAAGAAAAAGGGAATGAATTTTACATAGTGGATTCAGAAAGGTAGAATGCCAAACGTAGTTCACAAACACATGATTATTAGAGCAGAAGTGAACGAACCATTAATTACACCAACAGAAACTAAAAAATGGCTACGCGATTTGGTGAAAACTATAGACATGAATATCTTAGGAGGACCATATTCAACTTATGTGTCCAAAGAAGGTAATCGTGGAGTAACTGGTATTGTAATGATTGAAACATCTCATATATCAATACACATTTGGGATGAAGAAAGACCAGCACTAGTACAAGCTGATGTTTATTCTTGTGCAGGGTTTTCTCACATTGAAGTTATGAGACATTTTGAAAGAATGCAACCTGAAAAAATTGACTATCTACTTCTTGATAGAGAACCATATATGAAATGGAGTGGATCATGGCCGTGGTAATAATATGAAAGAACAAAGCTCTTTTGGTGAATACTTTGATGCTCAATATGATAGATTGAGAAAAATGTTGGACAATAAAGATGCCCAACTACATAAACAATGGTTAGAAGAATTTAAAAAAAATTATGAAGAAGATAAATTTCGAAGTAGCGAGCGAACGAAAAACAGTTAAAGAACACATGTTGATGCCTCCAAATGATGGACAATGGAAGCATCCTGAACATGTAAATGAACACGAATTACTACAAATAATTACAAGAGAATCACAGAATCAAAATTGGCCAGAGGTCAAAAAATTGTTATTAGAATTTCCAGAAGGAAAAAGAGAAGACCTTATCGAAATGTTAAAGCGAGCTAATAAAGACCCTTTAATTGGTAAGGATTTTCCAGATGAAATTTTTAGGCAAAACTCATAAGATAATTTTGTGGAGTATAATGCTAGCAGTATGCATTTGGATTGAATTTACATTAATAAAAATGTGGTTTGTAACACAACATAAAAAGACAAGAACTTTCCCCTGTACATACATTTCAGGCTCATGTACAAAGAAACCTACCTATAATAATTGTTTACAGTTTGGTGATGTTCCAATAGGAGTATGTGAGTCACGATTAAACTATGGTGATTTTAGGGCTCCCAATGACTGATAAAGTATATCTCCCCATGACTCCAGAAATGATAGAGGAACTTCGCTATGCGATGAACACTCAATTTCGATATAAACTCTATAGAGATCCAATGTTTCCCTTTCTACCATCTCTAGGTATAAATCATATAATACAGAGTTTTGAAGCACGAGAAGAACTTGGATTTGTTGGAGTATTACATCTATGGTATGAAAACAATTCTGGTGAACTTTCTTATCAAACTAAAGATAAACACTTTGTGGCGGGAGATTGGAAACATGAATGGTATGATAGACCAGAAGAAGCTATCGAATTAGCTATACATATTCAAAGATCCAAATGTTTCGATGAAAACAAATTGATAAAAATTCACATAGAACATCATAAAGAATTAGCAGTCAAGATGAAATTAAAAGAAGAAGCAGAAGAAGAAAGTAAAGATGCAATTTTAAATTAATAAACACTTGACAAATACCCTAAACTCATGTATAATAGTAGGTAACATGAAATGGATAATACTAGTGTATCTTTCTGTATACACAAATATAGGATTACCACCGAATGACATGAATCACAGACGCATTGAAATTCCTGCAAAGGACTTCAATGAGTGTATGGATATATCACAACAAATTAATGATATAACAAAAGGAATTAGAGGTAGTGCAGCGATCTCACGTTCATTTTATTGGGTATATAATAATATGTTAGAGGATATTAAAGCAGAATGTGTATTTGCTAATCCACTAGCACCCCTTCCAAAGTGGGCAGAGAATACGCCGTGGTTATGGAACAAAGTACCCACAGAATAAATATATGAGTAAATATAATATACTTAACAGAAATCAAATTCCCAAAGATTATGTTTGTTGTTATAACTGTCACTATATGCAATGGTTAGTAGGTATAGGACAAGGTATAAGATGCACTCATCCAAAAAATGAGTATAGATTCTTTCGTGAAGCGAGATGGGGAAAACCTGATTTAATCAACGACAAGACAAGACTTAAAGTTCCTGTAATTCCGGGAATCGCCGAGTCTTGTGAGAATTTTATACACAAGGACAATTATTTTGGATAATACAGCAAAATGGTTTATGTTTTTGTCAGCAATATGTGCTGGCTTAATTTTAGGTCAAGTGTTGGCCGTTTACACATTATGAGGAAACAATGAGTTTTTCAGAAATATGGAATGGAGGAACGATTTTGGAAAGAAAAGGCCGAGGTAGAATATGGGGCCGTGATCTTGAAAAGGTCGATTCTAAGAAGAAAAAGAAACACAAGAAGTCTAAAGAACATTATCGTAAGAATTGGGATCAAGACTTGTGGGATTAATATCCCGGAAAGGAGGGTTTTTTGAGAGGAAAACTTTTCGGTCATTGGATGCAAATAGAATGGATAGCTTTAATGTGTTTATTCTATTATGTTTTCTATTTAATTTTTTGGTAATCTTTTTATTACCTTTACTTCTTTTTTTATTTACCCTCTAACAGAGGTATTTATACAATTGCGTTTTTGAGAGATGAAATATCTAATTATATTAACTTTATTTTTAGTAGTAGGATGTGGGCCGTTTGGTATGATGCGAGGTATAGAACAAAATCCCGATGGGGCATGGGGCTATTTCTTTGGAAATTCAGATCCAGATTGGGATTTTTGGGATGATCCTCTCAGACAAAGACAACAATGTAAGAACCTCAAAGAAGGTGAACATTGTATGGACTTGACAGAGAGAATGGGTGGAATGGAAGGAACAATCTTTAAGGAACTAGATCCGATAAAGGGGTGGAGACAAATAGGATGTATTCACTCTAAGCAATTAGACCCCTCAACAGTAATTGAACAAATGTACTGTGAATATTGTAATGAGGAAGATCATCAAATGTGGATGGTCTATGATTACAAACTTGAAGAGTGGACTATGGATGACCAAGAATGGCTTAATGTTTGTGGTACTCCTCATCCAACATTTAACAAAGAAATTAATAGATGATTGAAGCAATAATATGGTTTTTACCATGGCTTACAGAAGCATGGTTATGGGAAAAATCAATCAATATTGTAGTGATTACTTCAACAATATATCATTGGGATAAACATCATGGATTTTGTGAAAATGTGAATTCACAAGGTTACGATGTAGCTGGAGTTTTTTACTGTCTATAATATGGGTGAAAAAAATATAATATGGAAGGGTGATTTCGAAATAGACCTTGTTAAACAAGATAGTTTAACAGTAATGAGACACCATGCAGATCAACAAATAAAGAAACTTCAAGAACACGCAGTTCTATTGGTTGATCAAGTAAAAG
>Ga0209992_10002989_pt1 | contig 14750 bp, 20 predicted proteins | sample 2SBtaG_2_FD_182564 | JGI IMG/M metagenome (GOLD analysis project Ga0209992, IMG submission 182564) | Deep subsurface microbial communities from Kolumbo volcano to uncover new lineages of life (NeLLi) - 2SBTROV12_ACTIVE470 metaG (SPAdes)... | ecosystem: Environmental > Aquatic > Marine >... | reverse complement strand
CTTCATGGACTGAAGTAGGAGATTTATCAACTGCTAGAAGATGGACTTCTGGAGCAGGTAATGATGGCACAAATAGTTTAGTAGTAGGAGGTTATGATGGATCATCTAATTTAAATACAACAGAAGTATGGACTTTTTCTGCATCCGTAGAAACCATAGCATTTGACTAATAACTAAATAAAAACAAACGGAGAACAATAATACTTTATGACAGAAAAGCGAAATATACATGCTTTAATCCAACGAGAAGAACCCCATCTTAATGAAATACTAGACCCCGAACAAGTTACTAAATTTAAAGAATTAACAAACGAGTTAAGAGACACTTGGACTAAAAAGCAGATGTTTCGTACTAAAACTGAAATGGAGTTTTCTGTACTTAATGATGCTAAGTATCCAACTAATGCTGCTAAATATTGGCAGTGTGTAAGAGAACAAAATACACATATGGAAAACTTAATGCAATTATCTTTTGATGCTCGTAAAAATGATATTGAAATAAAACAAAAATTAAAAGAACTAGAAGAAGAAAAAGACGAATTAAAAAAAGAACTTATACAAGTAGAAATAGATCAAAAAACTTATAGTAAAGCTAGTATGCAATTGGTTGCAGCCCATCGTATGAGAGAAGTAACCGAGTGGTCAAACTTTAAAAAAATTTATAATGATGGTACTTTTGATGATAAGAATGTAGATACACACCAATTATTATCATACAAAAAAATCATGAAGAATAGAAAAAATACATTAACACCAGGATCTTCACAACCTGAAGTCTTTAATGTATTAGGTCAAATGCAAACAATAGAAAGAGTAGAAGAAGAACGAAAAGCCCTTGGACACGAAAATAAAAAGGCTATAAGTGAAACACCTAAATACGGAAAACAAGGCTAAACAAATTTATTTTCTTTGTGCGATGCCTCGATCAGGCAATACTTTATTTGCATCGTTAATAAATCAAAATCCAGAGATTGTTGTTACCGCTAATAGTATTACTTTGGAAATTATGAAAGAATTGTTTTTGTTAAAACAAGATGATACTTTTAAAAATTTTCCTGATGAACAGTCTTTAGATAATGTTATGGATGAAGTTTATAATCTTTATTATAAAAATTGGAATCATAAAGTTATTATAGACCGAGGACCCGTTTGTACACCAGGTAATTTAAAAGTAATGCAAAAACATTTTAAACAACCTATTCGATGTATTGTATTGGTTAGAGATTTATTAGATGTTTTAGCTTCATATATTAAATGGTTTGAGACTGAGCCTACAGCTTTTCTTAATCAATTTAAAACAATAGATGAAAAACTAAGCCATATTATGCATAAGAATGGAGCGGTGGCTAAAGAGTTAATGTCTATACAGTATTTATTAAAACATCCTGAAAAGGCAGTCTTTATTAAGTATGATGACTTAGTACAAAACCCAAAACACGAGATTAAAAAAGTTTATAGTTTTTTAAATATCCCTTACTACCAACATTACTTTAATAATCTAGATCAAGTAATAGTTAATAGCATATCTTATAATGATACTATTGTAGGAAATAATATGCACACAATTAAAACTGATAAAATTATAAGTATGGATAATAGTAAATATAAAAATATGATACCAGAAAGATTTGTAAGGGAATATGGTCACATTACCTTTTAAATTTATTTGGTTCGGACAAACTATTTTAAGGTATCAAGTTCCTTTAGATATTTTTAATACACTTAATAAAATATATGAAAATAATTTTAAGGATATGCCCGATGCCCATAAACAATTAGCAGGTAAAATAATAAAAGAAAATTCTTTATTTTTTAATGGTGCAGATAATAATAAAATGCATAAGCATAATCTGCTTTCACCTTATATTCTTAAATGGTTTGAAAGTATCTTTAAACATTATTTAGATTTTAATAAAATTAATCCTTATAAACTTCATATGAATTCTATATGGATTAATGAAATGGCAGCAGGAGAATACAATCCTATTCATATTCATCAGGGCACGATCTATACAGGACTATCTTCAGTGATGATGCTTAAACTTCCTAAAGATATGGGTCCTGAATATGCAAGACCAGATCAACCTATGAATGGTAAGTTACAAATAGTAGGTGCAGCTAATGGTCAATTTGCTAAAACAGATTATTCTCCTAAGGCAGAAGAGAGAGATTTTTATATATTTCCCTACGACATGAGACATGTTGTTTACCCCCATACTAATCCTAATGGTTTAAGACGTACACTTGCAGCTAATATGGATGTTGACTATAATCCTGTATCAACAAGGACAGCAGGATGAACCCAACAGAACCTACTTGGAAAAGCTTTATTGTTGAAACTACAGGGCCTATTTTTACACCACAACAATGTCAGATGGTTATTAATAAGGGCATGAGTTTAAAAAAAGAAGCAGCTGCCGTGGGTACGGGAAAACCTGGCGGTGGTGTTGATCTTAAAAAAAGAAATACAACTATTAGTTGGATACCTTTTAAAGAAATGCCTGAAATGTATAGAGATATTGAAGCTACAATGTTAAAAGCTAATGGTAATCACTTTGGTTTTGAAGGAATGAGATTAACAGAAGTTGGACAATTTACACATTATCTTGAAGGTGGTTTTTATCATTGGCATATGGACAATGAGGTAGTAGGAAAAAATCAACCTCCTGTTCGTAAAATATCCATGACGCTTTTATTGTCGGACCCATCTACATTTGAAGGTGGAGAATTAGAATTTATGCACAAGGGTAAAACAGCTAAATTAAAACAAGGTCAAGCTATATTCTTTGCAAGTTGGTTACAACATCGAGTAAAACCTGTTATCAAAGGTGAAAGAAAATCTTTAGTAATGTGGTTTGGGGGACCTCCATTTAAATGATTCCCTTTACTTGTGTAGATAATTTTTTTAAAGATCCTGATGCCGTTACGGAATATGGTCTTTCACAGCCTTTTTTTAAACACTCAAATTATCCATACAGAGGAGTTCCTATTGAAGGTGCAGCGTGGCCTGGAATTAGAACTAAAGAATTACGAGATATTAATAAACCTTTATTTAATCAGCTTTGTAAAAAGATTTTTTCTCTTTTCTATGATTTTAAAACAACGTCTGTTTCTTGGAATGTTTCAGCTGTTTTTCATTTAACCGATGCATCTCATCAAAATTTTAGTAATCGTATTCATCAAGATGAAAGCGGAATCTCAGGATTAGTTTATTTAAATCCTAATATTAGTAAAGAAGCAGGGACTACTATTTATGATAGAAATAAAGAAGAAACTCTTGTTATTAAAAATTTATATAATCGTATGATTTTATATGATGGGACTTTTTTTCATGGGCCTACTCAATGTGTTAATGATAGATTGTGTTTAGTCTTTTATGTTGATCGTTTTTATTCACCTTTTCCTTCACCTTTAGAAAGATTGCATGCTTACTGAGTATCATTTTCCAACACCTGTTTATATCAAAGAAATTCCTAATGCAGTGGAACTTAATCAGTATTTAGAAAAACAAATTTTAAAATGGAATAAAGAAGATCCCAAAGGTGTAAGTAAAACTAATGCAGGAGGTTGGCACAGCACAACGGATATGAACAAAAAGCAAGAGTATAATCCTTTATCAAAAGAACTCTTTGCTATGCAAGATGAAATCTATACAAAAGAATATTTAACTATGAAACCTGTGCTTGGTAATATGTGGGCTAATATTAATTTTCCAGGGGGATTTAATAGACCTCACTTACATCCTAATAGTTTATTTTCAGGAGTGTATTGGATTAAAGCTCCTAAAAAATCTGGTAATTTAATGTTATACGAGCCTAGACCTGGCGTACAATGCACAATGCCAAATAGAAAAGAAGGAAAACTACCCTCTCAATTATGGAGAGAAGTACATTATGAACCTAAAGCAGGAACTTGTATTATGTTTCCATCTTGGTTATGGCATGAAGTGAAACCTAACGAAAGTAACGACATAAGAATATCCGTATCTTTTAATTTTTTACAACGATGAATTTATTTAAACAACATAAATATCTAATTGTAAGAAATGCTATATCTTTTGAGTTAGCTAATTTTGCTTTTAATTATTTTTTAATGAAGCGTGATGCAACGGAATGGATGCACAAAACTAATTATATATCTGAATTTACTCCTGGTTTTGGTACATGGAAAGATGAGCAAATACCTAATACTTTTTCTTGTTATGGAGATATGTTTATGGAAACACTAATGATGAAAGTCTTACCTGTTATGAAACAACATACAGACTTAAACGTTATTCCAACGTATAGTTATACAAGAGCTTATAAAAAAGGAGATATTCTTAAAAAACATAAAGATAGATCTAGTTGTGAAATATCAACAACACTTCATTTAGGAGGAGATCCATGGTCTATTTATGTTGAGGGAATTAAAATAGATCTTAACGTAGGAGATATGTTAATATACAGTGGATGTGAATTAGAACATTGGCGAGAACCTTTTGAAGGTAATGTCTGTGTTCAAACATTTTTACATTATAATAATGCAAATGGACAGTACGCTGATACTAATAAATTTGATAAACGACCAATGTTAGGCATACCTAAATAAAATGGCATTACCTAAGTATGGTGTAAATAATTACATAAAACAAACTAAAAGAAAAAGAAAAGGAAGAATTTCAAAAAGACCAAACAAACATTCTAAAAATTTTAAAAGGAAAAAATATAGAGGACAAGGAAGATAACTATGGCTACAACACCAGATACAGCAGCACTACAAAAAGGTGCACTTACTCCTGCTCAAGCAGAGCAAACGGGTACTCAAACAGCTGTTAATTTAATGGCAACTTTGTTGTCAACACCTTCATTACCGACAGGTGCAACAATATCACCAGATCCACAGCAGATTCAAGATGATGAGCTTATGAAAAATACATCTGGAAGTGCATTAACAGGAACATTGGAAGCAGCTGCACCTACAGCTCCTTCAGTACCTACAGCAACAGGGGGAACAGTACCTACATCAACAGCTGGAGCAATACAATCAGCACAGGCAGCTGGACAAATGTCAGCAGCTCAAGTTGGAGGAGCAATTCCTTCTGCTACAGCAGCAACAGGATCAGTAACAGCCCCTATGACAGCTCAAACAGGAACAATAAGTACTGATGCAACTGTTCGGGGACAATTAACAGATTTACAATCAGAAGTATCAACAGCATTAGCTTCAGGTAATCCGATGCCAGTATGGGCAAGGGGTGCAGCAGAAGCTACAAAAGCTGCTATGCAAGCAAGAGGTATGGGTGCTAGTTCTATGATGGCTGAAGCACTAGCGGAAGGAATTATGAAATCTGCTGTACCTATAGCAGCAGCAGATGCAGCAACTTATAAGGAGATGATTTTTCAAAATTTAAATAATCGTCAACAAGCTGCAGTTACAAATGCTAATAATTATTTTCAAATGGACATGGCTAATTTATCTAATACACAACAAACTTCATTAGCTAATGTAGCAACTCGTCAGGCTTTTTTATTATCAGATCAAGCTGCAAGTAATGCAGCAGCACAGTTTAATGCAACAAGTACAAATCAAGTTAATCAATTTTATGATAATTTAATTTCTCAAATGAATCAACAAAATGCACAACGAGTTGATTCAATGAAACAATTTGGAGTAGCTGAAAGTAATAAAATTGAAGCTTTAAATGCTAATAATACCGTAGCAGTTAATAAAGCAAATGTAGATAGAACAGCTGTTTTAAATCAATTTAATGCAACGTTAAATAATGAAAGACAGAAATTTAATTCAGACAATCAAAGAACAATTGATCAATCTAATGTAACTTGGAGACGTGCTATTAACACCGCTAATACAACAGCTGTTAATGCATCGAATCAGTTAAATGCACAGTCTATGTTAGAGTTATCAAACTTTGCTATATCAAATTTATGGCAACAGTGGAGAGACGAAGCATCATGGATAAATAGTGCATCAGAAACAGCAGCTAATAGAGCACACAATGCAGCTATAGCAGCTTTAGAAAGATCAACAGAATTAGATGTTAAAGATGCAGATCAAAAAACAAAACTGTATGAGATGCTAGGACGATTTGGCATACAAGTAATTAAAGGAAATTAGGAGGATAAATGGATTTAGGAAAGGTTTGGAATGGAGTAACAAGAGTAGCCGATGCAGTTAGTGCTGTATTTGGAGGAGGTAGCGGAACACCAGGTGCAGGACCAGCACCATCATTAATAGGTCAAAAGCCTAGACTTGCTTTTCAAAGAGGTAAAATAGGTTTAGGTGAAGGAGCTGGACTTATGGCTGGTAGAGGAACTATAAGAGGCAGTATTCCTTATGCTTCAAGAACTGAACCTACATGGGTATCACTTCAAAGAAAGTATTTAGCTTATTTAAATATGGCTGAAGCTTTTGAAGAGCCAGGTAAAGTAAGACGATCAGTTAAATTAAAGGTATCGTAATATGAAAAATGAATTAGATCAATTAATAAAAGATATTAAACTTCCTGCTTTAGAAAGTAAGGAACAAGAACAGTATAATTCTTTTGATGCACCTATACCAGGAGAATCTTTAACAAATACTCCAGGAGCAGGTCCATGGGAACATCCTCCTACTCATGCAAAAGTAGAAGAAGCTATTGAGTTTGTTGAAGATAAACTAATGCAAAGAGAAAATGGAATGAGAGTATTAACTCTAATGGATATAGGAATTCCTATAGAAGCCTTAGTAAAAGTTATTACTTTTTCTGGATTTCTTGAAGGTAAATGGACAGTAGATGTTGCTAAAATGTTAGAGCCTTTAGTTGCTATGTTATTAGCAAAAATGGTAAAAGATGGAAAATTAAATAATGTTAGAATTAATTTAAATGATCCAAATGATAAACAATTTATGGAAGATGCAACGATGCAAGAAATGGCAATGAAACAAGATATGCTTGGTGATGAAGAACCAATGCCTGAATTGCCTGAACAGGAAGGTTTAATGGCAAGACCAGAAATAGGAGTATAATATGGGAATACTAAGTACTTTTTTAGAATCACCTATAGGTGAAGTAACTTATGGAGCAATGGCAGAATCTTATGATAGAGCAAACATAAGAGCTACAGATCAACGAGAACTTTTTAGAGGATTGGGTGTAGACTTAAGAACTGAAAGATTAAACAATACACAACAGCTTAATGAAAAGTTAACTAATTTTAAAGCAGCTGAATTAGATTTTATAAGAAATGCTAAAAAATATAATACTGAATATGCAAATCTATCAGAAAACGAATTAAAACTTAAGTTTGCCCCTATGAGTAACTATTTAAAGGGGGATACTTTTTTAGGAAAAACTGAAGACGTTAATAAAAAAGTTTTTCAAGCTTTTGAAATGAGTGGAGGTTTTGAAAAAGGTGAGCAATTTACTACAGCTAAAGATTTTGAAACACAAACAAGATCAGCTATTAGTGCACCTTTAGAGGCATACTCAGGTCTAGCTTATAATACATGGCAAAATCAGGTAGGAGATTCTTTAGCATTTAAAACTCCAGAGTATGATCAGGCAGGAGTAGTAGATTCTGCATTTAAAATTACTGCAGAAAATTATCCTATGTTTTTTAAAGGTCCAGTATCTGCACAGGGTAATTCTATTATTGATGTGGCAAGATTAAGTTTATTAAATTATAACGCACGAAACGATGCAACAAAAGATGGTGTTTTAGATCTTTATCTATTTGATAAGTTAAGAACTGATAGATTTAATGCAATTCAAAAAGGACCTGACAAAATTGATATGACTTCATTACCTGCTATTTTAGGTATTGATAGTAATACTTTCAACAGAATACTTACAGATGACTCTCCTTATTTAGCAGCCTTAAGTGGTTCCTTAGCACAAATAGCGGGTATAGTTAATCAAGAAGGTGGAGTACAAACTGCTGAATTTAAAGATTTAGCAGAAAACATTTCTAACTTAACAACAAAACATTTTGAATATGCTACAAAAATTAAGGAAGCAATTACAGCCAAAGAGTACTCAGATATAGATGTTCCACAAGATACATCGGCTGCATCTCTTTATTCAAAATTAAAAATTGAACAATCATTTACAGCGTTAGCAAATGGTGATGAAAATATTGGAAAACAAAATGCATTTAAAGTAAGTAGAATACATAAAAATATTTTACAAAATCCTGAGCGTGCAAACATACCTATAGAAGAAGGTGGATCATTTGGTGTTAATCTTAATAAAAATGCAATAGATGGTAGAATTGGCGAATCATTTACATTTATGTTAGTTCCTAATACAGAGACAACCTTTAAAGCTGATGAAGCATTAGCAGCAGGTGGAGAACAAACTATTAAACCTAAAAAATGGGTTGCTATTTCGAATACAGGAGTTATGTTTGATGTACCTAGTGTAGAAGACTTAGCGGCTGCACAAGCTGGTGATGATTCTATAACTTTAGGAAGAACATATGCTGCAAATCTTAATGATTTTGATAAAAGTAATGAAGGAAAAGAACAGTTAAGAGAGCATCTTAAAGCAGTCATAAAAGCTGCTATGGAAAATAAATTAGATTTAACTAAACGTTTTAAAGATTTAGAATATATTAAAGTTTTAGAAAGTCAAGGAGTCTTTGGAAAAGATCCTACGACAGGTACAAACATTTCATACTTTGGAATAAAAAAGAAAAAGTAATAATATAAATGGCTGATACTACAATAAATACTAAAAAAGAGTATGATAATTTAAATACTCAATTAAAATATATGTTTGATACTGGGCTTCATAGAGTACCTAATGCCTATGAAAACCTAAGTTCAGATGCAGATTCTTTTTTTAAATTTGATTTAGAAAGTGATAATCCTTTTAAACTAGACAGTGAGTATGCTACACGGGCTAGAGGAGATAAAGGAGACAGCTATAGTAATGCTTTTAAATACGGATGGAAAGGAAGTGTATCTAGTGTTTTTGAATTATTAGCAAGTGTTCCTGGAGGATATGATCGCTTTAGAGATTGGATGGTTGAGTCCGTAGGGGCTGAACCTAATCCTGATAATTACGCAGATAACATTAGAGATTATTTTAAATCAGTTGCACAAAGACATGATCCTGAAACATTAGGATTAGATGCACCATCAACTTATGGAACTAAGGTTGCCGCAGGACTTGCAGCTTTACCTTTAACTGTTGCTCAATTTTATCCAGCAGTAAAAGGATTAAAAGCTTTAAAGTCTTTAGGAAAAGTAGGTAGAGCATTTTCAAAAAGAAGTCTACCTGGTGGATTAGCTGCAACAGAATTTTTAAGAGAATGGGATGATGCCACAGGTTATGAAATTGCAAAGGCTACAGCCTATGGTTATGGATTAGGTAAAGTTATTCAGATAGCAAATGGTATGCAAGTAATGCCAAGAATGGCTACCTTTGGAGCAACAGGATTTTTAACTGCAGGATGGAAAGCATCTTTAGAGGATAGGTTTGCAGCCGCAACTGTATTTGGATTAGCAGGTGTATTTGGACCTTGGGCTGAAGGAAAGTCTGTAAAAAGAGTTAGAAGTGATATTGAATTAAAGTATAAACAATTAACAGGTGAGCTTCCTGCTAAAGAAGCTTTGTTACAAAAAGCAGATAAAACAAAATTAGAAGTTGAAGAAGCTAAATCATTATTAACAGCCCATGATAAAGTAAGTAATAAAACAAAGGATATTATAGAAGCACAAGCTACTGGAAAAAAATTTAAACGTTTAACTGAAGAAGAAAAAGCTGATCTTATTAAAGATCCAAATGAAGTTTATAGATTAAGAAATGCTATTGAAGTTGGTGAACAATTTTTAGTTGCTAATTATAAAGCTTTATATACAACTAAAGAATATTCAACAAGTATTTTAGGAGCTGATATGAGAAGCCCTAAACAACTTAAGTACGAAGTAATTAAACCTGATGGCACAGCTAAATATAAAGATATGGATTCAGGTGCAATGGATACAGTTGCTCTGTATGCAAAACCAGGTAAATTTATTGGTCTAGATTATCCTGTATTTAAATGGGGAAGAGACACAGTAGCTAAGTATATTAGAAAAGCAGAACATGCGGCAGACATAAGACTTTATGATCCAGTTCAAAGACCTGTAGAACATAAGACTATATTTAGAGGGCAGTTAGCAGGAGAATCTAGAAGAGATTATATAGCTAGAACTGAAAGTGCTTTAGATGCACTGGGCTTAACAATTACAGCAAGACGGGCTTTTCTTACAGAAAAAACATATGGTGGCGGTTTAACTCGTTACGATATTATTAAAAATAGAGATCCTAAATCAGCAAAAAAAATTGCCGATGCTACTATTAATGCTGAATACAATAAAATGTTAGAGGCAAAAAATGCTGGAGAAAAATTTAATACAGAAAATACAGATGGTTCTTACAAGTATGCTATGAAGGATCGTGAGCTTGTAGATAAATATAAATTAAACGGAGAAGAAATTTTAGCCTTTAAAGAAATTCAAGGTGTACTATCAGAAGCAGGAGACTTCTATAATAAACAAGTTAAAAACTTTGGTGGTGGCGATAAAGAATTAAAATCAATTGCTAAAGCACCCGTTTATTTTCCACATATGTTTCCTGATGCATTTAATGTATGGGTTTTAAAAATAGCTCCTGATGGTAAAAGAATTCCTGTTGATAATCTTGGTGCAGCAAATAGATTTTCAGCAAATAAATTAAAAAAACAAATTGAAAAAAAAGAACCATTTAATAAAGGCAACTATGAAATTAATGTTACACAAACAAAAAAATATCCATTTGGAAGTTTAGATGAGGCTAATTTTGTTAACAGTATAAAAGCATTTGATGTTAGAGGTTTAGAAACAGAAGTACTTGCTATTCAAAGCATTCTCAATCAACCAAAAGGATTTGGAAAGTTTGCAATGAAAAGAGGAGATGTTTGGGTACAAGGATTTAAAGGAAGCGAAAGATATTATGAAAGCAGACCTCTAGTAAAAAAACTAGCTCCTAATCTAGCTCAAGCTGATGCTTTTTCTGATGTTATTAGAAGCTATGTTAAAGGTGCTTATTTATCAGGATATAAAATGGAAGCCAAGGCTGTCCTTAGAGATGCATTAGATAATGCACCAGCAATGGATGTGGCTAACTCTAAAAGAATTAAATCTTTAAATGAATTATACCCTAATACAGTTGCAGCTTTACGAAAGTGGTCTAATAATGCTTTAGGACTTGCTCAACCAAAAGATGTTTTTAAAATTGTAGATAATATTGGTTCACGATGGATTGGTGAATCGGGATTATCTAATCTTTTAGGTGGGCTTAACCAAATAACTTTATCTTGGAAATTGTTATTTGGTAATATGAGATTTATAGGAGCACAAGCTCTTCAGCCCTATCATATGATTTTTCCTAAACTTGTTGATTTAAAATATCGAGGAATGGATGAAGGATCAATTGCATTAGCACAGATAAAATCTTTTAAAGATTTATTTTTTCCTGATGCTGAAATGAGAGATGTTATAAAACATTTTAAAGAAGCAAGACTTATTGAACCTAAGTTTTTACAAGAATTTTCAAGTCCAGGAGGATTTTTAGGAATACCTAAAATAGAAAAATTAGGACCAACTTTTGGAAACTTTGAAAGATTATCAAGTTTATTAACTTTAAAAAATATGTCTGCAAAAGTTGAACAGGTTAGTAGAATGAATGCAGGTCTTATGTTTTATAACTTTCTTAGAAGTGCAGGACACAGTAAAGAAACTTCCAAACCTATGGCAAGATACTTAGCCGATCAATATATGGTAGAATATAATCATATTGAAAGACCTGGTATTTATGGAGATATGGGATTAGGAACTGTAGGTAAACCCTTTGGGTTATTTAAAACATTTTCACATAACTATTTATCTCAAATGGTTGAGTATATAAATGTGTACAAACATACAGGACAATCTGCACCTTTAGTTGCCTTCTTTGCACAGATGATATTTTCTGCAGGATTATTTGGAGTTATTGCAATTGAAACTGCTGATACATTATTAGAAAAACTATCACCTACTTTAGAAAAATTTTCAGGTAAATCAATTAAAGGATTAAAAGAATCTATTATGACAAGTTCTTTTCCTACTATTATTAAACATGGAATTCCTTCAGGTATGACAGGAATTGATTTTACAACAACTCTTGCAGCTCCTGGACAAAGTGTTACAGATTTAATTAGTGCTCCAACTTTAGATATGTGGGGATTAAACCCATTAAGATTTTGGAATGAGCGAGGAATACTACCTTCTACAACAAATTTATTAGCTGTTGTAGCAGGATCAAGAAGTGATCTAGAAAGAAAACAAGCTAGTGTACAATTTTTAAAAACAATGGCTCCTACATCTTTACATTTTGCTATTGAACAATACTACAATGGATTACCTGTAGGTTATGATTGGCTTAACGTAGAGATGTTACCTTGGATAGATCCTGATGCTGCTAAAGATTTTGGAGCTTATGCTAAAGGACCTACAAGAGATCCTTTTAAAAAAAGTAGAGGTACCTTTACTAGAAAAGGACATGATTGGTTAGCAAGAAAAATGGCTGCATACTCTGTTGAAGAAAGAGAAGTAACTAAATTAATCTATGCTGCTACAAGAATAAAATCAGATCTTAAAAAAACTTTAGATACAATAATTACAACTTCAGCACATCATTTAATGAGAGATGGTATGATTCCATCAGTTTATTTTGATGAGGCATTAAAATACGGAGAAGACCCTGAAGCATTTCTTGAAAAAGTTCTTAATAGAATTGACTTACAACAATCTGATTTCATAACAAGAATATTAAAGAGTACTAAAAACAAAGGACATGTAGATAGATTAAGAGAAGTAAGAGAACTTATTAATTCTAAATATCTATATAGAGATTAAAATGAAACAGCCAAAGACAACAGGTGAGCACATCATTGCTCTTTACGGACACATCAAAGGACTGAAGTCGGCTATACTAAATATTAAAAATAATGATTTAAAACATATGCACGGAGATATTGATAAACTACATACTAAAATAGATAGACTTTTATGGTGGATTATAGGTGGTCTTGGTGCAACAATATTAACAATAATAAGTGTATTAACATAAGGAGAAAACATGGAAACAATTAAAGAGCTATACGAATTAGCAAAAGAAAACAGAAAAATCTCTATTGCAGTAGCAGTAGTTATTATAATAATTATTGCAGCAGCTGTATAATGGCTTGGTTTGGATTAGCAAAAATAGCATTACAAGCGGGTGGTAAAATATATGCCAACCGTCAAAAAACTAAAATGGCTATGTCTGATGCACAATTGATGCATGCAGAACGTATGGCCCGAGGTGAGGAATCTTACCAGGGCAAACTTTTAGAAGCTCGGCAAAACGACTACAAGGACGAGATCGTTCTTGCGATACTTACGCTCCCCATAATTGTGCTCGCCTGGTCGGTGTGGACAGAGGATCCAGCGGCTATGGAGAAGATAGATATTTTCTTTGAGTACTTTTCAAATCTTCCAAAATGGTTTACCAATTTATGGATTTTGGTTGTAGCAAGCGTATTTGGAATTAAAGGAACACAGGTATTTAGAAACGGTAATAAGAAATAATATTACCATGACAAACTTTCCTTACGACATACAGATGACAGGAATGTTTATATTTATAACTCTGTATTTAGTATTCAAGGTAATTCAGTGGCTTTAAAGGTAAGAAAATTAATTGTAAAAATTAGAATGTGGTATGCTGACATAAGAGGTCATCATGGAAAACGTTGGGACTATGAACCTTCTAAACATTACTTTGGGAGAAAAAGAAAATGACTAAACCATTAAAAATTTCCGAAGAGGCTGCCGTGCAAATGCCTATGAAGACCGTAGCTAGTCTCATCACCCTCGTGGCGATCGGGACCTGGGCTTACTTCGGTCTGATTGAGACGCAAAATAAATTATTAACTAAAGTAGAACTGATGTCTTCTGATTTAGAAATGAATACAGAATTTAGAATCAAATGGCCACGTGGACAATTAGGTTCATTACCTGCAGACTCAGAGCAATTTATGATGATCGAGGATTTGTACAAACAAGTCGATAAGTTGATTGAAGCTATTGAAGATGGCATGCACAACAAAGTAAACATAGAATTTTTAACTAAACAAATGAACAAAGCTCTTCAAGATATTGAAGAACTTAAAGACTCAAATCGAGAAATTCACTATAAAAATGGAAATTAAATGGAAGTTGTAGTAGCACTTTTAATGTTTGTAAATTTTGAAATTAAAGAACACCGTATTCAACCTAATATGGCTACGTGCCTACGTGGAAAACGTGAAGCTGAACGTACATACAGTGCAAATGTTAGTTACAAATGTATTAAATCTAAAGCAGAATTAGAAACTAATATTGATGGTTCAATCGCTATCAAAAAACTTATTTTAGAAAAATAATAAATATGGAGGATAACATGATCAAAAAAATAATAAATTTTATTTGTTGGCCATGGACTAAATTTGTTAAATGGTTAGCAAGCGGATTACCTAAAGGAAAAAATGACAGATAGATTTTGTAAAAAATGTAATCACTTATGTCACTGTGTTGAAGCAGATCATTCTGACTGTCAATGTGATAATTGTGAATGTAATCAAAGAGAGGAAGATAAAACTTATGAATAAAATATACTTAATATTAGCATTGCTATTTGCTTTAAGTGCTTGTTCTGTTGGCAACAAATGCCTATACACTGA
>Ga0209992_10002987_pt1 | contig 14754 bp, 3 predicted proteins | sample 2SBtaG_2_FD_182564 | JGI IMG/M metagenome (GOLD analysis project Ga0209992, IMG submission 182564) | Deep subsurface microbial communities from Kolumbo volcano to uncover new lineages of life (NeLLi) - 2SBTROV12_ACTIVE470 metaG (SPAdes)... | ecosystem: Environmental > Aquatic > Marine > Volcanic... | reverse complement strand
AAGGAGTAACTTGTCCGTTTGCTGTTGCTTCTTCTTGTGAAGAATAATAAAAACCAATTCGATTATGTTGGTCAATTAAATAATCTCCTGTCATTGTTGTCATTTCTGCCGAGATATCAAATTTCCATACAACATCTTCAGATTCAGCAATAATACAAGAAGCTTCATCATACTCAGTAGCTAAAGGATCATAATTTAATGCAATAGGGTTTAAACAACCATAAATCTCTAATTCATCACATATTAAATCATTATCAGAATCAATTATACATTCATCTTCACAGTTATAAAATTCATTTGCACCTGCCCCACCACATACTCCACATTCATCAATTTCTAATCCACTATTTGCTATACCATCACACCCATAAAGTAAATTAGAAACAGAAACAAGAATGTTTGTGTTATTAATATTTCCATTAATATCCGTTGCAGTTATTAAAACATTTGCTTCACCAAGAGACTGAGCAGTAAATATTCCAAAATTTCCTTCTATTTCTACATTTAAAACAGACTCATCTGAAGAAGTTAAACTATATGTGATTTCCTCTCCCTCAGGGTCATAAAAATAATCAAGTACAATTTGGGTCATTTCACTTTGGAACAAATGTATTGGTAAGTTTTCCATTAATAAAATAGGTGCATCATTCTGAGGAATTATTTGAACAATAATTGTATCTTCAATAGATAACCCTCGCGCATCAATAATATTTAAAAGAACACTGTCTGTACCATACCAATGCTCTTCCATTGAATTTATTTTTAATAAACCATCAACTATTTCTATATTTATATTATTACCAGCTGAAGCTGATATTAATAATTGGTCATTATCAACATCTGATACAAATGCATTTAATAATATTTCTATTGATTCATCTTCTATAAACTCAACTTCTGCTGGAAGTGTAGAAATGGGTAAATCATTTATTTCTAATATATGAATTGAAATTGGCTTTAAAGCAATACTATTTTCTGAATCTACAACCTTTACAACGATAAATTCAGAACCATACCAATTTTGTTCTGCCATTAAAGTTAATATTGTATCTTCAATGGTAAAATTAATTTTATTATTTCCTTCAAATGTAATTGTTAATGAATCATTATCAATATCATCAATTATTTCACTAATGTTAAAACTTATTGCATCATCCTCATTAAAGGTCAATAATTCAGGGATATTAATTTCAGGTGTATCATTAACGCTTTCTACAATGACATATATTTGATCTGTTGCTATATCTCGATCTTGATTATCATTTACTGTAAAATTAATAATTTCTTCACCAAACCAATTATCATCACCCTTAAACCTCACGGAATTTCCATCTAAAATTTCAACAAAAATATGTTCATTTAATTCGCTTGTTAAGGTTAATACATCATTATCAGAATCTGAAATATACAAAGAGAAAAACTCTATTTTTTCAATATCTTCATTCAAATATAAAGTATCAGGTAATGATATTATAGGAGCGTCATTTATTGGAAGAATTGTTAATAAAAACTGTACAACTCCTGATAAATTATCTGAATCGGTCGCGGTAACTGTAATTGATGCTGTTTGTGTAAAATGTTCTGGAATATCCATTATTAAGTTTATATTCTCTGTATTCAGTTCTTCAAATTCATAAGTTAACTCATTAATTTCAGGAATACTTTCAATTGTCCAATTTAATTCTGGACTGTCTAAGTCTGAATATTCAAATCCAATTAACACATTTTGATCTTCTGAAAATACTTGATTTTCTATTGAATTAATTATAGGCTCTACAAAAACAGAAGATATATTTAAAGAAATTAACCCCGTTGTATTTCCTGTAGAATTATTAATTTCATATCTAATTTCTTCTAATGCAGTAATATTATTTGCTGAATATATAGCTGTTATAGTTGTTAACCCACCGTCATATGTTGGCTCACTTATATTTGTTAACATTCCAAATTGAAAATTATTAGGGATTGATATATCAACAGGTAATTGGTTTATAAAATCCATTCCTATAAATTCAATTTCATACTCATTATTACCTAATATATCTAAAGAAGTTGAATCTGCAATTATCGATCTATTTGATATATTCCTTCCACCTAAATTCGTAATAGATATAACTTTAGTAAGTGATTGAGCACCTTCAACATCAATAACTCTAAATGGTATATAGTCACTAAAATTGACATGTCCATTTGTATTATATTCCCAAATTAGTCCACCAATATGATTAATTTGACCGCCAAATGCACCTTTGCCATCACCATTAGAATGGGTAAGAATATAATCTATTATCAAATCATTATCAGATGTTTCTTCATCCTCTATTAAATTTTCAAAATTTATTTGTATTATATTTTGTCCATCTGCAACAATTTCAATGGGTAAAGCAGAAGGGCTATCATTTCGTGGTGTAACATTAAAAGTAAATGTACCAAAATTAGATATTCCTCCATTCTCATCTAAGGCTCTGAGCATAAATGAATCTATTCCATAAAAATTCTCAATTGGCTTATAAAAAATTTTATTCGTTTCAACTAAAAACTCATCTGCATTTGACGGCATTGATATTATTTGATATGAAATTGTACTTAAATCACTATCAACATCATCAGCTAACATATAAAACCAATTACTGCCGTCCTCTTCTACTGTTACAATCCGTTCAACAACTTGAGGATTATCATTTATTGGTTGAACAATTATTTGAATTGAATGAATTGTAACACCACCATTGCCATCATTTGCTGAAATATTTATTACCTCAGTACCAAACCAGTTTAAGGCAGGTGAAAATGTTAAAACTCCATTAATTAATATTGGATTTAAATTTGAATTACTCGTTACTGTAAAATTCAATTCATCACCATCTTCATCAAAGGTATTTTCGATTAGGTTGAGCTGAAATTCTTCATCTTCATTTTTTGTCAATTGAATAGGTAAATTAATTACAGGTGAAAAGTTTTTCGGGGAAATATGTAAAATAATTGATGTATTCTGGATTTGGCCGATTTGATCATCAACAGAAATTTTAAGTGTATCTACGCCATACCAATTTTCATGTGATTGAATTATCCATGCTTCTCCATATTCTTGTACTGAATAGTTATTTGAAACTTGAGCTGTAATTAATAATGGGTCATCATCTACTTCTAAAACAAAATCTGTGATATCAAGCAAGTATTGCTCATTTTCTTCAAAATTAAGGTGGGATGGGAAATTAACAATTGGTAAATCATTTATCGGGTTGATTATAAATAATATTTCATCCGTTAAATATATATTTTCATTATCTGTAATTATAATATTTACAATTTCTGTTCCATTCCAATTCTCTGTAAATGAAAAGTTACAATTTAAACCCTCACAATCAACAAATATATTTTCTGAATAAGAAATTGAAAATTCTAAATCATTTAATGTAGGATTATCAATTAAAGTTGAAAAATTAATATATGGCGATGAATCCTCATTAAATTCCATTGTTTGTGGAATATTTAAATTAGGTATAGCATTATCTGAAGTAACAACTAAAACAAAATATTGCTCATTTGACATATTGCCTGAATCTTCAACTTTAACTCTAATTGGATAGGTACCACTTTCAGTGACATACCCTGTTAATATAGCCGTTCCATTTTGATTATCTGATAATTCTAACCAATCAGGTAATTCTTCTGAAATAAATGATAGATTATCACCATATTCAATCTGTAAATCATTTGCTGATAATTCATAGGTATAAAAAGAGTTATTTCCAATTTGTAATACTGGCTCACTTGAAAATATTGGAGCAGAGTTATAAACTAATTCCATCCCAGTCATTTCATTTGAATTAAAAGTTCCAGTCGTTGACCAGCTTGGATCTTCAATCCAACTCCAATTCATAAAAATATCTTCTCGTTTTTCTTTTTCACTATAATCGAAAAGGCGAATTTGAATAGGGTTCCCTTCTATAAACCCTAAGTCATCAATGCAGTCAGTCCATGCATTGATTGCAATAAATTCAGAATCTGTTATTACACCAGCACCCACACATTTATCCCCATCATATATTGCTATTTCATCAAAATTAGTCATTGCTTCATAACCAATTATATTAGTGTTAATAAAAAATGGTTCAAAGTTTGAACATTGGTTTGCTTGTGGTGGATAAAATGCAGAAACATCGGTAATTTCTAAATCATATTCTTGCTCATTTACTAACCCTGCTAAATCTTCAACTTTAAAATATATATGATATGTTCCAATTTCGGTTGGTATTCCTTCTAAAACGGCAGAACTATCTGAATGTTTTGAAAGAGCCATCCAAGATGGTAATTCAAATGCAGTAAATGTAAGCTCATCACCAATTCGTACTTCATAATCATTTATGATTGCCTCATAATAATAATGAGTAGTATCTCCAAGTGAAGAAATTGGATTTCCGACAAAATAAGGTTGTGAATTATAAACTAATTGAAAACCTGAAATAGCATTAGAAGAAAATTGCCCAGAGATTGACCAATTATCTTCATGTATCCAATCAATAAAAAAATCGGTAGTTACTGAATCTAAACTGATATCATAATGTTTAATTATAATGGGATTCCCTTCAACAAACCCCGTATTATTATTACAATTTGTCCACGCATTTATTACAATTTGAAGTTCATCATTTAATGTACCATTCCCAATACATTTATCTCCATCAAATATTCCAATTTCATCACCAATTGAATTATCATTATAATTATATATTGATGTATTTACAATAAATGGTTGAAAATTTGCACATTCAAATTCATTATTTTCCGTTTGAAAATAATCTGCAAAAAGAATATGAAAACATGTTAGAATTATTATACAGCATCTATTTAATTGCAACTTTACATCCCTCCCAAAATCATTGTTACAATCATAATAATGTCATTTACATTCAAAATACTATCACTATTCATATCAGCATAATAAAATTCTTGTTCATTTGGGATGATTATATCCATAATAAAACTCACCATTAATAAAATATCATTAACATTTATTAAATAATCAGAATTAATATCTCCCATAGGGATTTCACTTAATAATGTTATAGCACCTACACAAATATATTCTGGGAATGCAGGATTATTAGATATATTACAAAATACTCCAATTTCATCGTTATATGAAAAATTTTCATTTAATTGTGCAATTGCAATTTCATCTGAGTAAAAGAAACCTGAACCAGAAATAAAATTATAATTTTCAACCCAACTTTCAATATTCGACGTAGATGCCCAATGTTTAAATAAAATTTGATTTCCATTAATAAACCCATCAATATTTTCAGTTTCAGGATTATCCATCCACGCAGTTACATTTCGTGTTGTAGTACTTTCAAATTCTTCTATTATTATTTGAAGAGGTTGATAATTAAAACCATTTTCATTTACAATAAAATGAGATTGAGAAAACGAAATTGTAATAATAGATAAACTCAATAATAAATAGTTGGATTTAACAATCCAATAAGGGAAATAATTAAACTTCCCCAAAAGGATTTTTGACAATTTTGAAATATATATTAACATTATTTTTAAATTAAAGTATTATTACTTAATTAATAACATTTTACGAGAAGAATGTAATTTATTATCAAGGAGGATTTGATAAAAGTATATTCCCGACGGTACAGATATTCCATTGTCATTTAAACTATTCCAAGTTATAGAATGATATCCAGCTTCCATATTTTGGTCGATTAACCTTTTAATCATTCGCCCATTAATATCATAAACCATAATATTCACTTTAGTAGCCTCTGGTAAATCATATTTTATATGTGTTACAGGATTAAATGGATTTGGATAATTTTGATGTAATGCAAAGTTATCTGGAATATATAATTCTTGAAATACAGAAGCATTTAAAGAAATTGCCATGACATTATTAGAATTATATAATCCTGTTTGATCCCAGCCATCATATTTAATAATTTCATAACCACTAGACAATTCCATTTCGCCCATTACATTATGAATTTTAAATTTAATGGATTGCCCAACCATTGAATTTGATCCCCACGCTTGTACTGTTAATAAATCATATCCATTATATTGAACTGCACCAATACAAATATCATTTACAATTAATCCAATTTCAGATCCATTTTCAATTGGGTATTCTTCCAAATTTTCAATTGAAATCAAAACAGGTTCAAATGATTGTGTTTTATTATATTTATAATATTCAGATTCTAATTGTGTAATAAGTTCGTTTTCTCTTGCCATATATTGTGTAGCATCAGGCCATACAAGTGATGTATCACTTGTTGTATTTACAAGATAGCCATCATCAACTTCAACCGTACCAATTGTATTAATATCACCAAATGGTGAATCATAAAGCAATACGCCTCCGTGAGATTTAACAACAGTGAGATGTTGTGACACATCATTAAATGCAACCATTGCATCATTTGTGCCAGTCCCATAATAACCCACCCATGACCATCCTTCATTTAATACAACAGGTTCAATTGGGTCAATTCGTTTACCACCTGTTACCGATAAAGTAGCAGAATTTTCCATTTGCATCATATATCCGCTTCCATTATCCATTACGAAAGATTCACCTTCTTGGCTTGGTAAATAAAATTCATCCTGTGATTTTGTTATCACTAAATTATCTGAAATCTCAGAAAAGAATGATGAAGCACTTGTTTCATCAAATGGTATAATTGAAAATGCTCTCCAATCCCAACCTGCATTCAAATCATAAGTATGTTCAATATACCTGCTAAATGTAACATCGTCTGAATCACTCAATTCTTCACCTTCTGTATCATCTGTAGATGTAAAGGTAATTGTTTGAGAGCCAAACCAATATTCAGGAGCAATTATTGTTGCAATTTGATTCAAAATAGTTACTGTCAATTCGCCATTATTTTCAGTTGTCCATGTCATATTAATATCAGGGGTTTCCTGATCTGCAACATATTCATCTAAATATATTTGTGTAAATGATAATGTTGGATATAATACCATTTCATCAGGAATGTCTGAAACGATAGGTGGATCATTTACGGCGATAGCATCTAAATCAAAAGTTTGTAAATTTGTGCCACCGTTACCATCATTAATGGTTATCATAATGGAATATATAACTCCAGAATGTTCATTTAAAGGCACACCTGAAAGATAAACAGAATCTGCATTTGTGGAATTTAATGATAACCAAGAAGGTAAATCAATCGTTCCAAAAGTCAACGCATCATTCTCAATATCTTCTGTTTCAATAATATAATGAAATAATGAATCCTCTAACACACTTAATTCAGGTTCGCTTATAAATAGTGGTACATCATTTATTGAATTTACTGTCAATGGAAATCCTTGAGTTGTTTCTGCATTGTAATAATCACTTACTTCTATAACAATTGGAAATTCACCAAATAAATTGAGTGGAGGAGTACCAGACAAAGATCCAGTTTTATCACCATTATCTACTAATGTTAACCAATCTGGTGATTCAAGAAGTTCAAGTGAATAATTATCTCCATGACCCAATTCAGCATCATCAATTGTAAAATTATATGTATAATCTGTATCTTCATCAAATGACAATAAAGGACTACTTGTAAAAACAGGTGATGTATTTAAACGCAATGAAACTCCTACAACTTCATTTTCATTAAATAATCCTGTTGTAGACCAGTTTTCAAATTCTACAAACTCCACAACAATATTAGAATAAATATTCCCAGATTCAACATCATATAAATGGATTGAAATTGGATTTCCATCCATAAATCCATTTTCGTCAATACAACCCGTATATGTGTTTACAACTTGCCCCGTTTCTCCTGTTATAACTGCCGAACCAACACATTGCTCACCATCAAAAATACCAATTTCATCAATACCCACATCAAATGTTACATCATTAGCAATTATTTCCTGAATAATAACAGGTTGAAAATTTGGACATTGGGATACAATTGGTGGCTCAAAAGCATCTTGAATTACAGTAATTATTACAGAGGCAATTGGAGAGTCACTATTACCATCATTTGTATGGTATTGTAATGTATCAATTCCAAACCACTCTGCATTTGGTGAATAGGTAATATTTGGAAAAGACCCTGAAATTAATCCATTTGATACTTCTTTATCCACTATATAGTTTAGTGTAGCCCCTTCCTCATCAAACCCATATACAGCAAACGATACAGACACATCTTCATCGGTTGATAAAGATAAATCAGCAGATTCAGGTGAATCATTAACAGCATTTACAGAAATTATAAAATCTTGACTTATAGTTTCACCATAACCATCTGACGCTGATAATGAAATAGAATGGTCTCCATTATCATCATTAAAAGGAGTTCCTGAAAGTGCATACCCCACAGGTACTGGGTCAATACTATTTAATCGAGCTTCAGAACCACTCAAATATTCATTAAAGTATATAGTTCCATTTTCTGCTTTTGCAATACCCATCATTTGTACATGAGGAGATAAATATAACTCAACCAAGCTACCATCTGGTTTAAATTGTTTTACATATTCAGGTGTACTAATATTCCAATCATTATCACAATCAATTGTAAATATTGAACCATCATTACTTGCCTTTAATCTATATGGATGTTTAACTGGACCTAATGAATTTAATTTTATTCCATTAGGTGAAAATGATGTTAGTTGACCATTACCATGGTCTGCAACCCATATATTCCCATTATTATCAATATCTAAACCATAAGGGGAGCTTAATTCTGAACTTATTATTATTGGTAAATCATAGGAATCTCCTGATTTCTCAAGTTTTAATAATTTATTATTATTTCTATCTGTAAAATATATATTTCCATTGCTATCTAAAGTAATTCCAGCAGACCAATTATAACCATCACCATCTGTTTTTGTTGCTAATAACTCAGGTGAATTTGTATAATCTCCATTTTCATCTGGTACCCATTTCTTAATATCACCATTATATTCAACACCAAAAATATTATTATTAATATCCATATCAAATGACCAACCCGTAAAATTAATTACAGATTCAGGTAAATTAGAATAAATTCCATTGGAGTCTTTAAAGAACCTTACAATTTGGTTACTATTCCCATTATATTGTTGTGTAGTTGTATAAAGCACACCATCTGATGTAATACATATTTCATGCGGGAAATTCAATGCTCCTGTTTCATTTTGAACTGTAATAGTATTACTATATTCAACAATTGGTGATAGATTTAACCAATTTGGAATTGATATTGCTTCAACAGTAACGGCATCACCATCCACATCATTAGTTTCAATAGTATATGAATAAAGTAAATCTTCATCCACACTTATAATTGGAGATGATGTAAATTCAGGTGCATCATTTACAGGATTTACGGTAACCGTAACCGTGGCTACATTAGAATTAAATTCACCATCATTTGCAATATAAGTAAATTGATCTGTCCCAAAGAAATCCTGGTTAGGAGTATATGTATTTCCACTTACTGCCCCACCTAAAGGTTGAGACTCAACGGAATAAACTAAAATATCTTCATCTGCATCTGTGCCAATTAATGTAAAAGATACAGGAGTATCTTCATTCGTTGTTAATAAAATATCTTCAATAATTGGTGCATCATTTGGATTAGTAACGATAATAGTAAAAGATTGCTCTACTGTTCCGGCATTGCCATCACTTGCAGATAATACAACAGAATATTCACCAACATCACTATTAGAAGGAGTACCAGAAAGAATTAGATTTGAAAAAGCCAACCAGTCTGGTAAAGTAATTGCAACAACACTAACTTCATCATTATTCACATCTAAAGTTGTAATGGAATAAGCATATTCACTTCCAGATATAGCATCAATTAGTGGATTACTTGTAAATGTTGGTGGTGCTGGTGGTACTGGTATTGTAGGGTTTCCTGTTCCAGGATTCCATACCCAATTATCATCATTATTATTAAAAGCCAGTAAATATGGAAGTCCATTATTATAATTAAAATCCCATCCCCATACCGCCTGATCCCATGTTGAAAACGCGTTATGATTCAAATCTCCCATTTCAGAAATAGAAAGAGCTGAACCATCAAAGCTATTTCCTTCAGGGGCACCAAATCCTGAATTATAGGTATGTGCGGAATTCCATACTACTTTTGTTTCATTCATATTCCAATCATAAGTAAATCCATGTAATCTATTATTTTCAGAAGTAGCGAAAATTTCACCTGAATAATAACTTGTACTAGATGTACAACCAACGCATCCTCCAATAAACCCACCTCCATAAGTTGAATTATAATTTGTATTTGTATTTGTAAGATTTCCAGTTGCATAACAGTTTTCTGTGCTACCTCCGGTTTGTAATACACCAGCAAAGGAACCACCATAAGGACCATTTACCGTAACATTACCCGTAGCAAAACATTCAATTATTGTTGCTTTACCATCACCAATAAAACCTCCTGTATCATTATCATAAAAACCAGTATTTGAAACATTACCAGTAGCAAAACAATTTATAATTGTAGTTCCTGTGTTTTGAACGAAGCCAATAAAACCCCCTGCAAGGTCTTCATAATCTCCAGGGATTGACACATCACCTGTTGAATAACTAGAACTTATTGTCATAGGAGTATCATTTGTATACATCGTCGCCCCTACTAAGCCTCCAACCATACCTGCTCCAGCTGTTACATCACCCGTTGCAAATGAATTACTTATATCAACTCTAGCTACACCAAATAATCCTCCGATATAATAAGATTCAGAATTGTCAGTTCCTGTTACAGTACAAGAACTAGAACATCGCGAAGCAGATGCACCAACACCATATAATTGTCCAGCTAATCCACCAAGACTTCCTCTTGTTCCTATAATTGACCCTGAACTATGACAGTTCATTAATGTACCTTTCCAAACTACCCCAGCCAATGCGCCAGAATAATTGGATACAGACATATTTACATTAGTTACAGACATATTTTTCAATGTTCCTTGCATAGATGCATCACCAAATAACCCTTTATATGCCCCACCATCTATAATAGTTAAATTACTAATAACATATTCTTGACCATCATAAGTACCAATAAAGGGGTATTCATCTGTTCCATCCCAAGCGATTCCAATTGGGTCCCAATTTGAATAAGAACTCAAATCAATATTGGCTGTTTGTATAAAATATTTTCCATAATCAGCTGTTGTTTCAGAAAGATGAGCTAAATCCGCTGCATTTGAAATTGGAATTGCATTCATTTCATTTAAACCAGAGGGAACATTTATTCCATTGGCATAATCTACCACACAATCATTTGAAGAGTCTAAATCACATACACCACAGAAATCTAATTGAGCATCACCATTTGGTACTCCTGCACAATCGCTACAAGTAGAGCTATCGCCCCCACAAACACCACAATCATCAATAGTACACCCAATATTACGAATTACTCTATTTCCGTCATTAACAAGAACATTACCATACGAATCAATAGTAACACCTCTAATAGTTGAAAATGTAGCTTGTAATGGGTCTGAACTATCAGACGACCCATTAACACCAACTTGACCAGCATATAAACTTACCTCTCCATCAATTGTAATTTTTCTTATAGTTTTATTACCAGCATCTCCTATATAAATAGTACCATCACTATCTATTCCAATTCCATCAGGGTCTGAAAAGCGTGCATCAACTCCATTACCATTTATTGAACCAGACGAACCTTTTAACCCTGCAATTGTTGATATAACACCCTCTGGTGTAACTTTTAAAACAGTGTGATTCCCAATATCTGTTAAAAACAAATTACCTAATTCATCAATTACTATACGCCCCATATCGTTAAAAAAAGTATCACTTTGTACTAAAGTACTTACCTCTCCATTATTAAGTGAAACGGTTACAATAGATTTTGCATTTTTATTTACAGCATATAAAATAGAACTATCATTTGATAAAACAACATCGTAAACATACCCCAAATTATTATGTATGATTGGTTCAAGTGCCGTATAATTATTATTTATATCAAACCTATGTATTTTATTATTAGATCCGACATAAAGAATTCCATCCATTCCAGCTTCTAAACCACTCCTACCAAAATGTTCTGCAATATTGATTTCACTTCTTTCATAATTATTATTTGCATCAAATACATGTATTTTATAAGGGGGGTTTTCACTTTGTGCAATATATAAATTACCTGAATTATCAATATCTAAATCATAAACCCAACCTACTTCAGAACTATTTGTTAAAGTTGTTACTTCAATACCAAATAACCCGCCCAACAATACTACAAATATAAGAATATGAATCAATTTTAATTTATTATAATACATTTTTAATTCCAATTTTAATTTATTAATTAGTTATTATACCTTAATAACTAGGTGCAATAACTTAATCAATATTATTAATAATAAATATATGAGGAAAATATGATAATTGACATACATCACATTTATAGTTTTAGTAGGTAGGCTTTAGTTAAAGGTGAATTTTATATAAAATAAAACTTAATGATATATGATAAAATTTTCATATATATTTTACCTAAAATTGTTACTTTTTTAATAAAAATTTACTGTTTAAAATTATATTGAATTTATAAAGTTCGATAAATTATCATTTCGATTCAGTCCAAGTTTTTTTCGAATTTTATATCGATAATGATTAATAGTGTACATATCTAAATTTGTTAATTTTGCAATTTCTTTCGAATTCATATTAATGTAAATCAATGAACAAATCTTTTTTTCTCTAGGAGAGAGTAAGGGGTGTAATTCATTTAATTTGTCAAGAAATTTACTATTAACATTTTTTAACAAAACTTCAAATTCATTGATTTCATTTTTATCATTGTAAAATCTATTAATTTCTTTAATTAATATATTATTATTATTTTTTTTTATCGAGGTGGAAATTTTTTGAATTAATCCATCTCTTTTAATAATGCCCAATGCCATTTCAGTTAATTTATTTTTTGAAATAATTAATTCTTGGTTTAGAATTATATTTTCCTTTTCCTTCTGTTCTATCTCAAATTCAGCTATAATTTGATTAATATGTTCTTGATTATCTTTTGCTTTTTTTTGATTATTTTCTAAGCTATGTTTATCTTTTAAGTTTACAGCTTGCTTAAGTAATGCTAGAGATTTTTGAAAATTTCCTTTTTCTTCATATATTTGTGCCATAACAATAATTGCTTTGTGTATTAAAATAAATTCGTCCTTTTTATTTAATTTTGCAAATATTAATTTTGCAATATCCAAAGACTTATCTATTTCATTATTTTTAATATACAATTGTGCTAAGTTTAATTCAAACCCAAATCGAATTATATCATTTGAATTTTCATCTATACAAGCTATTGCTTTTTTTTCAAATTTTATTCCCAAATCAATTTTTTGTTTATAATAAAATACACCCGCCAGTCCATCATTTGCACGACCTTCAATAATTTTTTCATTTGCTCTCTTTGATGATATTAATGCAAATTCAAAATGAATTTTTGCGTTTTCAATATCTCTCAAGTGAATATAGGAAGAACCTAAATTATATTCAGATAGAGCAAGTAATTTATAATTATTAATAGATTGTGCCATTTTTTTACACAATTTAAAGTTTTCAATTGATAGATTAATCTCTTTCTTTTGTTGATAAATGCCACCTATTTTACTTATAATTTGTATTTTTTTTTCAGTATTATTCGATTTAGTTATTTTTTTTAATACATTATTATAATAAGATAAGGCTTCATTATAATTACCTAACGAAGATAAAAGAATACCTAAAGTTTCAGAAATATTTAAATATTCATCTTTGTTTTTATGAAAATTAAAATAATTAATTGCTTTCATTAAAAAATGTTTTGAAAGCTGTTTTTTATCAAGCTTATAATATGTATCACCAATTAAATATTGAGCTGTAGCAATTAATAATTCATCTTTAAATTCAGTACTCATTTTTAATAATTTCAGTCCACTTTTTAATGCATTATTATAGTGTTCTTCTTTAATTTCTTTATGAAACAAATCATTAAGTGAATTAATATTTTCAAGCTGTTTTTCTTTATTATTTTGGATTAATGTACTCTCTTTCTAAAATAGAAATTTCTTATCATATTTTTTTTATTTTATTGTTTTCGATTAATACGAAGTAAAAAAAATTACTACTATTCTGAATTATCAAACAATAATATTAGAAATCTGTAATAAACTCGCTTTATTTTTATTACAGTTTTAAACTTATTTAATATTTTCTTATCCATTTCTACCTCAAATATATTTTATTGAGATTAATTCTTAATACTATATTGCGGAAATTATAATTTTGGTTAATATCATTTTTTAAAAAAGAAAAGCCCTGCAAATAGCAAGGCTTTAAATGAAAGTAAGTGATAATGTAAAATATTTTAAAATAGATAATATATTATATGGATATATTACCATAGTCATATAATGGAGATGAATGAATATTTCAGCAGGAGAGTTTAGGCAAAATGTTTGACACTCATGGATGAAGTTAATAAATATCATCATGAAATTATAATCACAAAACATGGAAAAACCGTTGTTAAACTTGCACCAATAAATGAAGCAGAAAAATAAGTCCAATATATGGTTGCATGGTAAAACCAGCCGATATCGTAGGGAATATTATTTTAACACCTAATGGAAATTGGGAATGAAAAACCTAAACAAATTAATTTCAAAATGAACTCATTATATACAAAAATTTATTTATTTTTATTAATCCTA
>Ga0209992_10002986_pt1 | contig 14755 bp, 10 predicted proteins | sample 2SBtaG_2_FD_182564 | JGI IMG/M metagenome (GOLD analysis project Ga0209992, IMG submission 182564) | Deep subsurface microbial communities from Kolumbo volcano to uncover new lineages of life (NeLLi) - 2SBTROV12_ACTIVE470 metaG (SPAdes)... | ecosystem: Environmental > Aquatic > Marine >... | reverse complement strand
CTACCTCCAACAAAAGAAAAATGTCATCTCTGTTCAAAGAACTTTACAGAAATGCTCCTGACAATGGATGGAAGACTGTTTTCATTCCATGGAGTGCAAGACCTGGAAGAGATGAAAAATGGTACGAGGCAACTAAAGATTCAGTTCCATCTATGGATTTACAGGGTATGAGTCCTGAGCAATACATGGAACAGGAATACCCAACAGAGGAGACAGAAGCATTATCACCACCAAGAGCGCAGAGCATCTTCGACAGAGAAATAATAATTGGAATGGAAGACGATTGCATAGAACCAATCAGGAAGGTTGGAACGGCAAACGTGTATCAGGAATCAAGATCAGGTCGGAGATATGTCGCAGGAACGGATGTGGCATCAGGGGTTGGAATGGACTTTTCCGTCACTGTAATCATTGATATTCACTCAGGTTATGTGGTGGCTGATTTAGTCAGCAACCTTTTGCAACCTGAAGACTTTTGTTACGAAACGATGGGATTGTTGGAAGAATTCAACAACCCTGACTGGGCAATCGAAAATAACTTTTCAGACACAGTTATGACGATAGCACGAGATGAAAACTACCCTCGACTTTACAGAAGAAGAGTCGGTAGAGGAAAAAATCAAAGAAGAGAATATGGATGGAAAACTGATCGCATGAGCAGACAGGCTTTGTTCGATGAACTGAGAGCCACTTTTAATGCAGGTCAACTGACCATCCCTAATAAATACGGACTCGATGAGTTTTCTACCATTATTGCTGCACCAGGCGAAAAGCCACAGGCAATGGGTGGCGCTCACGATGACTATGTGATGGCTCTTGGAATTGCACTCATGTGCAAAGAAGAAAAAGGAATGGTTAGTAACGGAAAAATAATAAGACTACCAGCATTCGCATAGGAAAAATAAAATGGCTGATTTAAGGGAACGACCTGAAGCAGAACAAATTACTCGCTTCTACTCAAAGATGACCGAACTATGGTCAAAAGCTCACGAAGAATTTCGTGATAACGATGCGTACTATCAAAGAAGATTCAATGTGTGGAATCAGAATTATCAGGGCAGACCGATATTCTATGACTCCACCCCTACTCATCTTGTAGATCACGCAGTCGCTACACTTATGAGTTTCTCACCAAGGATTCACAGAGAACCTATTGGTGATACAGAAGATGACAAAAACAATGCAACTAATTTGGAACATGGATTAAAAGCTGTCATGGATAATGCAGCTCTCTATGAACCCAACCTTCCATTCAAAATGTTGGCACAATATATGGTGGCTCATGGCTATGGAGTGATTGAAGCACCAGTTCTTGTGGGTCTATCTGGTAGACCATCAGCTCCTGACAGAACTAAATTTGCAACTGATGAAGAGTACGAACAGGAACTTTCAATCTACAGAGCAAACAGAAAAGACTTTAACCCTATCAGGATTAGAGTCCCACACCCATCTACAGTATTGATGAATCCAAATGAAAAAATTCCAACTGTTGCTATCAAAGCATCAAAGATGTCAGCTCAGGATTTGCACGATCAATCTGTATTGAAGAAAAGAACTCAACGTAGAAAATTTGCAGAAATTTTTGAGATGGATGATTACGACCCATGGGATGAGGTAGAGGTATGGGATTATTGGACTCCATACTGGCACGTTAAAATGTTAGCCAACCCTGCCCCAACATATGGTAGTCCGAACTCTGTCTCAGCTACACCGATTTACATGGAACGCAATACATGGGGGTTCGTTCCCTTTGTTCATGCGTTCTCAGGATTATCAGGTATGGACATTGCCGATGAAGGTGGTGATCCCTACAACTTTGCTCAGGGAATACTGACTCCCAACAAAGAAACAATAAGAAAAAGAACACAGGAAATTTCTGCGTTCCATCAAATGTTATTACGATCTGCATTCGCACCAATGGGTACATCGAGAGATCCGATGACTTTGGCTCAGGCAATTCAGAATGAAGGGATACTTGAGGGAGATTTGCAGGATTACTGGGTGATGAATACTCCTGACATACCAGGATGGATGCAAAGTATCAGAGCAGGAACTGACTCAACATTAGAACTTGGAACTTATTCATCTGCACTCGCAGGTCAGAGGCAAGCAGGTGTCACAACTGTAGGACAACAGGCAATTTTAAATACTGCAGGCTTGAGAATTTTCTCAGGTGTGGCCATGCAGAGAGAACATCTCGCATCTATTGTCGGAAGTCGAATTTTGCAATTAGTCGATAACGTATCTGAACTCGCTTCAGGTATTGGGGCAAATGGCAAATCTCTAAGTAAGTCACAGATTAATGGCGTGTATGGAGTACAAGTTGTATTCCCACATGGTGAACCTGTGATGGAATTGCAACAGAGACAGATGGCTTTGAGTGAGTATGGTTCAGGACTAATTGATCCTATGACTTATTACGAAGCAGCAGGTTATGAAAATGGAACTGAAATCAAAAAACGATTGATTGAGGAATCAGTACGAAACCTACCATCAGTCAGACAGAGAATTGAAACATTAGTAGCACAACAACTTGGATTAGTTGACGAGACTAATGCTGAACAGGCAGCTCAGGAAATTGAACAACAGGCACAACCACCAATGATGGGTGGGCAAGCACCTGGTGCTACACCTGCTGATCTGAACACACCATTAACACCTGACACATTTAACCCAACGAGGATAGACCTTGCCCAGTAAGAATCCATACACAGATGCAATATTGTCAATCGCTGACGAGTATAAAAACTTGATTGAAACATCAAAGAAGAAAGGAAATCGTGTTCCAAAAACTATGCACGACAGACCTAAAGATTCTGTGTTGTTTCCAAAATTAATGGCATCACAAAAACGAGCTGGTATCACAAAACCTAAGAGGAGAAATATCGTTGGTTAGTCCTGCAGAAGAAAGAGCATTACTATACGCACAGGCAGAAGCTGGGTTTCTAGGAAGAATAGATGATCTTACAACATTGCTTAACGCTGCATTAAATAAGCAACCAAAAGAAGTTGGAGACATTATTATTAATGATGCTTTAGTTGAAATTAGAAATAATCTTATTAATGACCCTGTTGTTTTAACTGAAGACATAGAAGCGTTTGATAAAAAACATGGCTGGGATGCATTCGGACTAGACCCTTCAACAAATTACGATATGAAACAATTATCGACAACTCGTGACAATATATCTACACAAAAATTTACTCAGTACGAAGAGTATACCCCTACAGATGTCACAGTCGCTTTAAGGGAAATGGCTGATGAAATTGTAAAAGTATGGGATTCCTCACCTGGTGTTAGTGGCGATATTAATGAAGCATTAGATTTTGTAGCTCAAAACGCTTTTTATAATTGGGACTACAATCCTGAGTCAAGAAAAAGTACATACACAGACAGAGAGTTAGACCCTCAAGATTTAAAAGAAACTTTAGCTACAAATATTGTTGATGAAATATCATTTTCGTACAGTCATTCACCACAATACTTAACAAAAAACGATTATTATTGGGCAGCAGTAGATGAAGCTATTGATACAGGCATCTATCCCCCAGAAATTGAATTGGTTCTTAAAGGAAAAGTAAACGATGCTATTGAAGCTACTAGAATTCTTGAATCATTTGATCTACAAATAAGTGGATTACAAGATGTCGAAGCAGAAGAGGGATTATTTAGAATTAATCTAGACCCTGTTGTAGCACTAGACGGAATAGCAAGCACATTTAACGATAAGCTCGTAGCTAATATTGAATCAAATACTTCCTTTTACAGAAGATCAGGAAATGTAGAAACAGCAATAGGTAATCTAGCCTATCAAACTACAGCTCAGGGTGGGCCTGAAGATGCCTACCCTATCTTTGCAGAGGAAGAAAGAGGACTTGTTAATCAATTAGAAAAGTTTCAGGAGATGGGTTGGGATTTCACAAAAGACATTTCCACAAATATCAAAAACTTTTTTAAAGGTAGAAAATTCACAGATCCTAACAATGTCGATTTTCCTGAAGAATGGACATCTACATTTACAGGCAAAGAAATACAGAAAGTTGTTGGTGATTGGGAAAGAGATTTGATTCTTGCCATTGAATCTTCTGAAGCAGGAAAAGCATACACAGATGCTTTTATGGATAAAACTAAAAATCCATCACCTGATATGGGATTAAAAATATTCAATATGTTAGATGGTGCGATGGGTCAGGACAATCAGCTTTATTCTGAGGAAGTTCTTAATACTTTAAGCAGAAGACAACAGCAGGCAAACAGAGAAAAATTCAGAGAAAATTTGTCTACCTACAATGGTAAGGCTGCAATTATCAATGAATACATTAATACCAAAGAAGGCTTCAGAGATTTAGACAAAGACAGAAAAGGTGCTTTACGAGATGAACTAACTAGAATTATGAATGACATTCCAGTTGGGTTTGATGAAGAAGGTAACATCAGGAAAAAAAGTATTGAAGACTATGAAAGTTTTGATGAGTTTTTTAATGACCCTGAAATAAGTGCGCAAACAGGAACTATATCGGAAAGACTAGACCCTTCAGGCCCACCTGCATTTCCAAGTACATTTCAGTTTGAAGGTAAAACATTTGATATACCAGGATTAGTAGCTAGACCTACACCTCAAAAAAAGGAATTTAATTTTTCTTTAATAGCACCTGAGTTGTCTGCACTTGCTGTAGACAGACCTGAGTTTGCTAAATTCCTTGCAGAACAAATCAAGTTGCCAGGATTTGCAGAAAGATATAGGGAATTATCTATACCTCAACTAGACGAGGAATCCTACAATGAAGCGTTTGCTTCAGATACAGAGATTGCTGCAGAAAGAGCTGCGAGCGCACAGGCTGCTAGAGATGAAATTGCAGATATAGAAGAAATGAAAGAAATAGAGAGACGAGAAGGTGTTGAGACTAGTGCGCAAGCTATGCAACAAGTCGCTCAGGAAAGACAAAGTCGAGTGAGTGAATTGCGTGAAATAGAAAGAAAAGCTTCAGTTCAACCTGGAGCTGACCCTGAAGTCAGGCAGATTGTCAGAGAAAGATTTACTACACCAGGATTAACGCAAGAACAATTTTTTGCACAGCAATTACCAGGATTTGAAAGAAGATTTGAAGAGTCTCCTTTCTTCAGGTTAGAACAGGAAAGAAAAGAAAGAGAAGACGAACAACGCAGAAGACCACTTTTGAGAACAGGTGGCAGAGGTAGAACTATAGTTACAAGAGGAAGGCAATAATGGCTGATCCAAATAGTTATTCAAATAAATATTACGATCAATACGATAAAGAGAAAGACCCTTTAGTTCCACAGAACTATGAGGCATTTCTTACTACAAAACCTTGGACATTAACTCCTCAAGAACCTACTACACAAGAAAGATCAACATTTGAAAACATTACAAAACCCACAGCGAAAACTAGAGGGTCGAAGGGTTATCAAACAATCATGTTAGACGATGGAGAGTTTTTGCAAATTCCCATTACAAGATATGACGCTACAGGATTTTTTCCTAAAGTAGACCCATTAGGAATAAGTGGAAAGTCTAAAGAAGAACAAAAACAAATTATTGATGCTATTAGAGCAGACAGACAATTAAACAAAACTTTCAGTGAATTTGACGAATCTCAAAGGCAACTCAACATAATTGAGGATTTTTTGGGTAAGCAAAACTTTTCGACATTTGCAGATGACCCTAAGCCTGGTGACTTTTTACCTGAATTAGGTGTCAATCCTTTGTCAGGCGAAGCTGAAACAACAGAGGAAACTCCAACCCCAACAGTATTACCCCAAGCAGAACTTGCTGCTAGGGATCAAATGTTAGATGAGTACAGAAAAAGTCAGGCATATTTTGATGACAGGATTAGAGAACAGTTTTTTTCCGATATGGGACAGGACAAAGGTATAGCTAATGTTGGGCCATTAGATGCTTTTTCAATCGAATCAGAACAGTTTTGGGCATTATTGTTAAGTGGCCAAAATACAGATACTTATTTCAGTCCAGAACACAACGCTGAACTAGGATTAATTTCTGGAGAAGGGATTTTTGGAATGTTCAAAATTCCTGAAGAAACAAAACTTGCTCTAAAAAGAGACAGCGAATTGACTATAGAAGAAAGAGGTCAAGTACTGACAACTATGCACCAAAACAGACCTATTGCTGAACAGATAGTAATGGGCATTTTGTCTCCATCGACATTTTACCCTGCAAGTTGGGGGCCGAAAGCAGGCAACTTTATGGCAATCGGTTCTAATTTTAAAGCGACTTCTAATTCAACGATTCTCAAACAAATTATTGAGTATGTTCCAGGGATAATTAAAAGTGATGTTGAAGCAGTAAAATCATTTCAAAGTGCAAAAACTAAAATGGCAAACACTGTAATGAATCCACAGATAAAAATTACAGGATTGCCTGAAGGCTCTCTTTTTGAAGGTGACATGAGATTGTGGATTGCGATGTCTGACGAGCCAATAAACCTTACTAAGCAACTGGATGAATACGAGTCTTTGTTCGGTCCTGCAGGATTTAGAGAGGCACTAAACAGATTAGAACAACTAGGGCTAATTAGAAAACAGAAAGCGTTATTCGGTAAAGGCGATGATGTTTTTGTAAAAAATATAAACCCTTTTGATGCAGAGGGGTTGGCAATTCTAAAAGCATTTGGAGGCAAACTTACTGTAAGTGGTGGTAGTGGTGGAAGAGAATATGTTAACGACTTGCTTACTATGGATGAGGTCGCAGATCAGATAAGCACTGTTGATAATTATATTATGAAGCAATCGGCTAAAATTACTGGAATAAACCCTAGTGCTGCAGCATCAACTCCTGAACAAAAAGCAGCTCTTGCATATGCCAGGCAAGTTAGCAGTATTGAAACTTCAGTGGAAGTTACTCTTCAGTCTCAACTAGATTCAATGGGCAGTTGGGGCTTAGGGAAATCTCCAATAAAAATTGATGCCGATGGAATTGTCGAGGAGACTGGAACACCTTGGCAAGACCTTTTTGCCTCTCCAATGGTAGACATTGTCAGGAATTTTTCTGATGAAATATCTCAGGAAGGTTTTGAATATATAAGACGAGTAAAACAAATAATTGACGAGATTGAAAGCCTCAGAGTTTCTCATGGTCTAAAACCTCTTTCAAAAGATAGAGGAGGGTATTTCTACATTCCTAGACAAATTGTAACTAGAGGAGAACTAAACTTCTTAAAACGATCTGATTCACATATGGAAAGAACTTGGGCAACTGCTGCTGAGGGAATGGTTGTTGGGCAAAGACAATACATAGCAAGTCCTAGACAGACATTAGAAATTCATTTGAAAACTGCTTACAGAGAAATACTTGATGAGCAACTAGCAAATTATGTTGTAAGGAACTCATCTGTTTTTACACCAAAACAATATTTGGAAAAAATGAATCCTGCATTAATTGCACGAGTTGACCAGGCAGGTGGTCGTTTGGCATCTGCAAAACAGAATTTTAAAATAGCTCGTGAAGAGCTTGATTCTGCTTTGAAGTTTGAGCAGAGTCCTAAAGTAATCCAAGATAAAAGCAAAGCACTTAAAATTGCAGAAGAAGAAGTTAAAAACACACAAAAAGCATTTGATGATCTTGTAAAAGAAAGAGCTGATGCGATAAAAGAAATTAAAAAAGAAAAAGGGGTGGATCTTTGGGGTGACAACTTAGATCAGGATATTCCTTTAGTTGTTTGGAGAGGTCGAATTTTTGACCCAAAAAATTTAAAGGAGTTGAGAGACAGGATTGATAATCTTGTCGGCCCTGCAGGTAAAGGATGGAAAGCAGCAGGCAGACCAATAGATGCTGCAAGAATGATGACTGCAACTGCTGACTTTGCAGCACCAATGATTCAGGGATTGCCTTTGCTTTTCAACAACCCTGTTAAATGGGGAGATGCAACCTTAAAGCATATTGCTGCGTTTGCAGACCCTACATTACAAGCAAAAATAATCAGAGATAACCTTCCTACTTTTCAGGAAATGGCTCGGTATTATGTTCCTATTTCAGACAATGAATTTTTCAAAGCACTACAAGATGGTCGTGGGTTGGAAATCACTGCATTTTTAGACAAGATGTCTACTGACAAGGGTTTTAAATTTATGTCCGATGTGTTTGGTGGGATGGGTGAAGGTATGGCAAGAAAAGGCCCAGAGGCAAGAAGAGCAGTCAAAGCAGCAAAAGAGCATACACTAGGAAGATTTGAACAGTCATACTCCATGTTTCTTACTATGGCTAGATTTCATCTATGGACTTCTTTGAAAGATTCTTTTATAGATAGAGAAGGTACAGAGAGAGGACTGCATCAGCTAGCAGAATTTATACGAAACGCTACAGGTGGATTAGATCAACGAGCATTAGGGATTGGCTCAAGCCAAAGAGAAATTGAAAGTGCATTTTTAGCTTTTTCAGCAAAACTCACAAGAGCTACTACAGCACTTTTATCTGACGCTTTCAGATATATTCCTGCAAAAGGTGGTGAAATTATTGGTATAGGTGATGGGCCTACTGCCAAACAAGCACAATCTTTTAGTTATGTAGCAAGATTTTTAGTTGGAATGCACGCAACTTATGCAGGAGCAGCTATAGCTTATGGGATAGCTCGTGGGCATTCATATGACAGAATTTTAAATGATGTTAGGGATGGAATAAATCCCCTAAAAGGCAGAAGGTATTTGTCTATAGAAGTTGCAGATGAACAATGGATTGGTTTTGGCAGTACAGCCAGGTCTATCTTTGCTGCACTTGCTGCACTTGCGATAGCACCATTTAATGAAGAGGATAGAAAAAATTTACTTAAATTCGATGTTCAGGAAAACCCTGTACTTAAAGCGTGGGCAGGAAGAGGCTCTATCGGATATAACTTTTTAGCATCTACTGCCGAGGCTAGTTCAGAATATTTATTAGATACGCCCATAGATGCAAACCCATATGCAGACATTAATGGGCCTATTGATTTACTTGCATATACAGGTAAAAGTTTTATGATTCCAATGAGTCTTCAGGGAATCCTCGATGGTGATAATGCTCTTGGTGCGACACTTGCAGTAGCAGGTGCTAGAACCAGTCCATCTACAGGGTCAGATGATAAACGCAGAATAATTGAAGATGTCTTTTATCAACTTACACAGGAAGAAATTGATTCTGTACTAGGTTCTTCTGTTGAAGAGCATGGAATGAAAGCAGGTCAATTCCCAGAAGAATTAGATAACAGGTTGAAAGCGTACATCATATCTGAAGAAAAAGACCCTGATGGTTCTTATCAAAGAGCTGTTAAGAAAATGATGGATGAAGGTACTGAAAGAGGGTACGACAGTGTTGCGATGCGTGGAGAAATTGATGAAGCAAAAGATGCAAAAGAAACAGCTATCAGCAACAAATTACTCGAACACAACTATGGTGGGGAACTAAGACGAGACATAGGTGCAATTAATGAAAAATACAGAGATGAACTAAATAGGATTTACAGTAATCCATTGTACAAAAAAACACTCGCATTTCTTGATGAGATAGACCCTAAAAACAAATTTAATGCCGATGAGCAAGACTACTACAACATCTTGTATACAGATACTGATGGATTTCCTAAATTGGAAGATCCTGATACTGGTAGATTCAACTTTGATGAACACCAACGCAGAATTGATGTAGCCAAAGATCAACTTGGAGAAACGAGAGTACAGGAAATACAACTTCATATTGATAGTAAAGGTACTGAGTTAGAGAGAAACCTATCTAATGACAGGAAATTCCTACAGGAGTATTTCAACATTACTGAATCAGTAACAAAAAAATACAACTTTACTGAGAAATATGACCAATGGAAAACATCTAATAATGTAACACGAGAGGCTATGGAGAATGGTGAATACAAAGGATGGAAAGCAGGCGATGATTTTAAATTAGAGTTGGTTAGGCAACAAATTGCTGAACAAAGAAACAGAATGAGAACAGAGCCAATTCCTGAAATAGGTTGGACAATGAAAGATGCTCAGATAGCTGATGCTCTTATTTGGTTGTGGGAACACGCAGGTTCTGATACTAAATTTAAACATGACCTTAATGAGTTTGGGGTTAAACCTAAACTTAGAAAACAACAGGGTGGTGTAATTACTGATAAAGGAATGATCTACCAAATATTAAATGAGGCAGGTTTGAATTGGTAACAACTGAAACAGGAATAAGATGTCCTGGATGCAATAAGAAAATTGCAGAAAAGTTAGTTGGTGAATTATGGACAAGGTGTGTGAGATGCAAGAAAAGTATTCACATTCGCTTTGACAGAAATGGATATAAGGTTTTAGACTAAGAGCAAAATTAAATAAAGTTACAGTGCGCAAGTCGCCATGAGTTCAACTCAGGCGGCTTTTTTTTTGTTTTAAAAAAGGGGTAGTAAATGACATTACAGAACTCGACAGCAGGATTTGATGAACCAGTACAACCTAGTACAAATGGCACAGGCAACCTTGCTCAGAATGAATCTGCGACTCCCTCGGCAGAGGCAGAACCAGTGACATCACAAGAGCAACAACCCACCATGGAATCCCTGCAACAGCAGATTCAACAGATGCGTGATGACCTTGAAAAAGGTAATAGGGACTACTCTGCTCTTAATGGCCGATACAAAAAGGCTATGGAAGAGAAATCATCTACGGATGAAATTGCTGACTCGATTGCAGCTCTGACAGGGACAGTCAATGCTCTAATAAAGCACCAGGCTACCAACGATGAGCAAGTGCTAGCTGAGGAGCTTGAGAAAGTTCAGGCAGATACAGCTAACAGATCAACGAGCAGATCCTTTACAAACGCATCAGCTGAAATGGTTCGTGAGATAACAGACACAGTTGAAGAACTGGGCCTTAACCTTGAAACCTCCGAAGAACTCGCAGATTTCAGATCGTTGTGGACACCAGCCTATCAAAATAATGATACCTCTGGACTATATGCAGCATACGCAGAATTCTTGAAAGTCGCTAGACGATTGGAGAGAAGTAAGCGTGAAACTGAGGTTGAGGAAACAAAGAGAACGGCAGATGAAGAGAGGCGAAAGCAGAACGAGGAACTTGGTATAAACGACCTGGATTCAGGTGTGGGTATGCCAGTATCTCCTAATGGCAACTCTTTACTTACCAGGCTTGGAAATTCTGAGACTTCAGTTACTAGAGAAGAAATAGCACAAGCTGCCGAGCAAATGCAAAAGCTCGGCATTAGATTTTAAATAGGAGAAACACATGGCATCAGGAAACACGATTACTGATTCTCTTCAGGATTCACTTCCCTCAATGATAGCTTCAGCTCGAATTGTGAGAGAGTTTGCAGGAGTAATGCCTAACCTTGTTGACCGACAAAGGTTAGATGAAAACACAGGTACTGTCTGGAATGAAGTTGCAATGTCAAAATTGTCAGCTCAGGCAGTTTCTGAAAATACAGAACTAGACAACCCACAACAAATGGAAGATACCCTCATGAGTATCACTCCTACAGTTATCGGTGTACATACTGTTATAACTGACAGGGTTGCTTTAAGAATTAGTGCGAATGCTTATGCCCAAACAGGGTCATTGGCACAGAACGCTATTGAAAGAAAGAAAGACGAAGATGGACTTGCTGCTATCGATGGAGCTACTACAGCTCTTGGTGGAGCAAATGCATTGGACTCAGGTGAAGTTGCTGCTGCAGCTTACAGGATAACTTCTAACACAACAGAACCAGCTCCTGCTAATGCTCCAATCAATGCAGTATTTCATGGATTTTCTTTAAAAGATATCGATGATGAATTGATTAATGCAGGTATCGACCAAACAGGTGGAGCACCACTAACTATGGGTGTAGCTGTAGAGGCTTACCAAAACAGATACAGAGGAACTATTGCAGGTGCAAGACTTTATGAAGATGGCAACTTAACCATCGCATCAAACCTTGCTAAAGGTGGAGTTTTCTCTCAGATGGCTTTGGTATTGGTAGAAGGTCGATCACCTTACATCGAGACTAAGAGATTACCTGAACTTGGTGGTGGAGCTACAGCAATGTATCACTATGACGAGTACGCATATGGTGAGCGTGGTTCAGGAAACTGGCTATACGAAGTACAGGCAGACGCAACAGCACCAACCAGCTAATGAATGACAGAAGAAGGACTTGGTCTTCAGAACGTGGGCCAATTCCGAAAGGATGGATCGTTCATAACATGAACGGCAATATGGGGGATAACAGGCTAGAGAACCTGGCTTGTATCCCTCGTAAAACAGAACACATAAATGAAGTTATCGCTCCCTACAGGGAACGAATAAGACAACTAGAGCTAAAGCTCGAGGAGAAATAGATGGCTACAGTACAGGGAAGTAATGGAAGAATTGAAATATTTGAAGATTTTTTTGGTGGCGAAGACATAGTTGCTAATACAGCAGCTACAAGAACATTTGGTGGTTCAGGACTAAGAGTGCTTGGTCAAGGAATTGCTGAGACAGACTCAGGAATTACAGTCGGTGAAACTGATGGTAATAACGGAGTCGGAATTCTAACTACTACTGACGAAGCTAACCACTCTTGTGGTGTTGCTACATCACAGGGATTTGTAGTTGGGAAAATGGGAACAATAGTAGCTGAATGTAGAGTTCAGTTCCCTGATCTAGACACTAAAGAGTTTTACTTTGGATTGACAGACGAGAATGTCGATGCTGAAAACTTGGAAGGTTCTACTATTCATGGAGCTTCTACAACTATCACTCTTACTGCTGCAAACCTTTGTGGATTTTTGTTTTCTGCTGAACTAACAGATGACGAAGACTGGCACATGGTTTACAACGGAGGAACAACTACTGGAGAAACAACATCAACAAATATTGATGCTGACGTAGATGCAGTAGCTGCTGAGTACGACATCATCAGAGTTGAAGTTGCAATCAATGGAACTGCTAGATGGTACATCAATGGTGTGCTTAAGCAGACTGTAGAAAATGCTGTATCAACTACTGCTGAACTCGCTGTTATCGCAATGGTAGAAGCCAAAGGCGCAGCTATTGAATATGCATGGATTGATTACATTTCAATTTCAGCAAACCGAGACTTCACTAAGTAGGAGAGTAAATGGTTTCCAGGATTGAATTATCTCAAGCCGAAATCATGGGTCATGAGCCTTGTTATTACATTTCAGAGATGAATAAACAGGCTCATGATTCTTCAGGTTTCAGAAGATTTCAAACAATAACTGTTATTAGAAATGACAGGAAGGTGAAATTTGAAAGAGACATAGGAGACTCAAGATTATTCGGTGAACAATTTCAATTAGTCTGTGGAGTTCCAGATGGTAAGGGTGGTGGCGAAGCACTATATACAGTAGAGGAAGCTATGAGAATGGCTCAAACCATGAACCTCAAGCCCCCTGAAATGTCTCAAAGAAAGCCAAGAGATTTGAGACAAATGTATTTGGACAACATAGAAGAAAGAAATAAAAGGAAAAAGGGGTTGAGTGTATTTGGCCCTAAATTCAAAAAGGAGCGAACCTGATGGTACAAAACAATGAAGTATCTATCCAAGAACAGTTAAGAGATGCAGAGGTTGCAGAAGAGCCTGGAAATATTAAGGCTGGGTCTGTGGTTGGTAATTCAAATGGAATGACTATGAGTGCATCAGAGCTTAATAGTGCAGGATGGGTATATGTCTACGATACCTTCACAGGAGATCGCTCAATAGTTAACAGGAATATGTTGCCACAACAATTACAGAAAAGACGAGAAAACGGCTCATATGTATTTACTACTACTAAACCTGAAAAAGAAAAATTACATGGAACTATCAAGTGTCTTTTGCATGAGACAGATCCTAACAGAGAGCTTTATGACTCATGGGGTCTTGCCTACTGCACTAAAGATAACTTAACAGCCTCTCATGATTTGAGAGTCCATATGGAAAAACGCCACAGAAGAGAATGGGCAACCATCGATGGCGAGAACAGAGCAAAAGAAAAAGAAGAAGAAAAAGCTAAAGACAACTTGTTAGCTGAGGCTATCAAGGAACTCGCAGCTTCAAATAGAGCAAGCAATAACAGGAGAACTAATAATGGCGAAAAATAATTTTTCTCCCATACCCAATTCGTTAGTGACTCATGCTGTAACGACTTCAGCAACATCGCTGACAGTACCTGACCAAGCTAACTACGCCGAAGGTTATGTCAGAACTAATAGCGTAACCGAATTACGCAGTGGTTCTACTCCAGCTAACGATACAGGTAGAACTTGGGCAGCAGGAGACATAATAGTTTTAAGATCAAGAGATGAATGTGTGAAATTCCAAGTAATCAGGCAGAACGATTCCAACGCTGCCACCATAGACTTTGAGTTTTGGAATAAAGTGCCAGGTATGAACTAATGGCAGGGATACTATTACCAGGAAGTGCTAGACCAGGTGGTGGTGACATCGAGGGCGTAACAGCAGGAGATGGATTGTCAGGTGGTGGATCTAGTGGTTCTGTAACGCTTAATTTAGATTTATCTGGACTAAGTGATGTCACCCCTGCAAATGGTGACAAATTAGCAACGATAGATTCAGATGGTGCTAACGAACAACTTACAACTGTAGCAAGTTTAGCCACTTTATTTGCAGGAGATGGGCTAGCAGCTACCAGTTCTGTATTAGCAGTGGATTTAGGTACTAATCCTGGATTAGAAATTAGCAGTAATAAACTACAGATAGCTAAAGGTATCAGCCAACACGATGTGGCTCAGTTTACATCAGGTGTAGATGACGATGAC
>Ga0209992_10002983_pt1 | contig 14759 bp, 14 predicted proteins | sample 2SBtaG_2_FD_182564 | JGI IMG/M metagenome (GOLD analysis project Ga0209992, IMG submission 182564) | Deep subsurface microbial communities from Kolumbo volcano to uncover new lineages of life (NeLLi) - 2SBTROV12_ACTIVE470 metaG (SPAdes)... | ecosystem: Environmental > Aquatic > Marine >... | reverse complement strand
ACAGAGCGGTCTGTGCAATTAATTTTGGTTCAGACAAAACTGTAACAAGTGGAACTTTTACAATAGAATTCCCAGCACAAACAGCTACAAACGCAATCGTTCAAATAGCATAGGAGTAAAAAATGGCGGACGTTACACTCACAGTAACGGGTCTTTCATCTACTTCTTCTGTAGGTAATTTTTCTTATTCAGGTGTTTCTCAAGGCTATGGTAGATACGCATGGGGACAAGCAGATTGGGGAGACACTAATTTACTTGACGAAGGATGGGGTCGTTTAGCTTATGGTGAACAATCTTGGGGTGGCTCACCCTATGTTCTTCTTTCAGGATTATCAGTTACATCATCAGTTAATTTACCAACAGAAAATGTTTATATTAAACCTGGTTGGGGTACTCTTGATTGGGGAGAAAATGGTTGGGGTACTGTTGAATCTGCAGTTTATTCATTAACAGGATTATCGGCGACTTCATCTGTTGGAGCTTTAAGTCCTGCAGATGTAATAGGTTTAACTGGATTAAGTTCTACAAGTTCTGTTGGTTCATTATCAGTAAGTTCTTCAAACACAACTACACTTTCCGCTTTAAGTGCAACATCTTCTGTTGGAGCTTTAGATCCTGCAGATCAATCAATGGGTTTAACTGGCCTAACAGCTACATCAGCCGTAGGTGCGTTATCACCTGCTGATGTAATAGGAATAACAGGTTTAAGTGCAACTTCGGCTACTGGATCAGTAACAATTACATCTAATCCAACTTTTACATTAAGCGGAGTAACAGCTACAAGTGCTTTAGGTTCATTAACAGTTACACCATTAACTCCAGCTGTATTAGCTGGTCAATCGGCTACATCAAGTGTTAATAGTGTAACCACTGTTCAAGCAACAATTGCTAGTTTAAATGGATTAGGTCAAACGGCGACTGTTTCTGTAGCGGATGAATTAATATTAAGATATTATCAAGAATTATATCCTCGTACAAGTGCTTCATACAGCGATCAAACGCCTAGAACTAGTGCTTCATACAGTAATAAAACACCTCGAACTAGCGCTTCATATACGGATAAAGTAGCATCATAATTATGTTTGACTTAAAACTAAATAAACAATATAAACAACAAAACTAGGAGAATTTAACAATGGCATCAACATACACACCTCTTGGCGTAGAATTAATGGCTACTGGCGAAAATGCCGGTACATGGGGAACAAAGACTAATACAAATTTACAAATATTCGAACAGATATCTGGTGGATATAAAGTTCAAACTTTAAATGCTGCAGGCGCGGGTGCTAATACAACAGCTTTAGGTGTATCAGATGGATCAACTGGTGCTACTTTAGCTACCAGAGTAATTATTTTAGGAGCAGTATCTCCGGAAACAATTTCAGGAAATAAAATTGTAACTATTCCAAATGATGTAGAAAATTTTTATTTTATTAAAAACAGTACAAGTGGTTCTTACACAGTTCAATTTAAAACAGAAACTGGAGGGGGAACTACTTTTACGTGGTCAACTTCTCAAAAAGATTGGCGAGTTTTATATTCGGATGGTGCAGGTAATATAGTAGAAATTTCATTAACAACAAGTCCTGCAGGATCAACTACTCAAGTACAATATAATAATTCAGGAGCATTTGGTGGAGATGCAAACTTAGTTTGGGATGCTTCAAATGGATTAGTAATAGGTTCACAGAAAGAATTAAGACTCTCAGATAGTTCGGGAGGAGAATATGTAGGTATGAAAGCAGCCTCATCAGCCACGGATTATACTCTTACGTGGCCTGGAGCCGTAGCCGGAGGAAACGACTACGTTTTAAAATCAACAACAGGTGGAGTTTTATCTTGGGGTGAAGTAGCTGGAGGCGCATCATGGCAGTCAGTTATTACAGCAAATCCATCACCAGCAGTAGCAGGTTATGGATATTTTTGTAATACTTCAGGTGGTGCATTTTCTGTAACACTTCCTGCTTCTCCTTCAATTGGAGATTTTATTTCATTTATAGATTACGCTGGAACTTTCGATACTAACAATTTAACCGTAGCACGAAACGGAAAAAAAATACAAGGTTCAGCAGCAGACTTAACAGTAGGAACTGAAAGAGCGGGCTTTACTTTAGTATTTGTAGACGATACTCAAGGATGGCTCCTACAAAATAACTAGGAGTTAAATGACAACCTTTAGTGCAATAAAAGGAAAATTAATTAGAAAGATAGCAGGAGATCCTACTAATCCCACAGAAGGGGAGATGTGGTATAATTCTAGTACAGGAAAATTAAGAGGTGTTGAATCAACTGGAGCATGGTCTAGTACTTCACCTATGAATAGAAGTCCAGGAACAGGGGGCACAGGAGTTTCTGGAACATCTACGGCAACAGTTGCATATGGAGGTCAAGCTAATAATCCATATCCTGTTGTAACTAGTACTGAAGAATTTGATGGAACAGGATGGTCAACAAGCACGGCTGTGCCAGCAGCAAGATATTCTTGGGTTGGTGGAATTGGAATTCAAACAGCTGCTTTAGCAGTTTCGGGAATTACAGCTCCTGGACCCCTGGCAACAGATTCTTATGAATATAATGGTTCATCATGGACTGCAGGTGGATCTATTTCAACTGGTAGATGTGATGCGGGAGGAGCAGGAACTCAAACTGCAGGTTTAGCAATGGGAGGAAGATCTGGAGCTTCAGGAGGATCTTCTAATACGACTGCTGTTGAAGAATATAATGGAGCATCATGGACAGCTGGTGGTGCAATGCCAGCAGCAACAGATCAATTTACAGGAGCTGGATTACAAACAGCTGCTATTCAAGCAGGCGGAGATTTAACCAATGCTCCTGCAGGAATAAACACATGTTCAGAATATGATGGATCAAATTGGACATCTCTTCCAAATTTAAATACAGCAGGTAGAAGCACAGGAAATTCAGGAATTACAACTTCAGCTTTATGTTATGGAGGACAATCAAGAACTACTGCTACAGAAAGTTTTGATGGCACGTCTTGGACTACATCTCCAGCTACATTAGCCACTGGAAGAAGCGACGCTCCTACTAATAGTAACTCAGCACCAAATAGTTCTTCAGCTTTGGCGGTGGGAGCCCCACCTTATAGCAGTGCTTGTGAAGAATACAATTTTTCAGCAACCGTTATTACAGCTGGCGCATGGGCTAGTGGTGGAAATTTAAATACAGCTAGAAGAGCAGGAGCAGGGTTTGGAACTCAAACAGCAGCTGTGGCAGCCTCTGGTAATACTAGTGCTCCAGGTTATACAGGAACTGCTAACAGTGAAGAATATGATGGATCAACTTGGGCAGAAGGAAATAATGTAAATAATGCTCGATCTAACATTAACAGTGCTGGTTATGGGCCTCAAACATCAGGTAATATTGTAGCTGGAGGAAATCCCGGTGCAATGAATAATTATGAAACTTATGACGGAACTGATTGGTCAAATGGACCTACTTTAAACCAAGCAAGATTTGGAGCTGCTGCCGTTGGAACTTCAACAGCAGGTTTATGTTTTGGAGGATATTATGATCCAGGTGGAACTAATGGATCAACTAATTCTGAAGAATATGGTGGCTCATCTTGGGCTGCAGGAAATGCTATGAACAATGCTAGATATGATGGAATGGGTTTTGGAACTCAAACAGCAGGTGCAGTAGCAGGTGGTTATGGAACAGCAGCTATTGCTAATGTTGAAGAATACAATGGCACATCTTGGACTAATGCAACTGCTCTGGCTAATCCTCAAAGAATAGGTGGTTCTGTTGGAACACAAACAGATGCTTTAATTTTTGGAGGTTTATTAGGACCATCAGAAGCAAAATCAACTTTAGCTCAAGGTTACGATGGAACTACATGGTCATCAAGACCTTCTATGGGAACAGCTAGAATACAAATAAGTCCTGCTAGTGCAGGAACATCTGTTTTAACTTTGGGAGCTGGAGGAAATCTTCAAAATCCAACAACAAATGCAACAGAAGAATTTACAGGACAAACAACAGCTACTAATACAGTAAACATAACGGTAAGTTAATTATGACAACATATAAAGAAATTTTTGGAAAACCAGTTAAAGTGTTAAGCACGGATCTTGACAATACTAGTGCAACTGGTCAAATTTGGTACAATTCTACATCAGGAAAATTTAAATCTCTATTAGTTAATTCAGCATGGGTAAGTAGTGGACACATGGTAACTACTCGAAGAGCTATAAGTAATGGTTTTGGTGCACAAACAGCAGGTGTAACAGTGGGTGGTTATGATCCAGGTTATTTTAATGTTACTGAAGAATACAATGGATCTGGTTGGAGTTCAGGAGGAGCTTATCCTGTTTCTAAATATTACATGGCTTCTGCAGGAACAGCAACCGCAGGGGTTGCAGCAGGTGGTGGAGACCCAGTTGTAGCCACTGTTTGTGAATATGACGGCTCTACTTGGACAGCGGTAACATCTATTCCTACTGCTACAAAAGGAATGCAGAGAGCAGGAACTCAAACAGCGTCAATTTTTGGAGGAGGAGACCAACCAACTATGGTTCAGACTGTTTATGAATATAACGGTTCATCATGGACTAGTGGTGGATCGATGGCTACGCTTCGATCGTATGGAGGAGGATCAGGTGCACAAACTGCTGCATTATTTTTTGGAGGAAGTGCAGGGCCACCAGGTGTTACTGCACTTACAGAAGAATATAATGGTGCTTCTTGGACAACTGTTAATTCTATGCCAGCTGGAAAACAAAATCCAGGTTTTGGAAATGATTCAGGCACTTCAAGTGCAATCGCTTCTGGAGGTTATTTAACAGATAGATTAACTACTGCTTTTGATTATGACGGAACTAATTGGGCATCGATTCCAAGTTTATCAAATAAAATGTCTCAATCAGCCAGCGGAGCTGGTACATCAAGTGGAACTTATATGGCTGGAGGAACTTCAACAGGACCAGCTATTAACATTACAGAAGAATATAATGTTAGTACAAACGTTATTACAGCAGCAGCATGGGCATCTGGTGGAACAATGCCTTCACCAAGACTTAATGGTGGACAAGGTATTGGAACTAAAACTGCAGCAGCAAATTTTGGTGGTAACACTACATCTATTACTTATCCTTACACAACAACTACATATGAATATGACGGTGCTACTTGGTCTAGTGGTGGAGCAAGATCAGATGCAGTTTCAGCAGGTAGTGCTTTTGGACCATTAACTGCGGGAGTTACTTTCGGTGGATATCAATACCCACCAAATGTTTCTATTGATGGAACAGAGGAATACAATGGAGCATCATGGAGTGAAGGTGGTGCTTTAGGAACTAGTAGATATGATGCAGGCGGAGCCGGAACTTTAACTGCAGGAATGGCTATTGGTGGACAACATAGACCAAATCCTTCACCTGTAAGACAAAGTTCGGTAGAACTATATAATGGAACTGCTTGGACTGGAGGAACAGCACTGCCAACAGCTACAAATGCAATGGCTTCAGGTGGAACTCAAACTGCTACTATTATAGCAGGAGGCGCTCAACCTCCATCACCTCACGCTGGTAATAGTTATGATTTTAACGGTTCATCATGGACAACAAATGCTTCACCTGTTTTTAATCAAGCAAAAGCATATGGAAGTGGTGGCCCAACATCACAAACAGATTTTTTATTAGCAGGAGGAAATGTTTCACCGTCTTATCCAAGTTTAGTATTATGCGAATTATTTAATGGAACTACATGGGGAACACAACCATCTATGGCAGTTGCCAGAACAGGTCAAAAAATGAATGGTCAAGCTGCATCTGCAACTACAACTATTGTAGCTGGTGGTACGCCACCTCCTACAGGGGTAAATACTTCAGAAACATTTACAGCAGAAACAACAGCTCTAAATATTAAAGATATAACTACTAGTTGATAATGATTAAAATTAAGTATATAACAAAATAATAAGGAGGAAGACTATGGCACACTTTATATATGGAGTAGCTACTAACACTGGAAAAGGATTTTTTACTGCAGAAGATAGAAGAAAATTCTTTCTTAGAGGTTATCCCGCAGACGTTTGGATGATTGGAAACAATGTCGATGGCGCTATGTGGTTAGCTGAAAGGAACGGTGTTGAAAAAACTAAGTCAGAAGCACAAGCTTTAATTACAGCTGAAGTTGACGCTGCACAAGCTGCTTGGGATGCTCAAACTGACGAACAAAAAGCGATACCAAATAACGATAGACCAGGCGATGTAACTCTTCCATAAAGGATTTTTAAATGACAGAGTATGCAGGTATTAGAGGTACACGAATAAAATATTTATCTTCGGACCCGACGTTAAATACGTCAACCGAAGGACAGGTTTGGTATAACTCAACTTCTAATACATTAAAACTTCTTTCATCTACTGGAACATGGGTAAGCAGTGGATCTATGATCGACGCAAGAAGATTAGGAGGAGGAGCGGGCACACAAAATTCTTTGTTTGTTGCTGGTGGACCTGTTCCAGCTAGCGCTGAAGCTTATGAATACAATGGAACTGGTTGGTCAGAAATTCCTTCAATAAATACTGCAAGATATGGTTTAGGGGGAGCAGGTACTACTTCCGCAGGACTTATATGGGGTGGATGGGTCCCTCCTTCACAAACAGTAACAGAAGAATATAATGGATCATCTTGGTCCGAACAAGAAGATTTAAATACTGCAACTTATGCAGCAGCTAACTGTGGAACACAAACAGCTGGTTTAACTAACGGAGGTATACCAAGTGGTAGTGGACCTTCAAGAACAAATAAAACAGAAGAATATAATGGAGCCTCTTGGGCTACTGTAAACGCTTCTTCTACAAGTACATCTAGTGGTGCTTTAGCTGGAATACAAACAGCAGCAATAAGAGCTTTTGGAGAACTTCCCGCAAGAACTGCAGCATCTGAATTATACGATGGAACTAATTGGACTACCGGTCCAACTGGAAGCACTGCAAGATCTGGTTTAGGAGCTTCAGGGGCAACACAAACTGCAGCTGTATTTTATGGGGGAAGTACCCCACCGGTTAGCGCAGTAACTGAATCTTTTGATGGAACATCTTTTTCAACACAAGGAAATATGGGAACTGCTAGAGAAGGTATACCTAGTGGACCTACAGGAACTTCAATAGCGGCTACAGCTGCTGGAGGAGAGAGTGCTACTGCAGTGGTTACAAACACAGAAGAATATGCTTTTTCAATTAATACAAGGACAGCAGCAGCATGGTCAAGTGGTGGAAATTTAAATACTGGAAGAAGTAATTTAGGAGCAACTGGACCTAAAACTGCAGGTTTAGCAATACAAGGAGAAACATCAACTGATGTTAATAATGTTGAAGAATATAATGGATCATCTTGGGCAAATGCAACAGCTCATCCTGAATCAAAACAATCAGCTAGCGTTGCAGGATTACAAACTGCAGCAATATCATTAGGGGGATATCCTTTAGTAACAACATCTGTATCTTATGACGGAACTAATTGGACATCTTCTCCAGCATTAACTGTAGCAAATGCTAATTGGGCAGCAGGTGGACCAAGCACAGCTTGTTTTGGTATTGGAGGAGGAGAAGTACCAGGAGCACCTAATTCAGGAAAATATCACGATCAATATGATGGTTCTTCATGGACCTCAGCAACAAATATGTCAACAACTAGAGTTCAATGTGCAGCTTTAGGGGCAGCACAAAATGCTATTTTAGCAACTGGTGGAAGAGCAAATACTCCAGGAGCACCTTCTACAAGAATTTCTTCAACAGAATCTTGGAACGGTTCTTCATGGACTGCAGGACCATCTATGCAACAAGCTAGATCAGGACACTTAGCTTTTGGAACACAGACTGCTGGAATAATTCAAGCAGGTTCTACAAACCCAGGAAGCACTACTTTAACATCTCAAAACGGATATGATGGCACAGCATTTTCTACTGGACCTAATAATTCAGTAAATCACGGAGGTCTTGGAGGAATAGGAGGAACAACAGCCCCTGTTGCAGCTAGTGTTTCAAATTGTTTTATGTGTGGTGGTCCCGGTTCAAATCAAGCTACAGAAGAATTTAGTGAGGAAACAGCTGAAGCTGCAGCTAAGACATTGACAACAAGTTAAAAATAGTTATATTAGAAAGCATATATGAAAGGAATACGATATGACAGAAAAACGTAATATACATGCATTAATAGAAAAAGAAGCACCAAGCTTAAATAACTTATTAGATCCAGAAGATGTAAAAGAATTTAAAGCTATGACAATCGAGCTTAGAGATACTTGGACCAAGAAACAAGTATTTAGAACAGAGACAGAAATGAGAATGTCTGTTTTACAAGACGCTAAATATCCAACTAAAGCTTCAAAATACTGGCAATGCGTTAGAGAACAAAATGTTTTTTTAGAAAACTTAATGAGTTTATCTTTTGATTGCAGAAGAAATGAAGCAAAAGTTAAATGGTTAGAAAACAAAATATACAAAGAAGAAAATGAAGGTAAGAACGACGTAGACGAATACAAATTAGAAAAATGGAAAATAGATCTTGATGAAGCAAGATATAGTCTAGCTAACATGCAATTAGTTGCTAGAGATAGGATGAGAGAAATTAAACTATGGTCAACTCTTAAAAAAGAATTTGACGATGGTTCATTTGATACGAAAGATGTTAACAGACATCAACTAGATTCATATCATTTAATAATGAAAAATAAAGCAGAGACATTAACATCTGGATCAAGTCAACCAGAAGTGTTTAATGTGTTAGGCCAATTACAAACTATAGAAAGAGTTAAAAAATCAGGAGAAATGATTTACAACAAGAAAGAACAATTGACCAATGACATTGGAGCAAAAGAAAAATAAAAAATTATTTTTTTTAATTGCGCTACCAAGATCTGGTAATACTTTATTTGCATCAATAATAAATCAAAATCCAGAAATGGTGTGCACTGCTAATTCTATTACGTTAGAAATAATGAAAGAATTAATTTTACTTAAACAAACAGACGTGTTTAAAAATTTTCCAGACCATAAATCTTTAGATAATGTTATGGATGTTGTGTATAATTTTTACTACAAAGATTGGCCACAAAGAATAATTATTGATCGTGGGCCAGTAACCACAACAGGAAACCTACCTTTAATAAAAAAACATTTTAAAAATCCTTTTAAATGCATAGTATTATTAAGAGATTTAATGGATGTATTAGCAAGCTTTATGAAATGGTATACAGAAAATCCCGATGCTTTTCCTAATAAACACGATTGTAAAAATGACGAAGAAAAATTATCTATGCTTATGAGTAAAGACGGGGGCATTGCTAAAGAACTAGAAGCAATTAAAAATGCTTATAACTATCCTGAACTTTGTCATTTTGTAAAATATGATGATATAGTTATTAATCCTGAAAAAGAATTTAAAAAAATATATAAATTTTTAGAGGAACCCTACTATCCACATTATTTTAATAACTTGAAACAAATAAATATAAATGGTATGAAATACAACGACATTATTGTAGGAAAGAATATGCATAAAATAAATACAGGAGAAGTTAAAAAAACATATAATCCATATATAGAAAAAATACCTCAACGAATAAAAGATAAGTATGGACACATTAAATTTTAAAGTTGCGTTTTTAGGTCAATCTATATTAAGGTATGAAGTACCTCTAGATGTATATAATGTTCTTAATTACATTTATGAAACTAAATACCCAGAATTAAAACCAGCTAACAAACAATTAGTAGGTAAAATAGAGAAAGAACATAGTTTATTTTTTGGTGGAGAAGATAATGATAAAATGACTCAACATAACCATTTACCCATTAATGTACTAAGTTGGTTTGAAAATAGATTTAAACACTACTTGGATTGGAATAGAATAAACGGATATAAAATGCATTTAAATTCTATCTGGGTTAATACAATGTTTGAACATGAATATAATCCAGTGCACGTGCATCAAGGAACGTTGTTTACTGGTCTATCTAGTGTTATGATTTTAAAATTACCAGAAAGTTTTGGTGTAGAATATTCTGCAACAGATGCTCCACAAAATGGTAGACTACAAATACTGGGTTCATCTTCTGGTCAATTTGCCAACATAGATTATCAACCAGATATTAAAGAAGGAGATTTTTTTATATTTCCTTATGACATGAGACATTGTGTGTATCCCTTTAATGGACCAGGTATGAGACGAACACTTGCGGCTAATATGGATGTACAATATGATCCAATAAAAAATAGAGGAGTAAGTTAATGTACGAAAATAGACACATTACAGAACCTAAATGGAAGAGTTGGATAGTTCAAACCACTACACCATTATTTACACCCGATCAATGTAGGCAAATTATTGAGTGTGGAAGAAAGCAAACACCACAACAAGCACAAGTTGGTATGAATAAACCAGGTGGAGGAACAGATACAAAGAAAAGAATAACTACAATATCGTGGATACCGTTTAAAGAAATGGGTCATATGTATCAAGATCTTAATAAATTTATACAAACAGCTAATGAAAATCATTTTGGATTTGGAGATATACAGGTTACAGAGAACGCACAGTTTACAGAATACCCAGAAGGAGGGTTTTACGATTGGCATATGGATTGTGATGTAAACATGGGACATGAACCTCCTGTTAGAAAAATATCTATGACTCTTTTATTAAATGATCCATCAGAGTTTGAAGGCGGAGATTTAGAACTTATGGCGCCAGGTAAATTTGCAGAACTTAAACAAGGCCATGCAATTATATTTGCATCGTTTTTAAATCATAGAGTTAATGTTGTTAAACGTGGTGTTAGACAATCACTTGTTGTTTGGTTTGGAGGAAAACCTTTTAGATGATTAAAGACGGATTTTTTCCAACAATTTTATATGCTGAAGATTTTAATCTAGATAATAAAGCTTTAGAAAAAAAAATAATTGAATGGTCTCAACATGATGAAGGAGTTAAAAAAACAAATGTAGATGGATGGCATAGTAAAACAAATATGCATGAATTAAATATTGATGAATATAAACCTTTAGTAGATGCTTTATATGTTATGCAAAAAAATATATTTAAAGAAGAGTTTTTAGATCGAAGACCCCAATTAGGCAATATGTGGGCTAATATAAATTATAAAGGAGGATACAATAAACCCCATATTCATCCTAACGCTTTATTTAGTGGAGTATATTATGTTAAAGCTCCACCTAATTCTGGCGAATTAATTTTATATGATCCTAGACCTGGAATTCAAAATGTAATGCCAACTCGAACAACACACACGGTTCCCAAACATTTATGGAGAGATGTGCATATAGCACCGCAAGAAGGAAGAGCCTTAATGTTTCCTTCTTGGTTATGGCATTCTGTGGAACCCAATAAATCTGATAATATTAGGATATCAATAAGTTTTAATTTTATACAGGATGGTTTTCAATGACAGGTTTAGTTTATAAGAAATTACCTATAGAAGATATTACTTATTTAACAAGACCAGAATTTGTTAATGGTCAAGAACAAAAATTTTATGATGCCTTATTAAATTCTATGACTGAACACGGAATGAGAGATCCGGTATTTATAAAACAAATAAAAAAAGATAAGGTAAAGATTTTAAAAGTTACGGTTGGTAATAACAGAATGGTAATAGCTAAAAAATTAGGTATGAAAATAATACGTTCTATTGTTAAATTACTAGATCCTAATAATAATATAGAAGGAAGACCTCTTAATAATGAACAAGAAATAATTGATCTATTTTACAGTAAAGAAGGTCTAGAAATTAAAAAAGAAAATGGTATTATTTATGAAGTAATGCCTAAGAACCCACAAAAATATGGTAGAATTTAATAAATATCATGTAATTAAAGGCGCTCTTAACTATGAGCTGGCTAATTTTATATTTAACTATTTCTTACTTAAGAGAGATGCCGTTAAATTTATGTACGAAAATAACATAACATGGGATAATGGTATGCTAGGAACCTGGACCGATAAACAAGTTCCAAATACATATTCTCATTATGCAGACCCTGTGATGGAAACATTGTTAGTAAAGATGCTACCTGTAATGGCTAAAGAAACAGGCTTGGATTTAATACCTACTTATTCTTATGCTAGAATCTACAAAAACGGGGACATATTAAAACGTCATAAAGATAGACCTAGTTGTGAAATATCAACTACGTTAAATTTAGGAGGCGATCCTTGGCCTATATTTATTGATGGCACAGGTGCCGATACAGTTATAGATGAATACAAAAACATACATAAACCCAACGCTCCAAAAGGCACTAAAGTCTTACTTGAAGTAGGAGATATGCTAGTATATAGTGGATGCGAATTAGAGCATTGGAGAGAACCGTTTGAAGGTAGTACTTGCGGACAAGTATTTCTTCACTATAACCATGTAAATGGTCCTTTTGCTGAAAAGAATAGGTTCGACAAAAGGCCGATGTTAGGTGTTCCTCCGATGAGGAACGCATAATATTATGGAGTTATATGCTACAAAAAATTGCTTTTTTACCAGGTTTCAACAAACAGGTTACACCAACAGGAGCTGAGAGTCAGTGGACTGGTGGAGAAAATGTACGTTTTAGATATGGTACTCCTGAAAAAATAGGAGGATGGCAACAACTAGGAGAAAGTAAACTAACAGGTGCTGCAAGAGCATTACACCATATGGTTAGTAACGACTCTCAAAAATATGCCATCATTGGAACAAACAGAATTTTATATGCTTATACAGGTGGAGTTTTTTATGACATTCACCCATTAGTTAATCCATCAGGAACAGCTATTTCAAATGCATTTAGTACTACCAATGGTCAACCAACTGTAACTATTACCGCTTCATCTCATGGTTTTAGCGCAGGAGATATATGTTTATTTGGCGACACATCTACATTTAGTGCAATAACTAATTCTAATTATACATCTGCTACATTTTGTGACAAAAAATTTATGGTTACAGAAATAGTGGATGCGGATAATTTTAAAATTACAGTTGATAGTAGTGAAACAGGAAGTGGAGCAAGCACTTCAGGAGGTATTACTTATTTTAGATACTACCACGTAGGACCCGCTGAACAAGTTGGAGCTTATGGTTTTGGTATATCATTATGGGGTGGTAAAGTATTGGGTTCTACAACAACTACACTAACAGCTCCAGGTTTAGGTGACAATGCTTTTGGAACAGGTGGATCAGGAACTACAATTAATGTTGGAAGCACGACTGGTTTTCCTTCTTCAGGAACTAATTATTTTCAAGTAGGTAGTGAAGAAATTTCTTATACAGGTGTAACAGCAACAAGTTTTACAGGTATAACTAGAGCAGTCAGGGGTTCAACTAGAGCTGCTCATAGTGGTGGAGCTACTATTACTAATACATCGAGTTGGACTGGATGGGGATCAGCAGCATCTAACACTGATAGAGTTACAGATCCTGGTCTATGGTCATTAGATAATTTAGGTGGAACTCTTATTGCTTTAATTCATAACAGCGCTGTCTTTGAATGGAATGCAAATGCCGCTAATGCAACAGCTACACGTGCAACAATTATTACAGGTGCGCCTACCGCGTCTAGAAATATGTTAGTATCTACTCCCGATCGTCACTTAGTTTTATTTGGAACAGAAACAACTATAGGTGATACCACAACTCAAGATGAAATGTTTATAAGGTTCTCGGACCAAGAAGATATAAATACATGGGCACCAACTGCAACCAATAGTGCTGGTACACAAAGACTGGCCGCCGGATCACGGATCATGGGAGCTAAACTTGGTAGAAATGCTCTTTATGTTTGGACTGATACATCTTTATTTACCATGAGATTTGTTGGAAGTCCTTTTACCTTCGCCTATGAACAAGTTGGAACTAACTGTGGATTAATTGGTATGAATGCCGCCGTTGAAGTTGATGGTGCTGCATATTGGATGTCTGATAATGGTTTCTTTAGATACACTGGTAAACTAGAATCTATGGACTGTTTAGTTGAAGACTACGTTTACGATGATTTAAATACCACCTCTAATCAATTAGTATACTGTGGAATTAATAATTTATTTGGAGAAGTAATGTGGTTCTATCCAACATCTACATCAAACGTTACCGATAGATCAGTTTTATATAGTTATTTAGATTCAACTTTTGAAAGACCTATTTGGTATTCAAATGCAAGTACATTGTGCAAAAGAACTACTTGGCAAGACTCAGCAGTTTTTGGTTTACCTCATGCAACAGCTTACGATGCTAGTGATGATGATTCTTTTGATGTTGAAGGAAATACAGAAGGAAGCACTATTTACTATGAACATGAAACTGGAACTAATCAAATTAAAGGTGGTAATACAACTGCCATTCCAGCTAATATAACTTCAGGTGATTATGATATTACACAAAAAGTAATTAGAGGAGCCGCTACTTCTTTGGCTGATCTTAGAGGAGATGGAGAATTTATAATGAGAGTAAGTAGAGTTGTTCCTGATTTTATTTCTCAAACAGGTAATACAGTTGTGCAATTAGATTTAAGAGATTATCCTAATGATACTTCTGCAAGTTCATCACTTGGTCCTTTTACAATTACAACAAGCACTAAAAAAATTGATACTAGGGCGAGAGCAAGAGCTGTAGCATTAACCATATCTAATAGTGCTATAGATTCTAACTGGAAATTAGGAACGTTTAGATTAGATATACATTCAGGAGGAAGAAGATAATGGCAAAGATAGTACAATCATTGACACGAGCCAGTAA
>Ga0209992_10002982_pt1 | contig 14768 bp, 12 predicted proteins | sample 2SBtaG_2_FD_182564 | JGI IMG/M metagenome (GOLD analysis project Ga0209992, IMG submission 182564) | Deep subsurface microbial communities from Kolumbo volcano to uncover new lineages of life (NeLLi) - 2SBTROV12_ACTIVE470 metaG (SPAdes)... | ecosystem: Environmental > Aquatic > Marine >... | reverse complement strand
GGCTCAGGCCGGGGTTGAAACATATCTTCGCGTCGGCGGCGATTTCACCTTTGGCAATCTGGGGCGGGGTGATCTGCGCGTGCGAGACGTTGTGACCGGGCAGCGCATCATCGGCGTGCGGGCCGACCGTGCAGGTGGTTTTTCCTTTGTGATCGGGGCTGATGCGGCGAAAGTTTATTCCAGCGTGTATCTGCCGGTTTCAAGTGGATACGTTCTGACAAACACCCGCACCCGGGTTCGCGGTGGCATTTTGTACGAAGGTGCAAAAGCAAGCGTTTTTTACGGGCTGACCTGGCTGAGCAAAGAATTTGCCGCCCAGCCTAGCGGTCAGGTTGTCGGCTCGCTTGCGATCCGGATGCGGTTGTAGGTTTAGCAGCGGCTGCCGGTGAAATCAGGCCAACAGTTTCGCAAGAAAAAAGCATCGCCAATTCCGCCACCGGCGCGGCGGTTGCCAAACTTTGAATGTTGAGTGACACGGGGAACGTTGGCGAAGGCTCAACCGCGAGCACTGCAAATTTGTTTCCCCACCAACGTGACCGGAACTTGCAGCTCCGGTCACTTTTTCAGTCCATCAATTGGCAATTTTGAGATCACTGGCTGTCAATTGGTCTGCGACCACACCGGCATCCCCGCCCGCGCCGCACAGCAGGCCTGATTTTCGGGTGCGCAGGAAGTGAACACCAACGAAGTAAAGACCATTGATAACGTCACTTGCGCCGTCGGTCTGGATTGGAAAGCCGGCATCGTCAAACGCATGGGTCCACGGCAGCCATGATGTGAAATCCGGTCTAAACCCGCCGGTTAAAAAAACGGTGCCAAATTCCGACAGGTCCAATGATTCAGGGCCGGTCAGATCGAATGGTTCAGGATCAGGCATGTCCGGCGGGGCCATTCCGGCTTTGGCTGCGAATTTTTTAAAGAAACCGCGCAATTGGCCGTGTTTTTCGTCGCCCCAGGCAACGCTTTCTGCAAGATCCGGCGCAAAACACGCCGCACCGCGACCGGAACCCAGAAATCTTCCTGCCAAAGTGATGCCTTGTGCTGCCAGTGTTCTGTAGTGCAGATCGTGACCACCCGCGTGCCCGGTTGCCTGAACATTCGCAAAAAGGCGCGCAGCCGGAGGCATGGCCTCGGCGGTCACGTCCAAAAACCCGGAATTTAGCAACCACCAAAATAAATCTTTGGGTCCGATCCAACGGGGCGCCCAGGGCGCACGTCCGCAGGAAAGCACAACCTCTTTACCGGCCTCATTTAATTCCTCGGCAATCTGGCATCCCGTTTGCCCGCTGCCCACAACCAGAACACCGCCACCGGGCAGGGCATCAGGATTGGTATAATCAGCGATGCTTATCGCTTGAATGTGGTCCGGTAAACTTTCAACGCCCCTGGGCATCAGCGGCTTTTGAAAGGCGCCGGTTGCAACGACAAGATTGTTTGAATGAAGCGTCTCACCCGTCAATTCAACTTCAAAACCACCCGCACGGTGTGACCGCACAGCTTCGATATTTGCACCTGTCCGAACGGGGCAGTCAAAAGAGGCAGCGTAACGCTTTAAAAAATCAACCACGTCGCCGCGTGGCATAAACCCGTCCGGATCATCGCCGTCATAGTGAAATCCCGGAAGTTGAAGCGACCAATTTGGCGTGACAAGGCAAAAGCTGTCCCAACGATTGGACCAGCTGGAACCGATCTGGTTTCGTTCCAGCACAATGTGTGCGATATTGCGTTGGGAAAGTTCATAACTTGCCGCCAACCCTGCCTGGCCCGCACCGATTACAATTGTGTCAATTGAATGCATGGCAGACCCCGTTCTGAATTAAGTTCTGAAAAGTCGTTTTCGTCCTTAACATCCGGCTATCCTCTTGATTTTGCACATGGCCGAAGACGGTCCGGCCAAACTTTTGATTTGTAAATCGGGGGTAACACGGAAAATAAATGCAAACTACTTCCATAACTGTAGTGGCGTTTCCGCCCGGAACGTGTAGGTTGGCCGAATGAAAACATATGGTCAGTTTTGCTCTATCGCTAAAGCGCTGGAGGTGATCGGTGAACGCTGGACACCGCTTATCATACGCGAACTTATTTGCGGCAGCTCCCGGTTTAACGAAATCCACAGAGGTGTTCCGCGAATTTCGCCCGCGCTTTTGACCAAACGTCTGAATGACTTGGTAAATGCCGATGTTATCACACGCAACAAAGCCACTGGCGGGTATGAGTTAACGCCTGCTGGCTGGGAACTGAAACCGGTTGTCGAATCGCTGGGTGTCTGGGGCCAACGCTGGGTCCGCGGGCAGATCGGCGAGCAGGATTTTGACCCCGAAATACTGATGTGGGACATGCGTCGGCGCATCGATTTAAGTGTTTTCCCGGGACAGCAAACATGCGTTTGCTTTGAGTTTACCGATGTTCCAGACAAGCAGTCGTTGTTCTGGCTTTTGGGATCTTCAAGTGGCCTGGAGCTTTGCATAACCGACCCGAAATTTGAGGTCGATCTATATGTAACAACCGATGTCCGGACGTTGACGTTGGTGTGGAATGGCGACTTGCGGCTGGCAAAGAAAATAAGCGACGGCGCGATTGATTTGCACGGGCCAAAGCATCTGCAAACGGCGTTTCAGTCATGGCTGCAGCTTGGATTGTTCGCCGGGGTCAGCGCTGCCCGAACCTAAAATCGGCTGGTTTCGAAACTCTTCCAAATGATGGTGTTTACCGCCGCTGTTTCGCAGCCGAAGTGACATGCAAAATCCGCAGATCAGACATGCAAAAACAGCGATTGTCCGACTCAATTTTCGCGCCTATTTGCGACTCACACACCGACGATCCGTCGGCCAAACTCAATCATAAGGAAGAGCAAAATGGCAACTTTTGAAACCATCCGCCCGGCGCCTTTCGGGGCCGTCACATTTTTTCGCATTGTCAATTTTCTGGACAATCTGCGCATGTCGGTGACCGAATGGAACACCAAGCGGCTGACCCGCAACAGCCTGAACAAGCTGACGGTTCGCGAGCTTGAAGACATCGGCCTGACCCTTGGCGATATCAACGAATTCACCGCACCCGGATTCCGCCGTTTCTGAACTGAAAGAAAACACGAAAAGGCTGCGGTTGTGAACCAACCGCAGCCTTTTTGCGTTCACAGGCGTCCTTCAGTTTACAAAAATATTGTCCACAATTGGAACCACCACATCACGCATGCGCAGCGTCACCTGGTCAAGTTCCATCAACCGCACACCGATTTCACCGACAGCGGTTCCGTCATCCACAACGCTTAGTTTCTGGTGGTAAACGTTTTCACCCAGATTGATCAGCAAGAATACCTTAAACGCCAAAAACCCGCCTGCCAGCATGAAAAGAAACTTCCACGGCACCCAGGCACCGCGCCGCACTTTGGTCAGCCCGTCGCTGCCAATCGTCGGGCGCGGCTTGAACCAGCCACCACCTTTGCGGTTTTTCTTTTCTATCCGCTTCAGTCGTTTGCGGAATTCTTTTAGGTTTTCGTCAGTCAAAGCGCTGCTCTCTGGATGATACAATCCCTCGGCATTTGTGTGATCTGCAAAGATGGCCCTTTTTTGACCCGTAAAAGGCCGCTTGGTGAAAAATATTGGCAATTTTAGACGTTAGAGCGCCGAAGCGTCAGGGTGCTCCACTTGCCAATGTCAATGCGCTGCGTCAGATCAAAGCCTGTATTGGCATATATCTGCAGCACTTCCTTTGCCTGATGCATCAATATGCCGGACAGAATAATCCAGCCGCCGGTTTTTACATTCTTGGTCATATCCGGCGCCAATTGGATCAACGGGGCCTTCAGTATATTGGCAAAAACCAGATCAAACGGAGCGGACGCGCGCATTTCATCATGTTTAAATCCGCTGCACTCAACACAGCGCACCCGTCCGCCAAGGCCGTTTATATCCACATTCGCCCGGGCTGTTTGCACCGCGACCGGATCAATATCGCCCGCCAATACCGGCCTGTCCGGCCAAAGCTTGGCGGCGGCCATCGCCAGAACCGCAGTGCCACAGCCAACGTCAGCAACCGATTTGCAGGCAAAACCGTCACTTGCCAATTGGTCCAGCGCCCGCAGGCACCCCAATGTTGTGCCGTGGTGGCCGGTGCCAAAGGCCATCGCCGCGTCAATCACCAGCGGAACCATACCGCCCGGCACAGTTCCCGCGTCGTGGCTGCCGTGTAAAAAGAACCGCCCGGCAATCACCGGGGCCAGTTCGCGGCGCACATGGGCCACCCAATCAGTTTCCGGCAATTTTGAAACCACAAACGCCCGTGCGTCAAAGGCCGCGGCCAGCACCGCCAGCGCCGCTTCGTCAGGTGGGCCTTGAAAATACCCGCCAACCTCGCGCAGACCGGTGCCGTCTTCCACTTCAAAAACCCCAACGCCATAGGGTGCCGGGTTAAGGTTCTCCATCGCCGTTCCCAGTGCCTTTGCCTGTGATAGACCGGCCAGTGTGGTAAATGCGGTGAAGGTCGGCATAAAGGGTCCGTTGCGGCTGGTTTTCACCAAGGCCGATAGGTCACCGGGAAATCACCGTCAAGCCTCTGTCCCAACCGGACAGGCCACACCGGTTCCGCCAATGCCACAATACCCGCCGGGATTTTTCGCCAGATACTGCTGGTGGTATTCCTCGGCAAAATAATACTCTGGCTGTGGCAGGATTTCTGTGGTGATGCCGCCATGACCCGCCGCGTGCAGCCTTTCGCCGTAAACAGCGCCAGAGGCTTTGGCCAGATCAAACTGCGCCTGTGTTGTGGTATAAACCCCGGACCGGTATTGCGTGCCCCGGTCATTGCCTTGCCGCATGCCCAGCGTTGGGTCGTGCCCTTGCCAAAAGACTTGTAACAGCCGTTCAAAACTTACAGAGTTGGGGTCGTAAACAACGCGAACCACTTCGTTGTGGCCGGTCTGCCCGGAACAAACTTCCTGATAGGTTGCGTTGGGCGTGGACCCGCCGGCATAGCCAACAGAGGTCACCCACACGCCGGGCAATTGCCAGAATATCCGCTCGGCCCCCCAAAAACAGCCCATCCCAAACAGCGCGTTTTCATATCCGTCTGGCACGTCACCCTGCAAAGGCCGCCCGTTGACAAAATGCGTATCCGCCGTTGGCAACGCTTGCGCGCGGCCCGGCAGGGCATCGGCGGCGTTTGGAATTTCTGTTGGCTTACGTGCGAACATTTCTAACATGGCTTGTGTCCCGGATTAACTGGATCACCCCAAGGATAAGGACAGCCCGCGATCAAAACAATAGCGTTGACACAGCCGTTACCCGCTTTCTGGATTGGTTTCTCCGCAGTATTAATTGCCGTGGCAAGTTTGTTGGTAGGTTGGCGGAGCCTGTCACGGCAAGCGGCGTTGGAACAATTTCGTTGGGCCAGCATCTGACCTGGGCAATCTGGATGCCGTGAAATAGCGGAGTTTTGCGTTTTTTCAGTCCATTCCTGTGTTATGATTGACCCAGAAGCAAGTTTGGTTCCGAATGCGGCGGATCGAAAATTGGCCTGCGTGACAGACTGCGGTCAATCCCACCGGTTTGATATTTTGCAGGACGTGGGTTCTGCGATTGGTTTCACAGAAAAATTGAGACTGGATGACCTTTCGGCCGGCACGCCGGATGTTTGCCAGTCCGGAAGTCTGCGCACCGGGAAGTACAGACGCCCGGAACGTCCGGACGCCCGGATAGTCCGGACGCCGGAAAGTCCGGACGACAGGATGCGAAGACGCCAGAAAGTCCGGACGACGGGACGCGAAGCCGCCAGTAAGCCCAAACGCCCGGACGTTCAAAATTCCAGACGTTTGGAATTCCGAAAGTCCGGAGTTCCGGAATTCTAGAATTCCGGACTTCTGGACTTCCGGAATTCTGGACCAGTCGACGTTTTCGTAAACCGATTATGTTGATAATTCCGCCGACTGTTTAGTGCGATTTCTTAATCAATGAAATCGCCGGGCCACGCTGCAGCGTTTGGGTATCTTGCCCCGCTAAGTTGCGGCTTTGTGACCGGCTGATTTGGCTAAACCGCATCCTCTGAACGGATGCGAAGCGCCAGACGGTGTACGAAAATCCACCCTGCCGTGCAGGCAACCGTACCAACCAAAACCCCGGCCAATGCCTGCCCGTATATAACGCCAGGTGCGGCGAATATCGCACTCATCCACAAGGCAACCGGAAAGATGATCACCCCGTCCCGCGCCCAGTTAAACAGCGTAGAGTAAAGTGGCCGGCCAAGATTGTTAAAGGCTGAATTGGCAACAAAAAGCGCCCCCGCAAAAACAAACCCTCCGGCGGCCAGTTGGGTGAAGGCCCGCACCACAACCGCGCCATCCTCGCCCAGCCCAAAAGCCGTTACCGCCGTCTCGCTGAAAAAAGCCAGAACCGCCCAGGCAACCATCGTATAACAAAAACAGAAAATCAGCGCGTCGATATAGGTGCGCTTAACCCGCGCCATTATTTTGGCACCATAATTTTGTCCGATAATTCCGCCAACCGCCCCTGACAGTGCAAAAATCCCGCCAAATGCCAGAATCGTCAGCCGCGTTACAACAGCCCAGCCAGCAACCGCGCCGTCGCCAAACCCGGCAATCACCGCCGTAAGAAGGTAATTGCCAAAAGGCGTTGACAGCTGGGTCAGAACCGCCGGAAAGGCGATGAACAGAAACGGGACGACCAGGCGCTGCAGATCGGCAAATGTAATCTTTCCGGCCAGATCATGCACCCGCATCACGAAAAACACCGAAAGGCCGGCGGAAAATACCCGCGCAAAGACCACGGCAATCGCCGCCCCGTCCAATCCCAATCCGGCCCAGATGATCAAAAATGGGTCGATAAACATTGAGATAATACCAGAGGACATCGTCACCCACATGGCGCGGTAGGCATCGCCCTCGGCCCGCAAAACCGCCGCCCCGACCATCCCCAGTGCCATCAACGGCAGCGACGGCACCGAAATCAGCAGATATCGCGCCGCATCCACCGCTGTTTGCCCTTTGGCACCTGCCAGCGCCAGAATATCGTGGCGAAACAGAAGAATAAGCACAGCCATGACAATCTGCACCGCCACAGACGCAGTCGCGGAAATTGTTGTCGCCCGCCGCGCCTCGTCCCGCCGCCCTTGTCCGATAAATTTTGATACCATCGCGGTGGCAGCGATCATCAGACCGATACCCGATGAAATCGTGAAAAACTGAACAGTCCACGCAAAACCAAGTGCTGCAACCAACCCCTCCTGACCCAACCTGGACACCCAGAACAGATTGGCGGCATCAACCAGAAACATGAACGTCAGCCCGAACGTGGCCGTCAATGTCATGCGGGCGACATGGCCCATAACGGATCCGGTCAAAAATCGGGCGGTCGGACCGGCCATGCGTTACGCAGCCGCCTGCATGCGGCGGGCGGCAAAAATAGTTTCTGCGCCCTTGTCAGGATGTCTTGGGATCAGCAGGGACAGCACCAAAGACGCAACCGCCAGACCGGCGGCAAACGCGAAAACGGCACCCGGGCTGACGATCCACAAATAGCCAAGCAAAGCCGGTAAAAACACCGCGGCAATGTGATTAATCGTAAAAGCCACAGCCGCGGTTGGGGCCATGTCTTCGGGATCGGCGATCTTTTGGAAATAGGTCTTGCGGGCAAAAGCCAGCGAGAAAAACAAATGGTCGATAACAAAAAGCGACGCTGCCAAAGTGGCGCCCCAGCCGAACAGATAAATCCCCCAGTAGAGGGAAAACACCACGCTCAGACCAAGATATTCAAACACCAGTGTATTGCGCTCGCCAAATACCGCCAGAGCCTTGCCCATAACGGGTGCAAACAATATATTTACTAAATAGTTGATCAGGAACAAAGCGGTCAGCGTGTGCACTTCAAATCCAAAGCGCTCGACCATCATAAAAGCGGCAAACACAAGAAATATCTGCCGCCGTGCACCCGCGGCAAACTGCATGGCGTAATAAAGCCAATAGCGTTTGCGCAGTACGATTTCTTTGCGTTGTGCGGTCGGGTTTTCAAATTTTGGATATGCCAGCCAGCAAAAAACCGCCAGCGCCACAGTCACCCCGCCACCCGCCAGATAGGCTACGGTATAGGTCAGGCCAAAATATTGCCAGCCCAGCACAATCAGCCCAAACGCCACCAACGACGCCGCAGAACCCATCGCCACAATCCAGCCCAGCGTTTGCGGGGCTTTCTCTTTGGATATCCACTGCAACTGCAGCGACTGGTTGACCGTTTCGTAATAATGAAAGCCGATAGAACTGATCATGGTGGTCACCAGCAGCCCCTCAAACGTGGGAAAGAAAGAGGTCACCGCCACAGCCGCGCCCAGTGCAACCAGTGATACCAGTCCCAAAATCTGCTCGCGCATGAACAGCAAAACGGCAATCACGCCCACTGCTAAAAAGCCCGGAATTTCGCGCACGCTTTGCAGCCAGCCGATCTTGACGCCGTCAAAATCTGCAACCTCGACCACAAAATTGTTCAACAGCGCGCTCCACACCGAAAACGCCAGCGGCATGGCCGCCGCCATGACAAACAGCAACGCAACCGGGCGGCGCCAGAACGGCAAGTTGTGGGCGTCTTCCAGCCGGACGGTTTTATGGGAACGCATGTTGGCCATTGGGGCAGGTTATACCCATTGGCGGCAGATGCGAGGCGAAAATGCCAATAAATCAGCAATAGATTTCAGATCATTTCAGCGCATCATTGTTCGCGAAATACTCTCGCCGAAGGCATTTGTCCGGTTCGCATTCTCCAGCAAGATAACCTTTGAAGACATGATATATATCATATGCGCTTTGATTATTTCATGTCATGTGCCTATCCGGAAAACTATGGATTGAGAAAATGGAAAACAAAGATACCAACGCAACTCCTGCGCCCACAACAGCCCAGAATTTCCGACGCAATGCGGTTTATGGAGCCCTTGTGGCTGTCGCTCTGGCCGGTGGAATTGTTTTGGCCAATCACAGCACAGCCCAAAGCACCCACAGCCACGGGGCTGACGGCACCGGCCACGACGAGGTTAACATGCCGGGCCTGCGCGGCGTGGACGCTACAGATGAAGAAAGCGCTGAACTGGCGGTGATGTTCAGGAATTTTGAAGATATCAGCCGCACGGTCACCAATCTGGACAACGGCATTCGCACGGTTACCTATTCGGCAGACAAAGCGCTGATGGCCACGGTGGTCAGCCACGTTGTTGGAATGATTGACCGTGTTGACGAAGGTCGCGATCCGCAAATCGTAATCCAAAGCCCGACACTGGACATATTGTTTGAACGCCGTGCGCGGATCGAGACTGAGATAACGACGACCAATGAAGGGATCGTCGTTGTGCAGACATCAAGTGATCCCGAAGTGGTGGCGGCCCTGCAAACCCACGCGGGCGAAGTGTCTGATCTGGTTGACCGTGGCATGGCGGCGGTGCACGAGGCCATGATGAAACGCGCCGGGAATTAAACCCCCTGTCCGGTTTAGATTTAGAGCTTTTGCCGCACAGAATATCGGCCTACGGTGCGTGGACGGGTTTTCTGATCGGGCAAAACAATGGACGCAGGCGAACATTCCTCAACCGCTGTAACCGCTGCGATAGTGGCCGGTTGTCTGGTTGCTTTCATTGGCTTTGGATTTGCCGCAACGTTCGGCGTTTTCCTGCAACCGATGTCCCGGGATCTGGGCTGGGGCCGTGAGATTTTTTCGCTGTCAATGGCCATCCAGGCCCTGTGCTGGGGCATTGCCCAGCCGTTTGCCGGGATGGTTGCGGACCGCTTTGGCACCGCACGGGTTCTGGCGTTTGGAGCGATTGTCGCAGCGCTGGGGTTTTTCCTGCGTGGCGCGGTCGTTGATCCCACGGTTTTTATCGCCTCCGGCGTTGTCGTTGGTATTGGAACCGGCGCGTGCTCTTTTCCCGTGGTCATCATCGCTCTGGGAAAAATTGTGACCGCTGACCGGCGCAGCTTTGTTCTGGGGCTGGGCACTGCTGCTGCCTCTGTTGGCATGTTTGCCGCCGCGCCGGCCTCGACAGCTTTGATGGCGGTTTTTGGCTGGCAAACCTCGATATTTGTTATTGCCGCCAGTTTCCTTTTGATCCTGCCAACGTTGTTTTTTATCGCCCGCGTTGCCTCACCAACCGCTGCGGGCAGTGAAAGTGGCAAATTTGTATATGCTGTGCGCACGGCATTTTCTGATCGATCTTATGTTTTGTTGTTTTGCGGTTTCTTCGTCTGCGGTTTTCACGTGGCCTTTATTCAAACCCACCTGCCTGCCTATATTGTTGACAAAGGGCTGGCCCCAATCATCGGGGCCTGGTCTTTGGCATTGATTGGCCTGTTTAACATCGCCGGTTCGTTTTTGTCCGGCTGGTGGGGGCAGGTCAGATCAAAGAAAAACGGACTGGCGGGCATCTATTTTTTGCGTGCCGTGGTCATAACCGCCTTTATAATTATGCCGGTGACAGCGCCCGGAATTTACCTGTTTTCCGCCGTGATGGGGCTGTTGTGGCTTTCAACTGTGCCGCTAACAACCGGGCTGATTGCCCAGACACAGGGCCTAAGATTTCTGTCCACGTTGGCCGGATTGGTTTTTCTCAGCCATCAGACCGGCGCCTTTATCGGCGCCTGGCTGGGTGGCCGGATTTTTGACGCCAGTGGCAGTTATCTGGGCATGTGGTGGGCGGCGGTTGCGCTGGGGTTATTTGCCACCGTCCTGCATCTGCCGATCAAAGAGCGCGCCGGCAGGCTGGCCCGCGCCGAAACCACGCCGTCAAACTAAAAAGGCCGCACCAACCGGCGCGGCCCCTTCAATTTCAATTAATGAAAACCCTTAGTTTTTCGCGTAATATTCCACCACCAGATTGGGTTCCATCATCACCGGGTACGGCACATCGCCCAAGGTTGGCGTGCGAATAAACTCTGCCGTCATCTTACCGTGGTTCACGTTCAGATATTCCGGCACGTCCCGTTCCGGAGAACCAATCGCTTCCAGACACAGGTTCATCTGCTTGGATTTATCCCGCACTTCAATCACGTCGCCAAAATAGTTCAAGTTTGGAGGTAACTTGCTTCAAGATAGGTCCGATAATAAATTTTTGGCTGCAAACGTCTAATTTTCTACTGACTCTTGAAAAAATCCAATAACTTTTGAATTCAACGGCATCTCCAGTATCATCTTCTTGCCGCCGAGCGCACTTTCTCGATGGGTGAGTTTAAGTTCGCGGGTCTGACCCTCTGACATTCCCAAGGTTATAAAATACCGCATAATTATCCCCATTTTACCAACCAAAGTATTGGGTGCGTAGTCTTTTGAGTTCATGTTTGTCATGGTTCGGACAAATGCCGCCTGCGCCGGCAGTCCTCCATAAGTTCCGGAAATAGAGATTTCTTTGTCAAAATTGCAATACCAGCCTTCAGGGCTGTCAGAAAGTTCGCCTTTCTCCAAAAGTGTCAATTCGAATGTTATTTCTTCCTCTTCGTCGTCGTTGATTTCCGCTTCGATAATTTTCCATCTATATTTTCCAAAACCGCCAATTCGACACCGCTCATTAACCCAATTCAACAATCTATTCTGGTCCGAACTGCCACCCTGAGGAAGTAATTTGGAATCCCATTGAATCCACCATCTCTTGCCAAGCAGAAATGCTTCGCCATTGGGATACAATCGCAATTCATGATCGCCAAGAATAAGGCTGTTACGGCTGTGGTTTCGTAATAGTTTCACCTGCCGAAAATCGTATTTTTCAGCCAAGTTCCCGACGGAAATGTCCAAATTGATATTTTGATCGGTGCTGTCATTTCCAACAATAAGCTGCACGTCGGTGTAACCTTGGTGCGACCCTTCTTCGCAAAATCCTCCTTCCTCAAAGCACAATCGAAAAATTGATTTTTCTGACAGGTCTTCAAAAAGAACATCGCTTTCGTCCTTTTTTAAGAAAAGATAGGCAAACCCAAAATCAGAGTCTTTGAAATCGCCCAAATGAATCCGGCAGTGATTTGCTTCTCCGTCAACTTCAATATTGTACCTCCGCACAGACAATGGCGGAAATGTTTGCGGTTCCGTTGGCCGAGTCACGCCGATTTCGCTGGCCTGACATTGGAGTTCTGATTTTGCGCTCTCAGGTATTTGAGCCCGACTGCCGTCTACACGTAGCTTGTGACCCAGAAAACGAAAAAAATACTGGTCGTCGTCGCTCTGATTATACAATTGTTTGGCAAAATTTCTAAAGTCGTCATCATTCAATGTCGCTTCAAAAGCGGCTCGATCAGAAAGTGAGATGCCGTATTCAAGTTGCACTTGTCGTAATACCTGATCGCCGTATTTTTGACGCAACCAATAAAGAAACAAAGAAGTTCCGTAGGCATTATTCTCGTCTAACAGACCAAGTCGAAAGCCTTTTTCATCATATAAATTGTATCGTGCCGCAGTCAGGTCACCACTAGATTCCCCCTCCACAATTGTAGACGCAAAAACTGCGCTACTTTCGATGGCGACAGCTCTGTCAGGGCCTGTATTTCCTTCATCAAGTCCAGCTGCTTTCTGAAACACATGCCAAATTTCGTGGTAAAGTGTAATTGTTCGTTCGCTTTCACCATAGGTATTTTCTAACCAACCGGGTGGGTTTGTATGGATGAAGACTTCCCACTCACTTGAGGTAATCGCATATTCATCATCAGGGGTAGAGTTTATGTAAGTGTTAGTGTCATCGGAAATAAAAACCCTGAGCGGTGTTGCTTCCGGCGAATTTAAGTCGATGCTTGTGGTATCGCGTCCGGGGGGGCCACCCGAAACACTTGAACTGCTATAAATTGGCTCAAACCATGATATGTACCAAGACCATTTTTCAGTGAGTTTATTGGCAAATTCCTGCGCTATTGTCAGCTCTGAATCAAAGATTATTTCCCCGAAAGCAAACTGCAATTTGTTGGCACCACAAATTTGAGGTTTTTCCAATGAGCAATATGGGCCATCCGAAAAAATTTCACCCGCACTGTCTTGGGTCGCAGCGAACAGCCAAATAATCGAAACAAAAATTAACCCGATTAATCGATATATATATAAACGAAAATTGTATGAGTTCGACAAAACATGCACTCCCACAGGCATTTGCTCATAAATTCAACTTTTTTTCAACGCTGGAATTCATGCTACAGCCAATAAAAAGGCCGCACCAACCGGCGCGGCCCCTTCAATTTCAATTAATGAAAACCCTTAGTTTTTCGCGTAATATTCCACCACCAGATTGGGTTCCATCATCACCGGGTACGGCACATCGCCCAAGGTTGGCGTGCGAATAAACTCTGCCGTCATCTTACCGTGGTTCACGTTCAGATATTCCGGCACGTCCCGTTCCGGAGAACCAATCGCTTCCAGACACAGGTTCATCTGCTTGGATTTATCCCGCACTTCAATCACGTCGCCCTCTTTCACGCGGTAGGACGGGATGTTGACTTTTTGGCCGTTCACCCGCACGTGGCCGTGGTTCACAAACTGCCGCGCGGCAAAAACGGTTGGCACGAATTTGGCGCGGTAAACCACCGCGTCCAGACGACGCTCCAGCAGACCGATAAGATTTTCACCGGTATCGCCTTTGACCCGCTCGGCCTCGCTGTAAATGCGGCGGAACTGTTTTTCCGTCAGATCACCGTAATACCCTTTAAGCTTTTGCTTGGCGCGCAGCTGGATACCAAAATCAGACAGCTTGCCCTTGCGGCGCTGACCGTGCTGGCCGGGGCCGTATTCACGGCGGTTGACAGGGGATTTGGGGCGGCCCCAAATGTTTTCGCCCATGCGGCGATCAAGTTTGTATTTGGCAGACGTGCGTTTGGTCACGGCTGATCTCCTTCGATTGAACGACGCTACCAAAGCAGCGACTAAGAAGGGCGTTGTCCTTTCCCGTCTCCGGGCGACAGGCATCCCCTTGCGGGGGCCACCAACACCATAATTCCGGAATTTGCCGGACTGCTGGGTTATAGTCTTCTGCCATTGGGTGTCAACGGGCGAAATGTTGTTGGATGAACGAAAAAATCATAGGCGGGTTGGCCGGGCGGCACGGGGCAACGCCTGGCTCGGGATCAGATTTCCGCGCATCAGCAAGCCGTTGCGCCAAAGCACGATATCACCGGCAGAAAAAACCACCGGCAGATCAGCCCACCGGCAGACCAACAGACCGATAGGTCGGTTGTCCGGCTCCCCAATCCACCGATGCATTGGTCCACTGGTGGTCCGATGCACCAGTGCACCAGTGCACCAATGCACTAGTTTTCTAGTGCAATCGAAATGACGGATAAGCATTTGTAATAATACAGTTAATAATGATCTCTTGATCGAATTATAACAGGGATTTGCAAAATCCGGGCCGGGACACCTGCGCCTTCCCTGCAGGGTTTTGCCGCGATCCGGCACCCGGCGAAAAACTTACGTCCGCAACAAATATCCGGCGCAACCGCCGCCAAATCCGATCTATGCAAAAAGCAGCAGAGCCGCTTCGTGCTCGCTAAGCAACCGTCTGGCGGGCTCACCAAAGCTATAGGGATCATCCTCTATATGCGGAAATATCTGGTAAAGCTCCGCCAATTGCTTGCTTGGCACAGCTGTGGCCAGCGCGTGGCTGGGATGGAAACTTTCGGTTTCCGCGCCATTGGCCCAGATCACCTCGTGCCGGTCAAACAGCAGGTGAATATACGTGGTCTTTTTGATCTGGTAATCCACAGTGACTGTGCGGTCGTTTACCAAATCTTTCGCGGCCACCAAAACCTCCGGCGT
>Ga0209992_10002978_pt1 | contig 14781 bp, 10 predicted proteins | sample 2SBtaG_2_FD_182564 | JGI IMG/M metagenome (GOLD analysis project Ga0209992, IMG submission 182564) | Deep subsurface microbial communities from Kolumbo volcano to uncover new lineages of life (NeLLi) - 2SBTROV12_ACTIVE470 metaG (SPAdes)... | ecosystem: Environmental > Aquatic > Marine >... | reverse complement strand
CAGCGCCCTTCCCCCCTGGTGAGGAGGTGGGCACTCCATCCCCTCAATCGTCCCCGGGGGCGCTGGCACTGGAGCTGGCTGCTCGACGCCAAGGTGGGGCACCCTTACGGTATTGAATCGGGAGAAGCTGAGATCTTGAAGCCAAGCAGGTCAGATCGCCGCAAGGCCACCCCAGCCACGCCACCGCTACTGTGCGCGCCACAGACACGAATCAAATCGCCCCACGCCGGGAGACCGTCCCCATGAAGTCCCTCGAAAAAGCCGTCGTCGCCCTGGTCTTCGGAGCAGTTGTGTCCTTCAGTGCGACCGCGCAGCAGTGGTCGGTCGCCAAACCCAGCAACTCGGGCGTGCCCGGCGAGGAGATCCGCGGCGTGCACTGGTCTCCGGACGGCGACCTCTGGGTCATCGCTCGCTGGCCCTTCTGGGGAGAGGCGGGCATCGCCGTCTACGACGCTCCCAACGACACCTTCAGCGTCTGGTCGAACTGGGAGACCGCCCTTCCTTCGCCATACATCAACGAGGTTGAGTGGACGCCCGACGGCATCGCCTGGATTGCCACCAACGGCGGCCTGGTGCGCTTCGACGGCACGACCTTCACCGTCTTCGACAGCAGCAACTCGCCGCTCGCCTTCGACAAGGTGCCCAACATCTCGGTGGCCCCGAACGGACACGTCTGGGTCAACAACTCGGACTTCAACCTGGGCGGCGACGCCATCTACGACTTCGACGGTGTGTCGAGCTGGACGCGCCATGCAGTACCCGACGAGTTGCCCTGGGCCGCTCCCTGGACCGACCTGTCGAACGTCTTCGTGACCAGCGACGGTCGCGTCTGGGTGGCCAACAACACGCTCAACGGCGTGTCCGTCTGGGATGGCGTGGAATGGAGTCTGAAGGGCGATGGCGTGACCCGCTTCGCCGGCATGGCCGAGGATCAGTTCGGCAAGCTGTGGCTGATGGCCAATGGCGTCGGCGGTGCCGCCGCCTTCTATCGCTACGACGAGCCCGGGTTCACGACCTACCCGCTGGCCAGCCCCACGGTGCTGGCCAGTGACCCGGACACGGGAACGATCTACGCCGGCAACTGGTTCGGCACGGTCATGCGTACAGAGGACGGCGGCCAGACGATGCAGACCTATCTCACGGGCCTCAGCCAGGTCTTCGAGATCGCTCCCGACCCCGCAGGCACGGACGTCTGGGTGGGCACCATCGGTGCGGTGGGGCACTTCCTCGGCGACGGCACCTGGGTAAAGGACTTCAACAGCTACAACACGGGCATGCCCTGGTACTTCGTCGACTACTTCGACACGGACCCTTCCGGCAACTTCTGGGTCGCCACCAGTGAGTCGGGGCTGTCGCGTTTCGACGGTCGGCGCTGGCGCAACTGGGGCAATCACAACGTGGGCAGCGAGCCTTACCCGTTCGCCGGCAACGAACCCATGGCTGGCGTCTTCCAGGACTCGTCCGGTGCCTTCTGGTTCGGCGGCAACGGCATCGCACGCTGGGATGAGCCCACCGGCACCTTCACCGGCTTCTGGAACTGGCAGAACAACCCGGGCATGGGCGTGACGATGTTCCCGTTCTTCGCCGAGGACGCAGCAGGCAACGTCTTCGCGTCCACCGAGAACGGGACGGTCTATCGCTTCGACAGCCAGGCCTCCCTGTGGATCAAGGAGCCGATCCAGGCCTACGCCGTGCTCGGTCTGCCGCGCATGACTTCGGACAGCCAGGGCGACGTCTGGCTCTGCGCCTGGTTCGACCTCCACCATTGGGACGGCACGGCCTGGTCGCAGATCGTGCTGCCCGATCCCAACTACTTCTTCGACCTGGGTGGCATCAATGAGATGGCCATCGGCCCTGACGACGTGTTCTGGTTCGGCACGGTCCAGGGCCTGGTGCGCTGGGACGGCACCACGTTCACTCTGTTCGACACGTCCAACTCGCCGCTGCACGCGAACCTGGTCACCGGCCTCGACGTGCGCTCGGACGGGTTGATCGGTGTGGCGGCCCGGGGCGGCGGGGCCTCGGTTCCCAGCGGCGTGGCGGTCATCGACGGTGACCCGTCGGATCCGACCGCCTGGACAACGCACCTGTACGGCGTCGCGCCGATCCCGCACTGGCAACTCGACCGTCTCGCTTTCGACGGCCAGGGCGACCTGTGGGTCAGCGCCATCAGCGAGGGCGCAGCCGTGCTGCACACCGGTGTGTGGAGCGACCTCGGGCAGAGCCTGGCGGGAACGGACGGAGACCCCTGGCTGCTCGGGTCAGGCTCGCTCGGCGCCGACACGGAGGTCGCTCTGCAACTGCGCGACGCCCGGCCTGGCAGCGTAGCCGGACTCGTGCTCGGTAACGTGGCGATCGGAGCGCCGTTCAAGGGTGGCACGCTGGTGCCCACGCCCTTGGTGGTGCTGACCGGCGTACCCACTGGCTCAACGGGGGACGTGCTCGTGTCGTCCACCTGGCCCGGCGGCATCCCCAACGGCTTCAGTCTGTACGCCCAGTGGTGGATCGCTGATCCCGCGGCGCCTGCGGGCTGGGCAGCGAGCAACGCGGTGGTAGGCGTCGTGCCGTAACTGTACCCAGCTCCCGGCGCCCACGGCGGCAGACGAACCTCGACAAGCAGGACAATCTGCTGCGCGAGGACCGCCCAGCACAGGCCTCGGTCTCGGGTTGTGGGCGCGGGCATCCCTCACTGGCCCGGTCGGGTGTGGGCCTGCCTACGGCGGTCAGTGATTAGGCCGGTTCCCAGCCGTCGCGGGCTCGCTTTGGGCCTCGCCCGCGGCAGCCGCACCCGCCCAATGAGCGAGCGTCGCGAACAGTTCGTTCGGCCGGACCGGCTTGGCGACATGATCGTCCATGCCGGCGTCCAGGCAGCGCTGCTTGTCGTCCATCAAGGCGCTGGCGGTCATGGCGATGATCGGGATGTGGGCGCCGTCGCCCTCCCGTTCACGGATCTTTGCAGTGGCCACGAGGCCGTCCATCTCGGGCATCTGCACGTCCATCAGGATCAGGTCGAACTGCGATCCTTGCCACGCCTCGATGGCGGCCACGCCGTCGCCTGCCGTCTGCACCTGCAAGCCAGCCTTGCTGAGCAAGGTCTCCGCGAGCCGGGCATTGACCGGGTTGTCCTCGGCCAACAGCACACGCAATCCCCCGAGACCGGATTGAGCCGGTTCGGCTGCCGAGCCCAGGTCGCCGGAAGGCTCTGCGCCCGGCTCGGACGCCATGGCCCTGATCATGGCCGGGAACAGCGTCGAGGTCTTGACCGGCTTGTTCAGCGTCTCGTCGATCCTGAGGTCTGGCGTCAGCATCGCCTCGTCAATCAAGATCGACGAGATCAACAGAAACTTGACGTCGTCGAGTGAGCAGCGGGCCCTGACCGCTCGGGCGAACGCGATGCCGTCGGTCAACGGCATCATCATGTCGGAGAGGATCAGGCGATAGGGGCGGTCGCTGTCCTCGGCCCTGCGCAGCTGTTTGAGTGCCTTGGGGGCACTGTCCACACAGCTGACCTCACAGCCTTGACCGCTGAGCAACTCGTCGAGCTGCTTGAGGTTCGTCTCGTTGTCATCGACGGCCAGGACGCGCATGCCCATGAACGATGGCGGCAGCGCGACGCTCACGTCGTCCGGGATCTCGGCGGCAACCGCCAGCTGCAAGTCGACCGTGAAGCACGTGCCCTCACCCTCGGTGCTGCTGACGGAGATCGCGCCACCCATCAGCTCGGTCAACCTGCGCGAGATGGCCAGCCCCAGTCCTGTGCCACCAAACCTGCGCGCCGTCGATCCGTCCACCTGGCTGAAGTCCTCGAACAACCGGCCCATGCCCTCCTCGGAGATGCCGATGCCCGTGTCTTCGACCTGGATTCGCACGGGGCAGACTTCCTTGATCACGGTTCCGGTACTCACGATCACGCAGATCTCGCCCTCGTTGGTGAACTTGATGGCGTTACTGACGAGGTTCGACAGGATCTGCGTCAGCCGGGTGGCGTCCCCGCTCAGGTAGCGGGGGCCGGAGAGAGGTGGCCGACAGATCAGCTCGACGTGGCGCTCGTGTGCGCGGGCCGCGAACATGTCGCCGACGCTCTCCACCAGCTGGACCACGTCGAAGTCGAGGGTCTCCAGTTCGAGCTGGCCGGCCTCGATCTTGGAGAAGTCGAGGATGTCGTTGAGGATCGTCAAGAGCAGCTCGCCCGACATGTGCACGGTCCTGACGTAGTCGAGCTGCTTGGGCGAGAGCTCGGTGCCCAACAGCAGGTCCACGAAGCCCAGCACGCCGTTCATCGGTGTGCGGATCTCGTGGCTCATGTTGGCCAGGAACTCGCTCTTGGCGGTATTGGCGGCCTCGGCCTGCTGGCGTGCTTCATCGAGCGCCGTCAGGTCCTGGATCACGCCGACGAAGCCTGTTTTTCCTCCGTCGACGCCCATCTCCCGCACCATGAGGTCGAGCACGAAGCTGCTGCCGTCCTTGCGGACACCCCGCAGCCGCGGACGTTCCCCGAGGGGACGTCCGAGGACCTGCGCCTCACCCGTGGTGAGGAAGCGCTCCACGTAGCCGTCGTGCTCGCCCGCGTGTGGCTCGGGCACCAGCACGTTGACGTTGCGTCCGACGAGTTCATCCTCCGTCCAGCCGAAGAGCACCTCCGCGGCGTCGTTCCCTGACTGGATCACGCGGTCGCTGTCCATCGTGATGACCGCGTCCGCGGTAGAGGCCAGCAGGCTCTCTGCAAACGTCGCGGTGCGCACCTCGGAGGCACGCAGCGGCCGGATCAGGACGCACCAGACCACGGGCAACGTGAACGTGCTGAGCAGCGCGGCGTCCACGAGGGCGGCTGTGACGGAGGACAGCTGCTTGAGCTGCTCCTCAAGCAACAGCATCAGCGCCATCTCCACGACGAACACCGCCAGCAGGATCGTCAGGCAGGCTCGCAGAACGCTCACGTTGGACCGCTGTGTCTGGGTGGTGCTCATGAGGCGAGAGCCTCTCTGGCGTGAAGGGCCTGCGTGAAACAATAGTTCTGTAACCCCTCTCGGCCTGACAGCTGATCTGCCTTGAGCCGGCTTGGCAGCGGGCTCTGGATGTCGTCAAGCGACCGACAACGCTGTCGGACTGACCCTGTCACTCTTGGATGCGGCGGCCGGCAAGGCGATCGGGGCTGCTATTGCTGGCGCTGAATCACCGAAGACGAGCAACCGATGGATTGGGCATGAAGCTCGAAGGCCCCGGGTGTGGCCTCACGACCGCCGCAACGCCCCTCCGGAGAGCCTCAGTCCCCTCTCCCTCCACCGGCGAGGTCGTCCCTCGTGAAGACCGCGATCTGAAGCGCAGGCTCCTGACGTCACATGCCGTGGCCGCCCTGACCCAGCTCGGCGGCCACGGCTCGGCTCAGGGCGGCCAGGGCCTCACTCATGGCCCCTACCGCCGCGCCGTGGTCGTTCCCCGGCAGCTCTGCCACGTAGGACTCATGGCGGGTGACTTGCATCGCCCCGGTCTCTGAGTCGAACAGCCGCCAGCGCACCTCCAGCACGGCAGTCTCGCCGGGGGTGGCGTCGAAGCGCAGCACCTGCACAGCCAGCCGCTGATCGGTGCGCACGTATCGGACAGCCGGCAGCCGCACGACCTGCTCGGTGCCCAGCAGCGCCGACAGGTTCTCCGCCAGCACCCGGGTCATGTTCTCGTCGAGGGGCTCGGCCCAGCGTGCGAACTCTGCCAGCTGGCGCTCATTGTCATCCACACGAGTGACGATGTGGGGCCGGTCGAGCAGGGCCGGGAGACGCAAGGGGTCGATGCCAAGAGACAGGCCCTCAACTCCGTCGACCGCCACCACGGCCTGCATGGGCGTCAGCACGTAGAAGCGAGTGGGGGCCGACGTGCAGCCCGACAGCAGAAGCACGGCCACGGCCAGGCAGCACAGAGACTGCCGGCGAACGGACAGCGAGCTTTGGGGAAAGTCGAGATCACGCATCAGTTTCCTCCGCCGCCAGCCTTGCCAGAGAGCAGGGCCTCGGGATGGCGCTCCAGGTAATCGGTGAGCACTCGCAGCGAACGGGCGGACGCCGCCAGCTCCTGCAAGGTCTCGTTCACCAGCCAGCTCAAACGGGAGTCGCTCGCCGTGAGCTGACTCACTTCACCGAGCAGGCTGTCCACCGCCACGAGGACGTCTTCGCCCCGGTCAGTCAGGGCATCCAGCCGGTCGATGGCCGGGTCGACAGCGTCGTCGACCTTCTCGGTCAGGGTGTTCAGCTTCTCCAGCAGCACGACCACGTCACTCTTGATCTGCCCGACCTCGGCCGAATCGATCTGCTGCCGCAGGCTCTCGGAGGTCATGCGCATCGAATCGATCAGCTCGATGGCCTGCTGCTTCACCTCGGCGAGGTCGGCCACCTCGGCCAGTTCGCTCACCGTGTCCATCATGGCGGCGAAGGTGGAGCGAACGGTGGGCAGCTCCATCACGCCAGCGTGATGCCCCTTCAACACAGCCGGCAGCTCAGGCAGCAAGGCCAGGTCGATGTATTTGGCCCCCGTGAGCAAGGTGCCTGTCTCCAGACGAGCGCGCAGCCCCTTGGCCATCAGCCCATCGATGACCCTGCGCCCGTCCACCGCCGAGCCTCCTCTGTGACGAATGCGACGGGCTTCGATCTCGACGAAGACGGGCACGAAGAACTCGTCGATCTGTGGGTCGAACTCGAGGCTGAAGCTCACCACCTGTCCGACCTTGATGCCGTTGAACTCCACGGGAGCGCCCACACTCAAGCCGCGCACAGGCTCATCGAAGAACATCACGAACTGTTCGGTGTCGGTGAACTCGTCCAGGCTCGCATCCAGACTTGCGTAGAGCGAGTAGCTGTCGCCGGGCTGAGCGGCTTCGCCCATGTCGTCGGCCGGGTCCGTGCCGAAGGCGATGCCCCCAGAGAGCAACGTGCGAAAGGAGCCCAGGGAGAAGTCCACCCCGTCTGCGCTGGCGGTGAAGTCGATCAGGGGCTTGAGCCAGAATCGCGTGTTGGTGTGGACGTAGCGCACAAAGGGCTGCTTCACCCAGATCTCCACCTCAACCGACTGCCCATCGACCGCGAGGGCGAAGTCGTTGACCATGCCCGCGTCGATCCCGTGATAGAAGATCGGCGCCCCCTTGGCCAAGGAGCTGAGCTCGTCGCTGCGCAGCACCAGCTTCAACCCCGGCAGATCACCACTCTCACGGGGCGGAGCATCGAGCCCGGCGAAGACCAAGGTGGGGATCATGTCACCAGACGACTCCTCCATGTCGCTGTCTTCGGGCTTCACGGCGATGAACGCCCCGGAGAGCAGAGTCGCCAGGCCGGTGATGCCGTCGGCGTCGATGCGCGGACGCACGACCCAGAACAGCGAGTCGCTGCCCAGGTGGCGCTCCATGCTCTTCTCAAGAGACGCCTTGACGATCACACCCGAGCGATCGTCGTTGATCGTGATGGAGTCGACCACACCGACCTGCACGTCCTTGAACTTGACCACGGTCTTGCCGGCCTTCAGGCCCTCGGCATCAGCGAAGTTCAGGGTGACCGTCGGGCCCATGTTGCGCAGGGCTTCGATCCATAGATAGGCACCCACCAAGGCCGCGATGATCGGCACGATCCAGATGGCCGACGGACCCTTGCGCTTGCGCACCACGGCCGTGGGGACATTCACTTCGGTCTCAGCGCCCGTCACCGTTGTTCCTCCATCCCGTCCCAGATCAACCTGGGGTCGAAGCTCTGCGCGGCCAGCATGGTCAGCACCACCACCGCGGCGAAGCACACCGCGCCTGGCCCGGCCTCTACTGTAGAAAGGGCACCAAACTGCATCAGCGAAACCATCAGCGAGATCATGAAGACGTCGAGCATGGACCAGCGGCCCACCAGCTCGACCAGGCGGTACAGGCGCGTCCGGTCTGCTGGCCGGCCTCGGGACCGACGATGCACGGAGATGAGCAGGATCATCAACCCCAGAATCTTGAGCACGGGCACCATGATGCTGGCCACGAAGACGATGATCGCCAACACGGCCTGGTTCGAGGAGAAGAGCGACATGACCCCGCTCATGATCGTGTCCGGGCTGCCCCGCCCGTAGCTCACCGAAGCCATGACAGGCATGAGGTTCGCCGGGATGTAAAGGATGATCGCGGCGATCAGCAAGGCCCAGGTCTTGCCCATGGCATTGGGCTTGCGCAGATGCACGGTGCGCAGGCAGCGGGGGCAGGCCAGCTCTTGACCTCGGCTCAAGCGGCGCCAGCGAGAGAGCTGCCCACAGGAGTGGCAGCAGACGAGACCACGATCCAGAGCGCGCACGGCCATCAGCTCACGGCCTCGGCTGCCCAGACCCTCTCGCTGTCGAAGCAGGCGTGGGCGGCGGCCGAAGCCACCACCAGACCGACGAACGCTGCGAAGCCCCTGCCGAGGGCAATCTCGCCGTAGTCACCGAACTTCACCAGGGCCACGAAGGCCCCCAGCAAGAAGACGTCGAGCATGCCCCAGGCCTCCATGCGCCGGGCCGCCCGCCAGACCAGGCTCTTGAACCAGACCCGCTTGCCAAGCAGCAGTGGCACCTGCAACCAGAGCAGGGCCAACAGTCTGAGCAGGGGCACGACGATGGCGCAGATCAACACCAGGATGGCCAGCCCCCAACGCCCGGCCTCGGCCAGCTGAACCGAGCCCTCGGAGAGCAGGCTCGCCTGGGTACTGCCAGCCATGGTGAACAACATGAAGGGGGAGGAGTTGGCACCGATCCAGAGCAGCAGGCCGGCCAGGGCCCAGGCCACCGAATGCTCCGGGCCGGTGGCCTTGCAGCGAGCCAACACGGCACCGCAGCAGCTGCAACGTGCCTCGCAGCCCTGGGGCAAAAGAAACCTGGGGAACAGGGCGTCGCACTCGTGGCAGGCGATGAGCCGCTCCGTCTCTCGGTCTTCCATGGCCGCCATGCTACCCACCACGAGGTCACAGGTCTCCATGGACAAATGATGCAATGGGCCCGGCCCCGCCTGCCATGACCTGAAAGGACCCGGCCATCCCCTCTCAGGTGATTGAGACCATGAAACGCCTCGCCCTCGCGACCTTGTGCCTGCCCATTCTGGGTGCCTGCTCCTCGGTTGAGCAAGTCGAGCAGAGGGAGCCGCCACCCTCAAGGCTCGTGGAGGGCGTCCCGCTCTACACCCTGTTGCCCCTGGACGGCATCCCGGCCATCGACGAACCCCTGTTCGTCGACGTCGAGCAGGCCTCGCTCCACATGGCAGACGATGAGCCCGTGATCGGCGTGGTGGGCCAGGACGGCACGGCCAAGTGCTACTCCGCCTGGCACCTGGATGTCCACGAGATCGTCAACGACACCCTCGACGGCAAACCCATCGCGGTCACCTGGTGACCCCTCGCCTCCGCGGGAGTCGTGTACTCCCGAGACGAAGACGACACCATGCACTCCCCCTCCAAGCAGGAGGCTGAGCGAGACGACCCCGGCGAAGACGGCGCACCCTCGGTGGGCTTTGGCGTCTCGGGCAAGCTCTGGAATGGCGTCCTGGTCATGTACGACCGAGCCACCGGCTCCTTGTGGACGCAGATCGACGGCAGGGCCATCGAAGGTGAACGAGAGGGTGAGCTCTTGGAGCACGTCCCATCGAGCTTCACCACCTGGGGCGCCTGGGTTGCAGAGCACCCGGACACCCTGGTGCTCGACAAACCCGAAGACGTGCGCGGCTTCGAGCACTCAAGATATGACGACTACCTGAAGGACCCCGAACAGGTCTTCTTTCCTGAGCTCGCCAAAGGCCTGGGAGACGTCGGCCCCAAGGACGTGGTCTTCGGCGTCAGGGTCGCTGGCGCCCAGGCGGCGGTGACCGAGAGCCTCATCACCAGCGACGGCCTGGTCAACGGGCTGGTGGGCCATGTGCCCGTGACCTGGGTGCGCCGCGCCTCCACCGGTGCCGTGCGGGCCTTTGATCGGCGCCTTGACGGCCAGGTGCTCGTGCTGGCCTTCGCCAGCGCTGACCCAGGGGACGCCGAGAGCCTCCACGACGTGCTCAGCGGCCAGGCCGTGCGTTCTGACCAGCTCACCGAGCTCAGGGTCGACAGGTCCTTCTGGTATGCCTGGAAACACAGCCATCCGGACAGCCTGTTGCTACGGCGCTGAACCGGCCAACAGCTGACTGCGCGGCCCAGGCTCCAATCTCAGCTCATTCTGGCATGACCGCAATAGCCAGGGGGGCGGCCTACATCGGGAGCGCAGAGTGTTCAGTGCGCTCGTTGTGTACCGCCCACCATCAGCAGTATCGGATATCGATTCTCGCCGGAGCGACTGCCCCTAACGATCACATCGTGATCCAGCTTCGACCCGAACCGATGCCGAGACGGCCCACTGATGAGGGAGGCACCGCCTTTCTCCTCCGGGCGTCGTCGACCACAGCCCCGCTGCTGACGCCACCTTGGCTGGAACGGTTTCACGACGGGCGCACTGAACTTTTTCGGGGCACGGTGGGGCCGTGGGACGGGCCAGGCCGGCTGCCCACGAGCTGCGAGCAGCCCGTGGGCAAAGCTCCGCGCGCCGAGCACGCTTCGATCGCGTCGGCTGCTAAGGCGCTGAACCCTCGACGCCATTGGTGGCCGCGAAACCCACGGGCCCCAGGGCGTCGGGCAGCCAACCCTGGGCGAAGAACGAGGCGCCCGTGGGCACACCGGGAACCCAGGCGAACGAGAGGGTCGTGGCTCCGCTGCCGTCGAGGGGCAACGCCGGGATGATCACGTCAGGGCTGGGATGGAGCGTGCCGCCCTTGAAGGACACCGCCACCTGGCTCAAGCCAATGACCATCCAGACCGTGCCGCCGGAGGTGCCGCCGGTCACGGCGAGGTCGACCTGCTCGTCCCCCACCAGGGCACCCAGCCCTGAGAGCGCCGGCGTCGTCGTGCCCGTCAAGGTGCCGCCGAGGTCGGTCCAGAGGCCTGCGAGCTGCAAGGCCTGATCGGCCAGCAGGTTGCCGTAGCCGGTGATGAAGAGCGGGTCTGGAGCGGGCGCGCCCAGGGAATCACCGGTCTTGGTCACCCGCTCCCGCAGGGTCTGCACCGACCACTCCGGGTGGGCCTGCAACAGACAGGCCAGGGCACCAGAGACCTGAGGCGTGGACAGCGACGTGCCCGACACGGCGACGTACTGCGTGTCGTCGTCGGGCCAGACGGTCACGGAGAGATCACCCATGCCCATGATCTCAGGCTTCACCCGACCATCTGCCGTGGGGCCATCAGAGCTGAAGAAAGAGACCTCGCCGGTGATCGTCACCGAGCCCACGGTGAGCACGTCGAGGGCGTCTGCTGGCGCGATCAGTGACGACGTGTTGGGATCATTGTCGAACGAAGCGTTGCCCGCCGCGGTGCAGACCACAACGCCGTTCGATGTGGCCACGTTCACCGCCACGGTAGTCACCGCGGTCAGGCCATCCAGGTCAGCCTGGGTGTACCAGTCGATGTAGCCCAGGGACGAGCTGACGATGTCCGCGCCGTTCAGCTCCAGCCACTCCAGGCCCTCGACGTAGCTGTCTTCTTCGGCCTGCACCTCTTGGGTGATGTCCTCGGTCTTGGCCAGCAAGAAGCTCGCGTCCGGTGCGGCGCCGATGTACGTGCCGCTCAGGTTGGCGCCCATGACGCCCAAGATGAAGGTGCCGTGGTGATGCTGGCCCGGGTCGTCCCCCACCTCGATGCCCACGTTCGAGTCGTTGTTCACGAAGTCGAAGGCGTCGATCACGTCGAGCGCGCTGCCTGGCGCGTTGAAGGCGTCGTGGGTGGTGACGAAGCCCGTGTCGAGCACGCCGATGACCACCCCGGCGCCGGTGTAACCCTGGGCGTGCAGGGCGGGCACCTCGACCAGGTCGAGCTGATCGAAGGCCAGGCCATGGGAGGCGCCGGCGTAGTTGCTCGCGGTCGGGCCAGGGGCCTTGCTGAAGGGCCGGGGCGCCACGGCCCCTGAGGCCAGCTCGGTGCCCACGCTGCGACCCACCAGCTGCACTCGACGCACGAAGGGAAGCGCCAACAGATCGGCAAGCTGGCCCTCGTCGACGTCCACGCTCACGGCGTTCAGCCAGCGACTCTGGGCGTGAATCGTCCCGGCCACGGCTGCCACGTCGGCGGTGTAGGCCGAAGACACGGGCAGGTCGCGGGCATCAACCAACCCAGGGTTGCTGCGGCGGCGAGACCTGCGCAGCATCGTGCGCGAGGGCAGGCTCTGCTCGACGAGGAGCAGCGCCTCTTGCTCGGCGACAGGCGACGAGAAGCCCTTGTCGGCGAAGAACACCCAGACCTTTACGGGGGCGTTGGTTTCTGCCAGGCGGCGATGAACGTCCGGGCCCAGCTCGGCCGTCGCCGCGAGAGAGGGAGAGGTGAGAGCCAGACAGCACGCGACGAGACACAGTGAGCGCAGGGGGAGCATGGTCGTTCTCGGGGAAGATCGGGAGGGGACGTTCATCCTACCCCTCATCCGATTTTCCAGGGTCTGCGGAGCAGCACGAAGTCTGCTCGACCGCTAAGCTCGACCGTCTCCAATCTCCTCTGCGCCGACCCGCCCCTGCCCCATGCCCGATCCCCACGTGCCTGATCCAGAGAAACCAGAGATCAGCTACCCCTGCCTCTGGAAGTACCGTCTCATCGGGCAGCAAGCGCTCGATGTGCGCGCTGCGGTGGCCACCATCGTGGGCGAGCGCCCATACGAGCTGCGAGATTCGAACAGGAGCTCCGGCGGGAAGTACCAGTCGTTCGAGCTGGCCCTTACCGTCTGCGACGAAGCGGAGCGGCTCAGCCTGTTCTCGCGCCTCGCCGAACACTGCGACATTCGGGTCGTCCTGTGAGGGCCGAGGGCCTCGTCGGGAGATCCAACAGAATACTGCTGGCTGGCATGTTTGCTGGCCTGGTCGCTTGCGGAGTCGACGAGCCACAGCCCAGCACGGTCATCCGCCTGATCGATGCCCTTGAAGTGAACGACTTGCAGCGGCGCTTCGACCCGGCTGAGCAGGCCAACATCATCGCCGAAGCACCCCTGGTCGTCTCCATCGACGCAGACACTCTCGCGGATGAAGACGCCGAGTGGGGTGACGAGCAAAAACTGGCCTCCCAGTCTCCTCGCCCGGTCACGTCTCCGGGGCACCACGCGGTCACCGGTCCAGCGCACAAGCGACGCCTGGTGATGACGGGGCCGCTGCTGCTGACCCGCTTCGTTTCTGTGGCAGACACGGGGCCGCTGCTTGTGCGCATCGAGGCCCAGGGCAACTCGGGCCTGGGCCTGATCCCCATCCTCCGCGGCCAGCCAGCCATCGACCGCTCCGATGCATCGAAGCTGATGAAGATCGCGCAGGTTCACGGCCTTGGGTTCGCGATCAACCCCGAGCCCGACAACCCGTGGGTGCAGGTCATCGTCCCCCAGGATGATCGACGGACGGGCCTGCTGCTCATCGTCGCGACGTATGAGGCCACCTTGAACCTGGGCCAGGTCGAGGTGCGCACCCTCTCGCCCTTGACGGCCGACCTCATGGACCAGGGCTTGCGCCCCACCGAGGAGCACATCTCCCTCGACGGCGAGGCTCGGGAGGCCATCGTGCTGCCCCATGGCGCTAGCGCTCGATGGGCACTGCCACTGCCAGAGCAGCCCGCGAGCTTGACCGTCGATCTGGCCGCCCTGGGCGACCCCAGCGCACCCGCTCTCACCTATCTGTTGCAGGACAACGACGGCGTCCTTCTCGAAGGCAGGCTCGCCGTGACCTCCCACAAGGCAGGCGACGGCCGACCTTGGCACCCTGCCGTCCTCGAGCTGCCTGGTCGCAGCGACAGCACCATGACGCTGACCCTGCAGGCCGATGCCGAGGGGGGCGCCATCGTCCTGGGACGACCCACGATCTGCGCCCCAGGCACGAACGAGGAGCCCAGCGCGCCTGACGTGATCATCGTCTCCCTGGACACCCTGCGCGCCGATCGACTGGCCCCGGGCAGCGACTCCACGCCCCACCTGCAAGCCCTGGCCCGAGAGTCACTGAGCTTCAGCGACGCTTCCTCGACCAGCGCCTGGACCTTGCCCTCCCACACCTCGCTCTTCACCGGGCGCTGGGCCCAGGCCCACGGGGTGACCGACCGTCTTCACAAGCTCACCGAGGGCGAGGCCACCACCCTGGCGCGAGCCTTCCGTGACGCGGGCTACGAGACCACGGCCATCACCGGGGGCGGGTACGTCTCCCCCACCTATGGTCTGGCGGCGGGCTTTGAGCGCTACGACGTCCACGATCCGGCGCAGTTCAGCGTCGACCCCAAGACCAAGGCCACCATTCAACCCCACGGCTCTCGCCAGTCGCTGATGGATCTGCTCAGCGGCCCCCGAGATCGCCCGCTGTTCGCCTTCGTGCATACCTTCGCCGCCCACCACGGACTGCCTGCCGTGGCCAAGCTGAAGCGCATCGGCATGGACGACGACGACTTCCGATCCACGCGTGCAGAACTCACGGGTCTGCTCGCCGCGCAGCGGGCCGGCGACGCGGGCGCCGAAATCGATCCCCAGCTGATCGCCAACGTGATCGGAGTCTACGACGCCTCGGTCACGTCCGCCGATGAGCTGATTGGAGAGATCGTCGAGACCCTGGTGGCCGCCGGGCGCTTCGACGACACCATCCTGGTGGTGACCTCCGACCATGGCCAGGAACTCTTCGATCGGGGCACCGTGGGACACGGTCACCAGATGCACCCGGAGCTGCTGCGCATCCCCCTGCTGATCCGGGCGCCCGGAACCAGGGTCGGCGAGGAGAGCACGCCCGTCTCCCTG
>Ga0209992_10002972_pt1 | contig 14818 bp, 27 predicted proteins | sample 2SBtaG_2_FD_182564 | JGI IMG/M metagenome (GOLD analysis project Ga0209992, IMG submission 182564) | Deep subsurface microbial communities from Kolumbo volcano to uncover new lineages of life (NeLLi) - 2SBTROV12_ACTIVE470 metaG (SPAdes)... | ecosystem: Environmental > Aquatic > Marine >... | reverse complement strand
CATAGTTTTTAATACCTATAACTTCATACTCAACGTCAGTTTGGATTGAATCCAAGAACTCGTTATACTCTGTTCCGTCACCACTGATTAGCGTTACAAAAGAAAAAGTGGGGTTTGAGTTAGCGTTAATTATACCTCGCTTAGATTCTTTTACCATCGCCCTGTTTGCCCACATATCTTGGAATGTATCCATGTCATCCATCATTACTTTGGTGGGTGGATCATTCGAGGGGTTTCTGGTAGCTCCATCATAGTGAATCATCTTTGCGTCGTTAGATAAATAAATTTCATACCCTTTGTCGCGCAGTTTTAGCATTAAGTCAGTATCCTGAAAAATATCTTTATACTCAACGGATAGCCCTCCAACTTCTTTGTAAATTTCTTTGTTTATCAGGGCACATGCACAAGTAACCCCGTCAACGAATCTGTTAGGTTGATATGTCGCTGGAGAAAAGTGTAAATAGTGACCTACATGGGGTAGTAGTTTGCCAGTAGATGTGTTGCATATTGATTGCCCTCCATGTTGGATAGTATTGTTTGGGTAAAATAACTGAGAACCAACCGCACCCACTTTATTATTTATGGCATACTTCATCATCTCACTAACAAAATCATTGAGAGCAACAGTGTCGTTATTTAATATCAACACATAAGAACACTCGCTATTGGCTATGGCGTAGTTATAGTTACTACTAAAATGGAAAGGTGAAACAGACCTGTAGGTGAGTAGTGGCGTGTCACGTTCAAGGTTTTGGTATTGCTGTACTACCTTTTGGGTTGACCCCGTGTCGTAAAGAGTCATACGATATTTAGGATATTTGACGTGTTTTAAAATGGATAAAATACAGTCTTCAGTGAGACGATAGTTTCCATCGGCAAGTAATATAACATCAACCTCTTCGTTGTCTGTCTTAAGACTTCTTAGCTTAAGTTCTTCTACGTCAACACTAGAACTTTTAAATTCTTCTCCATAACTGTATGAGGCTTGACTGGTAGACATCCCTTTAAAAACCTTAGATTCAAACAGGGCTACACCATGTTCTTCTGAGGGATACCTAAAATCACGCAGCTTTTCTATACTGGGTTGAGAGTCTATTAGCTCAAAGTGGCTGGATGACAAAATTATATCAAAAACTCTATCACGAAGCGGGCTGTCCATATAGCATCTGCCAGACACATATAAGTATCGAGTTATTTCTGATATGTCCCCCAACAAAGACGTGAGGTGTAATGGATTTAAAAAGTGCTGGAACACAAACTGAGCAGCTACCATGTCATATGTGTTGGATAATATTTCGTTCCAGTCAGATGTTAATAGATTTATGTTTTCGCTGTTCATGGCTCTGCACCTGTCCACCATAGCCGGAAGGTCATACCCATGCACTTCTTCATGAAACTTTTTGTAGTGTTTAAAGTTCCTACCTATACCGCATCCAAAATCTAAAATCTTTTGGATGTTGACTGATGGATCAGTAACCACTAGAGATACTGGAGAGCTTGGCAGCTCTTGCATATCTGCCGAACCTGTTAGCACAAAGTCTTTCAAGTCGGGATCACTAGAGTGTGACGCTAGCTTTGTCCACACAGGATTTTTAAGATAGTCTGGAATGTTCATTTAATCCAATCTACTATTTTCCACTCTTGATCATGAAATTTCCTAGCTAACGGAGAGAAAAAAGGCCCGTCGCCAAAATAATAATGTGTTACTTGGCTCCATCTTGTGCGGCTGGAATCAATGGCCGGTGCTCCACCGTGAAGCAGATTGGCGCTCCATATCATTACCTCTCCCTTTTTCATGACCCCGTATTCAGGCTCGATGCCTTCTAGAGTCTTTTGTATCATACATTCCCATTCCTGATAAGATTCATATCCGTCTAAGTTATTTAAATACCATCTATTGTGAATCCCCGGATAATACATTAAGGGGCCGTTTTCTCGATCTACATCCTCAAGAGCAACCCAGACCCCACACATTTTCTCACGCTCTACATTGGAAAAGTGTACAGAATCTGTATGTGTCATTTGCTGAGTGGGCAGCTTGAAGTTTAATGTCTGAAAAGCACGAGGCTCCTCTCCGTACAATTGACGAAGGATGTTAAGAACTGTTGGATGTAAAGCTAGATTGTGAACGGAAGGACATTGCTTCCAAGCGTCTTGCTGACGTTGGGCACACCCGTGTGGTGTTTGGTCTACGCCCCACAATGCCTGAACTTCATCTTCAACGGTATTTATTAAGCTGTCGTCATTTAAGTCAAACAGGGTATATCCGAGATCACTGTACGACTCTAGCATTTTTGTATCAAGCTGTTCCAGCATTGTCACCTCCTAGTTTTTTTAAAATCCACCCCGCTTGCCAGCCATCATCAGGATCAATGATCCCCTCAACCTTAAAACCCGCATCAGTAATTAACTTCTCTAAAAAACTATTTGGATATGCAATGAAAGCACAGGGGTTGTCAGGATACATAACATAAGAAACGTCATCATGCTTGAATAGTTTTTTTGGATAGAGGTGTTTAGATTTCTCAATTTTACTTACGTCTTTTTCAAAGCAAAAAAACGTTGAAAAGTGAGTTCCTCCAGATTTGCAGACCCTAAAGATTTCACCTAGATAATGTTCTACCGATTGTTTTGTCATATGGGTAAATAGTGATGTGGAATAAGAAAAATCAAAATAATCATTGTCATACGGAAAAGTAAATTCATCTGGTTTAATAGAGCCTTCTGCATTATAGTATGGGTTCCGTACATCCGCGTGTTTAAAAATAAAATTGGAATGCATTTTCCCTATATTGTCTTTGCACCACTGTATGCATGGATCGTGGATATCAAGCCCGTGAAATTCACCTCCAGAGCTTGAGTCTATCTTATCTGTCATAAATCTAGCTGTTTTTCCTGACCCACAACCTATATCAAGAACTTTGTAGTCGGTGTTTAAAAAACCTCGATCTACAAAGATGTTTATCCAGTGCTTACCACCAACAAGGAAGCCCTCGCCGGTAGAGGGGCCTGTGTAAAGCTGTAGAGTTTCTGGGGGTAGAGGTATGGTGTTCAATGAAATTACTCCTATTCAATACTGCCAGCGTCGTTACGGTTAAAGAAAAACCATCTCTTATGATGATCAGGCTGTTGACCAACAGATACATCGTGAAGATGCGATAGAAGGTCATCAAGTGAGTCAAAGATATGTTGGTGTGGCAACATAAAAAACAACCAATTGGGCGCCTTCTTCTTTCCTTGTTGGCACCAAACTAAAACAGGCTTCTTTTGCCTATTGGCCAGTGTTATTTCCTCATATGTTCCGCAAGCGTGAACATCTAGATCTATGCTAGCAACTATAAAGTCTGAAATGTCTACACATCTAAGATCTACGGTACGTATAATACCGTAATGCTCTTTGATCTTCTCGTATTGGCCGGTTTCTTTATAGTGGTCAACCCAATAGCGTGTGTCTTCATCCTCAACACCTACATCAATAGGTTTATCACAGGGGTTTAATACTGTAACACCCATATGCTGAAGATAAGGAGTGATATTTTCTCTCCATCCAGCCCCAGAGTCTGGAACCCTATCCATAGCTCCAACCAAGTATGTCCTAGTACCATTTAATCTACCTGAAGATAAAACCATTTTCATTACTCCACCATAAACGTGTTACGTCCAACGCTTCCAAAATTTTCCTACATCTTCGGCAAGGCTTACTGTTTCTAAGCTCTCCAGATTGACTGAGCCTAATAACAACAACCTTTAGCCTGTTATCTATCCTGCACTTTCCCCATAACCTAGAAATCAAATCTGTTTCGGCATGAAGGTATGGGTACTTTATATTTGTATTGAACTTACGAGAAAGCTTCAGGGCTTTCGTGTGTGTTTTCTCTGGATTGTTTTGTCCAATTGCAACTAGTTTATTTTTTTTATAACCAAAAGCAAAATGGAAGATCTTGTTCTTACCCTTTCTTTTTTCTACTGTATCCGGTAGTATTGATCTTGCTATATCTAGTGAGTCATCCAATACGCTAAATTTACCCATCGGTATTTTCCTGATTTTTTTTTAAAAAGCTCCTATTGTGTCTTAGCTATACCTTGCCGGTATTTATTTAACTTTTTCTACTGAAGACAATTTGTAAAAACTCCTGAACACTCGCCGGTTTAGACGTATTAAATATACTGCTTGCTGTAGACTGCGATTCTCTTTTCTTGTAACCCAGAGCATGAAGCGCATCCACACAGTCGTTATATAAAGGATCGCTTTTGGGGTCTGGTTTCTGGGGCTTTTTGCGTTTGACCGGCTTGGTTTGGGTAAAACTAACTTGGACGTTGTGTGTTTGTTCCGGCAGCGATTCTGACGGAGATTCATCATAGATCTCACCAAGCTTGAACAGACTCCAATCCCGCTCAGGTTTTTCGCGTGGCCCCATACTCCAACCAATACGACACGTAAGGACAAACCAAAGCATTACTAAAAATGCGGCAAAACGAAAAAATTCTGGATCTGGTTGCGGGTTCATATATACTTCCTATGCTCAAAGACTTTCTTCTTTATTATACCTTACTATCGGCTATTGTCAAGCAATTTCTTTACCAAAAAAAACAAAAAGACAAAAAAAGAGGCCCTGCTCACGAATGAGACAGGGCCAAGCAAAGCCTTGTGTGGCTATCCTATCTGTCCAACGTGCCTAGAAGGGAACGTCTTCTTTGGATTCCGAGGCCTTTGCAGTTGACTCTGAAGAGGAGCCGGTGCTTCCACCTGCGCTTTTAGGGCCAAGAGCAATTTCGTCTGCAATTACGCAGATTGATTGCTTAGTAACTCCCTCTTTATCTTCGTAGTCATCAATCTTAAGCTTGCCTTGAACCCCTACTAGAAGTCCTTTATTTAGATGAGGCCCGAGGGCTTCAGCCATTTTGCCAAAGCATAAGATGTTCAAAAATAAAGTGTCGTCTGTTCGCCTGTCGTTGACGGCCATACGAAACTTCGCCATAGCAGTTCCCTTTTTAGTTTCGGTATTATCCGAATCTTTGGTCAATCGACCACATCCTACCCACTGATTAATATTCATGCTATTATACTCCTAATGCTGAACGGATCTTTCCACGTACTACTTGACTATGACCACGATTTGAATGATTTGTAGTGGCCTGATACAAATTTTCGGTAAAGGTCTTAGTTAAACCTAAAGCCTTGCCCGCCTGTTGAGTTCCACGCTTGTTTGACGCAAACACACCCTTTCCTTGCTTGTAGGCTACCGCAGTTACTGGGTTGAGGGCTGAACCCTTAACTTTACCGCGCTTACCTGTTGCTGTAATTGTATTCTTCTCACTGACTTCCCACTGATACGTGCTGGATGTCTGAGAAAGCTTACTATAAAACTCATTACTTTCCATACTGCTCTCCTAAATTAAGCATAGTTGGGTTAACTGGCATTGGGGCTTCTGGCATTTCAGGAGCCTCAGTGACACTTTCAAGTTCTGCAACACCCTGTTGCAAATAATCTTCTAATTTTTTAATGTCAGCATCAATCAAACCCTTTTGGTTTACGAGTTCTCCGATTTGCTGCTGAACATTTCTGAGATGGGCTTCTGCCATTTCTCTAACGCTCATAATTTTCTCCGTCTCAAGTTACGTAACCGAACTTTTCCCTCATGCATTATTATAGCATGTAAGGGTTTAAAATGCAAGTAAATTTTTAATTTTCTTCTGAATTATCTCTTTGGCCAGTGGTTAGGAAGTCCATGACATCTCGGTGAGTCCAGTCACCAGCCTCGTATTCTCCATCGGTTGCCAAACGCGCCAGCTCCATGTATTCCAGTTGGAGTCTAACTAGTATTCTAGCAACAAACTCTTGGTTGCCTTTAGATACAAGTTGGCCAATCATGCTGGACAAAACGGCGATTTGCTCCTCTACTGTCACTACATCTCTTCCATTGCAGATAGTGGGACTATATAGTTCATGGGCTTTCCAGCGCCATACTTCTTTTTCTTTTTGTTTTTGTCGAAGCTGTGCCTACTAATAGTTCCTAACACATCGACCTCTTTTCTTCCTCTGTCATACCTAACTAGAGCGTATTTTTTGGGAGGGGTACGTGTTTCGTATTCAACTACTGGTATTTTTAATTCTGGCTCTCCGGCTCCCATATAGGTTATTGTTTTTACTTCAACGCCGTCAAAGTCTTGGCCCGAATCCCTCACGGCATATATTTCCTCATCCACAGGCTCACCTGTAGCAAGAGAGTACCCAAGCTCGCCAATAACGCCCAAAAAATGAGCCATGTACTGAAAGTCTACCTTCATTTCTTCTGAGAGCTTAGTTTTGCTTTTGTTTATGAACTTCTTGGTATCCTTGTTTCTAAAGGAAGCGTGCTTCGCATCATGACGAAGTATAGCGAGTTCAAGTGCGTACTTTAATTGTTTTTTACTAAGTTTAAATTTCATATTCCAACAGTTCTATGCCTGCCTCCTTAAACATGTTTCTCGACAGGGCGAACTCTTCGCTCCATCTTTCGTTATTACTTTCGTAAGACACAACCCTAGCTATGCCTGTTTGTATTATCATCCCTGCACACTTGGGGCAAGGCATGAATGGGTACGTATATATTGTAGCACCCACAGGGGGTTCTGAGCAGAACAGCAATGCGTTACACTCAGCATGTACCACCATTTTATATTTGATTTCACGATTGTCAAGTCTTTTATCGTCAGAAATTCCCAAAGGAAAACCATTGTACCCAAGGGAAAGAATACGCCTATCTTTATCCACTATAACTGCCCCAACCTTTGTAGAGGGATCTTTTGACCAACTTGCTATAAGCTTGGATAGGTCTAAAAATCTGTAGTCCCAATCTGGCGTAACGGAAATAAGTTTAACGTTCACGTTGTCCTTCCATATTTATCGTCGTATCTTACAATATCTTCTTCGTCGCATATCCCAGTTTGCGTCTCAAACACAACCAGTTCCTTTGGGCCATCATTCTTAATTTTATGCTTAACCCCCTTGTAGATAGAATAAATATCTCCAGATTTTACATGGTAATCCTGACTGCCAATTGTAAGAACGCCTACCCCAGAAGATATAAACCAAAATTCATCCCTTAAGCTATGTGACTGGAGGGATAGCTCTTCTCCTGAGTTAACAACTATTTGCTTAAAGACAACCTCTTTAGATCTATGTATATCCACATAATGTCCCCAAGGTTTATTTACAACCACATGGCCGTTATGCATCTTAGTTTTCATCTTTCGTCTCTTTCATTAAGCGTGGTAAATTGTTGGGATACGCCAGTAAATATTCTGAGTTGGAAGAAACTAAATTGCTACTGCTTTGAACTTTGCCTCCACCCACATTGTAAACCATTCCTATATCCATAGTTTCGCACACCTGATATTCTGGAACATTTCCCTCTTTTCTATCTCCTCCGTTTGCGAATATATCTGGGTGGATTCTTTTTAGAGCTTCGCAAACAGTATTATCTTTATCATCTACCGATGATACTCCATCTACGCCCCTAAAGCCCATTAAAATCTCTCGTCGCTCCACAAAAGGCATAAAAATATAACCTTTTTTTCTTAGTAACCAGTCATCACTGTTTACGATTACTATTAGCTTCCCTCCGCAGGTCAGCTTCTTTGCTTCTCTAATCATTCTTAGGTGACCTACGTGAACGGGATCAAATCCGCCGCTAATGCACACCGTTTTTTCTTTTAGCGCTTTCCTAAACTCAGGGTCACGCTTGGCTCGTTCTTCTACCGTTTCTCTAAAAGATTTCATCGTTTTCTCATCTGTATAATCAATCGTTATCTTTACTCAGATAGTTAATTGCCTTTTGTAATACCTGAATATCGTCACCCAATAATCCCAAAGCTGTATTGCAATTATGACAAAGCCATCCCCTAAAGCGTCCAGTTGCATGACTGTGATCTAGAGAAAAGGACTTTGAGAACTGCTCTTGTAGCCTATTGCATATTGGGCACATATAGTCCGTTGAGGGTTTGGGGTGTTTCTTTTTTAATTCTCTGACTAGTTTGTTTCTAGCCGAACAGCACTTTTTACAGTCTGTTCGTATTCCTTCCTTAGAACCACTTGTCCCAAAATTGCTACGAGGTAATACCCTGTGGCACTTGCTGCATTTTCTAGTATCTTCACCTTCAAGGGCAGCAGGCTCCGTATCGTAAATTTCAAACAAAAAGTTTTCCATTTTATCTTCTTATCACAAAAGTGGCACACTTAGGAAGGTCTTTCAGTGTTGGTGCTCCCACATAAGCGCAGGCACTCCTTAGTCCTCCTGTTACTTCTTGTAGTATACCTGAAACAGGCCCTTTATAAGGAACTGACTTCACAATACCTTCGGAAGCCCTGTAGGAACCCATGCCTCCGTTGTGTTTTTTCATGGCCTTTTCGCTTGACATGCCATAAAAATTTAAAGACTTCTTTACCTGTCTAGTGAATGATGTACCTTTGGGAGCGTTTGAATTTAAGTAAGGTTTGCTTTCATATTCCCACTCACCTTCACATTCTTCCGCACCCGCCAACATACCTCCAAGCATAACAAAGTCTGCACCAGCGGCAAAAGCCTTAACAACATCCCCAGCTTCTTTACAACCTCCATCGGCACAAATGTGACCACCTATACCGTGAGCAGCGTCAGCACATTCTATTATAGCGGATAGTTGTGGATATCCACAACCTGTTATTCTTCTGGTTGCACAGACACTCCCCGGCCCGATACCAACTTTAACAATGTCAGCCTTGCCACTTATTAATAACTCACTAACCATTTCGGGGGTACAAACATTTCCAGCCATAATAACGGCGTGAGGAAACTTGTCTCTGATTCTTTTAACGTGGTCAACAAAAACCTTTTGATAACCGTTGGCGACATCAATACATATTCTTTCTATTCCAAGCCCCACCGACGTGGGACATCTGGATCGAACAATATCGTCTACCGCTATGAGTTTCTTAACATCTTCTTCCTTGATTCCTATGGTGTACCATGTGCCTACACGCCACCCAGAGGAAAAGAATCCAACTAAATCGTCTAGGCTGTAATGTTTATGTAGGGCTGTTTGCATTCCCATTGTTTCAAAATCTTCAAGAGCATTTGACATAGCAAAAGTCCCTGTCGTATCCATGTTGGCAGCTATTATAGGAATGGTTGACTCTCTTATATCAGAATACAAATAGTCATAGTACTTTTCAATACAAACGCCAGACCTTGTGGCCAACGTAGACCTTTTGGGTTTAATTAAAACGTCGTCAAAGTCTAGCTTGATACCGTCCTCAAACTTCATTACTCTACTCCGATATAGTCCAAAAAAGCGACCCATAAAAACATGAAGATAGCAATCGTTAGATGAAACCCTGAATTAAGAAACACACCAAAAAAAGTGTTAGCGAAAGCAAAAAATATACATAGTACTTTATTGAATTGCAGATCCACTGGCGACAACACTCTCTTGGTATAGGTGGGGCTTAGTTATAAATTCTTCCTTGGTTGCGGCAAACTCAAAACCTATTTTGTGAAAAAACTCGGCCTTTTGATCTTTAGTTAGTCTTATGTATTTAAACCATAATTCTGTTACTTGTCTGTCCACTCATTGATCTCCATCTGTTTTGAAATAGACTTATATACGAGGTGAGCTGCTATTTTTGACGCACAGCAAATTTCCTCAAATCTGTCTTCATCACCACTAGAAAAATATTCAGCCATCGTATCAATTAAACTAAAAACCACTACAGCCATGTCTCTGTTGTGTTTTAAAAATTCTTCTGACTGAAACTCTTCTAAACCAATGGTCTTGTTCTTAGAAAATATTTCAGATACTATTCCCTCTACGGTATCTTTGTTAATGTGGGGTATCATCTGTTGACTCCATTAGGTTCTTAACGGAGCTTTTACAAAATCCCTTGCCGCCCCTCTCTATCAATTCTATTATAACGCCCCCCAAAAGGGCTTGGGGTTTGGTAAATATTTGTCTAAGGTTATCTTCTGGGCAGTCTATGATATCGTCTGATAAAAACTCTACCCCATAGCTTGTAAATTGTTTTACTCTTTCCTCTATGCTTCTGACATTATATGCTATGTGATGAATGCCTCCTAAACCTTTATTGGTTTCCTGTACCCATTTTTCAACAATTGACCCTTTAGTTCCCTCGCTAACAAATATTTCTGGGGCTATGTGGTACTCAGTTACTAACGGGCCAACCGCTGGAAAACTCATAGTAAAAGGTGCTGTTTTGTGTGTTCTTTCTGGCGGTAGTAAGGCTATACATTTAGCGGTAGACCCATCGTCGAAGCAGATCTCAAACTCTTCTCCATGTCTGTATCTAAAAAGTTGTTTTAGGTACTCGGATGTTTTATTTCTATTGGGCACACGATAGGCTATATGGTCTAGTCTCATTTCTTCCTGCCTCTTATAACCTTGTTCTCTTCATATTTAACAATAAAAAGCATGACTAAAACTATACTAAACTCTATTAACCAAGCTAAACAGCCTGCCCCAAGCGCCTTCATAAAAACCCCTTTAGTACCCCTGCTGTTTGTTGCCAAGAATCTACATTATAGTATATGTCTGACATAATAGCAATAGTAAAATCATTTCCATCTTTAGTGCATCTGTCTCCAAAGAAGACATTCTTGTTTTCATTCATATCGTTTAGCACCTGAGATTTATCGCAGCCAGAAGGATAAATATCAATACTTATTTCCCCTCCGGCGACAAAGTGTAACTGAGGGTATTTGCAAGATAAAACTGAAACTATCTTTTCTCTCTCTCCGTTTTCTTTATCCCATTCATAATAAATCGCCCTAGACTCATCAGAACAATCTCTACCTATGGTAGATATGTTTACTGCTCCTGTTCTTTCCTCCACGTTGTTTGTGGCGGTTCCATACCAAGGGCTTGACTCTATTAGAGATGTCAGGTCTTTCCTTAAGTCGTCGCACATAGTCCACTTTGAACTTTTGACCAATCTACCCCTTCTGTATAACTGGTTTCCAGAACACTGATAGCATCCATCTAATGATATGTGTCTCCACAGCGCCAACCCTAGTTGCTCAACGCTTTTTCCTTTATCAGATCCGGTAACTATAAAGACTTTACCTGATCTATTCCTGACTTCTGTGATCCACTGCCCAAAAAAAGATTTGAATTCCTTGTCCATCTTTTGTCTGGATGGTGTAAGTGTACCGTCTACATCAAATAGAAAATTCATTTAGCTTTAACCAGCAAACTGCTGGCCTCCTATTTATCGTCAACCACCACGCCTTCGCTGAGGGCGAATTTCCTCCTTCTCTTCTTTTTTAGGTTGTGGGGTTGGGATGATTTGTGTTAATTCACCGTGTCCAATTACTGTATATTCTGGTTTTGACACACCACACGACAAGCAAAACTTGGGTAAGTGGTCAACCTCTATCGTCTTCTTACAGCAATGTAGAACAACTTTACGCATTACAAAATCCTATTTTAACCTTTATTTTATCGTTATCCACTACTTCAAACTCATTGGAATGAAACCATTCTCTGGATCGAGTATGTCCAGCCCACCAAGAGCACTCGTACTGAACATAATCCCCAGAATGTATAGCCACTGTGACAATTGTAGCTTCAACATCCTCGCTATCATGAAGCAAAACCTTTGTTCCTACCTTATAAACGTCCATTATTGGGTGTCCTCTTTATAAGTTACTCTGGAGTTAATTGAATACCTATTAGGGTCTGCTAGCCCTGTGTCTAATCTGGATTGGATTGTCTTGTAGTAGCCAGTATCATCTTTGCAGATGACTTCTCCATCATCAAGGTGTTGCACAACCATATCTTCGTGGCTACCATACCGACTTTTAGTCGTGACTTGTCTGCCAGTATCATGTGGAGCTTTACTACTTCTTGGCATTATTAATATCCTTTTCTGCTGCAATTAATTTTTCATACTCTTGCTTAGATATAAATGAAAGTTTATTTGTTTGTCTACTTCTTAAATCTTTGCAATCCGGGCATCCACCAATAACTCCCGGCACCTCATGATTATGTTGAGTTGTGGCGCAGGATGTTTTCGCTAGGTTGTGAAACGATATCTCACCAGCATACATTGTGGTATATAACATAGCCTTAGTTGATTTAAGTAGGTGAAGTATAGATTCCAGCTCTTCCTCTACAGTCAACTCCACTGGCTCGTCGTCGTCATCATGATCCGATACGTTTGGAGGGTACAGGCCAGTTAAAGCCCTGAGCCTCTCAAGCTCCTCTGTGTTGATTGCCACAACGTTCTCTTTTTTCTTGCCCCATAGATCCCCGCACTCAGGGCATAGGTCTTCAAATTCAGTGTGAGGAGTGGCGTAGTGAGATATTCTGATCTGAGTGTCAGAAATATTATAAAGATACTGAGAGCTTCCCTCTAGTGTCTTATAAATTTCGTTGAATTGTTTGTCTAAGACTTCCTTGTCTGGCTGGTAAACACTCTTAGAGACCAAGACGCCAACGAAAAACCCAAATAGTATTGGGATCATAAAAGAATGGAATCTTTGCAATTTATTTATCTTGTATGTCAACCTTAAGCTTCCTTATGTTTGAAAAGAAGATACCATCTTCTCTATCAGAAGAAACTCTACCAATTGTGTAGCTGGGGTATCTTTCAGAAACAATGTCCTTTGCTTCCTCAAAAGATGTGGTATTTACCTTGACGACTTTTGTCCTCCCTGTGTTGTCGTCTGTTAGATTAATTACAAACTTCAATTTCTTACTCTCCTAAAAAATGGCCAACCGGTGGGGGTTATCCCCCCAACCGGCGACCTTGGTAAGCTAGGCTACTTTACCGGCGTACCTGTTTGTAACAGGCGCTGGAAGGTAGTACATCGGGGCGGCGGGTGGAGCCTCTAACCTAGTTGGAGGGAGAACCCTTCGCATCGGAGGCTTGACTTCCTCTAGTCTTCCCGGCGTATACTTAATACGAGGGGGAGTATAGTGAAAGCTTCTCTGCGGAATCAGGATCTTTGCTCTAAATGGCGCAGTAATTAACTCACCTAGACCCTTAGCAGTAGTATGCACACCCTTAACCACGTTTTCACCAGTATCCTTAATGAAGGTTCCGGTGCCTAGCAAAATGTCGCAAGGCGTGACGGCTTTAAACCGAACACCTCGCTGTTGCTCACCTGCAAAGCAGTCGTTAGCAAACCCGCAGACAGCAATAAGAGCAATAATAAATTTCTTCATCTTTCCGTTCCTTTAAATTAAACAGTAGCGTAACGTTCAACCTTACTAAGTACTTCCTTGACCCGTTTAAGCTTAGAGGTAACCTCGTGAACCCATTCTTGAGTTCTATTCTCTCGCCTAATGAGATCAATCTCACTGTCGGTCATATGGACAGCACCATTAAATACATCGTTAAACAGCGAAACCACCTCGTATTTGCAACATCTCAGTTTTTGGAACTTTGAGTCGCTTGGTACGCTGACGACATCCATAGGGTTGACCTTGCAGATAACAAGATTATTACCCCCGTCATCATCTGACTTATTATTAATATCAATACCACCATATCCAGAGGCGTAGTCAATTGCCCCAACATGTAGCCCCGAGGCGCATCCTTTATCACGGTTGCTGTTCACAGAACCTCTCGGCACCTCTACTGTCTGACCAATAGAGTTGTCAAGGCTCCCACTCCAGAGATCTTTAAAGTTCTCATCAACAGCCTTGTAAGCCAAGAAGTGGCCGTCAGAGGTGATTGGAAGGTGCTTGTTCTGCATGAAATCAAACAGTTCTACAACCGCTTGGTCTGAGGGGTTTTGACTGAGGTTGTCCAAAAAATTAAGCATAGGTTCAAACGGAAAACCCTGATCAATCATATCTAGAATCCTATCCGTAAACAACTCAGGCATGGGGATGCCGTCCCAAGTCATCTTACCACCTTCGGCGCTGACGTATCCTTCGCAGAATTCATTCACGCGAGTGATAATGTCGTATGCTGCCTCAAAGTACTCAACGTTGCCCAGCTTGAGGTTTTGAACCAGTTTATCGTAGCTAGGGTGGTCGCTGTTGAATGTGTAGGTGTGACCTGCCACAACCGCAGTTACCGTTCCATCGTTTGCAATTACGTACTTCATTTTAAAATCTCCAAAAGGGTTTTGTCTTCTATATTGTAGTATCTAAATCGTTATTTGTCAACAGAATTTTGAACCAAATCAATATATTCTGCGATTTCTTGAACTTCATCTTCCTCCAGATGTCGGTATCGACAGTCAATATGGTGAAGCATTGGGTACTTTTTGATGGCTTCATCAAATCTGTCTGAAAAATATGTGTTCTCCTCATATTTGATTTCCTCAGTGGTAACCCAATGCTCAAACTTGAAGATCTGTCGCAATTCATCCTCATTGATTTTAATTTCAGCACAATACTCTTCCCACTCGTTGAAGATCTGCTTAAGATCATTGTCAGTGGTTGTCAGTTTGATAGCATTTTTAAGATTCCGATTACCCCTACCCTCTGAGATTTCAGGGCGATTACGGAATTTTGTGAGCAGCTCACGCTTTTCAGTCATGATTTCATTCATGTATCGCACAATTAGCTTACTACCATTATGCCAACCGTCTCTCTCGCTAAGCCTCTTATTCCTAGCTACAGATGGTTTGACCAAGAAGATTTTGTAGTCATTAATACTATCGGCGTGCTGAGCAATTGTCCTGAGCCTAATTTGCAAAGTGGACACGTCAATTGAGCGATGGTAGTCCTCAAATTTCAAGTACACTTCACCCCTAGACTCCTCAATATAATAGGCGTCTTCTTCTTTTACACTGATCTTGCACTCTACGAAATGGCCTTCCTCGT
>Ga0209992_10002971_pt1 | contig 14828 bp, 13 predicted proteins | sample 2SBtaG_2_FD_182564 | JGI IMG/M metagenome (GOLD analysis project Ga0209992, IMG submission 182564) | Deep subsurface microbial communities from Kolumbo volcano to uncover new lineages of life (NeLLi) - 2SBTROV12_ACTIVE470 metaG (SPAdes)... | ecosystem: Environmental > Aquatic > Marine >... | reverse complement strand
AAACCGGGCAAATCTTTCATCTGTAGAAAGCTCGTGAGTTCCACCCTGTGCGCTAACGATCGGGAATGTATTAACTTTTCTGCATCTTATACTTCAAAGTTAGATATTTCATATATAAAATAGTTACTTGATATTGCGGCCTGAATAATGTGTAATCCCGCATATGCAATTTCAGCCAGTTTTGACGGTGAACTTACGTTTTGCGATACGGCCCGCCTGCCTGACGCTGTGTCGGAGGGTTCCACCACAGGACAAAGCTTTTGCATACCCACAGTAAATGTCGCAAAGTAGACACCTGTAATCACGGACGCGATCGTCCAAAATGAAGACCAATGGGAGAATATACATGAAACGATTGATAGGCGCGGCGCTGGCTGCAACCATGCTGACAAGCCTGGCACAGGCCGCTGAAGTAAAAATCGGCTTTGTCACGACGCTAACCACCGGTGGCGCTGTTATCGGCAACGACATCAAGAAAGGTGTCGATCTGGCGATGGAACATATCGGCGGCAAAATGGGTGATTTGGACGTGAACCTGATTTTTGCGGATGACGGGTTCAAACCTGAAATCGGCAAACAGGCGACGGATAAGCTGGTCAAACAGGACGATGTTGATTTTGTTGCCGGTTATATTTGGAGCCACGTTTTGATGGCGTCGCGGAAATCCGTTCTGGATGCGGGCAAATTTCTTATCACCGCAAACGCAGGCCCCGGCCCGGTTGCCGGCAAACTGTGCCACAAGAATTTCTTTTCGTCCTCTTGGCAGAACGACCAAACGCCAATGGCGATGGGTGAGGTTCTGAACCAGAACGGCGTGAAATCGATCTATATCATCGCGCCAAATTATGCCGCCGGTAAGGGCATGGTGGCAGGTGTCAAACGCACCTTTAAGGGCGAAGTGATGGGCACGGATATGACGGCGTGGCCAACCCAGCTTGATTTTTCCGCCGAACTGGCCAAAGCCAAAGCTTCGGGTGCCGAAGGGTTGTTTGTGTTTTATCCCGGCAAGGCCGGTGGAGCGTTCATGAAGCAATACCAACAGGCCGGTCTGAAAGACAGCCTGCCGCTTTACACCACATTTACGGTTGATGCGTTAAGCCTGCCAAAATTTCAGGCAGCGGATTTCACGGATGTTTTGGGCAGCCAGTTCACCCAGCAGTGGGATCCAACGCTGGACAACGCGCAAAACAACCGTTTTGTGGCGGACTTTCGTGCCGCTCACGGCAGCTATCCGTCGTTTTATGCAGCCCAGGCTTACGATGCGATCTTCCTGATCAAATCAGCGGTTGAAGCGGTTGGTGGTGATCTGTCGGACATGGACGGTATGCGGGCCGCAATGAAGGCAGAAACTTATGCGTCGGTTCGTGGTCCTTACACCTACGGCAACAACCACATGCCGATCCAGAACTTCTATCTGCGTGAGGTCGTGAAAGATTCCGACGGCAACTGGACAACCAAGATCGTGCAAACGGTTTATGAGGCCCATCAGGATACATATGCGGCTGAATGTTCGCTGAACTAAGGCCTGCCTGAAAAAAGAAATATGGTCGGGGCAATTGCTCCGGCCATAATTGCGCAAGGGTCGGGGAACCTTCGTGGACTACACTCTTTTATTTGTTCAAACGCTGAACGGCCTGCAACTGGGCCTGCTGTTGTTTTTAGTGGCCTCCGGGCTGACGCTGGTGTTTGGCATTCTTGATTTCGTCAATCTGGCGCATGGGTCGATCTATATGATTGGCGCGTTTATTTGCGCGTCGCTGACCCTTTTGATCGGCAATTTCTTGTGGGCGGTGGTCATTGCCCTACCCCTGACCGGCGCGTTGGGATTTGCAATTGAGAAACTGGTGGCGCGCCGACTTTACGAAAAAGACCATCTCGATCACGTGCTTGGCACTTTCGGGCTGATTCTGGTGCTGGAAACGCTGGCGCATCTGCTGTGGGGGCCTGCGGGCATAACCGTTCCCCTGCCCCTTTGGCTTGATGGTCAGATTGAACTGTTTGAGGGCGCTGTTATCCCATCCTATCGTCTTTTGATCATCGGAACCGGTCTTGCGGTTGCCGCCGGGCTTGTCTGGCTGGTGAACTATACCCGTTTGGGCATGCTGATCCGCGCCGGGGCCTCAAACCGAACGATGGTTTCAGCCCTGGGCATTGATATTCAAACGCTGTTTGCTTTGGTATTTGCGCTGGGTGCCATGATGGCGGGTTTGGCCGGGATGCTGATCACACCGATCACCACCGCCTCTTTGGGCATGGGTGGTCAGATCATCATCACGGCATTCGTCGTCATCATAATCGGCGGCATCGGGTCCATGAAAGGGGCGTTTGTTGCGGCCTTGATCGTTGGCATGATCAACACAATGGGCCGGTCCTTTCTGGATCAGGGGTTTGAGTTGTTCATGTCCGAAGACGCGGCCGAAACCGCGGCACCGGCAGTTTCGGCAATGGCGATTTATATCCTGATGGCGATTATTCTGGCATTTCGCCCGCAGGGGCTGTTTCCGCCAAGGGTACGCTGATGCTGAAGTTGTCCGTTGTCGGATGGGTCACCTTTGTGGGCATGGTCGCGCTGGCCATATTGCCGCCGGTGTTCCTGTGGACGGGACACGCATTCTATCTGGATCTGGCCTCGCGGCTGGTTATTCTGGCGATTGCCGCTGTCAGCCTGAACCTGATCCTTGGGTATGGCGGGATGGTGTCCTTTGGGCACGCTGCTTTTATCGGATTGGGTGCCTATGCGGTTGGCATTCCGGCCCATCATGCAACATGGGGCGGGTTTGAGGCCGTGGCCTCGTACAACGGCCTGTTCCATCTGTTGCTTGCGGTCGGAATATCCGCGCTTTTTGCGTTGATTACGGGGGCAATATCCCTGCGCACCAAAGGCGTTTATTTCATCATGATCACAATGGCATTCAGCCAGATGGCGTTTTTTCTGTTTCAGTCGCTGGAAGTTTATAATGGTGATGACGGCCTGACGATTGATATTCGCAGCGAACTGCCGATGATCAACCTGGACGATCCGCTGCAACTTTACCTGCTGTCTTATGTCTCGTTGGTTGGTGCCATGATTTTGGTCAAAATCATCGTCAATTCACGGTTTGGCATGGTTTTGCAGGGGGCCAAAGGCAACAACGAACGTATGGTGACGCTGGGGTATAACACCTATTTCTACCGGCTGACCGCCTATGTGATTTCAGGTGCCATGTGCGGCTATGCAGGTTTTCTGCTGGGCAATTTCACCACATTTATTTCGCCTGACATGATGCACTGGACGCGCTCTGGCGAATTGATGTTCATGGTGATCCTTGGTGGGGCCTCCACAGCGTTTGGCGCGGTCCTTGGGTCTTCGACATTCGTGTTGATCGAGGAATTTCTGTCATCCCTAACCACCTTTTGGCACCTGCCCTTTGGCCTGATGCTGATCGGCGTGGTTTTGTTCATCCGTGGCGGCCTGATGGGCCTGTTTAAAGCAGGGGGAAAATAACATGACAGCCCTGCTTAAGGTTTTTGGCCTGAACAAAAGTTTTGGCGGTGTCACCGCGACCGATGACGTTAATCTGGACGTGCTTAAAGGTGAAATTCATGCGGTCATCGGGCCCAACGGTGCCGGCAAAACCACGTTGATTTCACAACTGTCGGGCGGCTTGAAATCAGACTCCGGCAGGGTGGTGCTGGCCGGGCGTGAAATCACCCATAAACCGGCCTATGCGCGGGCCAAACTGGGCATCACGCGGTCGTTTCAGATCACTTCGCTGGTGATGGGTCTCAGCGTGCTGGACAATGTGGCGCTGGCTGTGCAGGCGCAGGATGGCCATTCCTTCAGGTTTCTGAAACCTGCACGCAGCCTGACCCATATCCGCGACGCCGCGATGGAAAACCTGAACAAGGTTGGCCTGCGCGGTCGTGCTGACAGTTTGACCTCTGAACTGTCCCACGGTGAACACCGGCAGCTGGAAATCGCCATTGCGCTGGCTTCTGGCGCGGAACTTATGTTGCTGGATGAACCGATGGCCGGACTTGGCCCCGAGGAAAGTGCGCTGCTGGTGGCATTCTTAAAAGAGCTGAAGGGTGAACGCACGATCCTGCTGATCGAGCATGACATGGATGCCGTCTTTGCCTTGGCAGACCGCATTTCCGTGCTGGTTTATGGGCGCCTGATCGCCACCGGCAGCCCCGAAGACATCCGCAACAACGATGAGGTTCGCCACGCCTATCTGGGGGAAGACTGATATGTTGCAAATATCAGGCTTAACCACCCATTACGGCCCCTCGCAGTCCTTGTTTGGCATCGACCTATACGTTGGCACCGGCGAGGTTGCCACCTTGCTTGGCCGCAACGGCATGGGCAAGACCACCACGATCAACTCTATCATGGGCATTGTGAAAGCCACCGCCGGGTCCGTCAAATTTGAGGGAACAGAACTGGTGGGCCGTGCGTCGTTTAAAACTGCCAATCTGGGCCTTGGACTGGTGCCCGAGGGGCGGCAGATTTTTCCCAATCTTTCCCTGCGGGAAAATCTGGTTGCCACCGCCAGCAATCACCTGAATGCCAAAAACCCCTGGACCATTCAGCGAATTTTCGAATTATTTCCCGAACTGGCAGAACGCCGTACATCTATGGGCAACCTGCTGTCAGGTGGCGAGCAACAAATGCTGGCAATCGGACGCGCCCTGATGACCAATCCAAAGCTTTTGATTCTGGACGAGGCAACCGAAGGCCTTGCCCCGCTGGTGCGCCAGAAAATCTGGGCGGCGCTTAACCAAATTCGGGCCGACAATATGTCTATTCTGGTGGTCGACAAAAACCTGTCTGATCTGCTGAAGATCGCGGACCGCAACCATATCATCGAACGGGGCAAGATCGTCTGGACCGGAACCTCTGAGGCGTTACGTAAAGACAAAGAGGCGCTGCACCGTTATCTTGGGGTGTGAACAAAGGGCACCCGCAAATTTGAAAGATTGCTATGACCAGCAAGAACAATGCCAACGCCGCAGTTTATTTCGTGGAACGCCATCGCAGCGGTCCGATTGCCGACAAACCCGCCTTTGTAGAGGGCGACGCGGGTGCGCGGCAACTGACATACGGCGCACTGGCCGATCAATCTGACCGGATCGGCGACATGCTGGCGCGGCACGGAATTGCCCGCGAGGACCGCGCGGTGATTCTGGTGCATGACACCATAGAGTTTCCCGTGATATTTTGGGGCGCGATCAAATGCGGTGTGATTCCGGTGCCCCTGAACACTATGTTAAGCACCGAAATTTATGATGTAATATTGAATGACGCCAGACCACGCGCGTTGTTTGTATCCGCCGCCATGTTGCCGGTTGTTGCGCCTTTGCTGGCGGACCACGCACACGTCAATGCGGTTTTTGTTATCGGTGATGCCGGTGAACACTTGGATTTTGCAGCGGAACTGAAGCAAAGCAAACCCCGTGAAATGGTTCAAACCAGTGCTGACGAATGCGCCTTTTGGCTTTATTCTTCAGGCTCTACGGGTGCTCCGAAAGGCGTGCGGCACGTTCATTCCAGCCTTCAGGCCACATCGGACACATACGGCGCAAAAGTGCTGGGCATAACCGAAAACGACGTGATTTTCTCTGCCGCCAAAATGTTCTTTGCCTACGGTCTTGGCAATTCGATCAGTTTTCCGATGTCCGTGGGCGCAACAGCCATTTTGTGGCCACAGCGGCCCACGCCGGACGCGATGTTTGACGTGATGGCCCGCACAAAGCCGACAATTTTCTGTGGTGTGCCAACGCTTTACGCGGCGATGCTGGCGGCGATGGACGGTGAAACGCCGGGCGGTGCCACCAACATCCGTCGTGCAATTTCAGCCGGTGAAGCCCTGCCCGCGGAAATTGGCCGCAACTGGAAGAAGATCATCGGCAGCGATATTCTGGACGGCGTTGGCTCTACCGAACTGTTGCACATATTCCTGTCAAATGCGCCTGACAGCCTTGAATACGGCACGTCGGGCGTGGCGGTGCCGGGCTATGGGTTGCGACTGGTGAATGACAGCGGCGCGGACGTCAAAACCGGTGAAATCGGCGAATTGCTGGTCAACGCGCCCTCAGCCGCCGACGGGTATTGGAACCAACGCGAAAAATCCCGCGCAACCTTTGCCGGGGTCTGGACCCATACCGGGGATAAATATGAACAGCGTGCGGACGGGCGTTATATTTACTGCGGGCGCACAGATGATATGTTCAAGGTCAGCGGCATCTGGGTGTCCCCCTTTGAGGTGGAACAGGCGCTGATCAGTCACGGCAGTGTTCTGGAGGCCGCCGTGGTGGCGGCGCGGGACGCGGCGGGACTGGAAAAACCCAAAGCTTTTGTGGTTTTGAAAACAGGCACCGGCAACGAGGTTCTGTCCAGTCAGCTGCAGGAACACGTCAAAAACACCGTGGGCAAATGGAAATATCCCCGCTGGGTGGAATTTGTCGATGACCTTCCCAAGACCGCCACCGGCAAAATCCAGCGCTTTAAGCTGCGCGACTGATGGCCGATTGGCAGCAGGGCGACGGGTTTTTTATCGAAATTGCGGACCGCAAGCTGGCGGTGCGCTGTTGGGGGCCAAGCCCCGGCACAACGCCGGTTCTGCTGCTGCTGCACGAGGGTCTGGGCTGCGTTGAACTGTGGAAAACTTTTCCAAAAGCACTGCATCTGGCCACCGGCCTAAGCGTGGTTGCCTATTCAAGGACGGGGTATGGCAGGTCAAGCGCTGCGGCGCTGCCGCGACCGCTGGATTATATGGAACGCGAGGCGCTGGACGTGCTGCCTGCTGTTTTGGCGGCGTTAAACCTTGAGAAAGCCATTCTGATCGGCCACAGCGATGGTGCGTCAATTGCGGCGGTTCTGGGTGGGCTGGCAGACAGCCGCGTGCGCGGATTGTGCCTGATCGCACCACATTTTTTTGCTGAAGACAGCGGTCTGGATGCCATTGCCACAACACGTAAATCTTACGTTACCGGTGATTTGCGGGCGCGTCTGGCAAAGTATCATAATGACCCGGACAACGCCTTTTTCGGTTGGGCCGATGCGTGGCTGCATCCTGATTTTCGCAACTGGGACATTCAGGATTATCTGCCCGGCGTTCAAGTGCCGGTTTTGGCCATTCAGGGCGTGCAGGATGCCTATGGCACCAAAGCGCAGATAAAGGCGTTGCGGGACGGGCTGCTGGCCCCTTTTGACAGCCTGATGGTCGAAAACTGCGGGCACGCCCCGCATTTGGAGCATCAGGAACTGGTTGTGCGCAAACTGACAGAGTTTCTGAATCGGTTGCAGAGGATTGAGGATGTGAACGTAAATATGCAATATAATGCATAAAAATTGCTTTTTTCTTGCACTATCCGGCGGAAAATTGCATTATAACACCTAAATACTTCGTCTGGACTGCCCGTGACCAAACCCATCGACTTTCGAACCGACCCGTCGAAATACCGCCATTGGCGGGTGGAATATGATGGTACCGTGGCCAATTTGTTCATGGATGTGGATGAGCGTGGCGGGTTGATTGACGGGTACGAGCTGAAGCTGAATTCTTATGACTTGGGGGTTGATATCGAACTTGCCGATATCGTGCAGCGCATGCGCTTTGAACACCCGGAAATTGGCTGCGTGGTCATGCGCTCGGGCAAGGACAACGTTTTTTGCGCCGGGGCCAATATTCGCATGCTGGGCAAAGCAGATCATGCCCATAAGGTCAATTTCTGCAAATTCACCAACGAGACCCGCAATACCTACGAGGCCGCAGCAAAGGATTCAAACCAGCACTATATTTGCGCTGTGCGCGGGTCCTGTGCCGGTGGCGGATATGAGCTGGCGCTGGCCTGTAACCACATCATCCTGACCGACGACGCATCGTCTGCCGTGTCCCTGCCCGAAGTGCCGTTGCTGGCGGTTCTGCCGGGCACGGGTGGTTTGACGCGCGTGTCAGACAAACGCCACGTGCGGCGTGATCTGGCGGATGTGTTTTGTTCGTCAGAGGAAGGGGTGCGCGGCAAAAAGGCGAAAGACTGGGCGCTGGTGGATGAGGTGGTGCCAAACTCTAAGTTTGACCAGGTTGTCGCGCAGCGCGCCAAAGAGTTTGCGCAAAAGGCAGATACCGGCGACGTTGCGGGCATCGCGTTGCCAATAATCGCCCGCAGTATCGACGGCAATCTGATCAAATATGACACGCTGACTGTGGAAATTGACCGGAACAGGCGCACGGCAACCCTTGAAATTACAGCGCCCAAAAACGCCCCGCCCAAAACCCTTACGCAATTGCAAAAGCAGGGTGCGGACAATTGGTTGCTGGCCTGCGCACGGCAATTGGATGACGCCATCCTGCACCTTCGGTTTAACGAGATTGACATTGGAATATTGATCTTCAAAGCAACCGGTGATCCCGCAACCGTTGCCGCGCACGAGCGGTTTTTGTTTGAAAACAACAGCAACTGGCTGGCCCGCGAGATTTTGCTGAACTGGAAACGGGTGCTAAAGCGTATTGATCTGACGTCACGTTCAATGATCGCCTTGGTCACGCCCGGTTCTTGTTTCACCGGTATTCTGGCCGAACTGCTGTTTGCCGCGGACCGCAGCTATATGGCCGATGGCGCGTTTGAGGGCGACAACCGGCCGCCTGCTGAAATAACTCTGACGCAGGCAAATTTTGGCCCGCTGGCCATGTCAAACGGCTTAACTCGGCTGGAAACCCGGTTTTGGGGCAACGATGGTGTGGCGGCGGGAATGACTGACCGGCAAAATCATCCGCTTGACGCACAGGCCGCGCATGCGCTTGGGCTGGTGACTTTCGCGCTTGATGATATTGACTGGGACGATGAAATCCGGGTGTTTTTGGAAGAACGCGCAAGTTTTTCACCGGACGCCCTGACAGGCATGGAGGCTAACCTGCGCTTTGCCGGGGTGGAAACCCTTGAAACGCGGGTTTTTGGCCGCCTGACCGCCTGGCAAAACTGGATTTTTCAACGGCCCAACGCAGTTGGCGAGGACGGCGCGTTACAGCGCTACGGTAGCGGGATGCGGGCCAAATACAACAAAGATCGCGTGTAAAGTGAACAAACCGGAGAGATCAATTGAGTGACCTGATTAACGTTAGCTATGACACGCAAATCCCCAATAATGTTGAACTTTCCAGTGACCGACGCGTTCTGAAAGCGCTTGAGAAATGGCATCCCGGCTATTTGGATTGGTGGAAAAACAGCGGCCCGGACGGCTATTTGGAAAATCTGGTTTATCTGCGCACCGCCATCAGCGTTGATCCCAAGGGCTGGGCCAAATTTGACTATGTAAAGATGCCGGAATACCGCTGGGGCATTCTGCTGGCCCCACAGGTGGAAGACCGCAAAATCCCCTGTGGCGAACACTACGGTGAACCGGCATGGCAGGAGGTGCCGGGAGAATACCGCGCCATGCTGCGCCGATTGGTGGTTATTCAGGGTGACACGGAACCCGCCAGCGTGGAGCAACAACGCTATTTGGGCAAAACCGCCCCGTCGCTTTATGACATGCGAAATCTTTTTCAGGTGAATGTCGAGGAAGGCCGGCACCTGTGGGCGATGGTCTATATTCTGCAGAAATATTTTGGCAGCGACGGGCGTGAAGAAGCCAATGATCTGTTGCGGCGACAGTCAGGCTCTGACGAGGCCCCGCGCATGTTGGGCGCGTTCAACGAGGAAACCCCTGATTGGCTGTCGTTCTTCATGTTCACCTGTTTTACCGACCGCGACGGCAAGATGCAGCTGGAGGCGCTGGCGCAATCGGGTTTTGATCCGCTGTCCAGAACCTGCCGCTTTATGCTGACAGAAGAAGCGCATCATATGTTTGTTGGTGAAAGCGGGGTGGGCCGGACCATCCGCCGGACCTGCGAAGCGATGAACGAGGCCGGGATCAAAGACCCTTACGACATCGACAAAATTCGGGCGTTGGGGGTAATCGACCTGCCAACATTGCAAAAGAAACTTAACCTGCACTACACGCTTTCGCTTGATCTGTTTGGATCAGAAGTCAGCACCAACGCCGCCAATGCCTTTAACGCGGGCGTAAAGGGGCGATTTCGGGAAAACCGGATTGAAGATGATCATCAACTGAAAAACACCACATATCCGGTGTCTGAATATGTGGATGGTAAAATCCTGCTGCGCGATGCCCCTGCCCTGACCGCGATTAACATGCGCCTGCGGGATGACTATACGGTGGATGCATCCGGCGGCGTGCGGCGCTGGAATGTCATTATCAGCAAACTGGGCATAGATTTTGAACTGGCGCTGCCACACGAAGGGTTTCACCGTCAGATCGGCGCGTTCAAGGGCGCGCCCATAACGCCGGATGGCAAAGTTGTGTCAGACCGGGACTGGCAGGATCAAAAAGACGATTGGCTGCCCTCATCAGCAGATGGTGACTTTATTGCCTCGTTGATGGCACCGGTCACCACACCGGGGGAATACGCCGGTTGGATCGCGCCGCCCCGCAGCGGCATCAACAACAAGCCCGGAGACTATGAATACGTGAAGCTGCATATGGCTTAACCGATGACCCAACCCGAATGATCGCTGAAAAGATGTTGAAAGTGGACCCAAACCGCATGAACGACGCAGCGCCGCTGTTGCGGGTGATTGGGGCGCGGGTCAGGCAAATGCGGGCGAACGCAGCCCTGACCCGGCGTGAGTTGTCGGAAAAATCAAACGTTTCGCCACGGCATCTTGCGCAGCTTGAATCCGGCCGGGGCAATGTTTCCATCGCCCTATTGAACCGGGTGGCGCTGGCGCTCGACACCTCTGTTGTCGATCTGTTAACGCCGGGAAACCTGGAAAACATGGACCTGGCAAAGCGGTTTGAAAACGCAACCAGCCAGCAACGCCAGCAGGTCCTGCACATACTGACGCCGCCAAAAACCAAACCTCCGGGCCGCATTGCCCTGATTGGTTTGCGCGGTGCGGGGAAATCAACCATCGGGCCGGTTCTTGCGGCGCGGCTGAACCTGCGGTTTGTCGAACTGAATGATCTGATCCGGCAATCAAGCGGTATGCCCATTGCCGAGGTTTTCGCCCTTTACGGCGAAGCCGCGTACCGGCGTCTGGAACGGCAGGCGCTTGGGTCATTGGAAAGATCCGGTGACAGCATGGTTCTGGCGGTTGCCGGCGGGATTGTTTCAGCGCCAGAAACCTTTGAATATTTGCTGAGCCGCTATCACACCGTCTGGCTGCGGGCGGCGGCCACAGATCATATGTTGCGCGTGCGTGCCCAGGGCGATTTGCGCCCGGCTTCGGGCAATCCGGACGCGATGGCGGATTTACAGGCAATCTTGCGCGACCGTGAAGCCCTTTACGCCAAAGCCGATCACGTTGTTAACACCTCCGGCATCACAGCAAAAACCGCCGCCGCAAAAGTATTTGAGGTGATCACCGGCAATGGTAAGGACGGTCCCATCAGTTGAACCAAGCGGCGGGCAGGCCTAAAAGTGCCGTAAACCGCGCAGGAGAATTCGTGTATTTTGCAGCCAACCTTTCGATGCTGTTTTCAGATTTGCCTTTACAGCAACGATTTGCCGCTGCTGCGGCGGCTGGTTTTCGGCACGTCGAGGTTCAGTTCCCGTATGAACTGTCAATCGCTCAATTGCAGCATTGCGTCAGTGGCGCGGGTGTTTCACTTGAACTGATAAACGTCCCACCCGGCGACATTAGCAACGGCGATGTCGGGCTGGCCTGCCTGCCGTTGCGGGTGGATGAATTTCGCGGTGCGGTGGCTGAATGTTTGTCTTATGCCAAAGCGCTGAAAGTAAAAAAGATAAACTGTCTGGCCGGGCGACCACAGACAGGTCAAACAGCAGTGGCGACAAAAACGCTGATCGCCAATTTACGATACGCTGCTGATATCTTTGCCAAAATCGACGCCACGGTGATGGTAGAACCAGTGAATCCAACCGACGTGCCAGGTTTTTTGATAAACCGGTTGCGCGGCGCATTGGACGTTATCCGGCGTGTTGAAAGGCCAAACGTCAAACTGCAGTTTGATCTATATCACATGGCGCAAACGGAACCGGATCTTGATTTGGCCATTGCCCGCGCGGGCAATATGATTGGCCATGTACAGTTTGCCGACGCTCCGGGCCGCCATGAACCGGGCAGTGGCGGGATTGATTTTCGTTCAGCGCTGGATGCTTTGCGAACGGTCGGCTACGATGGGTGTGTCGCGGCCGAATACTGGCCTGCGGGCGCAACGCACGCCGGGTTGGGCTGGCGTCAGGATTTTGAAAAATGGGTGAACCCTGATGGCGGGTAATATTGCTGACAGCCTGATCAACGCACTGGTTGATGATATGGTAAATCTCACCGATTTCAGCGATTACGCCGATCAAATCCCAGATGACATCATAGCGGCCTATGACATTCAGGATCAGGTGAGTGCGGCGCTGCTGGCAGGTGGGCACCGAACGGCGTTGTGCGGGTATAAACTGGCGATGAATTCGGCAGCACTGATGCAGCATTTTGGCACGTCAGAGCCAGGCTCCGCACGGATGTTTGCAAACCAGATGCACCCATCCGGGGCAAAATTATCGGGGCAGGCCTACCACAGCATGCTGATTGAGCCTGAAATCATGGCAGAGATTGGCCGCGATATGAACCCGCGGGAAGGTGGGCACGACCGGAATTCCGCGATGGATGCGATTGAAAAATTTGTCCCGGCGATCGAACTGATAGATTGCCGCGGATTGCATCTGCCATCGTCCCGCCTGACCTCTGTCATTGCCCAAAATATCACCACCGCCGGGCTGGTTCACGGCGGCCCGGGTATGACGCCACAGCTGCTGAATGTGGAAACACTTGCGGTTTTGGTGTCAATTGACGGCGAAATCGTTGCCAATACAGTTGGTACCGCTCCGCAACACCCGCTGGATGCGGTTGCCTGGCTGGCCAATCATCTGATCAGTCGGGGCCTGACGCTGAAGGCCGGAATGATCGTGATGTGCGGAACCCATGTGCCGCCGATACCGCTTGACGACGCAGGTGATATTTCGGTTGATATGGATGTGCTGGGCAAGGTGGCGTTTTCGATCGGCTGACGCCCGCCAACGGAGGGGATCATGGCCAAGCAATCCAACGCGACCAGGCTGCGCTCGCGCATCACCACTGACGGTCTGGACCGCACGCCGCACCGGGGGTTCATGCGCGGAATGGGGCTGGATGATGCCGCCATCGCCCGGCCGTTTGTGGGCATTGTCACCACGCAAAGCGAAACTTCGCCCTGTAATGCCAATCTGGGCGATCAGGCCAAACACGCCTATGCAGGTGTACAGGAAGCGGGCGGCACGCCACGGGCCTTTACCACCATTTCCGTCTCTGACGGCATTTCCATGAACCATCAGGGTATGAAATGCTCGTTGATTTCGCGCGAGATTATTGCCGATTCAATCGAACTGGTGATGCGCGGACACGCCTATGACGCGCTGATTGGCTATGCCGGATGTGACAAAAACCTGCCCGCGATCATGATGGCGATGGTGCGCCTGAACGTGCCCTCGGTGTTTTTGCACGGCGGCAGCACACTGATTGGCCAGTGGCGCGGCCAGCGGGTTTCATTGATTGACACATACGAAGGCATTGGCGCTGTGCAGGCGGGCCATATGACTGAATCTGAACTGGACGGTATGGAACGCGCCGCCATGCCCACCATAGGTGCCTGCCCCGGCCAGTTTACCGCCAACACGATGGCGATGGTGTCTGAAACCCTTGGCATTGGTTTGCCAGGCTCTGCCACTGCGCCGGCGGTTTTTGAAGAACGCACGGTTTTGGGGCGGCAGGCGGGCCATGTGGTGATGGACCTTTTGCAAAACGGCGGCCCGTTGCCGCGCGATCTGATCACCCGGGAAAGTCTGGAAAATGCCTGCACTGTGGTTTCCGCCACCGGCGGGTCCACCAACGCCGCGCTGCATATTCCGGCGATTGCCCATGAGGCGGGTATCAGGTTCACACTGGAAGACGTGGCAGAGGTTTTTGCCCGCACGCCGCTGATTGGCAACATGCAGCCCGGTGGCAAATATTACGCCGAAGACGTGCACCGGCTGGGCGGCATCAAGGTGGTTGTCAAAACCCTGCTGGATCAAGGGCTTATCCACGGCAAAACACCAACGATCATGGGCGGTACGCTGGCAGAGCTGGTGGCGGACGCAGGCCCGCCGGATGGCGACATCATCCACGACGCGGCAAAGCCGATCACGCCTGACGGCGGTGTCGTGGTGCTTAAAGGCAATCTGGCGCCTGACGGCGCATTGATCAAAATCGCAGGACTTAAAAAGCTGACCCACAAAGGCCCGGCCCTGGTGTTTGAAAGTGAAGAAGATTGCATGGCCGCGATTCGCACCCGCAATTACAGCGAAGGCGACGTGATCATCATTCGCAACGAAGGCCCGCGCGGTGGTCCGGGCATGCGTGAGATGCTTGGGCCGACAGCCGTGATTTACGGGCAGGGTATGGGCGAACAAGTGGCTTTGGTGACAGACGGGCGGTTTTCCGGGGCAACGCGGGGCCTGTGCATCGGGTATGTTTCGCCTGAAGCGGGGGCCGGTGGGCCGCTGGCACTGGTGGAAAACGGCGATATCATTGCCATAGATGCCAAAGCCCGGACGATGGATTTGCAGGTGGACGCGGCCACGTTGAAGGCGCGCCGCGCCGCCTATAAACCGCGCCGCCGCAAGTATCCCCTGGCCGGTGTTTTGCAAAAATACGCCGATCAGGTGGGGTCCGCCCATTTGGGCGCGCTGACCCACAAGGGCGATTCAACATGGGAACGGGACGAAGAACTATGAGCACTGACAGACCAACAA
>Ga0209992_10002969_pt1 | contig 14829 bp, 10 predicted proteins | sample 2SBtaG_2_FD_182564 | JGI IMG/M metagenome (GOLD analysis project Ga0209992, IMG submission 182564) | Deep subsurface microbial communities from Kolumbo volcano to uncover new lineages of life (NeLLi) - 2SBTROV12_ACTIVE470 metaG (SPAdes)... | ecosystem: Environmental > Aquatic > Marine >... | reverse complement strand
GGAGGGCTGAGGAGGGCCAGGCCATGGTGCCGGTGCTCCCGGTTGTACCAGTGGAAGAAGCCGCGGCAGAAGGCCCGTGCGTCCTCCCGGCGACCGAAGCGGCCGGGGAAGACCGGCCGATACTTCAAGGTCTTGAAGAGGCTCTCGGAGAACGGGTTGTCGCTGGACGTGTAGGGCCTGCTATGGGTCTTGGTGACGCCAAGGTCGGAGAGGAGCTGGGCCACCAGCTTGGACCGCATCGAGGAGCCCCGGTCGGCATGGACGGTGAGCCCATCAGCGTCGACGTGCTCCTTGCCGATGGTCTCGGCGAGGAGTCCCTCGGCCAGGGTGCCGCTCTCTCGGTCGGCGACCATCCAGCCCACCACGTAGCGGCTGAAGACGTCGATGATCACGCACGGGTGGAAGTATTGCCACTTCTTAGGGCCCTTGAGGCCTTGATCATCGTTCCGCCCAAGACCGTCACGAAGCCCGCCTCATCGAGGCTCTGTAGGGCCTCAGCGAGCGGGGCTTCGCTAGCCTTGCGCGCTGCGGAATCCGCTCCACCAGCGCGCTGAAGAGGTCTCGGTGCTCGGTCTCGGAGAAGCGGTCGGCGGCGTCTATGCAGGTCTCACCGGAATCGTGCAGGTCTGGGCCGGCGGCAACAGCACCGCTGCCGACCGCGGTCTCACTGGCTCACGCGGCCTGACGGAGGACGATCTGCACCCGTCTGATTCGGGTGGGAATGCCCCTCCTGGGCGGCAACCGATTGTCCACCAACCTGGCCAGCGGACCCTCTCAGGGCGGAGGGATGTGCAGACCCATCTCCGACGGGAACCAGGGTGGACAGGTGGGCCGTGCCGCCTTGCAGTCCCGGCACTTCAGCGTCGCTGCCAGCTCCTTCTGACCGCACCCATGGCAAGACCAGTAGTCCGGGCCTGGGACCGCTGCGCAGTCCAGCATGCCGGCCAGGGGTGCGGGCTTGTCCATCGGGTCCATGAGCAGCGCCGCTCGGATGGCCCCGTCCGGATGCCGGAGCAGCTCGGCGATGTCGGCGGAGAAGAACTCCCAGTCCTGGCCCGCGAGGTGGCGCAGCCCCCGGGCAGCCAGCTTCACCAGGAACGAGTCATCGCTGTCCGCCCATGCCCGGACTCGGGCTGTCAGGTCGCCGCCGGCCACGAGCAGGTGTCGCGCCGCAGCCCTGCGGTCGGCGCAATAGCTGAGCGGCGCGACCCGGGCCTCGAGGCGCGGGAGGTACGAGCCCGGATCTGGGTGGCCACGCAGGGCGCGGATCGCGATGTATGCGAGCCAGGGGTTGGGCCGGAGGAGGTCGAAGACCTCGTCCACAATCGACTCATCATCCGGAGGGTCAGGCCAGGAGGACTGGTCTCGGTCTTCCGGGCCCGCGGGGTCCAGGAGTAGCCAGAGGAAGTCGCGCTCCCAGTCGAGGGCGGAGATCTGAGCCCGGAGTCTCTCGGCATCGAACCCACCCAGGCGCAGCACGAGTTGGGCCGCCCGCTCAGCCAGGTCACGACGATGGACCACGACGACATCCACCGCGGCGGCGGGGACTTCTCCGCCCAGGAGGGCTTGCGCGAACCCGACAAGGTCGGCCATGCGCCGGCGCGAGGCCCAGTCGGCGGAGTGATCCCCTTCCGCAGCGATCGAACGAAACACCGCGACCTGCGCCGCATGGGTCAGGGCATGGGAGGCCATCATCTCAGCCGCCTTGTCGAGGGGGTAGAGGTCGGCCTCCACCTGGGCGACCTCTTCCGCATAGCCACGCCGGCGCAGCCTCTGCCGGACGACTTCGGCCGACCCATGCGAGTTGTACTTGTTCAGGCCGAGAATCGTTCGGGCGACCCCCGGACGGCCGGGACGGATCGCGTCCGCGGCGCTCTCGACGACCTGTTGGAAGAGCGAATCGACGCCCATGTCCTCCAGGGCAAGCCCCACCTTCTGCCCAGCCGCGAGTGCCGCCGTACGGCTGGCCCTCGGGGGCCTTCGGGCGGCGGCACCATCGAGCAAGGGAAGCAGGATGGCCGGTTCCAGGGGCTGCGAAGGGTGCACGCGAAACCACCTCATGGCGGCCACCAGCGCTCCCCGCTCGGGCGGGAAGCGTTGACGGACGACCTCCTCGACCAGGTCGTGGAGCTGCGTTTCGAGCGGTAGCTCGAGCACCGCCTCGACGATCTCCCAGTCCTCTCGTGTCGCCGCTCGGATGACGGAGAGAAGCGCCTTGACCAGCTCCTCGAGTTGAGGCCCCACGACGGCGGCACCGTCTTTGATCGCGTGGGCGGCGATCATCATCTCCTCTCGGCTTGTCGATGCGATGGCACAGACCGCAAGGTGCGAAGCCGCCGGAGGGGAGAGCCCAGTGAGCAAGAGCAGGGTCTCCCTGGCGTGGGGACGCTGGAGGGCCTGCTGGACCCAGACCCGCTGGTCCTCCAGCTCCTTGTCCGCGACGACTCGGGCTGTTGCCAGCTCGGAGAACAGGCGGATTCGGGAGCGAACGAGGTGCTGTCCGCCCTCAGCTACGAAGATCCCAGCCTCGTCCCAGAAGTGCAGCGCCTCTACCGCGGCCGCGTCCGCTGGGAACTTGCCCATGCACAACTCGCGCTGGAAGAGCTTTGTCAGTGAGTCCCGGAGCCGGGTCTCGGGGATCGGTTCGGACTCGATGAGCGAATCACCAATGTGGTCAAAGGCAACTAGCAACGCGCCGAGCGCCTCTTGGTCGAGCAGATCCCTGATCAACCGGAGGGCTCCTCGGCGTCGCACCCTCCACTCCCAGCGGGTCGCGAGCTCTTCGACGAGCCGGGAAAGGAGCTGGGCACGTGGCAACGAGCCAGCGTCCAGGCGTGTGCCCGACAAGGCGAGCAGCGTCCAAGCAGCCAACGGTGTGCCGAGGGCGTCCCGCTGTCGATGGAGCTCCAGCCAGGCGAGCCGGGCATCGACCTCCGCATCCAGATCCTCCACGCCTGCGGCCGCTGTCATCGCGCGTGCAGCCTGGGACAGCAGGGGCGCGAACTCGCCTTCGGCTGGCGGCTCCAGGCTGAGCACCTCCGGGGAGAATCCGAGTTCCGGGGTGTCAAGAAGCGTTCTGGCGCTCGCGAAGGCGCTGTCCCTGGTGGCCAGCACCACCTCTACGTCTGGATGGCACTGGGCCAGCGCCGCCCGGATCCGTGAGACCGTTTCTGGCGCACGGCCCCGGCACTCATCGAGGCTGTCGAGCAGCAGGATCGCGCGTCCCTGGTGCAGGAGCGAGCTCTTCACGTGCTCGGCCAGGAGCTGGCGGTCAGACTCGGGAGCTTGCTGTAGGGCGACCTGGACGATCGCCTCCAAGGGGTTGGGCAATGAGTCTGCGTCCAGCAAGCGGGGGACGCTGACCAGCAGGGGGAATGGGGTGTCCTCCGCGACGAAGTGGCGACCCGCCAGGCGTCTGAGCGCCGTGGACTTCCCCATCCCCGGCGGGCCTGTGAGGAGCACACGGCCCCGGCGCCGCTGTGCCCAGCTCAGCGGCTGCTTTGTGTCCGTGCCGCGGATGGCGACCGATGGGTGGGATGCGGTGTCGCTCACCGGCAACGGGGGGACACCAGGGAGCAGGTAGTCCAGCGCGATCCAGGCGGCAGCGCGCTCGAGGTGGGCGAAGTACCTGGAATTCGCCCGGGCGAGTTCCATGGCTTGGCCGGCTGGCGTGTGGCGGGAATGCAAGACCTCGATGCCGGCCTGCTCCAGCCAGCTCATCCACTGCGAGACCCCCGCTCCAAGGCGGTGCTTGGCGAGCTTCTTGATCTTGGACTCGATGACGTCCCATGCGAGCGAGGCCTTGCCGTGGGGCACCACCCGGCCATCGAGCCATGCCTCCCCTCGCTCGCGGGGCGCCGAGTTGGGGGAGCCCATGTCGAGGATGAGGACATCGAGGGCGGAGAGCAGGGACGCCCTGGTGCTCTCCTCCAGCTCTTGCAGGTGCCCGCTCAGGACCGCGAGGGCCTTGCGCTCCCCGGTGCTTGCCTTTCCCGCGATGGGGGCGCGTCGCCTCTCCAGGGCCTTCGCGAGGGCTCTCAGGGGCTGCGTGGACTCCCCGACCACGATGGCCATGCGGGCCTTCTCGGTCATGAATCCATCCCGGCCCGCGAGCGCGCAACACTGGGCGACCGCCTTCCCGAATTCGCTCTCCGGATCCTTGCTGATCCTGAGCGATCGCTTCGCCTGGATGTAGAGGACCAGACCCCCTTGAAGCTTGACTTCCAGGTCGTCGACAGGGCTGTCGGACTCTGCGAGGACGAGACCCGTCGGAACGGGCCGCATGGCACTCGGCCCCACCCCTTCGAGCTTCTTCCCCGCGAGGGCATGGACGACGATCCAGGCGCCAACGGCCGCACGGAAGTCGGAGCCCGCTTCTCCTGCTGCGCCTCCTACAGCGCTGGGGTTGGGGGTGGACTTCTCCTCGTCCATGCTGTCCTTCTCCGGGGTCACTGGTGCGGCTTGTCCCGGCGTCAGCTACAGCCCGCCTTGCTCGCCGAGGGTCCGCGCAGCGCGCGAGTCTACTGAAGTTGCCCCGCCATCGTGGACGGCTCGCAGCTTCCGTGCCGTGCAACCCGGGCGCCCATGGCCCCGGACCACAGGTCGTCGGTGACATCGAAGGAGACCCCATGGGCTGCCCCCTCGGCTAGGCGGCCTGACCTCAGCCCCCCGGCCAGCCCCACTGTTCAGCACACGGTGGGCGCCTACCAATTCGGGGTCCAGTCTCCGTCGGCTCCTCCAAAGGCTCCCATGTCATTCCGACTGCCATCTGAGTCGTTGTAGGTGGCCGAAGAGTGCCCGGCATTCTGGGCCGGACTTTCAGCCTGGAGCGTCAGGTCATCGTTCGAGGGGTCGGAGTCCGCGTAGTAGGCGGTGAAGAGTGGGTCCTCGCCGATGTTGCCGTCCTGGCCGACCACGTCCGCCGTGTTCTGGCCCCAGTCGCCGGTGTTCCCGAAGAGCAGCGAGTAACTGATCGTGACGTATTGGTCGTAGGAGACCAGGTAGCCCCCGTTGCCCTCGTTCTCGTAGAGGATGCAATTCAGGAAGCTGGACCAGTCCGCGTACTGGCGCAGGATGCCGGAGCGGTTGTTCACGAAGGTGACGTTCTCGAAGGCGATGTCGTTGTTGTCCGAGTAGACCGGAGAGTTGCTGCCATCGGCGAAGATCACGTTGGTGAAGCTCGCCTCGGAGCTGTCATCGTCGAGGTAGACGGCGACGGACTTGGCCTGTCCGAAGGCGGTCTGGCGGAATTCCAGGCTCGAGCCCGAGGCCTGGATGGTCGTGGCCTGGTTGGCCAGGAAGGTGGTCGTCGAGACCTCGAGGGAGCCGCTGCGGATATCGATGGCGCCGCCGTAGGTATTGGTCCCGCCTGAGCTCGCACTGTTCTCGATGAAGCGGGAGTCCTCGACGTCCAGGCGGCCACCCCAGACGGCCGCGCCGCCGCCGACACCTCGGGTCGCCTCGTTCAGCAGGACCGTAGAGCCGCGCAGGTCGACGTCGCTGTCGACCAGGCCCAGGCCGCCGCCGCTGCCGTCGCTCTCGTTGCGCTGAATGACGAGATCGATCAGCTCCAGCTCCGCGTCGATGGCGACGATGCCTCCACCGATCGTGCCGTTGTCGCCTTGTGTGCGCCCGCGACCGTCCTCGAGGGTGAAGCCCTGGAGCACGGCCCCTTCCTCTCGGGAGGTGAACGACACGACGGGACCGAGGCCGCCGCCGTCGATGGTCGTCGAGCCGGAGCCCAGCTCCGACTGGACGGTGATGGCCTTGCCGTCGAAGTCGACATTCTCGGTGTAGGTACCCGCTCGCACGGCCACCGTGTCGCCATCTGAGACCCGATCGATGCAGCCTTGGATCGTCGTGCTGTCGCCGCCCCCAGAGGCGTCCACCCAGCAGTCTCCCTCCAGCGGCGGCGTGGTGTCCGTGTCCGTGTCCGTGTCCGTGTCCGTGTCCGTGTCCGTGTCCGTGTCGGCATCGGCATCCGAGTCCGAGTCCGAGTCCGAGTCCGAGTCGCTGTCGGCGTCTCCCTCGGTACAGCTCGAGGACCCGGCGCAGCCGTCGTCGTCGCAGTCGAAGAGCCCATCCCGGTCGTTGTCCGCGTCGTCTGAGCACTCCCCGGACTCGTCTCCCTCGTACTCGTCGTCCTCGTCCCCGGGCGGGTCGACGTTGGAGGTCCCGCCACAGGCAGAGAGGAGGAGGATCATTGAGAACCAGCGTTCCATGGGGCACCTTGGGAGGGGTGCTGGAAGATACACCGTCGGTCTACCAAGAGCCGTGAACTGTCCAGCCTCTGCGGTCTCTGGCTCGCGGTCGGTGCCCCCTCCGTGTCAACGGCGACAAGACACCCCGCCCCCCAGAAATTCCTGTCGAAGGAGCGAATTTCTCTTCCATGCAACCTCACTGGGCTCGACCGGTCGAGTATTCCTGGGTCCGGCGTCCCTGGCATGACTTCTTGTCACCGGGCCGCCATGACCGCGATGTGTGGAGATCTCGGAGTCGCGCGGAGCCGACGGCAGGAACGGGTCTCGCCCCCAGGGACGGCGGGACGTCACCGGTCCCGCCGCCGTCCTACTGCCTGGGCAGGATCGCCAGCTCGAAGTCCACGAGCTCGGTGCCGTCCGCAAGCTGGGCACCCTGACGGATGAGGGCCTGGACGCCGTCCCGAGTCGTCAGGCGTGGAGAGGACACGAACTCGACGCGCTCGTGGCGCAGCCGCCGCTTGATCTGGGCGACCTCGACATTGAGCGTCACGACGTCGGCGCCTCCGTCATCGGCCGCTGTCTATGTGGCCTGGATCGACAGGTCCACGAGCTGCCCGTTGGAGAGTGTGACCCGCTTGTCGAAGGTCTCGATGGCTTCTTCACCCTCGAAGGCCGCGGTCGAGCTGCCGCCATCGACAGCGAGCCAGACCTCGTAGGTGGCGGCCAGTGCGGCGGAGAGCAATGAGGGCAGTGAGCATCCTCGAAGCCTGCTCCGGTCACGGCACCCCCTGGTTTCCCGGCTTCTGCCCCAGCTCCGAGTAGGCCAGGAGGATCGGTGTCTCTTCCCTTGAGAAGCTCGCCCAGGCGTCGGTCCCAGAGACCTGGGCCTCTGCGTCCGCGAAGATCGCCGTGCCGTCCTTGGTCATGCCGTTCGCCTCGCCGGCGCGGTTCCCCTCCAGGTTGGCGTCCACACCGGAGACGGCGATGCCCATGCGGGCTGCGCCAACAACTGAGATGTCGGTCAGAATTACCGCGGATCGGGTGCCGTTGGGCAACGCTGCCACCACAACGCCGTCACCGCCACCGGCCACCGTTGCCGTCACCTTGGACACCCGACAGTGCTCGATGACCACCTCGGGCACCGCCACGGCCAGGATCGCGGTTCCGCGGATGTCCGTGACGGCGCAGTTCGAGATCCTGAGACTGCTGGCGCCACCAGCCCAGAGGCCGAATCTTCCCGGGCCCCTGAGGTTGCCAGTGCCGACCCCTTCGATGACGAGGTCCGTGCCCTGCAAGCTGCCGCCGCGCACGTACACGCCAATGCCCTGGACCCGGCTCACGGTGACGGTCTCCAAGGTCACGTCGGCATGCGCAACGGGATGCCCCAGCCCTGCGGCTCGTTGCGCTTCCAGCCCGTGATGTCCTCGACTCGGACGCGGCGGAGTGTGGCCGCGGTGCCCTTGCCGAGCACACCGATCCCCATGGCGATCCCGTTGGAGACCAGCACGTCCTCCACGACGGCCTGGGCACCGGCCCCCACGACCAGGGGCATTCCGCGCCCTCGAGTCGTGAGGCGCCGGAGGGTCACGGCCGAGGGGCCGAGGACATGGACCACTGCGGTGCGCTTGCCGGTGTCCCCCTCGATGATCGTCTCGGCCTCCGAGCACCCCGACACCACCAACTTCCGCCCCGCCGAGGTGGGTCCCAGCTTGAGCTGGAGGGGCCCCGCGAAGGTCCCGGGCCCCATGGCCACCTGCACAATCTCCTGGCTGCGAACCGCATCCAGGGCTGCAGTGACTGTGGCAAACGGAGACTCCACTGAGCCGTCACCCGTCGCGTCGTCGCCATCAACCCTGACCTGCAGGACCCCGTCCGACTCGGCCCACCCCGACCACGTCCCATCCGCGCATGGCGGATCGACGGTGTGGCTTGACGAGTCCGCAGTCGTGCCGCCATCGGTGACCGTCTCGCCGGTCGCGGACGAGCCACCATTGGAGTCCGGCCCCCACACCCCGCACGCGGCCAGGGCGAGCATCAGTGAGCCAAGGGCGAGTGGGTGCGCCATGATCGGAGCGTACTTCCTCGGTGGCCGCGGCGCCTTGGAATCCACGGCGGAGCTGCCGCCCCCCAAGACCATTGTGACCTCAAGGTTGAGGGCCAGCGCGGTGGAGATCGAGATGGTGGTGGTGTGCATCAGGGGACCCAGATGTGCCCAGGACCGGTACACACTGAGAGCCCGCACTCACACCATGGTGGTGAGATGAGAGTCTCCCTGATCTTCGCCTGCACCCTGTTCTTCTGCGCATGTGGCGGCGACTCCACGGGGGACTCCGGGGACACCGGGCCCTCGGACTCCACCACGGGGACGGACACCGGCTCGACCATCGACAGCGCATCCCCGGACTCGGACCCGGACTCGGCTGACACGGGGACGGACTCAGGGACCACAGCTGGTCAGTGCGCCGACGGCGAAGACAACGACGGCGACGGCTGGGTGGACGCGGCGGACCCGGACTGCTCGGGGGGCTCTACCGAGCTGGGCTACGGCTCGACGGAGTGCAACGACGGAGTGGACAACGACCCCGATGCCGCCGACGGCCTTGACGGGTCCGATCCTGACTGCGCCGACGCCCTCGATGACAGCGAGACCGATCTCTGCGACGACGGGATCGACAACGACAGCGACGGCTGGATCGACGCGCATGATCCAGACTGCTCCTCGGGCACAAGCGAGAACGGCTACGGCACGAACGAGTGCAACGACGCCATCGACAACGACAGCGACGGGTTCGTTGACTCCTCCGACCCAGGCTGCACCGACGCCGCGGATACGTCCGAGTTGGGCTCATGCGAGGACGGCCTGGACAACGATAGCGACGGGTGGGTGGACGAGCACGACCCCGACTGCACCCACGGCACTGCGGAGGACAACAGCGCCTTCGGGTCCACGGCGTGCAACGACGCCACCGACAACGACTTCGACGGGCTCTCGGACGCAGACGATCCGCAGTGCGTGAGCGGCCAGGACGACAACGAGGAAGTCTGACCTCGGGTCAGGCCTGGGGCATAGGCTCACCCTTACGGCAAGACAACCTCGTCGCCACGCCGAGTGATCATCGGCTTCTTCTTGTGACGGTTGACGTAGACCACCTCAAGTTGGCTGTCAGGCAGCCGGAACCCGTGGGACTCATCGATGGTCTCGGTCATCGGATCCAGGACCAGCCTGATGAACTTGTCCAGTGACTCCTTGGCCCCGTCGATGCTGTCTCGGTGTCGATGCGCAAGTCGGCGGCCTCACCCGAGTCCGTCGGCCAGGCGCTCGCGTCCCCTCGGGAGCGCCCGATCATAGGAGGAGGCCGGGGCCAGAGCGCCCGAGCGAAGGGCGCTTGGCTGGTGAGGTGCCCGCCGCCGACCTTCACGAGAGGATGCGCCCGCAGAGCGAACCCGCACGCATCGCAACCTGGCGCTCCCGCGGCCGTCCTTCAGCTCCCTGCCGGCTCGGCGACGCCGGGGAAGTCCCCAGAAGTCCCTGAAGGCGTCCTACTCCGAGCCTTCGCACCCTGTGGGCGTGGTGTAGGCCGCCGTGACCGTTGCGCCGTCGGTGAGCATGCCCAGGTCAAAGTCCACGTGGGCGTCGCCGTCGGACCACCACCAGCCTTCGGGCAATGCTGCGCCATCCACACTCACCGACAGGCTCCCTGGGGCCGGCACGGCCGACAGCGCCATGCGGGTGCCGGCTCCTCGGGCATGGGTCGCGTCGGCCGCGTCTTCGAGGGAGGGTGTCCAGTCCTCGTCGCAGATGGAGCCGAGCACACCGCCGGTCGCCTCAACCGCGTCGATGTAGCCCCAGCCAGCGTCGGCGGACCCGCAGCCGTCCGGGGCGTCGCCGACGATGGCCGAGATCAAGACGTCCTGCTCCGTGTCCTTCGCGGCCAGGATGTCAGCCACGTAGACGCTCCGGTCTTCGGCGCTCTGATCGGGCTCGTCGGACACGAACACAAGGTGCAGCACGCTGTCGTCTCGTACCAGTCCGTCGTTGCAGCCGCCCGCGGCCTGGGCGACGCCTAGCGCGGCCAGGGTCAGGAGCGACTCGGAGTACCGGCTCACGTTTCCTGTGGACGCGGCCGCTTGGAATCGGGCGTCCACGTTGGGCGTCGTCGGCGTCAGGACCCCGGTGCGGCTGCAGCCGTCGTCGTCGTCAACGATCACCGCGACCTGCCAGTCCGGAGTGCTGGCCTCGAGCGTCGGTCTCAGCTGGCTGAACAGCTGAGCGAACTTGGCGTTGTCGTCGACCTGGCTGCTGGTGCTGTCCAGGAGGAAGACGACGTCCACGGTCTTCAGGTCCACCACCCAGGTGTCCTCGGCCGGCACTGCGGAGCCTGGGTAGAGCAGCGGGTCGCTGTCGTCGCAGTCGTCGCCCCCGAGGGCCTCGTCGACGAAGCCGTCGCCGTCCGCGTCGCCGCCTGTGCTCAGGTCGGAGGAGGCGGTGTCCAGGGTCGGCTTCGTCGCGGCACCGTCCTGGCAGCCGACGAGGAGCCCGAGGAGCCAGGCGAGGGCCCCGTGCAGGGCCAGGGCCGTGCTCACAGTCCACCCCCCCAGAAGACCGCTACGAGCCCGGCGTCGTTGTCGAAGTTCGCATTGCCCAGGATCAGGTCGCCGTCGCCGTCGCCGTCCAGATCGGCGGTGTCCAGGGCGAAGCCCCCGCCGACCAGGGTGGCGGGCGCGTCGCCCAGGCCCAGCGTGCCGTTGAACGGGCCGTGGAAGATGGCCACAAAGCCGTCGCCGCTGGACCCGCTCCCGGCCAGCGCCAAGTCGGCGTGTCCGTCCCGGTCGACGTCTCCAGGCAGGGACATGGGCTCCCCGAGCTTGTCCTGACGGGCCGCGCCGAGGAAGGTCGCGGCTGCCAGGTCGAGAGGCGTGAGATCTCCGGTCACTGGGCCCAACACCAGCCACACGGCGCCAGTGCCGTCAGAGCCTGCCTTGGGGTCCGCCGCCACCAGATCGGCCCACCCGTCACCGTCCAAGTCTCCGGCCACGCCGACCGTGCAGCCCCGCGCCAAGAGATCCGCGTCGTCGGTGGTGCGGTCGGCCGTGATCGGCCCGAAGAAGCCTGCCACCAGGTCGTCGGAGTAGGCGCCGCTCAGCAGGTCCTGCACGCCGTCGCCGTCCAGGTCGGCGCTGCCCACACGGTCGCCGAGCTGCTGGCCGACCCGGCTGCCGCTGAGGGTGGCGGTCGGTGGGGCGTCACTCTCCAGGCTCGCTCCCGACCAGACATAGATGGCCCCCGTGCTGTCCTCGACGCCGGTGTGGGTCAGGGCCAGGTCCCCTACGCCGTCTCCGTCGGCGTCGCCCAGCAGCCCCACCGACGAGGGGAAGTTGGTCTCGTCGGTCTGCGAGCGCAGCACCACCGGCGCGTCGGCCAGGGCCTGGTCGCCGGTCACCGGCCCGTAGATCACGTAGGCCTGGCCCTGTCGGTGGCCGTTGCCACCGATCACGAGATCCGCCAGCCCGTCACCGTCCAGGTCGCCGCCAGCGTCGAGCTCAAGCCCAGCCTTGTCGTCCCGCCGCTCTCCGGTCAGCAGCCAGCCCGACTCCCCAAGGGTGGCGCTTGTCAGGGGCCCAGGCACGACCCAGACCTGGCCCAGCCCGTCGGAGGTGTAGGCCGGCGCTCCCAGGGCCAGGTCCGCCTGGCCGTCGCCGGTCAGGTCGCCTGCGCTGGCCAGGGAGCGCCCCAGGTCGGACTCGGTCGTGCCGAGGAACACGACGTCGGCGTCCTCGACGAAGAGCGTGCCCTCGAGGCCGCAGTCCCCCGGGCCGCCGTCACAGTCGTCGTCCAGGCCGTTGTCGCAGATCTCCTCGGCGGCAGGAGAGACAGCCGGATCCGAGTCGTCGCAGTCCCCGTCCAGCTCGCTGTAGCCGTCGCCGTCCTCGTCGATGGCCGTCGTGCCTTCGTCGACGTCGCCGTCACAGTCCTGATCCAGGCCATCGGGCAGTTCTTCGGCGCCCGGGTGGCTCTCGGCGTCGTGGTCGTCGCAGTCCTCGGGCACCTCGTGGCCGTCGCCGTCCGCATCGAGCAGGTCGGCGCCGCTGCAGTCCTGATCGACGCCGTCCCAAGGGGTCTCTTCTGCACCGGGGTGGGCCTCCGGGTCGGCGTCGTCACAGTCGCCTTCGTCCTCTGTGAAGCCGTCACCGTCGTCGTCGTAGGCCGGGGTGCCTTCGTCCACGAACCCGTCGCAGTCCTGGTCGACGTCGTCCGCGAGCTCGTCGGCGCCCGGGTGGCGAGTCTCGTCGGCCGGTGCGCAGTCCTCGGGTACCAGCCAACCATCCCCGTCCGGATCCCACGCCGTGTCGGTCGCGCCGCAGGCCAGGAGCAACAGGAGTGGGGTCAGGGCGCACCTCCCCAGAGCACGTAGACCGCGCCGTTCTGGTCGCCGCCCAGGTCATTGGAGCTCAGCACGAACAGGTCTGAGGCCCCGTCGCCGTTGGCGTCGCCGCCGCCGACCCGGTGCCCGGTGTGGTCGCTGGAGGTCTCGCCGACCAGGGTGGCCCCGGCGCTGTCCTGGAGCAGCACGGTTCCGGTCGCTGGGGGCCCCCAGACCAGGTAGGCCACGCCGGCGTAGTCAGCGTGGCGCACGCCGCCCACCAGCAGGTCCGAGTGGCCGTCCAGATCCACGTCCCCTGTCACGGCGGCATCGCGCCCGATCCCGTCGTCTTCGGCGCCGTAGAGCAGGGTGTCGGCGTCCAGGTCGGCCACCAGCACGTCCGAAGTCGGGAGGTCCGTGAAGAGGTAGACGCAGCCGCCGTCCCGGGCGTGGCGCTCCGTCTCGTTCGCACCCGCGACGAGATCGTCGCGGCCGTCGCCGTTCACGTCCGCGCTCTCGGCCAGCGAGACACCCAGGGCCTCGCTCTGGCGGCCCTCGATGATGACGTCGACATCGGGCACCTGGACGACGCCGCTGAGCGGGCCCCAGAGCACGTAGAGACCGCCGTCGTTGTTCCAGTCGAAGTCGGCAGAGTCCGAGCCGATCACCAGATCCGGGAGGCCGTCTCCGTTCAGGTCACCACCGGCCAGGGCGTTGCCGAGCTGGTCGTTGTCTCCGCCCCAGACCTCGATGCTGTGCTCGTCCAGGCCAGCCACCACGTCCGCGCCGCTGTAGACGAAGGCCCGGCCCTCGTTCTCCCGGTCCAGGTCGTCGAAGACGGCGCCGACCACTACATCCAGGCCGCCGTCGCCGTCCAGATCCGACAACAGGGCCACGGCGTCGCCGCTCTGGTCGCTTGCGTCCAGGCCTGCGAGGGTCAGGTGCGCGTCGGCCAGGCTGCCCGACGCGGTGATCGGTCCGAGCACCACCCAGGCCGCACCTTGATTCCTGGGACCGGCGGAGTAGCCCCCGATGACCAGGTCCCGGTGCCCGTCGCCATCCAGATCGCCACCGGCGTGCAGCGAGTTGCCCGCGTCGCTTGACGCCTCGGGGCCGACCAGCACAACGCCCAGGTCCAGGGAGTCCTCGGTGAACGGCGCGAAGGCGATGCTGACCTGGCCCGCGTTCGAGCCGTTGCTGTCGGCACCCTTGTAGCTGACCAGCACGTCGACAAGCCCGTCCCCGTTCATGTCCTGGATGTCCATGTCGGTGGTAGCCGGCACATCGGGGGAGCTCAGCTTCACGTCGGCATCGGCCAGGGACACCTTGCCCCAGGGCGCACAGGCCCGTCCAGAGCCATCACAGTCCTCGTCGACCCCGTTGCCACAGATCTCCTCGGCGCCAGGGTGGATGGCGGGGTCGTCGTCTGCGCAGTCTCCGTCGGCGATGGCGTAGCCGTCGCCGTCGTCATCGTTCAGGTCCAGGTCCTCGTCGACCAGGCGGTCACAGTCCTCGTCCACGCCGTCCGGGTGCTCGTCTGCCCCTGGGTGGATGCTGTCGTCGTCGTCGTCGCAGTCCTGGCCGCCGACAGCCTCGGCGTCGTAGCCATCGCCGTCCACGTCGGTCAGATCGGCGCCGTCGCAGTCCTGGTCGATCCAGTCGTATGGAATCTCGTCTCCAGGGATCGAGGCGTCGTCGTCGTCGCAGTCGCCGTCCTGCTCGGACAGGCCGTCGCCGTCGTCGTCGTAGGCGTCGGTGCCCTCGTCGATCAGGCCGTCGCAGTCCTGGTCGACGCCGTCGGGGAGCTCCTCGGCTGCGGGGTGCACGCTCTCGTCGTGATCGTCGCAGTCGGTCGGGGCGAGGACGCCGTCGCCGTCGAGATCTACCCCGCCGATTGTGCCCGGGTCTGTGTCGGAACCGCAGGCGATCAGGAAGAGGGCGGCCAGCAGGGGTGGGGAGGGCACGGATGCACGATAGCGCCTCGCCGACCCCTCAGTCCCCGGACCCCAGCAGCAGGGTCGTCGCTCCCCCGTAGGCTTCGGCGCCCTGGAAGCCCGGTGCGCCGATGGCCAGGTCGCCGTAGCCGTCGCCGTCGAAGTCTCCGATACCCGCCACGCCGGTGCCGGCGTAGTCCCCCCAGTCCTCGCCCAAGACGCGGACCGCGGCGTTGTCCAGATCCCCGCCCGTGAGGCCGGTGCCGCCCCAGACGAGGTAGACCGCACCGGCCTCGGGGCCGCTGACGGCCGCGTTCGAGGCGCCGATGCACA
>Ga0209992_10002966_pt1 | contig 14839 bp, 13 predicted proteins | sample 2SBtaG_2_FD_182564 | JGI IMG/M metagenome (GOLD analysis project Ga0209992, IMG submission 182564) | Deep subsurface microbial communities from Kolumbo volcano to uncover new lineages of life (NeLLi) - 2SBTROV12_ACTIVE470 metaG (SPAdes)... | ecosystem: Environmental > Aquatic > Marine >... | reverse complement strand
AACCATAACTCTTCAAGATTTTCTAATGAAGGAATTTCTTTAGAGTTAGCAATTTTATTTAAAACCGAACCACGACCAGGATGTTCAGCACTTACAATTGAAGTTGCAATAGTACCAGCAGCATTAGCAGCAGCACCACGGCTAACACCAAACATTTCACCTAAGGTACCAGTAGCAGCGTCTAACTCTGCAGCTTTTTGCGAAAGTTTAATTTCGTTAGCAGCATACTCTTTAGTTAAACGGTCATTACGAGCGTGTTGTCTAGATAATTCTTTTTTAGCTTTATTTAATAGTGCTTGTTTATCTGCACGCGCAGATTTAAATTCAGCTTCACGTTTTTTATCTAATTTAGCAACCGAAATACGATCATTTTTTACTTGCTTTAATAAATCATCTAATTGATTTGCTGAAGCAGAAACTGACATACCGGCAGTCATCGTAGCGGCGGCAAGCAATACAACATTAAAAATCTTTTTCATTATTCTGCTCCTGCTGCAAATACTGGTAATTTAGTTAAATTCATAGGTAATTGTTTACGAGCCATACGAATAGTATCAGTTACAGATTTAAGGTAACTATCATCTAACTCTTCCCAAGCGCGAGTCGTGTTGTTCCATACCCAAGCATGTTTTAAGTCAAGTGACTCAGCAAGAAAAGCTATACGTCCCATGTGAACGAAATCAGCAGTAATAGTACGGTCGCCTAAATCAAGTTCACCTTGATATGCGTCAAAAATACTACCGTAACCGGCTTCAATTTGATATGCCTCTAGCACTAAACGAAATTGCTCAGATGTTTGAACATCAACATTGTTCATAACCTTACGAAGGTTAGCTACACGTTCTTTACGAACATCAATATTTACAGGAATATCAAGATCAACAAATTTTTCTAAGGTATCGATCATTTTATACATTAAAGGCACTACACCCTGCTTGATTTTATCGATGCCATCAATTTGCGATTGTAAAGAAGCGATTTCAGCTTTTTGACCATCAACCAGACGTTGAACATGGTCGTTATAGCCTTTTAATACTTCAGCTTCATCAACAACATTACGATACTCAGCTAACAACGTTTGAGTTTGCTCATAAATGTGATCGATTTTCTTTTGTGATTTTTTTGAAGCTTTGAAGATCTTTGCTTCCGATTTTTGAAGATTTGTTAAAGCATCTGCAGCTGCAATATTGCTAGCTGATAATGCGAGAATGCCAACTATCGTTGATGCGATAAGGCTTTTTTTGCTTACTATGGACATAGTTCCCAACCATTGCTAAGTTAACGTTGATACAAGTATTATTGTTAACGCAGATTTTGCAATCTGCAATTTAATTTTTCATATCTCTAGAATAAAACCTGTCAATATTCCCAGACGACATACAAGCTGTCAACACCTAAGATATATCAAACAAACTTCATACATTTTTTATAGTAAATAAATACTTTTGTAACAAAGGGTTACAAAAGTACACACTCACTGATAGGTCTTTAAATTATTTTAGAGGCTAAAAAATAGCTTATTAAAATAATTAGCAGACTCTATTTGTACTAATTCATTCGTACTAAGTCAAATAAATTTGTAATAAAGCGTAAATTTTGTCTAAAATTGATACAAATTAGCACCTAATTACATATTTTTAACGAATAACAAACACGATTATGCAAAAATCGTTAAGTGCTTATTAACTAATAATAGCTATTTAAATAACACTAATTAAAGGTAGTCTAATTATTAAATTAAACAACTGACTTAAAATATAGTTTATTTTTTTTGCTCAAAATAATTCATTTTTAGTCAAAAAAAAACCAGTCGTTGACTGGTTTTTATCATCTTCTAATAGCACAAAACAATTAAGTTTTAACCAATACTATTAAAGATTATCGGCATTATCAGCTAAATATGAAGCAACACCTGCTGGTGATGCTGTCATACCTTCATCACCTTTGTTCCAACCCGCTGGACATACTTCACCGTGTTCTTGGTGAAATTGTAACGCATCAACCATACGAAGCATTTCATCAACATTACGACCTAAAGGTAAATCATTAACAACTTGATGGCGAACATTACCTTCTTCATCAATTAAGAAAGAACCACGGAAAGCGACACCAGCTTCTGGATGCTCAACATCATATGCTTGGCAAATTTCATGTTTAGTATCTGCAACTAATGTATATTGTACTGGACCAATACCACCTTCATTCACAGGTGTGTTACGCCATGCATTATGAGAAAATTGAGAATCAATAGAAACACCGATCACTTCAACACCACGACTTTTAAACTCATCCATACGGTGATCAAAAGCTAATAATTCAGAAGGACAAACAAAAGTAAAATCTAATGGATAAAAGAAAATTACCGCTTTTTTGCCTTTAATCGTTTCTTTTAAATTAAAAGCGTCAACAATTTCACCACTACCTAATACTGCTGCTGCTGTAAAATCTGGTGCTGAACGACCAACTAATACACTCATTTTATTCTCCGTTTATGTTTGTTTTATGTAGTTATACTACTTAATAAATAATTGTATTCATCACAATTATTGTGATAAATGGTAAAAAATCAACCTTGGTTTTAAAAATTAATTTTCTGTTGTTGCATGTTTGGCAGCAACTTCTTTTAACAATGTTGCTAATTCACCTTGTTGAAACATTTCTAAAATAATATCGCAGCCACCAATTAATTCACCTTCAACCCAAAGTTGAGGAAAGGTAGGCCAATCAGCATATTTAGGTAATTCAGCACGAATATCTGGGTTTTGTAAAATATCTACGTAAGCAAATTTTTCATCACATGAAATTAATGCTTGCGACGCTTGTGATGAAAAACCACAGCTTGGTAACTTTGGCGATCCTTTCATATAAAGTAAAATAGGGTTTTCAGAAATTTGTTGTTTAATACGTTCAATAGTATCCATAAGTACCTCTTTAAAAATAAATGAAAAACTTGTTTTGATAATTAACTTTTTTATAAATTAACTAGCAATAAAAGTTTTAAGCATAACAACTAAAATATATATCTATGTTTAGCGCTAAGTTAGCTTGAAAAGTTATCAACTTGCCCTTACATTTAGCTCTACATATTAAGCTAAACTATGTTAAATTAATATACCTGAGTATTTTACTGGGTTTTTAGTAAAAACAAACCTCTTTTTTACACTAAAATAGTAAAAAAGTTTATAAACATTCACGGAGTTAATAAATAATGGCTATCGAATTACCGGCATTACCTTTTGCACAAGACGCATTAGTTCCTCATATTTCTGCGGAAACATTAGAATACCACTACGGAAAACATCACAACACTTATGTTGTAAAATTAAATGGTTTAATTGAAGGCACTGAATTTGCTGATAAATCTCTAGAAGAAATTGTTAAAACGTCTTCGGCTGGCATTTTTAATAACGCAGCGCAAATTTGGAACCATACCTTTTATTGGCATAGCTTAAGCCCTAATGGTGGCGGAGAACCAACAGGCGCGTTAGCTGATGCTATTAATGCTAGCTTTGGCTCTTTTGCTGAATTTAAAGCTAAATTTACGGATAGTGCAGTAAATAACTTTGGCTCAAGTTGGACTTGGTTAGTTAAAAATAATGATGGTAGCCTTGCCATTGTTAATACTTCAAATGCAGCAACACCATTAACTGATGAATCGGTAACACCTGTTATTGCGGTAGACTTATGGGAACATGCTTACTATATTGACTATCGTAACGCCCGCCCAAATTATATGGAAGCTTTTTGGGCTTTAGCAAACTGGGATTTTGCTAGCGAAAATTTTAATGCATAAAATGTTGTATTAACTTTGTAGCTAAAAAAACCGATTATTACTATTAATAATCGGTTTTATTTTTTAGTGCTTTAATATTACAAAGTTAACGTTAGAATTTTCTAAGTATTTTTACACTGTCATCAACTTTTGAAGCATCTACATAGCCAATAGCATTTTTATCGCTCGCTACTTGAGAAATAATGTCTTGATCTGAAGAAAGTTCTTTAGGGGGTTTTCCTTTACCTGAAAATAATCGTTTAGACCAGTAAGCTTTCACTTGTCTTGAACTTTTCTTTAACACTTTTTGTTCAAATTCTTTGCGAACATTACTGCCAAATTTTTGATTAACAGGAATTGCTTTATTTCCTGAAGAAAATTGTTTCAACTTGCCTAAAAACAATCGTGAAAGATCACTATCAGAAATTGCAGCAGCATTTGCAGAGTTAACTATTACGGCAACTTCAGCTTGAGTCGTTGAACTAAAAACTGTTCCTGTACAGGCTATTATCACCATTAGAATACTTGGTTTAATAAACATAATTTACTCCTAAAATACGGTTACAAGAGCAACTCTAAATAAGTTGGCATCATTATCAATTAATTTATTATTAAAACTAGTATATTCAAATTTTAACGCGGCAGAATCATGAAAATCCCAACGGACACCTGCGATAATGTATTTTTCATCAGCCTTTTGTGACGCTATAATTTGCTGTGTGGTCGCTTTTAAAAAATCAAGAGAAGGTGCTACACCAAATGGCACGCTTTGGGTAAAATCACTTTTACTATCATCATCTTTACCATAAGTAATATGAACTAAAAATTCGTTAATGCGTTTTCCAAGCATAACATAATAAGATTTTTGATCGCCAAAAGCAGTGTGATCAAGCTTAAGTTTTGTGTATTCAGCATTTAATAGATAATTGTTATAATCAATTTGTAAGCCAAGTTCAACAAAAGTAGCTTTATCTCCCTCTGCAACGACATCATTACTAATATCGGCGAACCCTGCTTGCGCCCAGCCATCTTTAAGTGGCTGTAAAAATTCGAATGGCATCGTCATATCTGCTTGAAAATAGGCTCCTCGTAACGTTAACCAGTCACGATTTAATGATATAGATAACCCGGTTAAATCTTTAAAATCAGGTTTAATCGTTTCCCCTAAGAGCGTTATTTCAGTGTTATTTTTTCCATAAATAACATGAGTTGTCGCATCAAATTCACCCAAAGTTGAAGTATATAACATTCCTAAACCATCAAAGCTGTCAAAAAGCAGGTTGTATACACCGTTCGGTGGAGTGATCCATGGATAGGCATACGAAACATCGAGAAAATCAGAATACATATAAAATGGCGCACGCTGTCTGCCTGCTAAAAAACGTAAATTGTCATTTGCATCATAACTGACATAAGCCCATTCAAATTTAGGATCCCAATCATTATTTCCTCGCGATATGATTTGTGCTGTTACACCTAAGCCATTTTCTAGATCACTTGATGCCTGTAATGCGAACAATGAATCATTTTTAAAATCAATATTATCATCGTAACCATATAATTGTTCATCACTTGCGGTAGTCACACCAGCAACGATAGAAGCAAAGCCATTTAAATTAACCTCTGCAGTCGCTATATTTGAGATTGAACTCAATAGCAAGCATGATCCCATTGCAAATATATTCGATTTTATTTTCATAATGTAAAACCCCTTTACCCTAAATTTTATTTAAAACGCATTTCACGCTTAGTTTTTTATTCTTTAAATAATTACACTTTAAATTGTCTTGCTACCGACTCTAACTCTGTTGCTAATTGAGTTAATCTATCGGTAACCGTTGCTATTTCACTCGAAGCTTCTGAGGCTTCTTCTGCACAAGCTTGAATATCTTCAACATGGCCTACCATTAATCCTGACACTTGATGTTGTTGTTCTGTAGCGACAGCAATAGCGCCGTTCATATCGGCAATTACATTCACTGTTTCATTTATAGATTGAAGACTATCACCGGCTTCATTCGCACTTTTCACGCTATCTTCTACGCTTGAACGAGAGCTTTCCATCATAGTTACCGCTTTACTTGCCGCACCTTGTAATTGCCCTAACATTTGGTTAATTTCTTCAGTTGATTCTTGCGTGCGCGATGCCAAGTTTCGAACTTCATCGGCAACCACGGCAAAACCTCGACCTTGTTCACCAGCACGCGCTGCTTCAATCGCTGCGTTTAATGCTAATAAATTAGTTTGTTCAGCAATACCGCGAATAACTTCTAGCACGACATTTACGCGATTGGTATCTTCTTGTAATTGATTAATTGTCTCAGCTGATTCAACTACATTTTGGGCTAAATCACGTATACCAACAACGGTATTTTCAACTACTTGATTACCATTTATCGCTTCATTATTAGCATTGCGTGCTGCTTCAGCAGCATCAGCTGCATTAGTGGTTATTTCGGCAACACTTTGACTCATTTCTTCAACAGATTGACGCGACTGTAAAACGCTATCAGCTTGGCGTTTAAATGACTGAATATTTTTTTCTGATAATTTTTCAATAGTATTTGCTGTTTCAGCTAATGGTAAAGCAGTTTCCACAACATTTTTAATAACACCTTGTAATTTTTCAATAAAACTATTGAACCACAAAACTAAATCACCAATTTCATCTTGGCTATCAGTTGACAATCGCACGGTTAAATCACCATTTTCTTGAGCGATATCTTTCATTGAGTCAATAATTTCTTTCAAGCTTCTACCTATAGCGCGCGCAATAGGAATAGCAACAGCAAATAGCAAGACAATCGTAATAGCACCAACAGTTAACCCCACAGTAGATGTAGAAGAAGCTTTATCAGAAACAGAAATAAAAGCATCATTAAACGATTTATAACGCTGCTCATGAAATTTATTTAATTTTGCTTGTAATGCCGTTAATTTTTTTGACATTGTCTGACTACGTTCACCCATGGTTGCAAAATCAGCAGTACCATCAACCATTTCTTTTGATAACTGATAAGCCGCATTATAATATTGATTAAAATCGCTCAACAAAGTGCGTAAAAAAGTTGCATTTTCTTTATCTGACAATATATTAGCGTTTAGTTTATTACGGGTTTCTTCCGCATATTTAGTCGCTGTTTTTAAAAGATCAGCTTCTCCCATAGTGGCTGCATTACCTAAAGTTTCCTTTATCTTATCTAAACGTACTAAACTATATTCTGAAGTCTGTAAAAGTTGATATTCATATTTATACGCTTTTTCTAACTTATCCACGATTTGTGACATCGCCATCAAACTAACCGCTAAATAAATACAAAAACCCAACGCACCGACACAAGGTATAAGTAAAATTTTATATTGCACAGAAAGTGACTTAAATGAATTCATATTATCATTTCCTAATATAGACTTTGTTAATGTAACTATTGTGACCTAAATTTAAGTCTAGGTAACGAATTTAAATCTAGCAACTTATTAACTTACAAAAATTTTTATTAGTATTTAGCAATAATTTTTACGTAAAAATTATCATCAAAAAATAACTTTTTTTTTAAAATCGTCTAACCTTAAAGTAAGAATATTTTATTTGCTGGTCTATATACCTAGTGTTCTAATTTTATCTTTAAAGGAGACGTTCATGAGCATTTTCAAACATTATCAACAGCATTATGATGAAGCTCAGGAAGAAGAGCTAAGCTTGCAAGATTTTTTAACTCTATGTCGTGAAGATAAAATGGCTTACGCCAATGCATCTGAGCGTCTATTAAAAGCAATTGGCGCCCCTGAAATGATTGATACTTCACAAGAGCCGCAACTAAGTAGAATTTTTTCAAATCGTGTCATTGCCCGTTACCCTGCTTTTAAAGACTTTTATGGTATGGAGGAAGCCATAGAACAAATAGTTGCTTATTTAACCCATGCCTCACAAGGGTTAGAAGAAAAGAAACAAATTTTGTATTTGTTAGGGCCTGTCGGTGGCGGTAAATCCTCATTGGCCGAAAAACTTAAAGCGCTAATGCAAAAAGAGCCTATATATGTGTTAAGTGCTAATGGCGAACGCAGTCCGGTAAATGATCATCCTTTTTGCTTATTCGACTTAAATACTGATGGTAAAATTTTACAGGAGGAATATAAAATTCCTGCTCGCTACTTAAATACCATTATGTCGCCTTGGGTAGCTAAGCGTTTACATGAATTTAATGGTGATATCGCTAAATTTAAAGTGGTAAAAATATATCCATCAATACTCGATCAAATCGCTATAGCGAAAACAGAACCCGGCGATGATAACAACCAAGATATTTCATCTTTAGTGGGTAAGGTCGATATTCGTCAGCTTGAACATTTTGCACAAAATGATCCCGACGCATACAGTTACTCAGGGGCTTTATGTCGTGCCAACCAAGGCTTGATGGAATTTGTTGAAATGTTTAAGGCACCAATAAAAGTTCTCCATCCTTTATTAACCGCAACTCAAGAAGGTAATTTTAACCCTACAGAAGGCCTATCTGCATTACCTTTTGATGGTATTTTACTTGCCCATTCTAACGAAAGCGAATGGACAACGTTTAGAAATAATAAAAACAATGAAGCCTTTTTAGATAGAGTTTATATTGTCAAAGTGCCCTATTGTATGCGCGTTTCTGAAGAAGTAAAAATATACAACAAACTACTTGAGCATAGTGAACTAATTGATGCGCAATGCGCACCGGGCACTTTAGAAATTTTGTCACAATTTTCAGTATTATCTCGATTGAAAGATCCCGAAAATTCAAGTGTTTATTCTAAAATGCGCGTTTATGATGGTGAAAGTTTAAAGGACACCGATCCTAAAGCAAAATCTTATCAAGAATACCGTGATTTTGCAGGAATCGACGAAGGCATGTCTGGGCTGTCAACTCGTTTTGCTTTTAAAATATTATCACGAGTATTTAACTTTGATCATAGTGAAGTAGCCGCTAATCCTGTTCATTTGTTTTATGTATTAGAGCAACAAATTGAACGTGAGCAATTACCTAAAGATATATCTGAACATTATTTAGAATTTATTAAAGGCTATTTAACTCCTAAATACATTGAATTCATCGGCAAAGAAATTCAAACGGCTTATTTACAGTCTTATTCAGAGTACGGGCAAAATATATTTGACCGTTATGTCACTTACGCTGATTTTTGGATCCAAGATCAAGAATATCGCGATGCAGAAACGGGGCAATTGTTCGATCGAGAAGCGTTAAATAATGAACTTGAAAAAACAGAAAAACCCGCGGGAATAAGTAATCCAAAAGATTTTCGTAATGAAATAGTCAACTTTGTATTACGAGCTAAGGCTAATAACAATGGTAAAAATCCAGTATGGACAAGCTATGAAAAACTACGCACGGTAATAGAAAAGAAAATGTTTTCGAATACCGAAGATTTATTACCAGTTATTTCATTTAATGCTAAAACATCAACGGATGATCAGCAAAAACATGATGATTTTGTGCAAAGAATGATGGATAAAGGCTACACGAAAAAACAGGTACGTTTGCTTTCAGAATGGTATTTGCGAGTTAGAAAATCCTCGTAGCTAGGACATTTTGTACTCCCGATAAATGAGTAAAAATAAATGTCGTAGTATCAGCAAAAATGAGGAAAAAATATGGCCAATTTTATCGATAGGCGATTAAACGGCAAGAACAAAAGTATGGTTAATCGCCAGCGTTTTTTACGCCGTTATAAAAGCCAAATAAAGAAATCACTTTCTGATGCTATTAACCAAAGGGGGGTGACTGATGTCAGCAGTGGTGAAAATATAACGATCCCGAAAAAAGATTTAAGTGAACCTTTTTTTCACCAAGGTGAAGGCGGTAACAGAAACCGAGTACTGCCCGGTAACGATCAATTTACTACGGGTGATCATCTACCTCGTCCCAAAAGCCAACAAGGACAAGGGGGAGGTGAAGGTGAAGCAAGCGATTCGGGTGAAGGTAATGATGATTTTGTCTTTTCAATCTCTAAAGACGAATATTTAAATTTGCTATTTGAAGATTTAGAACTTCCCAACCTCGAGAAAAAGCAACTTGATAAGTTAATCGAATACAAAACAGTACGCACAGGCTATTGTGCAGATGGTGTGCCTGCCAATATAGATATAGTTAAATCTTTACAGGGTTCTATCGCAAGGCGCATTGCCATGACCGCCAGTAAACGTAGAGAGTTAAAACACCTTAAAGAAAAGTTAGCCACCCTAGAAATAGACAAGGTTGACCATGTTAGTGAAATAAACGATCTCAATGTACAAATAAAGGCCCTAGAAGTAAAAATAGCTAAAGTACCTTTTATCGACACCTTTGATTTACGCTTTCGTAATTATGCTAAACAAGCAATTCCCACATCAAAAGCCGTGATGTTCTGTTTAATGGATGTATCTGGCTCTATGGATCAAGCAACTAAAGATATTGCCAAGCGTTTTTATATTTTATTATATTTGTTTCTCACCCGAACTTATAAACAGATTGACGTTGTTTATATTCGTCATCATACCCAAGCAAAAGAAGTGGATGAACAAGAATTTTTTTATTCTCAGGAAACAGGCGGCACAATTGCTTCAAGTGCGCTTGAGTTAATGGCAGAGATTATTGAAGCTAGATATCATTCAAGTGATTGGAATATTTACGGCGCACAGGCATCAGATGGTGATAATTGGGCTGATGACTCACCTCGTTGCGGGGAATTATTAACCAACAAGATCCTGCCTCAATCACGTTACTTTAGTTATATTGAAATAACTCAGCGGGCACATCAAACACTGTGGCATCAGTATATGAAGGTTGCCCAAGCTCACGAGCATTTTGCCATGCGCCACATTAAGGGAGTTGATGATATTTATCCTGTATTTAGAGATTTATTCAAAAAAAACACCTCACAGGCAGCATAACTTAGATCGAAGGAAAGTAGGCAATTAAGGGGCGCTTTATGACAACAAAACAAAAAAGAAAGCCATTAGATGACAGTGCTGATTGGACGTTTGATTTGCTTGAACAATACCAAGCAGAAATAGAGCGGGTAGCCAAACATTACCGTTTAGATACCTACATAAATCAAATAGAAGTGATCACGACAGAACAAATGATGGATGCCTATGCCAGTGTCGGCATGCCAATTGGGTATAATCATTGGACCTTTGGTAAAAAATTTATTCAAACAGAGCAAACTTATAAACGGGGCCGTATGGGGCTTGCTTATGAAATCGTCATAAATTCAAACCCATGTATTGCTTATTTAATGGAAGAAAATACCATGCCGATGCAAGCGTTAGTAATGGCGCATGCTTGTTATGGGCATAATTCCTTTTTCAAAAACAACTATTTATTTAAATCTTGGACGGATGCGGACTCGATAATTGATTATTTGTTATTCGCCAAAAATTATATCACCGATTGTGAACATAAATTTGGTATTGATGAAGTTGAAGCTACACTAGATGCATGCCATGCATTAATGAACCACGGTGTTGATCGCTACAAAAGACCGCAAAAATTATCACTTGATGAAGAACTTAAACGTCAAAAAAAACGTGAAGAATATATGCAGTCACAAGTGAACACGCTTTGGAGAACCTTACCGAAAAGCCCTGACAAATGTGATGCAAGTAAGGTGAATTTTCCTGAAGAACCACAAGAAAATATTCTTTATTTTATTGAAAAAAATGCCCCACTTTTAAAACCTTGGCAACGAGAAATAGTGAGAATAGTAAGAAAAGTTTCACAATATTTTTATCCACAAAAGCAAACTCAAGTGATGAACGAAGGTTGGGCTTGTTTTTGGCACTATACTATTTTAAATCACTTATATGATGAAGGCTTAGTAACCGACAAATTTATGTTAGAGTTTTTACATAATCATACCAATGTTGTTGCTCAGCCAGATTATAATAGTCCTTATTATTCAGGCATAAATCCCTATGCGCTCGGCTTTAATATGTTTACTGATATTCGACGTATTTGTGAACACCCAACCGATGAAGATAAAGAGTGGTTTCCTAATATTGCAGGGAGTAATTGGTTAGACACATTACATTTTGCGATGGAAAGCTTCAAAGATGAAAGTTTTATCAGCCAGTACTTATCTCCTAAATTGATACGAGATTTTAAATTATTTCACATCAATGATAATGAGGATAATAATTATCTTGAAATAGGTGCTATTCATAATGAACAAGGCTATCAAAAAATAAGAAGCATGCTTTCTAACCAATATAATTTGAGTAATTTAGAAGTTAATATTCAAGTGATCAATGCCGATGTTAATGGTGATAGGTCACTTACTTTACGATATATTCCTCAAAATAATGTGCCATTAGGCGACTCAAAAGATGAAGTATTAAAGCATTTACATTATTTATGGCAGTTTGACGTAAAATTAGTTCAAGAAGATGAACAAGGCAACGATATGCTAATTTCTTCTTGCCCTAAACAGGGTAAATCAGAAAAGAACTAAAATCGCGTTATGACCCTTTTTAAACAATAAAAGCGACTCAATTGTCGCTTTGACCCGTCCTAGTATGGGTTGACACATTTTAGATTAAAACGCCTGATGTATTTCATCGGGCGTTTTGTATTTTAAAGCCGTATGTGGCCTTCTTTGATTATAGATAGTAATCGATTGTTGGACCATCTTTCTTGCCTCCTTTAAGTCTTTAGGTTTTATCAACAAATATTCATTTTTCAATATACCATTAATACGTTCGGCCAATGCATTTTGATAACAGTCATAGCCATCTGTCATGGAACACTGAGTTCGATAGCGCGTGTGAAGCGCCTGATATTCATTTGAACAATACTGAATACCTCTGTCCGAATGATGTACTAAAATTTCGTTTGTTTTTCTTTCCCTTAATGCGTTAGCGTAAGCCAGCTTAACCGAGTCCGCTTTCATATTGTCGTCAACATGATAACCAACGATTTTTCTTGAAAAAGCATCAGTGACTAAACTCAAATACGCATTACCTGAAACGGTGGGCAAATAAGTGATATCAGCCACCCACAATTGCTCAGACTTTTTGGGCACGAATCCTTCTTTGATTAGGTTCGGGTGACACCTAAAACGATGATGACTGTTGGTTGTTTTATGATAAGCCCGTTGGCGTGAAACGAGCATATTATGCGAGGCAAGTAGGCTAAATAACCTATCTCGGCCAATAAATAATTGTTGTTGAGACAATAAGTATTTGAGTTTACGTGTACCTATCCTTGGTTGAACCATACGCTCAAGCATGACAACGCTTAATACACGTTTCTCATGTGCATCACGCCGCACTTGAGTGATACACTGTTTGTAATAAGCTTGACGAGAAATACCCATAAAGCCACATGCCTTAGTAACCGATAGCGTCGCTATCGCTTTTTCTTGGATAACTGCTCTTTCTGCTTTTTTGTAATGCGTACACCAAAGTCAGTTTCTAGCACATTAACAACGGCTTCGAAGAATTGCGCTTTGAGCTGGCTATCCGCTAATTCTTTTTCTAATGCTTTAATACGCTGCTCAGGTGTTTGAGGTAATTTAGATTTAGCCATAGCAAAACCTTGGGTTAAGAAAATTGGTGTTCCTTTAGACCAATCTAGTCGACCATGCTTACGAAGCCAAGTTAATACGGTCGAACAACCTTGAATACCATAGTTATCTTGCGCTTGTTTATAGGTTAATTCACCTCGTTCAACCTGCGCTACAACACCTAATTTAAAAGCGATTGAATAATCTTTTTGAGTACGTTTAGTAGTTGATTTCATAACACTCTCCAATTGATAGTTTGAAAAGTGTCAACCTTATTTAGGACTAGTCATCATGTTAAATAAAAAAGGCTGTTTTTAAACAGCTTTTTTATGTTACTTATAAAGTCTTGTTTTTCAATGGATTAAAAGTGAAGTGTAAAAAATATAGTGATCTCAGATGGGTTCTGTTAGAATGCGCGCCATTAAACGATGAGTCGATTCGGGGTTTTTTAGTACCATGAGTTCTATGATTTGGGTAGATTTTGCCATATTGGCAATTATTGGTGTCTCAACATTAATTAGTTTGATCCGTGGTTTTGTAAAAGAAGCGGTGTCACTTGTTATTTGGATTGGTGCTTTCTTCGTTGCTAGTACTTTTTATCTTAATCTTGCCAGTTTATTAACGAATATTTCTGAACCTCTATTACGCAATGCCGCTGCCATTGCTATTCTCTTTATTACCACGCTTATTATTGGTGCGATGATTAATTATTTAATTGCGCAATTGGTTTCTAAAACTGGGCTGTCGGGCACAGATCGTGTTATAGGCTTGGCATTTGGGGCGTTAAGAGGCGTGTTAGTGGTCAGTGCTCTATTATTCTTTTTAGATGCGTTTACACCAGCAGCCAATAGTGATTGGTGGAAAGCATCAACATTAATTCCAGAATTTTCTATTATTGTTGAATGGTTTTTTGAATATTTAAAACATTCATCCAGTTTTTTGAATAAATAAACTTATACTTAATTTTTAGAATCGTATAATCGGAGAGTAAATACATGTGTGGTATTGTTGGCATAGTAGGGCAATCGGCCGTAAGTCAGTTTTTGTATGATGGTTTAACGGTATTACAGCATCGCGGTCAAGACGCTGCGGGTATTGTAACTATTCAAGACAATAAATTTCGTTTACGTAAAGCAAATGGTTTAGTGAAAGATGTTTTTCATACACGCCACATGTTACGTTTACAAGGTAATATTGGTATCGGTCACATTCGTTATCCTACAGCAGGTTCATCGAGTTCATCAGAAGCACAACCTTTTTATGCCAATTCACCTTTTGGCATTTCATTAGCGCATAATGGTAATTTAACGAATGCCGATGAATTACGCGACTGGTTATTTACCACTGCGCGACGTCATGTTAATACCACTTCGGATTCTGAATTACTCCTAAATATATTGGCTTACGAACTACAAGAAACACAAGGCTTAAGTTTATCTCCTGATAATATTTTTAATGCGATGGAAAAAGTTCATCAACGAGTTCGCGGTGCTTATGCGACGGTAGCATTAATTATTGGTCATGGAA
>Ga0209992_10002965_pt1 | contig 14840 bp, 13 predicted proteins | sample 2SBtaG_2_FD_182564 | JGI IMG/M metagenome (GOLD analysis project Ga0209992, IMG submission 182564) | Deep subsurface microbial communities from Kolumbo volcano to uncover new lineages of life (NeLLi) - 2SBTROV12_ACTIVE470 metaG (SPAdes)... | ecosystem: Environmental > Aquatic > Marine >... | reverse complement strand
GCCTGATTGAACCGTGACAATGGCTCCCTCTAATAATTCAGAATATGGTCCAGATGGTGTTCTATGAACTAAATCTTTGATTGCACTAATCAAATCCATTCCTAAAATATCGATATTTCTAACAATGAATCTGGCATCTTTAACAATGTCCTCATCGGTATCTTCTTTTGCAATTGCTTTGAATATTCCTTCTAGTGTAAGACCACTTGTTGCCAATGTTGACATGTATCCAATAAAGTGTGGAATTTCTTCAATCAGTTTGGCTGATCTATTTTTTACTCTAATTGCAGGAATCATTTGTAATATCCCAAAAGTCATTCCAAAAAGCATCAGTCCACTCAAAATAGGGAGAATCATTCCTATACTAGCTGGCTGAATATTGATAAATAGAGATGCGATTATTCCCATCACAATTCCACATGCTCCTGCAATCATGCTAAAGAAAACCATGCTTGAAACATAGACCTCAAATGGAATTGGCATCATTGCTTGTTTGATGGATTTATCTAATGACAATAATTTTGGATGTAGGAATTTTACATGATCATTTAGAAGTTTATAGCTGTAAACATGCAATTGTCCTACTGATTCTTCTTGGACTTTTCTCTGTTGTTTCTTCTGTGATAATTTCATACTTGAACCTCTAATCTTTTTCTTTCATAATATCTCTCAGGATCCGCATAATAGTCCATTACGTTTGCAGACACTTCTTTATGATCACGAATATCATTTTTTACCATCCACTCTAATGCCAATCTTCTTTTCGTTAATTCATAATTGATTTTTTCTTCACTGTCTCCATCTCTTTCTTTGAGCTTTCTAAAAATTACACTGTTTCCAGCATATTCATGAACATCTGTTTTTGGATTCCATTTGAAAATTTCATGTGTTTTGATTTGACCTGTGTTTTCATCTATCCCATCAATTTCTGAAACCTGGATGATTCTTCTTAGAGATTTATCTCCAACTCTGATTTTTAATTGAAGTGTAATCAAATCAAGACTGTTTGAAATCAGAGCCTTTGGTACATCCATTGGAGATGATGTTAATCTAGTAAGTGTTGCATCAACAGAATCTGCGTGAATTGATGAAAAACCTCCGTGGCCTGTTGCCATAGCTTGGAATAATGTGTATGCTTCTCTTCCTCTTGTTTCTCCAACAATTATGATGTCTGGTCGTTGTCTTAATGCTGCTCTGAGAAGATCAAACTGATTAATTTCTCCAACTTGAGTATCTGTAAAATTCTGTCTAGATACTGCTGGAATCCAGTTTTCATGAGGTAAATTTAGTTCCTGTGTGTCCTCTATGCTGACTACCTTCTCTCCTGGTCTGATGAATGTGGCTAGTGCATTTAGTGCAGTAGTTTTACCACTGGCAGTTCCTCCTGCAACAAGCATAGTTGATTTTTTTTCTGCTAAATACCACATGTATGCTGCAATATCTATTGACATTGTTCCAAATTTTATCAAATCAATAACTGTGATGGGGTCTGCTCTGAACCTTCTTATTGTGAATGTACTTCCACGCTTTGTAATTTCATGGCCTAAAGTTAGATTGATTCTACTTCCATTAGGTAATGATGCATCAATAATTGGGTCTGCCATGGAAACATGTTTTCCACAAACATATGCCATCTTTCTTGAAAAATTATTTAATTCTGCATCTTTTTCATATACGATGTTTGTAGGCATTGATTCGTGTTCTCTATGCCAAATGTATATTGGAATATTTGTTCCATCACAACTAATTTCTTCTATCATATGATCTCGCATTAGTGGCTCTATTTTTCCAAGATGAACAAAATCCCTTACTGCAAAATAATTAATTTTTGCAATGTTTTTTGGAGGAATCTTTAATCTGTATTTTTTTATCATGGATGTGATTTTTTTCTTTAATCTTCTTTCTGCATCTTTTTTTGATTTGATGTCATGTAATGAAACTGTAAGTTCTGTCATGAGTAGCTTTTTTATTATTTCAAAAGCTTTTTGATCTCTTTCTGAAAGAACAGGTTCAATAACTTGATATCTCAATCCTCCTTTTGCGGTAGGATCTTTGATTATTCCTGCATGGATATCATTATTGTCCCAGTCTAGTTTTGAGAGGGTCATGAATTGTGGAATTTTGGTTTCATTTTCTATTTCTTCAGAAATATTTCTTGGTAGTTTCTTTTCTGGTTTGAGTACTGATTTGTTAACTGTCTGTATTTTTTGTAACACTGATAAACTGTCTTTTACAATATTGAATTTCAATTTCGACTTTTTATGCGAAAGTAATCTGTTTTAACGCTTGTTCGTCCATTTGAACAACATTTTGTTTTTACTCTTTACGCTGTATCTAGAATTACCATGGTAAGTGATAGATTCACATCATATGAGGTCATATTCTGATGTTTAAGAAGAAAATTGTGCCTAATGATTCTAGTTCTGAATCAAAAAATGATACTAAAATTCCCGGATTGAACAATCTGTCGTCTTTTTTCAAAGGCAAATCCTCTAATCTAAAAAGTGAATTAATTGTTGAAAATTCTCCGGTTGAGGAATCTATTCCTACTTTAGAATCTGATTTACCTAAACCCTCTACTAACAAAGCTGTACAATTAATCCAAGAAGTTCAAAAACTTGAGGATAGAACAATTAAACCCTTTGTGGATTATAATGAAGGTAGATTATTCTACCCAATTTTATCCAAAATTGGTGAAGTACAAGATAATGTCGCCTGTTTAGATGATTTGGTATCTGATGGAATTTTAGAGAAAAAAGTCTATGAAAAATTAATTGTATGTCCAATCCATCCTGACACATTTTCTGCAAGCATGAGACTTTATTGTCCAAAATGCCATTCAATGGATGTAGAAAAATTAAATTTGTTTGAACACAAGAAATGTGGCTATATTACAGAAAGTAGTAGTTTTGACTTTGCAGATCAAGAAAACTCTAGTTGTCCTTCATGTAAAAGGCCTATCAAAAATTTTGAAAAAGAAATTCGAGTTCCTGCAATGTGGTACCAATGTGATAATTGTTCTGAAAAATTTGATAATGCAGTAATCAAATTACATTGTAGAAAACATGAACATGATTTTGATACAAACTCTGGTCAGTTTGTGACTACTTTTAGCTATAAATTGAAAAACTCTGAAATCTCAATTAATTCTGACACTAACCAAATCAAAGATGAATTGTTGAAATTATTAGAAGGATTCAACTTTAATGCCAAACTTAACGTGTCCATAAAAGGAAAAAGTGGAAATGTTCATGAAATTCCGATTTATGGAAAGAGTTCAATTACGAAAGAATCTATTTTGATTTTCATAAAAAATCAGTCTGGTGGAATTGATCAATCGGATATGAATTCAATCCTAGTTCCTAAATTGGATATTAATCCAACTAATACTCTGCTTGTTACAGTTTCTGGAATTGATGATGGAGTAGAAAATCTTGCTGAGCATTATGGAATTAATTTAATTTCAGAACCTGATTTTTCTAAAATTCTCTCAAGGGTTGAAGAATTTGTTTCTGAATGGTATTCTAACAATGGTGGTAAAAAATGAGCCATGTACTGCCTTTTAATCCTAAAAATAGACGTGCTGTAAGCCAGGTAGTTGGCAGTGTTGCAATTTTAGGAATTGTTGCTTCAGTTGGTTCTGTAATTTTATTCAACGGCATGGAGAGCATCAATGCTTTCACTTATGATCTCTCATTTCATGAGGCATCAAAAAATCAACTTCATAGAGAAGATATTATTTTTGAACATGTACGATTTGTTCCTGGGTCTGATGATCTTGAAATAGATTTAGTCAATATTGGGTCTGTTAATTCTGACATTTCCACAATTACAATTGTAAATATTGATAACCAAGAAATTATTGCAAATTGGATTGACATAAATCAACCTATTCAAATTAAGGAAAATCAACGAATATCCTTAGATGTTGTGGATGATACTGAAATTCAATTAACTGGAATTGCTACTGATACTTGGAATGATGACAAATACCTAAATTCAAATTATAAAATATCAATTACTACTGTTCGAGGTAATTTCTTTACAACCGTTGCCAGTCCATTTAACACTTAGAATAAACATGAATCCAAATAGAACACAAAATCAAAAATTAGAAAAGAAAGAATCTGCTCGTCTAAGACAACGACGTGCAGTAGCTGATATTATTAGTACTATGTTATTGATGGGTGTGACCGTAACAGGTGCTAGTACTTTAACTTATTTTATGAACGATGCTTTCATTTCTGGAACGCTTGGAACTGTAACAACTTTGGATTCTTCATCACTGAATATTTTGCTTCTTGCATATGACACACGAGATTCAAATTCCCTTTTATCCTTAAACAATCTTGATAATAAAATTTCAGGGGAATTATGTGGTGGTGATACAACTGCTGTTCCACTTCCTTCATGCACTGTTGCTCCTGCAAATTCTATCCCTGCAAATGACGGAACCGAATTCCTAGTATTTCAAGTTCAAAACAATGCTTTAGAACCTGTCTTTCTTGAAGATGTTATAATTAATGATGTTGTGCATTCGTGGGATTCTTTTACCTCTGATACAACTTTGGATGCATCAGTTGATGATTTAGTATTATCTCTTGGTAGACCTTATCCTGCAGATGGAACATTTTCGATAGTCTCTGCAGATGGATCTCAAATTCAAAATAATAGTTCTCAAATTCAAAATGGTGAAATAGTAAATATTGTTGTAAAATTAGGTTCTGATGATTCTGATATTAAACTCAGTAAAGGAATTCAAGTGAAACTCAATGTCGGTAAAATCCATCTTATCGAATTTGTACTTGAAAGCGGTGATGCACGATAAACCCTATGAAATTTGAGTTAATGCCTAAAACTAGGCGTGGTATTTCATCAGTAGTTGGTGCTCTATTCTTCACAGTTCTGATGGTTTCTGGTTTTTCAGTACTTAGTTTAGCTTTAGATGCCCAAACTGATATTGTTACTACTCAAAGAGTTGTGTCTGATATTGAGCTAAAAAAACAACAAGAACGTTTTGGTATTGCTGTTTCTACTGATGCAAATAATCTACTGGATATTTCTGTAACTAATTTGGGACAAAATCCTGTTGGGATTGAAAGTTTTTGGATAATAAATAAAACCATGGCATCAGAACCTGCAAAACGTTTTGAAATCAACTATGATGATTCTTTTGTAACTGGGGGTGCTTCAACACAAATCCTAACATCCCAACCCCTTTACATGATTCCTGATACATACGACATCAAAGTAGTTTCTTCTTTAGGTACTATTGAAATTGCTGAGCTTGAAGTCGGTTCAGGTGGTTCATCAAGTAATAGTTTGCAATCTGTCCTCATTTCAAATCCGCCTGATGTCATTTTAGGACAAAACGTTACACTTGCTATGGTTGTCACAAATGTTGGGAAATTAACAATTAATGATGTAACTCCTTCTACTCCATCTATTACACCATCTGCTTCTATACTTACTCCATTACCTTCTGATCCTCAACCTACTGATTTACTCTCTGGAGAATCTATAGTCTTTGTATGGGATTATCAAACAAATGCTGCTGCTGCTATTGACAGTGATATTGATTTCTCAGTTATTGCAACTGGAATTGATGTAAATAATAATTCAGTTCAAAGTAATGTTGCAATTGATACAAGTGTTTTACGTGAAGATGCTACTGATAGTTCAAGCACTGATCCTCCAATATTTTTAACTCAGGATCTTTTATCAAGACCTGAAATGTTTATGGTAATTCCAGGTCCATTTGGCGATGGCCCTGAAAAAGGAATTTGGGGAATGAATGTTGTTAATCCTACTGGTCAGGATATGTATGTCAGTAAAGTGGTGATTACCTTACTTAGTCCAAGATCAAATAGTCTGGATAGAGTTTTCAGTGCAAGTTCTGGATCTGAATACTGTGATCCTGTATCGATATCTCCTACACCTGATAAATGGAATTGTCCTGAAAATAACGAATTAGTTTGGAAAGATCTTGATAATCCTGTAAAAATCCTCCCTTATTCGGTATATCCATTTTTAGCTCAAGTCCATGCAGATAGGCTTTCAGGTTCCTCTGATACAATCGAAGCTTTGATAGTAAATGGTAATGTGTTTACCACATTTGGAGAATTTGCAAAATCTGGATATAGTTCATCAATGGATAACGGAGGTAACTCATACGTGAATGTATATCTCTCTGATATTCCTCATTCTACTACTCCTTCTGACATAAAGATAAATCAAACAGTTGCGTCTGGGGCTATTCAACAATTCAATGTAGTTGTAGCTGATTTTGAAATTGGGGGTACTCAAATTGATGATAGTTCCAAATTAATAATTAACATGCCTAGAGGTTGGACTGTCGATTCTGATAGTATTACAGGATTTGGAAATTTTGTATGGAATTATAATAGTTTTAGTGATACTTCATCTCAAATAATTGCAAACTTTACAAGTAATCTTACTGATGGGGGAAGAACAATTCAATTTGATGCAACAGCTCCTGTGGTAACCAATGATCAAATGTATGTTATGCATATTTTAGCAGATGGAAAAACAACTAGTCAAGATTTCAGTCTTAGTTCACTTACTGAAGCAGTTCTTAAAGTACTTCCATAGAATTTTTATTTTATATTTCTAGAAAAATCATTTTTTGTCTTTGAAGCTAGATGGAGATTTGTATTAGGTAATGTTTACATTGACTTATTTTATTCGATATTGTTTACAATTTTAAAAAAAATCTTAATATTGTTTGATATCTTACTCTCTAAGAAAATATATCATAATCTACAACTTATACTGATAAGAAAAATTATGAAAATATAATTCATATTATATTACTAAAAAAAGGAAAAGGATGTTTTTGTTGTTGTTTTTATTGAGTTTCGATTAACGCAAAGTTTAGTGCGTAGTTTTCATCTTCTACTAGTCCATTAGGACACACTAACACGAAAGTCAATACATTATCACTACCAATACTTGATCCTGTATCTTGAAGTCCTTCAAGAGAACATTGTGGAGGTGATAATTCCATAGGGATTGGACTTTGAACAAGTGACCATACAATAATTGCAGTAGGAGTTAGTTCTACATCTGTTACGAATATTGATGTTCCATCATAATTAATACATGATGGGGTTGTTTCTAAATAACCTCCATTTGGTTCACTACACTCAACAGTTTGTTCACTATTGCCACTAAATGTTAGGTTTGTTGGATTGAATACCACTCCTGCTCCAACTGAACCATCACCGTTATCATCATTATAGATGGTACATGAGACTGTTTTTCCTTTTTTGATGGAAATAGGCTCATTTAGAGTAGATGGGCATTTTTTGTCTCCTGTGATGAGTACTTCAGTGTATGATTCTGTGATTTCAGGTGCAATCATTTGAGTTAATGTGTAAGTTCCTTTTGGAGCTTCTACTTCATTCAAAGATGGATCATCCATATCTTGTATCAAATCATAAGGATCTCCTGAATCAACATTTGTGATTTTGTATGTAAAGTCTGTAAAGGCTGCATTGCCTCCATTATCTACAGTTAGTGCATTTCTAATCACAATTCTTCCCATTTCAACTGGTTCTGGTTCATCACCACAAGTCATGGGGTTTGATTCCGAAATTGATGTTTTATCATCTTTCAAACCATCAGTTATTTCTAATGCATAACCGTTATCCATAATGGTTAACCCTTTGTAAAGTGGTTGCGAACATGATGTGTGTACTTCCATTGAAGACACTAGTTCATCATCATAGTCTTCTACAATTTTGTAAACTGCAAAAACAGTATTTGAATTTAGTTTATCTTTTCCAAAACTAGATGATTCTAATTGATAATCACCAATATTTGTAACATCTGCAATACTTGTTAATTTCTTATCTTCATTGCCTATGTAATTTAGTTTCTTGTAGATTTCAATTCTAAATTCACTGTTTATTTCTTCACTTGGAGTAGAGAAAATGAACTTCAATGTATCTGGTTTCTCACAATCACATGGATCTTTTGGAGGATCATTATCACAATCATCGTCATCATGATAATATCCATAATTCCAATTATCACAATCATCGTCATCATCGTGATGACCTCCACCGTATGTTGAAAACGCATTAGGAGTTGCTGTGGCAAAACCACCAATAATCAATATTGATGCAATTGCTGAAATTGTCAAAGTCGTCATTAATTTTGTCATTACAAATGAGTCTATTCAATTACATTTACTGTGATTGTTGTTCAAAATATACAACATTTGATGTTGCTGTATTTTTTGAACAAAGATCTCTTTAACATCTTTTTTATTTCTAAGAAATTCAGAAATGACAAAACTACAGTCAAAACAAAACAAGTTGACTTCAAGAAGAGCAGTTGCTCCAGTTATTGCAACACTTCTTTTAGTAGCAATTGCAGTAGTTGGTGGAAGTATTGTCTTTGTGTTCTCACAAGGATTCTTTAGTTCTGCACAAATCAGTGGTTCACCTAATATCGAATCAATGAGAATCATTGGATATGATGCTACTGATGGTACAACTTTGCAAATTCATGACGGAACCACACCAGCAACCCTTCAGGGTGCTACAGGTGATGGATTAGCAGTTGGAGAACGTGTTGCTATGTACATTCAAAATAATGGTGTAAACAAAGCAACAATAGACGAACTTCGATTCGGCGGTACTGTGTACTCCTTTGTACCTTCTGCTGGAACTACTTTAGATGCATGGACTGCTCTTACTACAGATGGAATTATGGGAACTCCAGTTAACCCAGGATTTGTAATCCTAACTGGTGCACCTGACACAATTCTAGATTCAACATCTGCAGAAATTCAACCTGGCCAACAAGCAACAATCATACTAGAACTTGATGAAAATGTCAAGAACGGTAGAGATGCCCAATTCAAACTCACTACAACAAATGGTGCAGTTTTCGTTGGAACTGTTATTGCAGGTCAACAAAGTGGATAACTCCACCCTTTTTTCCTTTTTATGAAAAAAAACGGAGTAAAAAAATAAAAATGGAGAAAAAAATGAAAACAAAAAAACCAATAATTATCTTACTTGCTTTAACAATATTATTTGGAACTAACCTACAATCTGTATCTGCACAGAATTTAGAAGCATTATCTGATTATTCAATCAAGCTTGCAATATCTCCATCCCATTTAGAAAGTGGAATAGCAGAGCATGATGTAGGATATCTTTTTGTTCTTAGTAAACATGGAGTTCCTATCACATCATCATATGATGTTCCAGTAAGTATAAGCTCGGATGATCCTTCCATTGCATCTGTACCAAATAAAATTATTTTAAAAGCAAATGAAGAATTTGCATCATTTCCTATATCTGTGGGTGAAAAATCTGGTTCGACTACTATTACTGCCAATCTTAATGGAAAAATAACCTATCAAAAAATTGAAATTGGTACAGATGAATCATATCTTCCAGATGATTTAGTTTTAGAATTAAATCTCCCAACAACTAACATGCATGTTAATTCTAATATGCCATTTACTGTTTTCTTAAAAACTTCTGATGGTTCTATTGTTCGTGCACCTACTGATATTGATATTTTGTTGGAGTATGACTCTCTTCTAGCTTCTACAAATTCTCCAATGCTGACAATTGAAAAAGGAAATTATTATGCATGGGGTACGTTAATTGCTCATGAAAAAGTTGGAAATACATTCATTCGTGCAATTCATGAGGATTCTGGTCTTGATGTAGCTAAAAGTGTCCAAATTTCATCTACTCTTCCAACTTCATTAAAATTGTCCATATTTCCAAAATTAATTCCCGCCGAATTTGATAGAACTTTGGATATTTTTGTAAGTGTTGTTGATTCTGATGGCAATCCGACAAAAACCCCTGATGACATTCCACTTGATTTTTTCTCTAGTGAACAATATCCAATTGGTGAAAATCTTGATGAATTTGCTCAGTCTGAAAAACCTATGATTAAAAAAGATCAATTTGGTTATTTACTCCAACAAAAATATAGTCTACAAAATTTACTTGCAAATGATATCTTGATTGGAGTTAGTTCAGCAGGATATGGAACTGCAACTGATACATTTAGAACAATTGGTGAATCCATCGAAATGGATCAAAGGAATCGCCCAAATGATAACAACTTTGATGATAAAGATTATGATACAACTGTAAATGTTTTTGGATTAGATAAAATTCCTAGTAATGCTACAGCATTTTTCACATACCAACTTTCTATGATAGAAGATGATGAAGATGATGATGGTTTTAGACCTGATGGTAAAGAAATTGGAATTCATCCTGATTGTCTTGAAGAATCTGATGAATCTGGAGGTGGTGATTCAGAAGAAATTACACATAATACAGAATTGGATCCTGAAGATATTATTTTGTATAGTATTGATTGTTTAGAAGAAGATGAATTATACCCAATTCAATCAAATGAAAACCAGTATACTGATGGCTATGTCCAAAAAATTAATGTTATTTCAAGTGATGATGAAAAAGCCATTATTGCTAATGGTGGAAAAATTCTTAGTTCTTATTCATATGGAACATCTACAATCACTACTGGTCAAAAAACAGGTTTTCTAAAAATTTCAGCATCTATTAATGGTGTGGGTACTGGTTCATTTTCTACAGAAGTAGTAAACACTTTAGAGCAACAAGAAGTTAGATTATTTTCTCCTACTGGTGAGGACAACATTATCTTTGATCGAGATGGATTTTTTGACATCTTTTTGATTGCACTTGATGCAAAAGAACGTCCAAAAATAATGAAAGAAACTGGAAAATATCTAGTTACTCCAACTAATGGATTAGTTGAAATTCCTAAAGATAACACTTTTACCTTTACACAACTTCGAAGCGACTCATTTGAAGTGACTACATCTGAAACCGAAATTACTCTAATTGTGGAGCCTATTGGCGAGAATGCAAATTTAGATTTAGAGGGAAGTAGTACTTTTACTACTCACCCTACCTCGCAAATGCAAGTTTCTTTACCTATAGAGAAAATTAATGCAAACCATGTGCAAAATTTGGGCATTATTCAATTAGTTGACTTGCAAGGCAATCCTGTAATTCCAAAATTTGATGTTAAATCAAAAATTGTGTCTTCAGAAGATAAGGTAGTTCAAACATTAAATGATGCAATAATTCCTACTGGTTCATCATATGCTACATTTGAAATCAAAACAACAGGATTGGTCGGTGATGCAATAATTTCTGCAAGCGCTAAAGGAGTTAATGGAACATCTTCTCTAATTAAATCAGCTTCATCTCAAACACAACTGAAAATTTTTACTGGCGGATTAGACAGTGAAATCCCTGTTGATGAACCTATAGAATTTAGATTGTTTGTAGATGATGAGAATGCTGATTCTATCTCTGGTGCATCAATAAAAATAATCACTGATACTGAATCTGCACTGATTACTCCTGAAGAAGTACGAACCAGCTCTGATGGCAGTGCTATTGTTAGTTTGACTGCATTAAAGGGCCCAGACATCTCATTTGAAATTATTGCAACTGCAGAAGGATATGCCGAAGGGAAAGATTCCTTTACTGTAAACGTAGATGCTCCTGAACAAGTATTTGATTCAATTGATTTGAAATTCCCTGAATGGATAATTTACATTGTGATTGGTGGAATTTTAATGGTTGGAGTTATCCTCTTTATGTTCTTAAGAAAGTCAAAGACTGATTTAGAAGAAGAATGGGAAGAGGAAGATGAACTCTAATTTTTTTTGATTCTTTTTTTGTCTCTACATTTTCCACAAAGATAATTTTTTAGAAAATCCTTAAATTCAATTTCAAATTCTTTAGTTTGATAATATTTTTCTCCCGTTTTTAATCCACCTGGAACTTGTTTGCCACAATTTGTACAATGAATTTCTGCATCAAATTTGATCATTTTTTCATTTTCTGAAATTTTACCTATTATCATACACAATTTGTACTAAATTTCATTATAAACAATAGTTTTCCTAAACTCATGAATATTATATTGAAAACATGATAATGTTGATATGCTATCTGTCTGGTTTCGTGTAATTCGTGTTAGATTCCTTCTGGCTTCTGTCATTGCAGTATCTGTAGGTTTGAGTCTGAATTGGTGGCAAAATTCTACTATTGATATTTTTGAAGCTGCCTTGACCTTTGCAGGGGTGATGGCACTTCATACAAGTGTTGATTTGCTTAATGATTTTTGGGATTTTAAACGAGGAATTGATACTAAAACAAAACGAACTAAGATGAGTGGCGGAACAGGTGTTCTTCCAGAAGGATTACTCAAACCGTCTTCTGTATATCGTGCAGGAGTTGCATTTTTAATTATTGGAACTATTATTGGAGGATATTTTGTAATTACTGATGGAATTATAATTGCAATAATTTTGGGATTTGCAATTTTATCTATTTATTTTTACTCTACAAAAATTGTAGACTCTGGTTTAGGGGAATTTTTTGTTGCAGTAAAAGGTGCAATGATAGTTCTTGGAACTTTTTTTATTCAATCAGGACAAATAACTATTGAATCTATTCTTGCTGGAATTGTTGTAGGGACTCTGTCTTCTTTGGTGTTGTTTATTGCATCTTTTCCTGATCATGATGCTGACAAATCCAAAGGTCGAAAAACACTAGTCATTGTAGTAGGGAAAGAAAAAGCTACTAAGTTATTCTGGATTTTTCCTATAGTGTCTTATCTGAGTATCATTGCTGGTGTCTCACTACAACTTTTTCCAATCTTTTCTTTGATCAGTTTGTTGAGTATTCCATTAATGATAAAATCTGGAATTGGTTTGAAGAAAAATTATGACTCTGTTGATAATCTAGTTCCTTACATGTCTTCAACATTGACGTTCGGACGAGTGACCGGAGTTTTGTTTATAATTGGATTTTTAATTGGAATATGACATAAATTTAGTAACAAATTGAAAATAGTATGATATCTGGTTTTGCAACTTCTGAAGGAACTCAAAAATTTGTCAAGAATTCAGGCGTAAATTCTGATAATTTTAGAAATTTTGAAAATCTTTTTCTTTCAAATGTTGGAATTGGAACCTATCTTGGAGATGCAGATTCTAAAACAGATGATTTAGTTACTAATGCTGTTAAGCAATCAATCCAATCTGGAATCAATGTCATTGATACTGCAATAAATTACAGATCTCAAAAAGCTGAACGTTCAGTGGGAAAAGCAATTTCAGAGTTAATTAAAGAAGGGAAAATTACACGTGATCAAATATTCGTCAGTTCTAAGAATGGTTATGTTACCAATGATGCAGACGTTCAATTGGGTTTTTGGGAATATGTAAAGGCTGAATATACTGATAAAGGAATTGTCAAAGAAGGTGATATAACATCTGGATACCATTGTATGACTCCTTCTTATTTATCAGATCAACTTGACCGTAGTTTGAAAAATTTAAGATTGAATTGCATTGATTTAATGTATCTACACAATGGAATTGAAGGACAAATCAAAGATGTCTCAAAAGAAAAATTTCTAGAGAATTTAAAATCTGTTTTTGAATTGTATGAACAAAAACGAAAAGAAGGTAAAATAAAATTTTATGGAATGGCAACTTGGGAATGTTTTAGAGTTTCAAAAGATAATCCACAATATCTTTCACTTGAAGATGCTGTTGCATTGGCAAAATCTGTTGGAGGGGAAAATCATGGATTCAAGTTTATTCAACTACCTTTCAATTTGTATTATGATCAAGCATTGCTTGGAAAAACTCAGACTATTGGAACTGAATCTGTCTCTGCTTTAGAGTGTGCATCTAGAATGGGAATTGGTGTCTTTACAAGCGTCCCATTTATGCAAGGACGATTGCTTCAGCCTGGTACAATGCCTGAATTTAATGATTTGAAACCGTCTCTGAGAGCATTACAGTTTATTCGTTCATCCCCCGGGGTTTTAGCTCCGTTGGTTGGTCAGAAATCTAGCGAACACGTAACTGAAAATCTTGAAATAATGAAAATCCCTCCAATTAATGAAAATGAATTTCTTGAATTGGTAAAGAAATTAACTTCATAATCATTCTGATTATCAGCCTCAAAAAATTGTATAAAGATAATAAATGAGTGAATTTTAGGTTCACTTAGTAATTTGTCTGCAAAAATTTATGATTATGCAAAAATTTGTAATTCTGTTTTTGATATTGACCCAAAAATTAGATTTGCTGGGGTAATCAATGAACGAGGACGATTAGTTGCCGGCGGTATGAAAGAAAATGTTGAACCTCTAGAAAATGAAAAAGATGATGAGATGATATTCATGGAACTTGCATTGAGAGTAAAAATGAGAAAAGAATTTGACAAGCAACTAGGTTCTGTAAATTTTGCCATGGCTTCTCGTGAACGTGCTCTTGCAATCAGTGTAATAATTAATGACGATATTTTATACGTCGTTTCTGAACCTGACACTGATTATGGTGTGTTACCAAAGAAAATTCTTGAAATAATTCAAAAAAGTTAATTTCCATTTTTGGGACTTTATGATCTTCTTAATTAATCATATAATTTTAGATCGCTTGTATGACATCGATCACAAAACTAGATTCTGACTATTTAGCAATGTCTGAATTAACTAAAGAGATTGGCTCCATTGTACAATCTACATTTGATAAAGGACAAAGAGACTTGACCTCTTCAGACATCGAACATATTCTAAAAATTACATCTGATGTTACACATAAAATTAAATCACAAGTTAGGGAATTAACAGTATGAACCAGTGTCATGACCGACATGAGCCCATGTACAAAATAAAATACAAACCAAGAACCCATGAAGGTTTGATGAGTGATTGGCTAGTATGTGAGAAATGCTTTGGTAAACAAGAATTTTTTG
>Ga0209992_10002963_pt1 | contig 14849 bp, 8 predicted proteins | sample 2SBtaG_2_FD_182564 | JGI IMG/M metagenome (GOLD analysis project Ga0209992, IMG submission 182564) | Deep subsurface microbial communities from Kolumbo volcano to uncover new lineages of life (NeLLi) - 2SBTROV12_ACTIVE470 metaG (SPAdes)... | ecosystem: Environmental > Aquatic > Marine > Volcanic... | reverse complement strand
CATGTCTTCCCAGGAACACGACGGAAGCCGTTTCATAATCCCGTTGTTTTTGACCGCATGGGTTCGCGGGTTCAGGAAAAATCCAAGATCATCATAGCGCACAAGAAAGCCGTCGTCGTCTTGCTTGTTCACGAATTCGTCGCGTTTGTTGCCGCAGTAAAATGACACCTGCAAAAGATCACAACCGCCAACCAGACAGATGCGTTTTTCTTCAACATCGCCGGTATCGTCAAAGCTGGAAACCTCTTGAATCCAATCAACCTTGTCAAAGCTGTCCACCGGATTGGCCACGGGCTTGGCGACCTCAAAATCCGGGCGGTTCAGATATTCCCAGACCCATTGTTCCACGCCCATATTCAGTGTGCGGCAGGAAAAGGTGAAGTGATGCACGGTGGTGCCGGAAAATTTGGTCCGCACGCAGAAAAACCCGACAATACCATAATCGCCATAGCGATCCTGTGCATGGATCAACCCGGCGTGCATGCCAGAGGTTTGCAGGACCTCGTGCAGCTCTGCCAGCTCTTTTTCGGTGTTGGCCCGGACTTTGGTAAAGTTAAGCTGATTGGTGCGGTTAAGCAGTTCCAGCACCCGGTCCATGTTGTTGTCGATATCCGTGATGATTTTGATCTTGATTTCGGACTGGCGCAGGAATTCCTCGTTTGAAAGATCGCCGTCGCTTTGTTCGTCCTGCTTGGTCTCCATCACCTTATACTGAGCCAGACGGGTATGGGTACTGTCATCCTTGCCCTTTAGCTCTTTCATCTGCAGCAGCGGGTTGAAATCACGCGTGCCGTCAACGGCCATGATGTTCGGGTTGAAGAACAGCGCCTCTTCAAGGTTCATGTGGTTGTCGTCCAAAAACACGATATTCTCGTCACGCAGTTGCATGGCTTTGATCATGTTCTGAATTGCCTGACCTTTTGGGGTCCAGTCGATATGGGCAAAGACAAAGCTGTCCCAGATGCCCAGTTCCACCAGTTTGGCCCTGGCGGTCTGATAATCGTTTTTTGAGCAGATCGAGGACATGATGCCGCGATCATTCAGCGACCTGACAAGATCAATATTGGCCTGAATGGGTTCAATGCCGCCCTCTGACAACGTGCCCTTCCAAAAGGTTTCGTCCAGATCCCAGATCACCACTTTGACCGACTTGCGAATATTGCTTAGGGGGTATTGGGTATCGGCAACCTCGTCCTGCGGGGCAACCGCCTGATGCGGGCCGGAACCGGAATATCGGGTTGCGTCGCTGACGACAGAGTCAGCAATTTTGGTTGTTTCGTGACCAACGTTTGGTCCGGTAATCATAGCAAACACCGCGTAACGGGGGCGTCGCAATTTTGGAACTCGGTGGTTCCGCCACAGTTAAAAATTCGGGATGTCATTTTGGGGGCCTTCAAACTACTCGGTGAGTATAGCAGCGCCCGTTCGGTGGTACATTTTGCTGTACAAACCTAGGCGTCCCCACCGCCATAGTTGGGGCGAAACTAGGGCGGAAATGGAAAAAAGTCAACGAAACAAGCAATTTGGCGGCAAACCCGTGGCGTTGTTCCAGATTTGTAAACAATGTAGCGAAGTACCTGAGTATTGCTTCGTGATGCTGATATAATCAGGTGCCGATCTGCCACTCTGGTATCCCGAGAAGTTAATTTTTGGCGGCGATTTTTTGGAAAATTTCGCCCTAATGGTTCGAAAGTTCACGTCATTTTTCAGAGATTCGCGACCTGTGGCGCAAATATGGCGCACCGGTCTGCGCGGGCACCCCGTCAAAGCGTCACCGGGCAGGTCAAACGCCAACGCGCCGCGAAGGTCGGCCGCCCGCCGCTTTTTTTGAGCGAAATTTGACCTACTCGACAGATACGTGACACTTTTTACCGGAGACATAGGTTACATCAGGACATTTCGAAAGGTTATTGATACCCTGCGTGACCTCTTCAACCGCTCTGAACCTACCAAGTCTGACTTGCGCGTTGGTAAGTGTGAACGCGACACCGGCGTTCTGAAATCCGCTTAATCAGCGCGATCCATTCCGCGCGCAACCGTCCACGGGTTTAAATTGTCACCACAAAAGCCGCTCCGGACTGTCTTTGAAGGTTGTCTAACTTACCGCCCAGATTTTTCATTATTTCCCGGCTTATTGCCAGTCCTAGGCCAACACCACCAGCGCTGGCGGTGGTTGGTAATTGCGCAAATTTCTCAAACACCAATTCGCGGTTTTCCGGTGCAATTCCGGGACCATTGTCTTTGACCGATATTTCAATTCGGTTTTCATTTTGCGCTGCGTCGATGTTAATAAGTGGCACGTCTTTGTCCGAATATTTAACCGCATTCGTGATAAGATTGATGAAAACCTGCGAAAGCCTGTCAACATCGGTTTCCACAATTTTGTCCAACGCGGCGCCGCCAATGGTTATTTTGGTATTACTGTTTTGAGTTATTTGCTGCGTTGAACGAATTGCGCCGGCGATCACTTCCCGAATGGAAAGCGACCTTAAGTTCAGTTGAACGCGGCCACTCTCAAGAAAGCTGAGATCCAGAATTTCATCGAGAAGTCGCGTTATACGTTTACCCTCATCGCTGATCACAGTTGCGAAGTGGTTCAACTTTTCTTCGTCAAGGTCTGTGCTGGTTTTAAGAATTTCGGAAAACGATCGAATAGATGTCATGGGGGTGCGAAGCTCGTGGCTGACCTGGCTTAGAAAATCATCTTTTTGGGATCCAAGGACAGTAAGCTTTTTGTTGGCCGCGCGAAGCGCATCTGCTGTTTCAGTTAGCTCTTTTGATTGCTCCTCAAGTTTTGTCGAATATTCGATAACCTGAACGGTTTCGTCCGCAACAGCGATAAGGTCCTCTACTGAAATTGCCTCGCCGCCAACCGCGTGGTTGATCATCGAGTGCGCCGTTGCCGCACCGACCGAGCCGGCAAATTCGCGCTCCAGAACGTCCATAAAATCAGCGTCTACCAAAGGTGGCAGACCTCCTTGGTCAGAACTTCCTAGATATTTATCAAATAGAACTTTCGCGTCATTCCGACCAAGGATGCGCTGGGCAAGAACAAACAACTCTACTGCTGTTGTTGTTTCATTTACCCGGCTGCTTCGTGAAAGATTCCCATAAACTCCAATAATCCGCCGTGCCTGCAACCGCTCCAGCGGAGAGGGGACAGTCACCAAAGACGCGCCGATAAAAAAGACCGAGTTTAGGATCATCGACCAGAACACCGCGTGGATCAGCGAGTCCTCGATTGTTATTCCAAACAGCGATTGAGGACGCAGAAAACTTAAGCCAAACAAACCCTGGTCCAGCACCGATTGTGATAGAATGTGTGAAGCACCAAAGCTTGGTAGAAAGAGTGTGTAAGCCCAGACAACAAAACCGATACGTCAAAGCTGACTCCTTGGACGATGTAGCTTTCGCCATAGTAAGCGTGAACGTCCTGTACTGAAAAATATGCAGGACCTGGCGTCGATGTGGTTTTTTGCATGGGCTCTGATTCAATTTGTGGGTTCATTTTGTTCATACCTGCGCCTCTCCAAGATAGGCCTCGCGCACCTTGGGATTGCCTTTAATATTGTCCGGGGTGTCTTCGACAATCACGGTGCCCTGCGCCAAAACCGAGATCTTTTGTGCAAGCGAAAACACAACGTGCATGTCGTGTTCGATGACGGCCATTGTGATCTTCCGATTGCCCTGAATCTCGGACAGCAAGTCAATTGTGTTGTTTGTATCTGCACGGGCCATTCCAGCCGTAGGCTCGTCAAGCAACAAAAGTTTGGGGTCCTGAGCCAAGCACATCGCCATTTCCAGTCGACGCTTATCGCCCCGCGACAGGCTGTTTGCCAGCATGTTTCGTTTGCCGACCATACTGACATCGATCAGCATCTGTTCGGCCTTTTCAGACACGTCGACTTCTGCGCTAACCCCTTTTAGTGCATTCAACCGAAACGCGCCGTCCCGCTTTGCAAAACATGGAATGAGTACGTTTTCCCAAACTGACAAGTCTCCGAATATCTCTGGCGTCTGGAATACCCGGCTAACGCCGACTTGATTTATCAGATGCGGTTTTAAACCAAGCAACGATTGTCCATCGAAATTCACGGCGCCCGTATCAGGTACCATTTTGCCGATAAAGCAATTCAGCAGCGTCGACTTTCCAGCCCCGTTTGGACCAATGATCGCGTGGATCTTACCCTCGTCAACACTCAGGTTCACTTCGTGAAGAGCCTTCAGCCCACCGAAGTTTTTATTCACACCTCGAACTTCAAGAATTCCCATCTACATGTCCTACTCAGCAGCCGTTGAGGCAAGCTTTTGGTCATCTGACCGCTTGTCTTTTTTCCGCTTAGCGAACTTGCGAATACGTTCCGCACCTTCGACTAAGCCGCCCGGAAGAAAAATCACGATCAGCATGAACAACATACCAAGCGTTAGGTGCCAGCCTTTGCCCACAAAGAAGTGCAATACCCAGACGATGGCGTTTTCCAACCCATCTGGCAGGATCGAAAACCATGTGTGAAGAATACTGTCGTTTATTTTTGAAAAAATGTTCTCGAGGTATTTAATGAACCCAGCACCAAGGGCCGGCCCTATTAACGTGCCGGTCCCACCAAGAATTGTCATCAAAACGATCTCTCCTGACGCCGTCCACTGCATGCGCTCAGCGCCGGCAAGTGGGTCCATCGAAGCCATTAAACCGCCCGCAAGACCCGCGTACATGCCTGAGATTACAAATGCTGCAAGGGTGTATGGACGTGAGTTTAAACCGGTATAATTCAACCGTGTCTGGTTTGTTTTGATCGCCCGCAGCATCAAGCCAAATGGCGAGCGAAATATCCGGATCGTCAAGTAAAAGAGCGCGATCATGATAATTGCGCAAAAGTAATACCCAGCGTTCAGCTGAAACAGCCACCCGGCAACTTCAAGTTTGTAAGTGGCGTTCATCTCAAGCCCAAAGAGATGCGGTACGGTGGGTGCTGTATCAGACTGCAAATATTGCGGATCGTCAGCGTAGACCTGCAGGCCCGTTTCGCCGTTTGTCAGGTTAAACTTGGGGTTTGACAGAACCGAATAGGCGATTGCAAAACTCATCTGCGCAAAAGCCAGGGTCAAGATTGAAAAGTAGATGCCCGAGCGTCGCAGACACAGCCACCCGATCAGCACAGAGAACAAACCGGCCATTACAACGGAAAGAAGAATTCCGGGGACAATGTTGTAGCTAAGCAGCTTGAACATCCAGACCGCCGAATAAGAACCAACGCCTAAAAACGCGGCGTGGCCGAAGGAAAGGTAGCCCGTGAGGCCAAACAGGATATTAAATCCAATTGCCAGAATTCCGAAAATGATAAACCGCTGCATAAGGTCAGGGTAGCCTGCGTTAAATTGGGCCAGGCTTGATCCTTCGGGAAACGGGTTCAGAATGAACGGCGCCAGCAGTGTTATGGCGATAACGAATACCAGTGTGCGCGCGTCTTTTGCCTCAAGATTCAGCATTGTTGACTATTCCTCCATCACACCGGCGCGCCCCATCAGCCCGCGAGGTCTTGCAAGCAGAATGATGATGGCGACGAGGTAAATTATGATTTGGTTAATGCCGGGCAAAGTGGTTGTTGCCCAAGTGGTTGAGGCGAAACTCTCAAGAATGCCCAAAAGGAACCCGGCCAAAACCGCGCCGGGCAGACTGCCCATTCCGCCGACTACAACGACCACAAAGCTGAGAACCAGAAAGTCCATGCCCCAGTGATAATTCGGTGGATTGATCGGCCCGTACATCACACCGGCCAGACCGGCCACAGCGGCAGCAACCCCAAACATGAAGGTAAACCGCCGGTCGATATCGATCCCCAACAGACCAACGGTCTCGCGGTCAGCCATACCGGCCCTGACAACCATGCCAAAAGTTGTGAAACGCAGGAACGCAAATACCGAGGATATAACGAACAAGGAAAAGCAGAAATAGGTGATGCGCCAAACCGGATAAGTCAGCGACAGACCAAACCAGGCACCAAGATTGGCAACCCCGGACAGGGCGTCAGGCGCCGGGGTTTGAATGGGGTTTGCGCCAAAATTGGCTTTGATGATTTCTTGCATCACAATCGCAAGTCCGAAGGTTACAAGAATCTGGTCCGCGTGCGGGCGCTTGTAAAAGTGCTTGATAAGGCCGCGCTCCATTACGAATCCAACGGCCAGCATGATGGGAATGGCAAAAATAATGGCAAGGGGAACGGCCCAGTCAATGATCCCCAGGCCGACGGACTCGCCAAACCAATCTACCAGGTAAGGCGTTTTTACCTCCAGCGGCTTGCCCAGAAAATTGGTGCGGGTTGGGTCAAGCGTGACGAAAGAAGTAGACAGAAGTTTTTGCAGCGTTACAGCGGAAAACGCGCCAATCATGAAAATGGCACCGTGGGCAAAATTGACGACACCCAATGTGCCAAAAATCAGCGTCAGGCCCAGCGCGATCAAGGCGTAAGCGCTGCCTTTGTCCAGACCGTTTAATATCTGCAGCAAGATTGCGTCCATTGTCCTACTCCGTGAACACTGATGCCCGGTTTTTCAGCCGGTAACTTTAACCGCGTCCAACCAATTGGCTGGACGCGGTTTTTGTTAACCCCTTTTGGGAGAGACCGCTTAAGCGCCGGGGTTACAAGCACCCAACGCACCGCCGGCAAACATCGGATGATCCGGTGCATACTCAACCTGCGCGCGTGGTGTCACTTCGACAACTTCCAGAACGTCAAACTCTGATGTCGGGTTTGCTTTACCCTGCACAACCAGCACGTCTTTAAAGCACTGGTGGTCCTCGGCACGATACTCAACATCGCCGTTACCCAGACCCGAGAATTTGAAGCCTTCCAGCGCTTCAGCGACACCGCATGGATTATGGGTGCCCGCACGCTCGCATGCATCCGCATAAAGCAGTGTCTGACAGTAAACAGTGTGTGCTGCCTGCGATGGAGGGAAGCCGTAGGCTTCACCGAAGGATTTAACGAAGGCCTTGGAGCCCTCATCCGTCAGCGACCAATGCCAGTTGGTTGAACCATAAATGCCCTTCACGTTTTCACCGGCACCTTTCGCCATCAGGCGAGAGTACAGTGGCACAACGATTTCAAAGTTTTTACCGTTCACCTGCTTGTCGCGCAGACCAAATTGAACCGCAGCTGTCAGGCTGTTAATCATGTTGCCGCCGTAGTGGTTCAGAACCAAAACATCAGCACCAGAATTCAGAACCGGAGCAACATATGAGCTGAAGTCAGTTGTCGCCAGTGGTGTCAGAACGTTGTTGACTGTATCCCAGCCTTTGCCTTCAGTGGCTTGCTGGATAGACTCTTGCTGGGTCCAGCCCCAAGTGTAGTCAGCAGTCAGGTGGTAAGCTTTACGATCAGACCCATAGGCCTTTTCAAGCACCGGTGCCAAAGCTGCACCAGACATGTAACCGTTAAAGAAGTGGCGGAAGCCGTTGGCTTTCTTGTCTTTTCCAGTTGTGTCGTTTGAGTGTGTCAAACCAGCCATAAAGATAACGCCGGCTTCTTGGCACAGACCCTGAACCGCAATCGCAACACCCGAAGAAGAACCGCCCGTGATCATCACGGCACCGTCTTTTTCGATCATTGATTTGGCAGAAGCACGCGCCGCGTCTGATTTGGTTTGGGTGTCACCGGTAACGAATGTGACTTCGTTGCCAAGAATACCGTTACCCTTAAGAGCCTTTGATGAAAAAGTGTTCATCATGCCGCCGTCGCCGCCACCGTTAAGGTGTTGAACAGCCAGCTGGTAAGCGCGCAGCTCGTCAGCGCCCTCGTCAGCATATGGACCAGACTGAGGTACGTTAAAGCCAAGTACAACTTTGCCACCAGATGGCGCGTTTGTGTAGGCTTGTGCGGCACTTGTAAAGAATGCGGGCATTGCCAGTCCTGCGCCAACCGCGGCACCGGATTTTAACAATCCACGTCTTGTGAAATTTGTCATTTATTTCCTCCCTAATGCTGACGGGCTAACAAAATTGCGCCCTTCATCAGAATCATTTTGACATGTTGAGCTATAGTTGATTGGGAAAGTTATTCAATAAACTATTGTTATCTAATGATTTTTTTGTAAATTCTTGTTATTTTATCATTCCCTGATTGTAAATTAATTTTCAATTCGGCTATAACTGTTCAAAACGAAAGGATTTCTGGTGGCGCGTACTTTGGTCGGAACCCGTATCCGTGAAAACAGAAGGGCCCGAAACCTTAACCAAAAACAGCTCGCTGCAATTGCCGGGATTTCGGGTTCTTACCTAAATTTAATCGAACACAACCGTCGGGGAATCGCCGGAAAGACGCTACTTTCTTTGGCGCGGGCACTTGAAATAGATCCCAGATCGCTTTCGGACGGTTCTGATCGCGCGCTTGTTGACCGGGTCAAAAAGGCTGCTTTTGCAGACCGCGAAATTAAAACTGAACTGGATCACGCAGAGGAGTTCACTGCCCGCTATCCGGGATTTGCTCGTTTAATTGGGCGCCTTCAGGACCGAAGCGACCGTCAGCAGCAGGATTTTGCGGCGCTCTCAGATCGGATGAAAAATGATCCCTTCTTTGCTGAAGCAATTCACCTAATGCTTTCAACGATTACGACAATAAAATCGACATCAGAGATTTTGGCGATGAAACCGGCCGTGCCTGACAACAAGGCAGATCGATTTCTTTCCAACCTTCTGTCGGAAAGTGAACGCCTGGCTAAGACGGCAACTGATGTATTGAAGCATTTTGAACCCAGCTCTGACGTTCAAAACAACTCACCGGACAATTCGCCGTTTGAAGCATTGCTCGATCAGAACCACTTTTTTCTGGACGCACTTGAAGACGAAAGCGCGACGATCGCCGAAATAATTGACAAACTGGATCTCAATGAAAGTGAGGCTAAGATCGCCAGAAAAAGTTTTATCAACTACCAGCGCATGGCGCGCAAATTCCCGATTCCCAGCTTTTTACCCATGGCACGGGAATTGTCTTTTGATCCGCTCAGGCTTGCACATGCACTTTCGTCAGATGTGCCTTCGATATGCTTTCGCCTTGCGCATTTACCGGTCGCGCAAAACACGCCGAATTTTGGCCTTTTGCAGTGCGACGGTGCTGGCGCTGTCCTTTACCGCAAGCAGCTCCAGACGTTTGCCCTTCCCAGGTTTGGCGGCGCGTGCGCGCTGTGGCCGGTGTATCGAAGCCTTTCAATCCCGCTTCAGCCCATCACCGCTTATCTGGATATGCCGACCGGGGAACGACTATTTGCATTCAGCTATTCCTACCCGACTGAGACGGCGCAAATCGGCATGCCGGCGCGAACCGAAAGCCTTATGCTGTTCACGCCCGATTACAGGTTATTCCAAAGCCCGAACCACGCAGGCCTTCCACAATTGCCGGTCGGTGTGCAATGCGCGGTATGCCCACGCAAAGATTGTTCTGCACGTCGTAGCCCTTATTTGTTGGGTGGCTAACTTTTCCACAGCTTGCATGATCTGAATTTCCAGTTAGGTTGGTGTGCGCGTGAGTGGGGTGCAATTTGACGAAGTCAGTGGTTATCATTGAAGATGAGCCTTACATCGTCGAGGCGTTGTCGTTCCTTTTGGAACGCGAGGGACTTACCGTGTCATCATATTCTGACGGCGCGGGGTCTGTTGATTTCATCGCAAACCATTCACCCGACCTGGTAATTCTCGATATCATGCTGCCAAATGTCAGTGGGATGCAGATACTTGAAGAAATCCGCAGATCGCAAAAACTGTCAGAATTACCGGTTTTGATGTTAACTGCCAAAGGTCAGAAAAAGGACCAGCTTGCCGCCGAAGATGCCGGCGTCAGCCTTTTTATGACGAAACCTTTTGCCAATGACGAATTGGTGGCCAATGTTTGGGAATTATTGAAACGATGAAGACAACCGAGCCCGAGCTTCGCGACATTGCGCGTCGGAAAAAAAGCAAACGCACCGAAACTTCACTGTGGCTGCCAATTTTGGGGATCGTCCTTCTTGTTTCGCCGCTGGCGAACGCATTCACCCGGCCAGACGGATCGTCGGGGGTTTTTTTTTGCTTGTCTATGTCTTTGGCATTTGGGCTGCGCTGATCCTGGCTGCATTTGTGCTGTCGCGCCTCTTGGCTGATGAAATGCCTGAAGACTAATGCTCAGCTTCAATCTGATAGTAACAATTTGCCTTCTGTACGTTGGCGTTCTTTTTGCAATCGCTGCACTTGCCGAACGGCGCGCCCAACAGGGAAAACTGGGGCTTTTAAAATCGCCCATCGTTTATACTCTTTCGATCTCTGTTTATTGCACAGCATGGACTTATTACGGATCTGTTGGTTCTGCTGCCCGCAACGGATTTGAGTTTCTTGCGATTTATTTGGGTCCAACATTGGTTTTTGTCGGATGGTGGTGGTTTTTACGCAAGCTGGTGCGGATCGGCAGAACACAGCGCATCACTTCTATCGCCGATTTGGTCTCATCGCGTTTTGGTAAAAGCAACGGTCTGGCTGTTTTTGTGACTTTGCTCGCCATTGTCGGGTCAACACCTTACATTGCACTTCAGTTGCAGTCGCTCACAATCGGCCTGTCTGTTTTTACAGTCGGCACAACAAATCAAGCAAGCCCACTATTTACGGCTCTTTTGATCGCTCTTGGTCTCGCCGCGTTCACGATCGTTTTTGGCACAAGAACGGTTGACGCTAATGAGCGTCACTACGGCGTCGTCACAGCAATCGCAGTTGAAGCGATTGTAAAACTTATCGCATTTATTGCTGTGGGGATTTTCGTTGTATGGGGCGTCAGTGGCGGTCTTTCAGATACTTTTGCGTTGATGGAACAGGAGCTGGCGCAGCACGATAAAATATTTACGCCTCGCTGGATAACACTGACCTTTTTGTCGGCTTCGGCGATCATTTGTCTACCGCGCATGTTTCAGGTGATTGTCGTTGAAAACTCAGCTGAACGGCACCTGGCAACCGCCAGTTGGGCATTTCCACTCTATCTTTTGTTGATGTGCGTTTTCGTCCTACCGATCGCAGCAACGGGTCTGAATATTCTGCCTGAAGGTGCCAACCCGGATCTGTTCGTGCTCAGCATTCCATTGGCCGAAAACCAAAGCAGTCTTGCGGCACTTGCGTTTCTTGGTGGTTTTTCCTCCGCGACTTCTATGGTGATCGTCGCCGCGATCGCACTGTCCACAATGGTCTCCAACCACATAGTGCTTCCTGTTTGGCTTTATGCCTCCAAAAATCGGAACCCCGAAAGCAATGACGTCAGAACGGTCCTTTTGCGAAGCCGACGTATCAGCATCGGTTTCATACTCGCCTTTGGGTATCTTTATTTCTCGTTATCAGGCGGCACTTCAGAACTGGCCTCAATCGGGCTGATCGCATTCTTGGGCGTGGCTCAGGTTTTGCCAGCTTTGATTGGTGGTTTGTTTTGGCATAACGCGACACGCACCGGTGCGTTCTGGGGCATGGGTATCGGTTTTGTTGTCTGGGCTTACACACTCTTTCTACCAAGCTTTGGTGCTTCACACATTCTATCACAATCGGTGCTGGACCAGGGTTTGTTTGGCTTAAGTTTTCTGCGTCCTCAATCGCTGTTTGGAATAACAATCGAGGACTCGCTGATCCACGCGGTGTTCTGGTCGATGATCCTAAACTCGGTCTTTTTTATCGGCGCGTCTTTGGTGACTGTCCCCTCTCCGCTGGAGCGGTTGCAGGCACGGCGGATTATTGGAGTTTATGGGAATCTTTCACGAAGCAGCCGGGTAAATGAAACAACAACAGCAGTAGAGTTGTTTGTTCTTGCCCAGCGCATCCTTGGTCGGAATGACGCGAAAGTTCTATTTGATAAATATCTAGGAAGTTCTGACCAAGGAGGTCTGCCACCTTTGGTAGACGCTGATTTTATGGACGTTCTGGAGCGCGAATTTGCCGGCTCGGTCGGTGCGGCAACGGCGCACTCGATGATCAACCACGCGGTTGGCGGCGAGGCAATTTCAGTAGAGGACCTTATCGCTGTTGCGGACGAAACCGTTCAGGTTATCGAATATTCGACAAAACTTGAGGAGCAATCAAAAGAGCTAACTGAAACAGCAGATGCGCTTCGCGCGGCCAACAAAAAGCTTACTGTCCTTGGATCCCAAAAAGATGATTTTCTAAGCCAGGTCAGCCACGAGCTTCGCACCCCCATGACATCTATTCGATCGTTTTCCGAAATTCTTAAAACCAGCACAGACCTTGACGAAGAAAAGTTGAACCACTTCGCAACTGTGATCAGCGATGAGGGTAAACGTATAACGCGACTTCTCGATGAAATTCTGGATCTCAGCTTTCTTGAGAGTGGCCGCGTTCAACTGAACTTAAGGTCGCTTTCCATTCGGGAAGTGATCGCCGGCGCAATTCGTTCAACGCAGCAAATAACTCAAAACAGTAATACCAAAATAACCATTGGCGGCGCCGCGTTGGACAAAATTGTGGAAACCGATGTTGACAGGCTTTCGCAGGTTTTCATCAATCTTATCACGAATGCGGTTAAATATTCGGACAAAGACGTGCCACTTATTAACATCGACGCAGCGCAAAATGAAAACCGAATTGAAATATCGGTCAAAGACAATGGTCCCGGAATTGCACCGGAAAACCGCGAATTGGTGTTTGAGAAATTTGCGCAATTACCAACCACCGCCAGCGCTGGTGGTGTTGGCCTAGGACTGGCAATAAGCCGGGAAATAATGAAAAATCTGGGCGGTAAGTTAGACAACCTTCAAAGACAGTCCGGAGCGGCTTTTGTGGTGACAATTTAAACCCGTGGACGGTTGCGCGCGGAATGGATCGCGCTGATTAAGCGGATTTCAGAACGCCGGTGTCGCGTTCACACTTACCAACGCGCAAGTCAGACTTGGTAGGTTCAGAGCGGTTGAAGAGGTCACGCAGGGTATCAATAACCTTTCGAAATGTCCTGATGTAACCTATGTCTCCGGTAAAAAGTGTCACGTATCTGTCGAGTAGGTCAAATTTCGCTCAAAAAAAGCGGCGGGCGGCCGACCTTCGCGGCGCGTTGGCGTTTGACCTGCCCGGTGACGCTTTGACGGGGTGCCCGCGCAGACCGGTGCGCCATATTTGCGCCACAGGTCGCGAATCTCTGAAAAATGACGTGAACTTTCGAACCATTAGGGCGAAATTTTCCAAAAAATCGCCGCCAAAAATTAACTTCTCGGGATACCAGAGTGGCAGATCGGCACCTGATTATATCAGCATCACGAAGCAATACTCAGGTACTTCGCTACATTGTTTACAAATCTGGAACAACGCCACGGGTTTGCCGCCAAATTGCTTGTTTCGTTGACTTTTTTCCATTTCCGCCCTAGTTTCGCCCCAACTATGGCGGTGGGGACGCCTAGGTTTGTACAGCAAAATGTACCACCGAACGGGCGCTGCTATACTCACCGAGTAGTTTGAAGGCCCCCAAAATGACATCCCGAATTTTTAACTGTGGCGGAACCACCGAGTTCCAAAATTGCGACGCCCCCGTTACGCGGTGTTTGCTATGATTACCGGACCAAACGTTGGTCACGAAACAACCAAAATTGCTGACTCTGTCGTCAGCGACGCAACCCGATATTCCGGTTCCGGCCCGCATCAGGCGGTTGCCCCGCAGGACGAGGTTGCCGATACCCAATACCCCCTAAGCAATATTCGCAAGTCGGTCAAAGTGGTGATCTGGGATCTGGACGAAACCTTTTGGAAGGGCACGTTGTCAGAGGGCGGCATTGAACCCATTCAGGCCAATATTGATCTTGTCAGGTCGCTGAATGATCGCGGCATCATGTCCTCGATCTGCTCAAAAAACGATTATCAGACCGCCAGGGCCAAACTGGTGGAACTGGGCATCTGGGACAGCTTTGTCTTTGCCCATATCGACTGGACCCCAAAAGGTCAGGCAATTCAGAACATGATCAAAGCCATGCAACTGCGTGACGAGAATATCGTGTTTTTGGACGACAACCACATGAACCTTGAAGAGGCGCTGTTCTTCAACCCGAACATCATGGCCGTTGACGGCACGCGTGATTTCAACCCGCTGCTGCAGATGAAAGAGCTAAAGGGCAAGGATGACAGTACCCATACCCGTCTGGCTCAGTATAAGGTGATGGAGACCAAGCAGGACGAACAAAGCGACGGCGATCTTTCAAACGAGGAATTCCTGCGCCAGTCCGAAATCAAGATCAAAATCATCACGGATATCGACAACAACATGGACCGGGTGCTGGAACTGCTTAACCGCACCAATCAGCTTAACTTTACCAAAGTCCGGGCCAACACCGAAAAAGAGCTGGCAGAGCTGCACGAGGTCCTGCAAACCTCTGGCATGCACGCCGGGTTGATCCATGCACAGGATCGCTATGGCGATTATGGTATTGTCGGGTTTTTCTGCGTGCGGACCAAATTTTCCGGCACCACCGTGCATCACTTCACCTTTTCCTGCCGCACACTGAATATGGGCGTGGAACAATGGGTCTGGGAATATCTGAACCGCCCGGATTTTGAGGTCGCCAAGCCCGTGGCCAATCCGGTGGACAGCTTTGACAAGGTTGATTGGATTCAAGAGGTTTCCAGCTTTGACGATACCGGCGATGTTGAAGAAAAACGCATCTGTCTGGTTGGCGGTTGTGATCTTTTGCAGGTGTCATTTTACTGCGGCAACAAACGCGACGAATTCGTGAACAAGCAAGACGACGACGGCTTTCTTGTGCGCTATGATGATCTTGGATTTTTCCTGAACCCGCGAACCCATGCGGTCAAAAACAACGGGATTATGAAACGGCTTCCGTCGTGTTCCTGGGAAGACATG
>Ga0209992_10002962_pt1 | contig 14851 bp, 12 predicted proteins | sample 2SBtaG_2_FD_182564 | JGI IMG/M metagenome (GOLD analysis project Ga0209992, IMG submission 182564) | Deep subsurface microbial communities from Kolumbo volcano to uncover new lineages of life (NeLLi) - 2SBTROV12_ACTIVE470 metaG (SPAdes)... | ecosystem: Environmental > Aquatic > Marine >... | reverse complement strand
AAAATCCTGAATTTGAGCACTAGCACTTTCAAAAACCGGAAACGCAGAAAAAATTGATAACGAAACCACCATGAGTGGAACGAGCGATAAAAGCGTGGTATACGCTAGAGCCGCTGAACTCTGCATGCAATTCGCGGCAAAAAAATGATGCCAGAAAAAATACCAGAACTCTCTAAATGCCTTCTTGAGGGTAGATAGTGTGGAGAGAGAATTCTTTTTTAAGACAAAATTTTTCATAGTGTGACGCGAATGTTAGGATTACCTAACCGCACATCCATCTCTAGAGGATTAGGATAACTGAAGGTGGCCCCGAAGGGGTAAAATCAAGGTCCTATTTCAACATTGTTAGAAAAAGTCTAACCTAGCTCTCACGCAGTAGTGTTCCTGTTCGCGGCCAAATCCCTAAACAACTTAAGTTAATCTGGGAAACATCTCGATTCGACCTAATTTGTCTGAGATGGTTAGTTATTTTTATTTATGACCGGGTTTCTCACTGGTTTACGTATAGAAGGGTCGCAAAAGTGATAGGATAACAGGGTGTACTAACAACCCACGTTTTTAAGCGCATCCCATAAACCGTACGGCATGAGAGTAGATAGCTAACGAGAAATGCGAGCCAACGTTAATTGAAACCTATTATATCCTAAATTTTTTGATAAGAAGTTATTCTAAAGGCTTGTAAAGTCGATCCCTTTCATCTATTTTATGGGCCGATTCATCGAAAGCTAACTTATTTTAAAAACTCAATGGCTGTAAAGAACGCATTCTATGCTCAATCCGGGGGAGTAACTGCGGTTATCAATGCTAGTGCCTGCGGATTAATCGAGTCTGCCCGCCGCCATGCCGATAAGATAGGTAAAGTCTATGCTGGCCGAAATGGAATTATTGGTGCTTTGTTGGAAGATTTAATCGATACCAGTCTGGAATCTGATGCTGCGATTTCTGCATTGCGGCATACTCCTTCCGGGGCATTTGGTTCCTGTCGGTATAAGCTCAAAGGGTTGGAGGAAGATCAAGCGCAATATGAACGCCTTATAGCAGTATTTAAAGCTCACGATATAAAATATTTTTTCTACAATGGAGGCGGAGACTCCCAAGATACGGCGCATAAAGTCTCTCAATTAGGTACTAAAATGGGTTACCCCATAACGTGTGTGGGAGTCCCGAAAACTGTAGATAACGATCTGCCAATCACCGATAATTGTCCCGGTTTTGGATCGGTTGCCAAATATATTGCCATTTCAACGCTGGAGGCAAGTTTGGATGTAGCGTCGATGTGCTCTACCTCAACTAAAGTATTCGTCGTTGAGGTTATGGGACGCCATGCAGGATGGATAGCAGCAGCAGGGGGGCTGGCAGCAAATCAAGATTTTCGAATTCCAATCGTCATATTATTCCCAGAAGTCCCATTTCAACACCAAAAGTTTGTAACTAGAGTGAAGAAGAATGTTGAAAAATTTGGCTTTTGTTCGGTTGTGGTATCAGAAGGCGTTAAAGGTGAGGAAGGTCGGTTTCTAGCCGAAGCTGGTGAATCGGATGCATTTGGACATTCACAACTAGGAGGTGCCGCTCCTGTAATCGCGAACATGGTTAAAAATTCCCTGGGTTACAAGTATCACTGGGCGGTTGCGGATTATTTGCAGCGGTCTGCACGCCATATCGCATCAAAAACCGATGTTGAACAAGCTTACGCCGTGGGCAAAGCTGCTGTTGAGTTCGCCCTGGAAGGAAAAACCGCTGTGATGCCAATTATAGTGCGCACATCAAATTCTCCTTATCGATGGGAGATTGGGTGTGCTCAATTAGCCGAAGTGGCCAATGTCGAAAAGAAGATGCCTGAAAAATATATCAGCGACGATGGATTCGGTATTACCGAAGAGTGTCGCGAGTACCTGCAACCACTAATCGAAGGCGAGGATTACCCTCCGTACAAAAACGGTTTACCCAAATATACAGTGCTTAAAAATCGTGGAGTGGAGAAAAAGCTTGGGACAGAATTTAAGCTAAAATAATACTGGAACTTATTGTCAATTAATACATAAATAGCGAGGGGAATATTGTATGTCGAATGAGATCGTGGCTTCGTTGCGCGCTGGGGTGATGCCGTATCTTGGTAACTTCCATTACCGAAATATATCTATCATTATACTAGTTTTAATAGCAGTGGTTGGTTTTGCAGTCGGTGGAGGGGCTGCATTTGCGTTGTTCGCGGCTATATCCGCCATTGTATACTGCGTAATATCAATCGATTGGATCGATAGCCAGCCCGCCGGTAACGAAAAAATGCAAGAGATTTCGTCGGCAATTCAACAAGGCGCAGCAGCCTATTTAAATCGACAATATAAAACCATCGCTATTGTCGGTGTGGTTTTATTTATTGCGATCGGCATAGGGCTGGATTGGGCAACGGCTATAGGTTTCGCAATTGGTGCGATCTTGTCTGGAGCAGCAGGATATTTCGGTATGAATATCTCTGTTCGAGCCAATTCGCGTACTGCACAAGCAGCACACCATGGTTTGGACGCAGCTTTTCAAGTAGCATTCAGGGGCGGCGCGATAACTGGAATGTTTGTAGTCGGACTCGGGCTGTTAGGGGTTGCAGGTTACTATACCTTGCTTGAGACTATTGGTGCGGGAAACACGGTGCACTCACTAATCGGACTGGCATTTGGTAGCTCTTTGATTTCAATCTTCGCGCGCTTAGGTGGTGGTATTTTCACCAAAGGCGCGGATGTCGGAGCAGATCTGGTTGGAAAGATTGAAAAAAATATTCCGGAAGATGACCCCCGAAATCCCGCAGTCATTGCCGACAATGTAGGAGATAATGTCGGAGATTGTGCTGGGATGGCAGCCGATTTATTCGAAACTTACGCTGTAACCATCGTCGCAACCATGCTGCTGGCAAGTTTAATGGTGGAAAATGCCGACCAAGGTGCCATTGCTTACCCATTGGCTTTGGGTGGTGTTTCTATTGTTGCATCAATTATCGGTACTTTTTTTGTCAAGGTTGCCCATCAGGGTTCGGTTATGGCCGCTTTATACAAAGGCGTGATCGTCTCAGGGGTTATCGCTGCTATCGCATTCTATCCAGTAACATTGATGATGCTCGGTGAAAATCTCACTGTGAATTGGGTTGAAGTGTCTTCAGCAAATATCTATTTTTCAGCATTGGTTGGTCTGTTATTAACAGCAGCCATGGTTGTCATAACCGAGTATTACACCTCGACAGAATACAAACCCGTTCAACATATTGCAGAAGCCTCAGCGACGGGTCACGCAACCAATGTCATTGCTGGCTTAGGTGTTTCAATGAAAGCAACCGCCGCGCCGGTAATCGCGGTGTGCGCCAGCATCTGGGCTAGTTACGAACTTGCTGGCCTGTTCGGAATCGCTATTGCCGCAACCTCAATGTTGTCGATGACCGGGCTGATCGTCGCCTTAGACGCCTATGGGCCAATCACTGATAACGCAGGCGGTATAGCCGAAATGGCCGAATTGCCGGAAGCGATTAGAAACATCACCGATCCGTTAGACGCGGTAGGCAACACAACTAAAGCCGTGACCAAAGGTTATGCTATTGGATCGGCTGGATTGGCTGCTTTGGTTTTGTTTGCCGATTACACAAATAATCTGGGTGCTACCTACACCTTTGACCTTTCTAACCATATGGTGGTTATTGGTTTATTTATCGGTGGTTTAGTACCCTATTTATTCGGTGCTCTAGCCATGGAAGCTGTGGGCCGTGCTGCTGGTGAGGTTGTCGTTGAAGTGCGTAGACAGTTCAGAGAAATGCCAGGCATTATGGATCGCACGGAAAAACCGGATTACTCTAAAGCGGTAGATATGCTAACCGTAACAGCCATCAAGGAAATGATTGTGCCGTCGTTACTGCCGGTTGCGGTTCCTGTGGTAGTCGGACTCTTGCTAGGTCGGGAAGCGTTAGGTGGATTACTGATCGGTACTATTATTACCGGATTATTCTTAGCAATCTCCATGACGGTCGGAGGTGGCGCTTGGGATAATGCAAAGAAGTATGTTGAAGATGGAAATTGTGGTGGAAAGGGGTCTGAAGCACATAAGGCGGCAATAACCGGAGATACAATCGGTGACCCTTATAAAGATACTGCTGGACCGGCAATTAATCCGATGATCAAAATTATTAATATTGTTGCACTATTAATAATCCCGTTCATTTAGCATAGAGGAAGGAGTTCACGGGGCTCAGGGGATGACATCGAGGATCAATAATTATGGTCCTGGTTTTTCTTTGCTACCCCCTTGTCTTCGTGAATACTTGCACCACTTGGGTTAACTAGGCAGTCCTCTGAGTAGGAAGGTTCCTGATATGAAAAAAACGCATTCACCTGCTGAAAAATTAAGAACCTTACTGGCTCAACCGGGTTTGATACTCATGCCTGGCTGTCACGATGCGATGTCGGCAAAGCTCTGTGAGGAAGCTGGTTTCGATACCTTATTTATGAGCGGTTTTGCGGTCTCTGGGTCTCGACTTGGTATGCCCGACACCGGTTTAATTTCCTATGCAGAAATGGTGGATCAGGGTCGTAACATTTGCAATGTGGTATCGATTCCTGTGTTCGGCGATGGTGATACCGGTTTTGGGAATCCGATGAATGTTAAGCGCACCGTTCAGGGATACGCCCGAGCTGGATTTGCATGTATCATGATCGAGGACCAAGTGATGCCCAAACGTTGCGGCCATACTAAAGGGAAATCAGTAGTTGGCAGGGAAGAGGCATTGATCCGGCTACAAGCTGCTGTAGATGCCCGAAATGAAAGCGAAGACATCCTAATTATGGCCCGCACTGATGCGCGAACAATTAATGGGTTGGACGAGGCTATCGAAAGGAGCCGAGCATTTGTCGAAATCGGAGCAGATGTCAGCTTTCTGGAAGCTCCTGAATCAAAACACGAAATGGAACAGTATTGCCAATCGGTACATGCACCTAAAATGGCTAATATGATCGAATATGGAAAAACACCCATTCTACCGCCCACCGAACTCGAGAGAATTGGATATAAAATAGCAGTTTATCCTTTGACCCTGCTAAACACCTCCATCAAAGCTATGCAGCACGCATTAGCCGCACTAAAACAAGGATCACCACCCGCCCAAATACTGGACTTCGAAGATCTTAAAACTGCGGTTGGTTTTCCCAACTATTATGAGGAAGAAAGCCGGTATCGATCAAAAAACTGAAAAACACTTAGTTTTGCTCGCCCCTTATCGATCATGTCACCGTCATTAATTCTTTTGAGCCTACCCTACTCCAATTAAATTCTGCCAGTCCACCTCTACCTTGCTCCTCGTGATCCACGTTCTGAAGCAAAATAGAGGTACCCTGAAATCTTAGCGACATGCATCAAAGTTTGTATCAATCATCTGCTTAATAGAGTAACCGACCAATTGCACTATATACCCTCCCAAACTTTAGTAATCCACTAAGATGCAGCATGTGGTTGTTTTGACAGTTGCTGCTGGATTGGTTGAACGATCCATTGGTCAACGCTCTCCCTAGTCTTTTTGGATATCTCCTGACCGATACCAGAAACAGAACCGAGTTGTTCTTGAAGTTGTTTAAGACCCTTTTCGACTTGTTCTTTTGTGTGAACCGGAAATTGCTGGACTAACTTGGCCATTGCATCGAAATGCTCCTGTATTGGATTTAGTATTGTTTGTTCAAAAGTTGTCTTAGTATCGCCAGTAAATTGGCGGCTCTTCGACTTAAGGTCATCCAATTGATTCTGCAATGGATCCAATACCAAAGAATGGAACTGCTCTGATGTTAGCTTTGGGACACGACTCACTTTGGCGGTCATTTCACTCAACATTTCTTGTAAAGGATGGACAACACGCTCATCAAGACTTTCCTTGGTTCGGTGTGGTAAGGCTTGAACAGTACCCGATATTCCACCTACTTTCTCCCGAATCCCCTCTATTTGTTCATATAAAGGCTTAACGACCTGGTCTTCAAATTTTGTTTTGGCCATTTCTGGGAGTTTTTGGGTCTTACTGACAATTGAATGAGCGAGATTTTCATGTCCTTGAGCCACTTCACTTTCCAATTCTGAAATAACCGCTGCTTGTTGAACAATTTGATTGTGCAAGCCTTCCAGTTTTTTCTGCAAATTTGCAGCCATTTGACCGATACTCATATCCTGCTTAGGGATACTTTGTCCCGCCACTACCGAACCAAGCTCGGACTGAACTGAAGCACTAAGCTCTTCTATTTTAACGAATTGTTTGGCAAGCTCTGCCCTTTCACGCTCAGACATAGTCAGCGCCCGATCTTTTTCTTGGAGCGTTTTTTCCACGACATCAAGACGCTCTACTTTATTTCTCAACTGATTCCGAAGTCTCGCACAGTATTCGTCGGTCGCAGTTTGAATATTTTCACATTTAATTCTTCGGCTTCTTATCATAACGGCCCAAACAATCAAACCCATAACAATTGCACCGACCACTAAGGCCAAAATTAAACCGGAAGCCCGATCAACCAACATAGAATCAATAAAAGCCAATAAATTTGAAAAAAATGACGCTGTCATTGACTGAATAGATTGAAAAATTGTCTCTACGAATTGCATATTATTTCCCCCACATTAAGCGGTTACTCCTCTACTCTTGGGGATTCGAGGAATTTTTATTATTAAAAGTTATTTGTTTCGGGGTGTCGACCATTATTTGAGTTCGAGAAGAACAAAAAACTATAGCCTGATTAAGATATGTCGATTTAAAATACGTTTGAAATTAAAACGACGCACACATGCCCCCTCGCCCGAGTATACCAGACACAACAATAAGATTGTTGTTTGTAATGGAAGTTCATGTGTAATTTGGTAGCTGTTCACCAGGGGCCAAGGAAAGCCGTAGCTCCCAGTGAACGGACACCACGAGAATTATCTGGAAGTAGCGCTATTTGGAAAGGTTAAAGATAAACTATATTTTTCTGGATAGCACCTCAAATTAATGGAAAATCGCAATCGTCAATCCTAGCGTCCCTGCATAGCTATTCACTTTTTCTTGAGAAGCTTAGATAAAACTTCGGGCAACTCCCATTGTTTTTTTACAACCCACCATTCCCGGATACAATACGACAACAATAACCCTACAATCAGTGGTACAAATTCAAGAAATATTCCTTGAGCGCCTGTATCACCGCCGCTTGCTTCCCCATAAGAATCACCAATCCCCACAGCCTGTCCACCTTGAATCAACTCGACAAGGACGTAATTAAACATCAAGCCGAGCATGGTCCCGCCAAAAAATGTTCCAGCACCAAGCCAAAAACATATCCAAGCATTCTTTTTATCGGCATCACCAACCGTTTGATTAAACTTTATCGCTGAATTATGAAACCAAAAACCAACCGCTAAGGTTATTATTCCGCTATACGCGCCCATACTTAGATTCCTCTGTTTATTGTTTTTTAAAAAATAAAAACGCATCCATTCCGCCATGTAATACCATAGAATCTCCATCCTTTTCTATCACCACGTAGGTATTTTTTCTCGACCTCCCCGGTTGGTTGGCTAGAATTTTTCCATCTTTAACTTCATACTTTACTGATATTGAAAATGATCCACCCGGTAAACGTTTATCGAAACCGGAAGTAACCAACGTTCCATCGCTACGAAATTCCCACGTTTCAGTGGAAGGTCTTTTTTCACCATCAATCTGTGGAGCAGAGTATTCCTGTTGCCAGATCCCGATAACCTCGGATGGTGAATTTAAAGCAACTTCCGCATTAGAATTAAAAGTTGTTAGAATCAACAAAAAACAAACACTGAATATACTGGTAGAGCGGGTTTTCATCATCTATCCCTCATTTACTTTTTATTTCTGTAAGAACACCCGCTAAAATCTCATCCGATTTCCGGGTCATAGAAAAAACCAATAATTTGAATAATGGCCATTATGGCAACAAAATAAAGAGTAACGCAAGAGGAAAGCGATGGGTATTAGCCGACAATTAGAGGTCTCAAGTATTTTAAAACAGCAACTGGACAAGAAAATCCTAATCATCGATGGAGCGATGGGGACTATGATTCAAAGTTATAAACTTGGGGAAGAAGATTACCGTGGCGATCGGTTCGCAGATTGGCAAACCGATTTAAAAGGTAACAATGATTTACTGTCGCTGACCCAACCCGAGATTATAAAGGCAATTCACTTGGCTTACCTCGAGGCAGGCGCCGACATCCTAGAAACGAATACGTTTAACGCCACCAGTATCGCTATGGCGGACTATGGTATGGAGCAATTCAGCCATGAAATCAACCTTACATCGACAAAAATAGCGCGCGAAGCGGCTGATGAAATAACTGCCAAATCGCCTGATAAACCCCGCTTCGTGGCCGGTGTGCTCGGCCCTACGAATCGTACAGCCTCAATCTCTCCAGATGTTAACGACCCAGGTTTCAGAAATGTAACCTTCGACCAATTAGTTGAAGCTTACACCGAGTCTGTTGATGGTTTGGCTAGGGGTGGGGCCGATATTATCCTTATCGAAACCATTTTTGATACCTTAAATGCGAAAGCAGCGGTTTTTGCAGTTGAACAGTATTTCGAGGACAACGGGGTCCATCTCCCGGTGATGATTTCTGGTACGATTACTGATGCTTCGGGCCGCACTTTATCTGGACAAACTACCGAAGCGTTCTGGAACTCTCTCAAACATGCCAATCCTTTAGCGGTAGGACTTAATTGCGCCCTTGGCGCCCAGGAATTACGTCAATACGTCGAAGAATTATCTCGAGTTGCCGACACCAATGTCTCGGCGCATCCAAATGCCGGATTACCCAACGAATTTGGTGAATACGATGAAACGCCAGAAGCTATGGCTAATGAAATCAAAGGGTGGGCGAAAAGTGGCTTTTTAAATATTGTTGGTGGCTGTTGTGGAACTACACCTGCACATATCGAGGCAATCCGTGAAGCAGTACAAAAAATTACACCACGGAAAATCCCAAAATTGGAGCCGGCCTGTCGATTATCTGGCCTGGAACCTATGACTATTACGGCTGATTCGTTATTCGTCAATGTGGGTGAAAGAACCAATGTGACCGGTTCTGCCGTATTTCGTCGGTTAATTAAAGACGAAGATTATGAAGTAGCTTTGGATGTAGCTCGGCAACAGGTTGAAAATGGCGCGCAGATAATCGATGTCAACATGGACGAAGGAATGCTCGATTCGAAAGAAGTCATGGTACGCTTTCTCAAATTGATTGCAGCCGAACCGGATATTTCCCGGGTTCCAGTTATGATTGACTCATCAAAGTGGGATATCCTAGAAGCTGGCTTAAAGTGTATTCAAGGGAAGGGGGTGGTAAATTCGATCTCCATGAAGGAAGGCGAAGAAAAGTTTATCCAACAAGGTAAACTGGTAAAACGCTACGGAGCAGCGGCAATAGTCATGGCGTTTGATGAAAAGGGGCAGGCTGATACGCTAGAACGCCGTGTTTCGATCTGTCAACGTGCGTATAAAATCTTAGTAGAAAACGTTGGCCTCCCACCACAAGACATTATTTTTGATCCGAATATTTTTGCTGTTGCCACCGGCATTGCGGAACACAATAGCTATGGGTTCGATTTTATCGAAGCAACCCGTCAGATAAAACAAAGTTTGGATCACGCCTTGATATCCGGCGGTGTTTCCAATGTCTCTTTTTCTTTTCGCGGCAATAATATAGTACGTGAGGCCATACACGCAGTATTTCTATACCATGCCATACAAGCTGGTATGGATATGGGTATCGTCAATGCTGGTCAGCTAGGAATATACGAGGACATTCCAAAGGAACTTAGAGACCGAGTCGAAGATGTCATCTTGAATAGAGGGAAAGATACCACGGACAGGCTGATTGAGGTCGCCGAAAAATACCGTGGTGATGGTGGGGAAATCGTCAAAAAAGAAGATCTTGCATGGCGGGAATGGCCTGTAGAAAAACGCTTGGAACATGCCCTAGTAAAAGGTATTACTGACCACATCGAAAGTGACACCGAAAAGGCACGATTGAAGGCGGAAAAACCTCTTCACGTCATTGAAGGCCCATTGATGGATGGTATGAATGTGGTTGGGGATCTATTCGGAGCAGGAAAAATGTTTCTACCTCAGGTTGTTAAATCCGCACGTGTCATGAAAAAAGCGGTTGCTTATTTAATGCCTTATATGGAAGACGAGAAAGATGCTGAATCCAGCTCAAATGGCAAAATACTCCTCGCAACGGCGAAAGGCGACGTCCACGATATTGGGAAAAATATCGTCGGCGTCGTTCTTCAATGTAATAACTACGAAGTAGTCGATTTGGGCGTTATGGTCCCTTGCGAAAAGATCCTCCAAACAGCTCGAGATGAAAAAGTCGATATTATTGGAGTAAGTGGTTTAATCACTCCATCCCTGGAGGAAATGGTTCATGTCGCTAAAGAGATGGAACGACAAAATTTTAAATTACCCTTGCTCATTGGGGGCGCAACCACATCCCGGGCACACACCGCAGTTAAAATTGAACAGAATTATCAGAACCCCGTTGTTCATGTACCCGACGCTTCCCGAAGTGTGGGCGTTGTTGGCAGTCTGCTTAGCAAAGACATTCGAGAAAGCTATATCGCGGATGTCAAAAAAGATTACGCGGATGTTAGAAAGCGCCATCAAGGACGCCGCACCCAGGTAAAACAACATAAAATTGAGTCTGCTCGGAACAATCGATTCGATCCACAATGGAACAGTTACACTCCGCCTGAACCTACGTTTCTTGGACTCAAGACCTTCACCGATTATCCACTGGCAGACCTTGTCCAACATATCGATTGGTCCCCATTTTTCCATACCTGGGAACTCATTGGCAGTTATCCGAAAATCCTCGACGACAAAGTGGTCGGAGAGCATGCTCGATCACTTTTCAACGATGCTCAATCCATGCTAGCCAAAGTTGTTAGTGAAAAATGGCTGACCGCACGCGCGGTTATAGGACTATTTCCAGCTAATAGCCTTGACGATGACATCCTGATCTTTGCCGATGAAAACAGAGATAAATCCATTGCCGTGTTACATCATTTGCGTCAACAAAACATTAAACCCCCCGGCCGCCGAAACTTTTGTCTGGCAGATTTTATCGCCCCGACAACAACCCAGAAACAAGATTATATCGGTGCATTTGCGGTAACAACCGGTCTTGGCATAGAAAAGATATTATCGGAATTTGAAAAAGATCATAACGACTACGATAGCATTATGCTAAAAGCAATCGCCGACAGATTAGCAGAGGCCCTTGCTGAACAAATGCACCTACGTGTTAGAACGGAGTTTTGGGGTTATATCCACGACGAGCAACTGGACGCTCAACAACTCATCAAAGAAAAATATAAGGGCATCCGTCCCGCCCCCGGTTACCCTGCTTGTCCGGATCATACCGAAAAAACCACTCTGTTTTCCCTGTTGTCAGCAACAAAAACCACCAATATAGAACTTACCGAAAGCTTCGCAATGTATCCCGCTTCATCCGTTAGCGGATGGTATTTTTCCCATCCCGACTCACAATATTTTAATGTTGGAAAAATCGGACGCGATCAGGTAGCGGAGTATGCATCGCGCAAAGGCATGAACCTTTCGGAGACCGAGCGGTGGTTAGCCCCCAATCTCTCTTACGAACCAGACTAGTCAACAATTTGAAATCATTTATTCTATACAGCACGGATGGATGTCATTTGTGCGAAGAAGCCGAAGTACTCCTTAAAGACTTACAACACAAAGCCCTTGTAAATTTTGATTGGTACGCCATTGATATTGTAAATAACGACCGATTATTCGAATTGTACGAAACAACGATACCAGTGGTTTGCCATTCCAATTCAAAAAAGGAACTCCACTGGCCATTTTCGACAGATAAATTATTAGGGTTTATTAGCGCTTGTTTGGTCGAAGTTAATTAAAAGTACAAGCCATGTAGAATGACATGCTCCAATCTGGTTCCTGATACCTGTCATATTTTAGGATGATTACCCAAATATTTTTCAAGGACTTTTGAAAGTTCGCTACTAACAAAGGGTTTTTGCAAAAAGGTAACTTTACCCTGGCAGCTTAACCCCTGCACCCGTTCCTGATCGGCAAAACCCGATATCATTACAACAGGTAGATTCGGTAAAAATTCCTGAATTGCCTCGTAAAGCTGGAAACCATTGAGCTGCGGCATTTTGATGTCGGTAATGAGTAAATCGAATTCCTGGTCCTTCTTCAGACGTTCCAATGCTTCCTTGCCATTGCTGCAGACCTCCACAGTTAACCCAAGTTCCTCCAACAATTCTCGATACAAATCACACAGAAACTCTTCATCCTCTGTAAGTAATACGCGTTGCAATTTTACATCTAAGCTTGGCTCGTTTTGGGGTGAGGTCTCCAATAAGATTACATTAGACTGCTTTGGTAGGTAAACACTAAATGTGCTGCCTTTGGTGGTTGATTCTATTACGATGGTACCCCCATGATGGTTAACCACTTCCAAAGCCGACGGCAGACCGAGCCCGGTCCCACTTTCTGCAGCTTTAGTTGTATAAAAGGGCTCGAATATTCTATCAATATGCTGGCGGGGAATCCCAGTACCACTATCAATTATTCGGACGATAGTATATTCGCCAGGAGGTAGATGTTCAGGTTTAATATCACCCTCGAGACAATCCTCAGAAACGACCTCTATTTTTCCACCCTCCAGCATCGCATCCTTGGCATTAACTAAAATATTTAGCAAGCTAGCATGCAATTGATTCCGATCGCATAAGCAAATCGGGCTAATGGCATTGAATTCCATTTTTAATTCAATTGACGGGTCCAACATCCTAGCCATCAACGAACATAAGTCACTCAACAGTTCGTGCAGATCAAATGTTTTCTTGTCGTACGCCCTACCTCGAGACAGATTTAAAAGCTTACCGATCAGATTGCCTGATCGTTGGGCGCATTGTCTAATTGAGTCAATTAAATCAATCGATCGAATTGACAGATCCGGCTGCATCCCCAGCAAGTCTAAAGCAGAAGTAATACCTGACAATTGGTTATTAAAGTCATGAGCCACTCCTCCAGTGATTCTTCCTACTGATTCCAAATTCCTTTTACGCAGTTGCCGCTCTTTCAATTTGTTCAGCTCGATCAACTGCATTACCATTACGGCAAATGCTTCGAGATCATCGATGTCATTTTGATCAAACTTTCGCGGTTTGCAATCAAACATACATAATGTCCCAATTGCAAAATTGTCTACAGTCAGCAACGGGACCCCAGCGTAATAGCGTACTTGTGCTTCTCCTCGAACCCAATCCGTAAAAGATACAGCTGGCTCTTTCAATGCGTTTGGGATTTCATAAAAACTTTTTTGCTGGAGTGTTGTCTCGCAAAAGCCAGGGAACCGACAAAGCTCTTTTACCACGACACCATAACAAGCCTTAAACCAAAATCTGTCTTCATCGACAAGGTTGATAAAACACATTGGTACAGAAAATCTATTTGCAACAAGTTTTAATATTTGGTCGAAATGAGATTCGTCTTCCGTATCGAGAATATGGAAGCTATACAACGCATTTAAACGTTGTTTTTCATATTGCGGATTGGCCATAAATAGACCCAATATATACTAAAGTAGAGGCGCACGAGGTTACATTAGTTTTTGCCCTGACTCAAGGATCCAAGTCAAGTCAGGCATCGACACAAAAGTCAACTGAAATGGATGATGCAATAAAGCCACAAATTATTAATTCTTCATGGATTCAAGTACTAAATCACAGAATACTTCAAAAACCTAAACATTTAGATTTTTGTCAATCAGTATTTACTAGATTAGCGATGATAAACACATTTTTTTAGATCGTTTATTGTTAGAGTAATCATTTATTAGGGCTATATCTAACAGGTAAAAAATGTGGAAAATTTTATTGCGAATGTTCCTGCGGAAACCTACCAAGAAACTAGCATTGCTGGAAAAGTGACGTGGACATCGCGTTACAATTTAGCCCTATGGCTGGGTATCCCCGAAACACAAAAAATTCGTCTTCGGCTCGTTCTCAAGTTTGAGGATGCTAAGGGGATGCATTCGGTGTTAGTGGATGAAGCTAGTGCTACCCGGAATAACGTATTATTATCGAACCTTGTTCAAGTTACGGCAAGCGGTGTGATTAATCACATGAGTATTTTCCTATATTCTGACAGTATCAATTTCGTGTACGAAGTAGATGAGCTTTTTGCCCAGAGGAAAAAAAGCGTCAAACGCTCTCCCATTAGATCTGCAGCCTGACGACGGGTATATACAAATAACCAGTTGTATTCAGTTTTATGCTCCATAAATACGCCGTTTGGTTACCGGTTAAGTAACAGGGAATTAACACTTCGCAAACGAGGTAAGTTCAATTGGCCTCAATCATTGCATGCCATGGATTTATAAGCAGATGATGGAAGGTCTTGAGCAATGCTTCTACTATCCAATAATAAAGATGTTGGTAGTGAACTAAATTCAAGTCCAGTAAGACGGTTAATGCGCTCCAACTCAGAACACTCGCTGCGAGATCGGAATTTAATCACTTGGTTCCTGGGACACTGTTTCATTAATTTTATCCTCATACAGTTGTATATATTCATGTCAATATACATTAAGCTAATCTTGTGCCAATAATTTTATTCTGTTTAAATTCAATACTTTTTCAAAATAAATTGCGGACGCACCAAAATTCAAGTGCTAATTTACCCTGAAAAGGGTCCACATGTGACCTAATTTTACAGGCCCTATATTGAGGCAAATAGAAGTTAATCGGTAATGAAAATATGCTATACCTTCGATCCAAAATTCTTAT
>Ga0209992_10002957_pt1 | contig 14871 bp, 14 predicted proteins | sample 2SBtaG_2_FD_182564 | JGI IMG/M metagenome (GOLD analysis project Ga0209992, IMG submission 182564) | Deep subsurface microbial communities from Kolumbo volcano to uncover new lineages of life (NeLLi) - 2SBTROV12_ACTIVE470 metaG (SPAdes)... | ecosystem: Environmental > Aquatic > Marine >... | reverse complement strand
TAGAATCGTTGTCACCTATTTATGATTTAAGGGGATTTAATCATGCATTTAAAGTGTCTAATGCAGCCCAAAAAGTATTTGCAGCAGTAACATAGTCAATACTAGTAGTACCAGTCTCTAATCCTATACAATCACCAGCTATTAAACCTAAATCTTTATTTACGGATTCTTCAAATAAAGAATCTTCTAACACAATATCCATTTTACTTTCGTCTTGCCAAGCACAATTAGGATGATGATGTAAATCAAAAAGATAATTTTGAAAAAGAGCTTTTGTTGGAATAACCTCAGCATCACCCTGATCTGTTCCTGTCAATGTTGCTCCATCAGATGCAATACCTATATAAACCATTGATCTTTTACCAGTATTATATTGTATATCTTTACTTAATCCCAAATCTTTTATACCATAATAACCATGCATACTATTTGCACCAAAATGTAGAAAGGAAGGTATTTTACCTTGTGCGGTTAATCTGTATTTTACGACTTGGTATGCCATCTTTATTTCCTATTCTTTATCCTCTTCTAAAAGAGGAACATTTGTCAATGACTGTTTATCCATAATATTAAATCCTCTATAATCTGCAAATATTTTAGGATCATCTGCCCACTTATCTGCACAAGCCTCTAACCATTTCATTGTCATTTGATGTGTAGGTGCTTTACCTTCCTCAATCATTTCATTTTCCATCTGTAAATATGCAAAAATTTCTGCTTGTGCTTGAGCAGCATTTACTCCCAAATCAAAAAGGTATATAAGATTACCCTCATCAATTATTCCACCATGAGAACGTGCAGCATTTAAAGCTTGTTTCATACAGGTCATAATATGATATCTACACTCTTCTATTTCATATTCTTCTTCAGTTATTTCCGACTTTCCCATTTTGTCCATAATACTTTCATATTGATTAACAAAAAAATTCATCTTTCTTAATGCTGCTTGCATATGATTTTCTGATGTAATCAGACCAGCTTGTTTTTCAGTTAACTCTAATTGTAATAATTCAGCATCAAGTTCATCTTCACAATTTTCTAACTCTCGTTCTTTTATTTTTATTTCAACTTTACTTTTTTCAACTTTAAAATATGCGTCTTGTAGAGCTGACCTTGTTTTTTCTACTTCAGCAAGAGAATGTTTAATAGAACGAATTGGTGTAATCGCAGTAACATCAAGCATAACATTCATAAACTGAGAGTGTGACTTATAAAAATTTGAAGATGCTTTTTGAACTGCTGGCATCTTTTCTTTAATATTAGTCGCCATCACTTTATATTCTGGCTTATCTTCTGAAACTGTTAAAAAATTCTTCTCAAGTTCTGTAATCATTAAGTCTTTAGACATTTATGTTTTCTCCAAATCAATGTTAAATATTGTAATAGTATATAGTAGTATTTATGAAAGTCCACCATGACAATTAGATGCAGCTGCATTATCTTTTGTTGCTGCTGTTAGATCGCCGAAATCTGAAGCATCGCCAGTGCTGCCAAAGGTTATATAATCTATGATATTATAAGTTGTGCCGCCATTAACACCACCAAATCTTACACCTCTAGTTGCATTTCCAGTACCGCATACATCTTCTACACCAGCTACTGTTAGATCGCCGAAATCAGTGCCGTTGCCAGTGCTGGCAATGGTGAAATAATCTATAGTATCTACTATGCTGGGCTGAGCACCTAGCGCAACACACATTCTAACAGATGAATTTGCCATAAACCCTTTATACGCTACGCCTGAGCAATTGCCAAAATCAGTAGTATTGCCAGTAGAGCCCACTGTGATATATTCTATCGTATCTACTAAACTGCCGCCTGCATTACCAAGAGAAATCATACCTCTAGTTGTACCAGAAGCAGAACTACCTCCCAAAGAAGCAGCTGATAGATCGCCGAAATCTGTAACATCGCCTAGTGTGGCCACGGTTATATATTCCATGACATTAGTAGCGCCAGGCGCTTGACCAGCATTAAAAACTGCTCTTGTACCATTACTTAAACCAGCTAAATTTCCTTTTGCAGCTGATAGATTACCAAAAGATGTAAGATTACCACCGTTAGACATTACATGATATTCAATATTATCTGATTTTGCTGCATCATCATCATTATATTTATTGCCGCCTGCAATGCCTCCTCTTGTAGAACTTCCAAAACCAGCAGGACGCCCCGAATAACCATCAGTTAAATCAACATAGTCAGTAGCATTACCTGTTGTTGAAATTAATACATATTGCACTCCTCTTCTTGTAGCTGCTGTACCAGTGTAATGACCATAACAAATTCCTAAATCGCCTGGCAACTCAGTTTGCCATGTTCCAGATTTTAATGATTGCATTTGAGCAGTAAGACTCCATACTCCCGAATAGTTTGGCATTATTGATGCCCTCCATGTCCTTGAGAAGCTCCAGCAAAAGAATTTCTAGCTTGTGTTAGATCGCCGAAATCAGCAGTATCACCAGTAGTAGCTATAGTTACAAATTCTATTACATTTAAAAATCCACTCGTATTGCCTTGTCCTTCTCCACCAGCAAATATACCTTTGAGATTATTACTAAGACCAGCCATATGACGAGCTCTGCTAGTACTACTTGACGCACCACCTAACGGATCGCCGAAATCAGTTACGTTGCCAGTGCTGGCAATGGTCACATACTCCATCAAATCATCATGTTTAAAAATAGCTCTAAGATTACTACTTGTTCCAGTAACGCCTTCTCCATGTGCTTCGGAAAGATTGCCGAAATCAACGCCATTGCCTGTGCTAGCTATTGTAATATACTCTATAATATCACAGGAACTTCCATCATCTCCACCACCAAAAAGACCACGAACAGGTGATTGCGCTCCACCCATTCCTTGACTTCTTTTACCATTATCTTGTCCTACGGTTAGATCGCCGAAATCAGTGGCATCGCCAGTGCTAGCAATCGTAATATATTCTATTTCATTACCTACTGAGCCTTGCTGACCACCTGTACCTCCAGCATAAACACCTCTTGTTTTACTAGAAACTCCTGTTGAGTATGCTCTTAGAGTTGATATATCTCCGAAATCAGTAGCGTTGCCTGCTGTAGCAATGGTCACATACTCCATTACATTAATTTGTCCACCATCTGTTACTGTAAAACCACCTATGCTTACTGCTCGAGTTTGACTTGAGCAACTAGCATTTCTACGAGTTCCTACATGTAGATCGCCAAAATCAGCAGCATTACCAGCGCTAGCAATGGTTATAGAATCTATAATATCATAATACGTAAATGGACTTTCTATATTACCACCCATAAAAAGTCCTCTGGCATTTATTTTTGGCCATAGTCCTGCTTTATTAAATGTAAATTGTTCTGGTAATGTCCATACACCAGTAGCAGTTGCAGAATCTGCGATTTCTCCATCAGGATTAACAACAGTTGCTGTAATAAAACCGCCTTGATATCTTTCACTCATCCTTGATGACCTCCATTGTTATTACTACCGCCTGATGTTGATTGAACAGCAACAACGAGATCGCCGAAATCAGTAGCATCGCCAGTGCTGGCAATGGTCACGTAATCAATAACATTATTTACATATGGAGTATTACTGCGAGTTGCATCTCCAGCTCCACTAGCAAATAATGCTCGTACATTATTACTTGCTGTATCTGCTTTATATCTTCTTATTGTAGGATCGCCGAAATCAGTAGTATTACCAGTGCTGGCAATGGTCAAATATTCTATAAATTCTCTAAATTGCATTACCATTCTAGTACTACTGCTAGTTCCACATGTGCGTTCGCCTTTGACATTTGTTAGATTGCCGAAATCAGTGGCATTGCCAGTGCTAGCAATCGTAAAATAATCTATGGTTTCTTCAATTGAAGGACTTACGCCACCACCAAAAATTCCTCGCGTTGAAGAACAACCACCACACATACCATCAGTTCTGCCTCCAACAAGATTGCCGAAATCTGTAGTATTTCCTGTGCTGGCAATCGTTATGTATGAAACATGATCTTTATTACTACTAGGTTGCGCTTCTCCACCAGCCTGCATACCTCTTGTTTTGTTAGCAACATCACCAGTAAAATTTGGAATAGCGCCGTTAGCACAATCGCCGAAATCAGCGGCATCGCCAGTGCTAGCAATGGTCACGTAATCTATTACATTTGTACCAGTACCGAAAGATCCACTACCACCTACCATGCCACCAGCTGCTACCCACCGAGTTAAACTACAATTAACAGCTGCCCCATTCCTTGCTGTCGTTAGATCACCGAAATCTACAGCGTTGCCAGTTGTAGCTACGGATACATAATCCATATTATTTGCCCATGCATCACTACCTTGACCATCAGTATATTGCCCTCCCGAAAAGATTCCTCTACTAGCTGTTGGCGTTATTGCACTAGAAGCAAAACTGCCTGGGCTTAATCCAAAATCATTAATAGCAAATATGACAAAAGTATATGCAGTTCCATTTGTTAATCCAGTAACAGTAATAGGAGAAGAAGCACCAACAGCAGCTGCAGCAACTGCTCCGCTCGTAATAGCAACAATAACATATAATGTTACTGATGTCAATCCTTCATTGTCTGGAGCAGAAAAGGTAAAGGTGGCGCTCGCATCTGCTGCAACTGTATTAGATGGAGATGCAAACACTTGATCTGGTGCTAAAATCGGATTTCCTATTCCTACATAACCACCTATAGACTTTGCCATTCTAAACTATCCTAGTCTGAGATTTCTTCGTAAGAAACAAAACCTTTTAAGTCATTTGCAGCAGAAGCAGTTAAACCAATTGAGGTATTTTCTTCTAAATATATCGCGGTATTTTTATCTATAGCAACAAGAGTAGAGTCTGCTGGAACAGATACCGTTGAAAGAATTTCTGTTGCAGTACCACCAAGATCATCTTGATCGTAATAAGCAATTGTAATATCTGCAGCACTTGAACCGTCTACATTACAAATTAATATCATATTAACCTTCAATACTTTATCAGAAGATGCTGGATTTTCTAAAAGTTGTGTTGCACTTGTTCCTGTCAAACTTAATACAGCACTTTTTGCTGTAATAGTTGCTACATTTACAATATTTGGGGCTGCCATTTTTTAATTCTCCTTATCCGAATACTATTGCTGCGGCGATTGCTGAACCCATACCAATAGCACCAATATATGTTTTAACTCTTGATGCCGTAACTTTTCTGTTTGTACCACCAGCACCATTATCCACAATAAACAAATCAGCATCAACAACTGCTTCTCCGATATCAGTGCCACCATCAATGTCTAAGTCTGCAAGATCAATACTACCATTTGGAAATACTGGTGCAGCAGAAAAAGTTACTCCACCACCAGAAGCAACCGTTAGTGCGGCTGGTGTTGTGGATGTACCTATTGTTCCACCATCTTTAATAACGATATCGTCAACAAATGTAACGACACCTGTAGAAGCAATTGTTATAGCAGTTGCTGCACTTGTAACACCTATTGTTCCACCATCTTTAATTACAAGATCATCCTTTAAGGTAACAATACCAGCACTACTGATTGTTATTGCATCATTTGTGGAAGCAACACCAATCGTACCACCATCCTTTATCATTAAGTCATCTGCGATTGTTAACAATCCAGCAGAACTCAAAGACATTTTCTCTGATGCAGCTTCTGATGCAGCAGTTAAAAATGACAGTTTAGTTGCATTGTTTGATGAACTAAAGTCACCCTCTGATACAGCTTCCATACCAGCAGCAACTAAAATAGCATCTGTTCCAGCACCTTCATCTGGTGCTTTAAAGAATATTGAACCAAGAACATCATTAATAGCAATATCATTATCACCAGCATGAAATGAAAGACTTGGTTCTTTACCATCTCCTGTACCCACATGCTTCAGTATAAGTCCATCATCAGCAACATGAGTTAGTGTAATTTCTTGGTCATCACCAAAGTAAATTATACCACCGTCAGCAATATATAAATCAGACCACTCTAAAGATGCTGTACCAAGTGATGCACCATCAGAACTATTTGGTGCAATTGAAGTTGCAATGGAAGGCGCAGTAAGTGTAACAACACTTGCTGATGAGCTTATTCCAGATGTTAATGCAGTACCAGTTCCTAATAACGTATATACTTCAACAAAGTTATCATTAACCTTGTCACCACCAACTCTAAGTGAATCACCTGTACCGTCATCAGCGCTACTACCTAATCCTATTGCTTGATATGCCATGAGTTAAAATTCCTTATTATTTCTTCTTCTATTTATAATCATTTTATATATTACATAACTTATGGTTTTTAAGCCATAGGAGCACCATAAACATTAATTATTCCAGTGCCATCGTCAAGTTGTCCATTACCGCTAGTAGAAAATCTAATTCCTTGTATAGATAAACTAGTCAAAGAACCATCATACATAGCACCTCCTGATACGATAGAATGTTGATTACTAGTGCTAACTGTTACTACAAAATCAAAATGAATAACTGGATAACCAACAGCTTTTAAAGGATTATAAACTGTTATAATACCATTTAAATTTTCTTTGAATTGTCCTAACGCAATATCATCTTGATTGTTATCGTCAACTACAGTTCTAGTTGCCGCATGATCAATTTTTTCGTACCAGTAAGTATAATCAGTACCAGTTTTATAAGCACCATCAAATTTCAAATGCATTTTTAAATCTTTAGCACTTTCTCCATCGACTAACTTAATGTCTTGTACTCTTATCTGGTAAATATCATAAGTAGTGCTAAAAGTAGGTTCTATCTCAAGCTCGCTATTATTAGTACCGCTACGATCTGAACCACTAACAGTATGTATTAATGTCCAACCGCCACCACCAGCATATGATTTAATTCGTGATGCTGCAACTTTTCTATTTGTACCACCAGCACCGTTATCAATGACAAATAAATCAGCGTCAACAATATCTTCTCCAATATCTGTACCACCATCAATGTCTAAATCTGCAATGTTGATACTACCGTCTGGAAATACTGGTGCTTGAGTAAAGGTTACAACACCATTAGATGCAATTGCTATTGCATCAGCATCACTTGCAGAACCAATTTGTCCAGCATCAGCAATAGTAATACCACCAGAATGAACACTTCTTTGACTTAGCGTAACTGCACCAGCAGCTGCGATAGTAATTGAATCTGCATCAGTAGCAGTTCCTATTGTACCACCATCTTTAATTAAAATATCGTCAACAAAAGTAACGATACCACCAGAGGATATTGTCATGGCAGTTGCTGCACTTGTAACACCTATTGTACCACCATCTTTGATAACAATATCATCAACAAATGTAACAATACCTGTTGAAGCAATAGTCATAGCAGTTGCTGCACTTGCAGCACCTATTGTACCGCCGTCTTTAATTACAAGATCATCTTTTAATGTAACAATACCAGCAGAAGAAATTGTTATTGCATCATTTGTTGATGCAACACCTATTGTACCACCGTCTTTTATCATTAAGTCATCTGCAATTGTAAGTAATCCAGCAGAACTTAAAGACATTTTTTCACTTGCTGCTTCTGATGCAGCAGTTTTAAATGAAAGTTTTGTTGCATTATTAGATGAACTAAAATCGCCTTCAGATATAGCAGCAATACCAGCTGCAACTAATACGGCATCTGTACCAGTTCCTTCATCTGGTGCTTGAAAGTCAATCTGTCCAATAACATCATTTAATGCAATATCGGTTTCACCAGTTTGTATGGTAAGAACAAAAGGATTGTCATCTGCTGTTGCAGTACTTTTTAAAACTAATCCATCATCTGCATCATGTGTTATAGTTACATCTTGGTCATCACCAAATAAAATTTGTCCACCATCAGCAAGATACAAATCAGACCACTCTAAAGATGCTGTACCTAAACTAGCTCCATCAGAACTACTTGGTGCAATAGAAGTTGCAACGGTAGCAGCAGTAAGAGTGACAACACTTCCTGTAGCACTCATTCCAGTTGTTAATGTAGTACCAGTACCAAGAAGAGTATATATTTCTGAAAAATTGTCATTAATTTTATCACCACCAGCTCGCATGCTGTCGCCTGTACCGTCATCGCCCTCAGTTCCCAAATTAAGTGATTGATATGCCATAAGTTAAAATTCCTTATTATTTCTTCTTCTATTTATAATCATTTTATATATTACCTACATCAACAACTAAATTATTAAACTCTATTCTTAACTCTTCAAAACTATTTACAGGAAGAATAGCATTTGATGTTATGGCTGCTGATTGTATACTATCTACATCTTTAACTAAAGTATTAAACTGTATTCTCAAATCTTCCAAACTGTCCGTAGAAAGTACACTACTCGCATTTATTGAAGAATCCACATTTGTTACATCAGAAATTAAATTGTTTAACTCAATTCTTAACTTTTCCAGATTACTTGTACTTGTAATACTATTTGCTGTAACCGTTGCCATTATTGAATATCCACTAATTGTTTCAAAAGATTTTTTATCTCATGCATTTCTGATTTGATATTATTAATCTCTCTTGTAGTATTTCTTATCTCATCTCTTTGTCTTTGAGCAGCTGCAGCACGTTTCTTTGCCTTTTCATATGCACTTGCATTTCGATTTATAATAGCATGTGTTTTACTATCTCTTATTAAATCTGGATGCCCCTCAACTACTCTATAGTTTTTTTCCATTTTATGTTCCTAATGCAATAGCTCTTAACGATCTTATTCTTGGTGGTTCAGCACAATTTGTACCTTGCATGATAATTTTAATCTGAAATGATATAAACTCATCTAATGGTGTTCCAAAACCATCATCATTCACACCAGCCGTAAATCTATATTCTTGAAAATCTGTTTGTTGTGCAGATGGATTAACAGTAGCATCAGATGAACCATCATCATTAAAAAATGTATAACCCAAATCATCAAAATCAGAAGATTCATCATTTCTAAGAATTTTAAACATAGCCTTTATATCAGCAGATGCTGGACGATGAGCAGCAAATATTAATTTTATTCCTGTTGCTAACTGGTCAAGTGTAACTTGTTTTGTAATATAAATTGCAGCGTTTTGATCTCCTTCTGGAGCTGTTGAAGGAACATGTTCTGTTGTAGGATATACATCAGAAGATGAATCAATATTATTAATTCTATTTGCAATCGCAACTACTGACAATCTACTTGTATCAATAACAGGCGATATTCTTGAATCATTCGTTTCCATTGCAATTTCTATTTCTAATGAACTTTTACCAGATAACTCATTTGTTTCATTAATAGTTGAAGTTATCATATAAGGTTTATCAAATTTAAAGTTTTCATTTAAAGGAAATTTAAAAGATGGAACATCCGTTGAACGACTTGTATTAAATGATGTCTGTGAACCAGATGGACTTGTAGCGGTACATACTAAGGCCTTTGCAGTCATTTGAGTATTTGGTATTTCCAAAGCACCAATAATGGTTTGCATATAATCCATAATGGCATTTTCTGTTGCAACAGCCTCAGTGCCACCAAATGAAGCAGTATCACTTGATCCAACATCTGGCGTTGTTGTAAGAGATATAGTATAACTATCAATCTCTGAATTTGCAATAGCAGTATGAGTTGCATTTATTTCAGTAAATGGAACTTTATATGCTTGATACAATTCTACAGTTGCGCCATCTGCATGTTCAGCAGCAGTTGTGCTATTAACAGCTCTAGAAGCTCCAGATACCGCTTCTCCACTAATTGTAGTATACGTTATAATCTCATCATCAATCTTAATATACCAAAGGTTAGATGCTAATTTAGAATATACACCAGAAGTATCATCAAAATTAGTTCCACTTGCTAATGTCAAAGTAGTTGCCGTTGCACTAATAGCTCCATTGAGAGTTGTCGTTGCAGACGATTTAACACCAGAGATTGTAACATTATTTGATGTAGAGTGCATATGATTATCAGAATGATTTACTTTTAATACTGTACTTGCATCAGTAATATCAAATGGATCAGTACCTAATGTTTTAGAAGGAACTGCTTTATTTGTCAAAGTTACTGTACCAGTTTGATCAAACTTAGCACGATTGAGTGTGAATTTTAAATCTTCCATTGGACTCATAGAGAAACCAGTGTTATTATGAGATTTATATAAAACACCAACATGAGGTTGTTCTGATACAGTTCTTGTTCCACCCACATCAGTTTCACCCATTCTAGAAATCCACACTTTATATTTTGGTGAATTTGAAGATAACGTAATACAATATTCAGTATGATCGTCAACAAAAACTGGTGAATCAAATGTAAATGTTGTTGCAGTTGCAGCAGTTCTTGATGTATTAACATCTGCTGCATTTTTAACAACTCTACTAAATGGTAAAGTTTTAGGGCCTGGATTACCATTTACAACATTTCTTATTTCTAGTGTAACAGGAGTATTATCATCTTTCAATCCAAAATAAATATCTACAGATGTTAAAAATGCTCCATTTGATTTTGCTGTTGCATTAGCTCCTTGAACAGTAGTAGGTTTAACCATAAATGTTTGTGCTAATGGTTCAACGGATTCTGATCCATAAGGGTCATCCATATGACTATCGTAAATGTACTCGTAAAGATCAGAGTGTTGGTCTGGAATACTTGCTGGAGCAGCAAATGTTGAAATTCCAGGCGATTCATCACCATACATCTCATACAAATCTTCTGGTGTTGGTGGTGGATTATCACTGGTATATCCAGTTTCTATAAACGCTGCTTCACCCTCATCATAATCATAAAAAACAACAGGCGGTGGCGCTGGTGGTGGCGGCGGAGTCACTGGCGGCGGTGGCGGTGGTGGTGGCGGCGGCGGTGGCGGTGGGAGCTTGGTCAGTCGGCGGACGATGTCCTTGGCGGTGCGGTTCCACTGGCTGATCTTGGCGCTGTTGATGGGAGAGGCCTGCTGCGAATCACTCAGCAGATTGCGCAGCGTGTCGAGGTGGCCGCGCACTTCTTCCCCGAGCGGCACGTGCTCCACGTTGTTGCGGAGGATCTCGAGGTACGTCTCGTTGACGTCGTCCAGGGCGCGCAGCACGGCTTTCGCATCGCGAACGGCGCGGCCTGTGGCGTCGTCTTCGTTCGGCCACTGCGCCAACCATCCGGTCAGTCGGTCGAAGCTGTCTTTGTCCGACTCGACCAGATCGGCGAGCCGGCGGATGCCTGCTCGAAGCTCGGTGATCCGGGTCCCTTCGCTCACGCCAAGATGCACGAGTCGAGTGACAAGGTCTGACATCGTCGTGCGACGTTCGGTCGCGGCGGCCAGGAGTTGCTCGGCGAGCGCGTCCTGAACGGCCAGCGTGTGCCGCGCCGTCGATGTCGTCACACCGAGGACGCTCGACGCCAGTGTGCGGGCACGGCTCCACTTGGTGACGTCCAACAGCTTCGCCCGGTGCAGCGTCAGGCCTGGGTGCCGCCGGCTGTCCACGCGATCGATGACGACCTTGACCCCGTCGCTGTTGACGGCCCGATAGCTGCCGCCCTCGAGGAGGGTCCGCAGGAAGAAGTTCCGAACGGATTGCGTCAAACCGAAGCTGTCCGCGAGCGTTTGGTCGATCGGATCCCACTTGCAGCTGTCCGCTTTGACCTCATCAAGCACCGCCTTGAGGTAGCGCCCGCTTGTCAGCAAAGTCGCGCGCGTCTGGCCGATTCGGCACAGCGACAAGGGCTCGCCCAGCTTCGTCAGCACGGTCTTGTCCGCGGCTTCAATTGCGGCGGACTGCTTGTCGCTGCTCCACGCGGTGACCGCCCACTTCGCGAGCTGCTCCAACGACGAGGTGTCTGGATCCACGAGGAACTTCGGGTGGTGCGGGTAGCGCACGTCGAGCGTCGTGCCACCGAGAAGGCGCATGTTCTTGCGGAGGTCGGGATCGAGCCGGTCGACGATGACTTCGGACTTCAGCGCATCGGCCTGCGCGTTGGTCGCGTACACCTCCTTGAGGATGTCCTTCATCCGCTCGGTCTGCGTGTTCTGAAACGTCCGGGCCTGCTCGACGATGCTTTGACGCTCGGTTGGACCCATGTGGCCCATCAGCTTGTCGCCGCCCTCGGGGCTGAGGATTCGCTGGACAGCCGCGAGGTCGCGCAGCGTGTCCAACTCCGACTGCGTGAAGTGCCGAGGCAGCCAACAGACCGTCCACGACCCGCCCGACGACTTGCGAACAGCTTTGATCTTGGCGCTGTCGGAGCTGACGTCGTAGCCCGGGTCGTCCCACGGGTAGTCGATAAGGATGCGGAACGCTTCATCGTCGCCACAGGAAAACGCTTTGCTGGGCAGTGTGCGGACGTTGTCGATGCGCAACGTCCCGGACCGCTCGGTGTTGCGCCAGCGGATCTTGACGGTGCCTTCGTTTTTCTCGCCCGCACCAAAGCCCTTCTTGTCCGCGAGGCCGAGCATCGGCTTGAGCACATCGTAGAGCGCTCGAAATCGCGCCGACTCGTGGCCTACTTCGCTGCGTGCACGGTCGAGTACTGCGCTGAAGTCGCCGCCCTTGAGGTTGACCGACACGACCGCCTGCTTGCCCTTGCCGGCCACTTGCAGCTCGGTGACGCGCCGCGACAGCTCGGTCAGCAGCCGAAACGCCTTAGCCATGCGCCCGCGGTTGGACTCGCCGGCCACCTCCGCGTTGTTGAGCTGCACGATCTTCTCGATCGTGAGGCCACCGGTGCCTTTGAGACGGTTGGACACCTCGGCCATCAGCACCGTCTTGACCAGGTGGTCGAGCATGTGCCCGTCCGCTTCGGTGGCGTTTTGGCCTTCCGTGACAGCCCGCAGCGCCGGGCGGAACTTCTGCCAATAGAGTTTGTGTACCGCTCGTAAGCGGCCTTGCTCGCGGTTCGGGTCTGCGTCGACGCCTGACTGCGGGAAGATGGCCTCGAACGCCCGGCCCACCGGCAGGAACTCGCCCAGCGGCAGGTCGGGGTAGTGCACGACCAAGAGTTCGTACAGCAGCGTCAGCGCGGTCCGGTCCCGCTGCATCAGCGACGAGATGTCGACCAGCGCCTCGATCAGCGCCGGGTGAAACGGGTAGACGTCGCGCAGGTATTGGACGTCGCCACCAGCCAGCAGTGTGGGCAGGACAGCGGCGTGGTCGTCGACGAGGCGATCGAGGACCGGGTCCAGCGCCGCGGCGTCTTTGCGGCGCAGGATTCGTTCTTTGCACACATGGCGCAGCTCGGTGTCGTTCAGCTCGAGCTTGGTGAAACGTTCCTTGTGGTGGTCGAGGTACTCGTGGATCTGCTTGTCGGCGGCCAGATCGGGGAAGAACTCCTGGATGCTGCGCTGTCGGGCCACGAACGCGATGACGGGAACCGCCCGCGCACCATCGGTGTGGTCAACGACCGTGTTGAGTTGGTTGATGGCGCGCCGGAACTGGCTCGGATCCTTCTCGCCCAGCCAAAGCAAGAACTCGTCGACCAGCAGCACCAATGCGCCGTAGCCGTGCGCCTGCAGGTGCTGCGTGATCCGCTGCAGGCCATCTGCCCACTCGACCAGCAGGTCACCGGCAGCCACTTGAGCGCCTCTGAAACGGAGATACTCGGTGGCGAGCATCTCTCGGTCTTCCGGCAATCCGCCGGCCAGCTCGTTGAACTCCTGCTCGCTACCGAGGATTCCGGCCCGCTCCATCTGCTGCCAGAAGGCGTCGCCGTACAGCTGCCCTTCGCGCCGGGCCTGCTCGATGATCCCGTCGACGTTGTGTAGCGACACCTGGTCGATACCAAGCCGCTGCAATTGCCGGTTGACCGCCTCGTAAATGACGCGCTCAAACCCAGCGTGCTGCCCGCGCGCCGTAAGCATGTGAACGCGCAGCACAAAAGGCTTGCGCTCGCGGACCCAGCCGCGATGCCCATCAGCCAGCGCCTTGACCAGCTTGTCGTCGCGCCGCCAGCCGATGTCGTTGTTATCGAGCAGCAGACCCAGCATGCCCAGCAGGTGACTCTTGCCCGAGCCGAAGCTGCCGTGCACGAACCAGCCCAGGTCGTCACCGTTGGCGATGGCGTGTTTGACCTTGGCAAACAGCCCCGGCAGGCGCTCGCGCACGACCGGCGTGAAGACGTACTCGTCGACGAGTTTCTGGGCCCATGCGTCGCTGCCAATCTCCTCGAGCTTGATGACAAACCGCCCCGCGGTCAGCTCATCGACGCTCGGCAGGTCGAAGACGTCTTGGATGGTCTTGTCCGTCATGCCTTCTTCCTCCGCTTGCGCCGGCCACCACCGCGGGGTGGCGGAAACCGCTCGGCCCAGGTAGCGAGCATCTCGTCGCTCACCTTGCCGACGTACTCGGTGACGATGTCCTGAAGCTCAGCCGCCGCAGCCTCGGACTCCCATCGGACGAACGGGATTTGCTGTTGCAGGCTCCAGAAGATGCCGTGGCGGTCCTCGATGGGCACACCGCGGTCCTCAAGCGCCTCGTCGAGGTCGCTCAGCACCCTGGCCCGCTGCCGCGGTGTCCAGCCGGCCCAGCCAAACAGCGCGTCGTCGCCGGTCGCACCGGGCACTTCGGACAGGTGGATGAACCGCTCCTTGGGCACGTCGAGCTTGCCACGCAGCTTCCAGTACGACGTGCTGAGGAAGTCGCTGCTCTTGTACTTCGGCGGCACCGGGATCTTGCCGACGTCCTCACCCGCGTCCTCGCGATGCTGCAGCGCCCAAGTCCGCTCCCACGCGACCCGGCGTGTTTGGCCGGCAGGCTTGTAGATATGCGCCTTGCACAGTGGCACGCAGTCCTTGTCGATGAGGTCGCGGAACAGCGCTTCGAGGTCGGTGTCGCGTCGGCCGGTCAGCACTTCGGCTACGGCGCGAACGGCGGCGTCGGATTCGAGAGCTGCAGCGGCTTGGCGGGCGGTGAAGGGGTGGCCGT
>Ga0209992_10002956_pt1 | contig 14872 bp, 15 predicted proteins | sample 2SBtaG_2_FD_182564 | JGI IMG/M metagenome (GOLD analysis project Ga0209992, IMG submission 182564) | Deep subsurface microbial communities from Kolumbo volcano to uncover new lineages of life (NeLLi) - 2SBTROV12_ACTIVE470 metaG (SPAdes)... | ecosystem: Environmental > Aquatic > Marine >... | reverse complement strand
GAACTCTGCATATATTTATTGACCTTAATCGTTTTGTTATTATTTAGCTCAATAGCAAGTTCTTCAAGGCCAAAGCCGGAAGTATTAGCTTTACGGCCGACAGCGACCAGTACTTGATCAAATTCAATTTCAACATCTTGTCCGTTGAATTCACAAATCAAAATATTTTTATTATCTTTTTGAATAAATTCCTTTGCCTTATGATTTGTTCGAACATCAACACCTTCTTTTATAAATCTTTCAGTAATCAATTCTGATACATCTTCATCCTCTCGAGCCATTATGCGCGTAAACATTTCAACTTGGGTGACAGTTGAGCCCAGTCTTGCAAAAGCCTGGCTTAATTCACAACCAATAGGACCTCCACCAAGTACTAATAATCGTTTGGGTTGTTCACGTATTTGCCAAAGATTATCTGAGGTTAAACAATCGACTTCTTCAATACCTTTGATGGCTGGAATTAAAGGCCTTGCCCCGGTGGCGATGATGATATTTTTGCTGGTTAATGTTTTTTGATTAACTTCTACAGACCAGGGTGACGTTATTCTTGCTTCAGCTTCGATACATTCAACACCCAAACCTTCAAAGCGTTCAACTGAATCGTGTGGTTCTATTTTTGTTATGACGGATTGAATACGTTCCATCACGGCTGGAAAGTCGATATTCGATTCGGGAATATTTATTCCAAATTCATCAGCGCGTTTTATCAGGGATGCTACCTTGGCAGATTTTATTAATGCTTTGGAAGGGACGCAGCCGGTGTTTAGGCAATCGCCGCCCATTTTATGCTTTTCAATCAAAGTGACCTTGGCGTTTACAGCCGCAGCGATAAGTGCAGAGACAAGGCCAGCTGAACCTGCACCTATAACAATTAGATTACGATCAAATTGTTTTGGTTTATTCGGCATTTGTCTCAGGATCAGTAAAGTCGTCTAGACTTTCGTGTCGTTTCTTTCTTACGTAAATTAGAATTTTCTTTGCAGCCAGGGGAAATATTCCGAGTAAAGCGAATGAAAGTATCAATTCAGGAGATAGTACATCGCCGGGTGATTCTATTTTTGCTAACTGTGTTCCGGCATTTACGAAGATAATGGTAGGTATCAACATGCCTATTTGACTGACAAGGGCAAAATTGATTGTTTTAATCGGAGTTAATGCCATTAGATTATTAACAATAAAAAAAGGAAATATGGGTACGAAGCGAATGGTAAACAGATATAAATTTCCTTCTTTTCGAATGCCATGATTTATAGGCTCAAGCTGTTTTTTAAATTTGGTTTGCACATAATCATGAAATAAATAACGTGCAACCAAGAAAGCCATCGTAGCGCCAAATACCGAGGCAAAGGAAACCAATATTGAGCCCCAGACAACACCGAATATTGCACCGCCGGCCAGGGTTAAAATACCTGCGCCTGGAAGAGAGACGCCTGTAATCACTATATAACTGACAAAGAAAACTAAACCGGTACGAACTGGATTTAGGCTGTAATAATCATCTATTGCGCTTTGTTTTGATTTTATATAAGCCAAATCCAGATATTGAGCTATATCAAGGCTAAAAAATAAAGCAACGAAAATAATGAAAACGATAACAAGGACTATTTTTTTATTATTCATATGCGGAATTAGAGGTATTTGACCGAGTTAGTTCACCAATATGTCAAATATACAGCATTAAAAACTAAAAAGGCTACTGAGTAGACACTCAGTAGCCTTATAAATTTTGAAAGTATTAATTATCTAGATAGTTGCAAATAATAGTCCATCAACAGTACCTACTTTTTTTGCAGGAAAAAGAAGTTCTTTAATGAAATGAAACGGATTTGATCTAATCAGTTGTATACGTTGTTCAATCTCTAATTCGTATTCCTTTGCGAATACATTATTAAAGACCAGATCATTTAGCGAAATATGCTTATGGATATTACTAGTTTGCCCCAGCTCGGGCACAAACATCCATCTAGAATTGTGACTACGACAACAATAGCCCCTAAAGCCAAGATACCAACATTGATAAACGTTCATGTGACGATCCTTTAATATTTTTATAATTATTTTGCAACTCGTATACCGTATTTGATAATAGGAGCTAAATGTTCAAGAATCTGTGAATTGAATCACACTATCCAAATTTAAATATAAATAAAATCAATGAGATAGAGTGTTTTAAATAATACTTAAACTAGTCTATAGAGATGATGTTGTGGCATGAGTTAGTGCAAAACACTAAATATTGTGTCGTTCTTTAATGACATTTACTTTGGAATGTCGACATTAAACAGGTACGATACAGAAATGAAAAAAGGAATGCGGTAATAAAAAATGATAAAAAGATACGCTCTCTATTTGTTTATTTGCACGCTATCAGCTTCTGTAATCGCAGCTGATTTTTCCAGTCCTACAGGTCGTATTAAGGATTCTGTCAATAAGGTACTCAAAGTCTTGAAAGATGAATCTCTGGATCGTGAAACACGTTGGGACAAGATAGGACTTGTTATTAATGATAGTTTTGATTTTCGTAGCATGTCGCAAAGCGTGTTAGCTACGAACTGGAAAAAAGCCTCGCCGGAAGAACGTCAGCAATTCGTCGTATTTTTTTCCCAATATCTGGAAGACACTTACCGAACTAAAATTGAAGCTTACACCAACCAGAAAATTGAGTATGTTGGTGAAACAATACGCGGTAAAAAAGCAGTCGTAGAAACATTAATAATCACTGATAACACAGAAATCCCCATTAACTATAAGTTGAAGAATAATGATGGTACCTGGTTTGCCTATGATGTGGTCATTGAAGGTATCAGTCTGGTTAACAATTATCGAAGTACCTTTGCCGCAATAGTCAAAAATGATGGCATGGACGGCTTGTTAAATGATATTCAAACCCGGATTAATAAATATAAAGCATCGCAGAAAAAAACAGCCCCTGCAGAATTTACAGAAGATAGTTAAATTATTTACGTTTCTACAATATCGTCTTTCAAACTCAAAACAAACGCAACGACATCATCACACTCTTGTTGAGGAACAGCTAAGGCTTGCATCGTAGCACCAGCATGTTCAAGAAAGATAGACCAGTCACTTTCACTGATGTTCATGCCTTTATGTGTCGTTAACATATTTCGTCCTGTATAGAGCATCGGACCACCAGCACTTGTACACAAATAATCGATTAACAACTGCTTTTCTCTTGCAATACCATCGTCACCTCTGTTTTGCCAGAAACGACCTAATTGAGAATCTCCCTGTAGACGCGGTAATAAATCACTGGCAAATGCAGTAATGCCATCATAGCTGCCAAGACGTTGATAAAGTGATTTCGTTGTCATTAAATTAATCTCCTGATTCGAAGATGTATTTACTAATTAATTCTTCCAGATTAATCGAAGGTTCTGTTTCGATAATTTCCATACCTGCTTCAACATAGGTATCGCTGCCGCCAGCAGATATTTTTATGAATTTATCGCCAATAATGCCAGCGGTTCTGATTGATACGATGGAATCATCAGGTATTGCAATCGTGTTTGGTAAGCTGATATCAACAACGGCGAGATAATTTTCCGGATCAAATTCAATTTTTTTAACTTTACCAACAGTAACGCCAGCCATTTCAACATAAGCGCCTTCTCTTAAACCTGATGCCGAAGTGAATTTGGCTTGAATAATATATTCATCGCTATTAAATAAATCGACATCGCCCATACGCAATGCCAAAAATGTAATGGCAATAATGCCAACAAGCATGAAGATGCCGACGAGTAACTCTGTGTGTTGTTTATCATTCATAATCGTAGTTTACAGTATCAAGGCACTGAGTAAATAATCACTAAAAAGAATGGCCATAGAAGAGATGACAACGGCCTCTGTTGTTATGCGGCTGACACCTTCAGAACCGTATGCGCCGCGTTTATCAAGATGCAAGTTAAATCCTTTATCGCAGGCTATCCATGCTATCAATAAACCAAATACAATAGACTTGGAAAAGCTCATTAAGATATCTCTGTTTAATATGGTATCTGACATGCCTTGAAAATAAGAACCGGGACTAACGCCAAATAAAATAACACCGACGAAGTAACCACCAAATATTCCAACCAGAATAAATATGGCAGTTAATAGTGGCACGCAAATGACACTGGCGAGAATTCTTGGTGCAAATAAATAACGATAAGGGTCAATTGCCATGCATTCCAATGCATCTATTTGATTGTCTACTCGCATAATGCCAATTTCAGCGCACATGGCTGAACCGCTACGTCCTATTACCATAAGTGCCGTTATTACGGGACCAAGTTCACGTATTAAGCTCAGACCCACGGCAGAACCGAGTAAGCTGATTGAACCAAAACGAAGTAAAGTATCATAGAATTGTAGCGCGATAACCATTCCGACAAATAAACCCGCGACAATAATCACTAACATTGATCGAGCGCCAATGAAGGCAATCTGTTTTATTAGCGGTTTTAAAGAATAGGGTGGCAATACAATTGTGCGAATCGTTTCGAATAGAAACAGGCCTGCAATACCAAGTCGTATTAATCCATTTTCTATGGTTGATAATGCTTGCAGTTTACGGATGCTTACCATGATTAATCACGCGTTAGTTTGTTTAAATAATCATCTGCATCGATCATGTCATCCATCGCTTTACGTTCTAGCATATTAACGATTCTTGGATCAGGAAAATTTCTTATCATGTCTTTATTGCCGGTAATAATTTGATGTCCGTCATCAAGCACGGTAATTCTATCTGCAATTTTGAATGCACTATCTAAATCATGTGTAACGACGACAATCGTCATGTTTAATGCGTCACGTAATTGTAAGATCAAATTGTCTAACTCAGCTGAAGTTACCGGGTCAAGTCCGGCTGAAGGTTCATCAAAAAAAAGCACTTCCGGGTCCATTATAACGGCTCTTGCTAAACCGGCACGTTTTAACATACCGCCAGAAAGTTCGGCTGGCATTAATGATTCACTGTCACTTAAATTCATTAATTCAAGTTTAAGTCGCGACATAATACGAATTGTATTTTGATCGAGTTTTGTATGTTCGCGTAAGGGTAGTTCTACATTATCCTGGAGTGACATTGAACTGAATAAGGCCCCATTTTGAAAAGCAACACCAATACGTTTGCGTAATTCATGTAATTCCTTACGATTTAGATTTGTAATCTCTTTATCCAATAGTTTTATTGAACCTGATTTGGATTTATCCAAACCAATCATGTGCCTTAATAGCGTACTCTTGCCAGAGCCACTGTGTCCCATAATGACCATGATTTCCTTACGCACAACATTCAATGAAATATTTGATAAGATTTGCCTGTCGCCGTACCAGCTATTCAAACCTTCAATTTCAATAATATTATTTTTGTCAGGATCGTTCATGATATTAACAATACGAAGTCATCACTTATCATGCCAGAAAAAAGTCAGGCTGGCACGAGGATAGAATATTACTGGCGGGTTTATAAAGAAGGATTTGTTAGTCTGCTGGATATTTGTTTCGATAATTCCTGAGATTCTGAAAGCTCTGTATCAGTCAGTTCGCTTTTCAACATATCGCGGCGACGTAAATCCATAGCATTGCCGGCATTGGCAACAACTTGATACCAGGCAAGTGCCTGAATTTTATTTTGTTCAACGCCTTTGCCGTCAAGATACATCAATGCCAAATTTCTTTGCGCAATGGTATAACCTTGTTCGGCAGATTTACGGTACCATTCAGCTGCTTTTTTCTGATCTTGTCGCACGCCTTCACCATAAGCAAAAGCAACACCTACCTTGTATTGTGCTAGTGCATATCCTTTTTCTGCGGATTCATAAAATAGATTAAATGCGGTTCGATCATTTTGTGCTACGCCATCACCAAAGGCATAGGCTAATCCCTGCTCATATTCTGACTTACCGTTTATGTCTGAGTTTATTGCTGGTTCAACCATGTTTTCATCATCAAGGCTGACTAACTGATCATTGCTTGTTATTGTTTCAATTTCTTCTAGTGGGATGCTTGCCTGAGTTTTTTGAAGATTCTCAAGATTATGTTTTGCTGAGTCATGACCTTGTTCTGCAGCCAGGGCATACCAATGTGCAGCCTGACGGTCATCCTGTGTTATGCCTTCACCCATTAAGAACATATTGCCTAAACTGTATTGGGCATCAACATTGCCTTGCTGTGCCGCACGTCGATACCAGAGCGCAGCTTGAGAATAATCCTGTTTAACATCATTACCAGAATAATAAAGTGCTCCCAATTCATATTGAGCCAATTGGTCACCTTGTGTCGCTAATGGACGTAATCTTTCTATTTCAGTTATGACGATTGTTTCTTCAACAATTGCTTCATCAGCATCAATTGATGTTTCTTCTATTTCATGTTCATGTTCGTGTTCCGGTTCAAGCATAGCAATCTCTTCAGGATTTTCAGATTTGCTATTATCGATTTCATCTTTGTTTTCAGAAGAAAATATATTGCCGATAAACCCAAATAGGCCTCCTGATTCTTCTGTTGTTTCAACTAAAGCTTCATCCGACTCATTATTAGATTCCCCGACTTCAGTTTCAACATCAACATCCATTTGTTCTTCAGAAACGACTGAATCGTCATTAATAGTGGTTATTTCTTCTGATGATTCGAGTTCAACACTATCTGCTTCATTTGCTTTTTCTAATTCATCATTTCCAAATAAGCTTTTAAAGAAGTCGGGTGATTCGGATGTTGAGGATTTAAAATCATCGAGTGCAGCTATGTTGTTGTTTGATTGTTCCTCATTTTCGACAATGGGAATAATTTCAGAAGAATGAGAAACATCTTGACTCTCTTCTGCCATTTCTTCGTTCGGTAAACTTTGTAAAGGTTCTGCAGAAGGGGCTTCGCCCGCAGCATAGGTGGTGATATTTGTTTCGGCTTGTTCAAGTTCAACAATCTCAACTTCAGCTGATTCTGATTCGGAAATTATTTCGGCGGTATCATCATCCTGAGCAGGTTGGTTTTCGGAAGAATTACTTTCAAATAAACCACCCAATAAATCAAGTAAATCCGGTTTTTTCTCCTCTACAATAACGGCTTCAGCATCAGGTTCTGTCATCTCTTCGTCCAATGCTGCAATTTCTTCTGTTGACTCTACAGGTTCGGATGTGACTTCTTCTTTAGCTTTTTGTTCTGCTGCTATCGTGTCCAGCTGTAATTGATTATTGTGATTTAATAACTCAAGTTTTTTCAGACTGGCAAGATTATTTTTGGCGGCAACATGTCCTTGTTCGCTCGCTAATAGGTACCATTTTTCAGCATCAGAATTATTTTGTTCAACGCCTTCCCCTAATAGATACATATTGCCAACACTATACTGGGCGTCCATATTTCCTTGGTCAGCTGATTTTTTGTACCAGTTGTATGCCTCATTGAAATCCTTACTTACACCTTTGCCAACATAGTAAAGGGAACCTAAATAGGATTGTGCTTCACTGTTGCCAGCTTCTGCTAATGGTTTGAACTGCTCTAATGCTTTGTCATAATCGTTATTCGTTAATGCGCGTCGGCCTGCATCGATACTATATTGGCTTAAATCAGTTTCGGCTTCTTGAGCAAGCTCAATTTCCTCAATAACCGGAGCGGGTTCTTCCATTTTTGCAATTAACACGTCATCGCGTTCAATCTCAGTTTCGCTTGTCGCTGATTCAGGTTCTTTATCACCGCCAGAAAAGAAATCACCAATGGCAGAAAATAAACCACCGGAAGATTCACTTTCATCAGTAGTTTCTGATGTGTCAGTTGCAGTATCAGCCCAGGAATTTTCTGAAGCTGTAACTTCCTCAGATGTCGCTTCTTCAATTTCTGCGATAGTTGCGTCTGCTCCATCCCAAGTGCTTTTACCTGCCGTACCTATTACCTCTTCTTCAGCTATGTCGATAATTTGTTCGGTATTATCGGTTTCGGTAACAGTTTCTGTTTCAGTAATCGAGGTGTCGACTTCCTCAGTTTCTGTGCGGGAAAATAATTTACCGAAAAAACCACCGGATGATTCTGCTTCTTCGTCTGCAGAGCTGGTATCAGTCGGTGCAGGTAAGCCCAGAGCATTATGAATCGCTGATTCATCTGATTCAGAGACTTCGGCAATTTCGGTTTCTTCTACGATAGTTTCAACAGGGATGGTTTCTTCAGTATGAGTAACAATTTCTTCTTCAGCTATATCGATAATTTGTTCGGTTTCATTTTCTTCTTGATTCTTAACCGGTGTTTCAACAACAGCTGGTTCAAAATCTGTAACAGGTTCATCGGTTTCGGTAACAGTTTCTATTTCAGTAATCGAGGTGTCGACTTCCTCAGTTTCTGTGCGGGAAAATAATTTACCGAAAAAACCACCGGATGATTCTGCTTCTTCGTCTGCAGAGCTGGTATCAGTCGGTGCAGGTATGCCCAGAGCATTATGAATCGCTGATTCATCTGATTCAGAGACTTCGGCAATTTCAGTTTCTTCTACGATAGTTTCAACAGGGGTGGTTTCTTCTGTATGAGTAGCAATTTCTTCTTCGGCTTCTGGTTCTGGTTCTGGTTCAGCAATATCCAGTTCAGATTCACTAAGCGATAATAAGCCTTCTTTCTCAACACTAAAGAGGGGTTTCTTTTTCGAATCATTAACTTCCGAATTTTTTGTTTGTGCGTGTTCTTCAGTTTCAGTGTTTTGAACAGCAACTTTTTCTTCTATGGGTTCTGCTTTTTTAGTTGGTGTCGGCTCAGGTGCTGTTTCTTCAACTGGAGGTATTTCAGGTTTTGTTTGAATAGTTCGTGTTGCAACGTTTGCTGCTGCTGAACGTTCAAGACTGGCAAGTTCATTTTGTGCTGCAGCATAGCCTTGATCAGCAGATTGTCTAAACCAGCGCTTTGCCTGAGCATAATTTTGTTCTAAACCTTTGCCCAGGCGGTACATCGCACCGAGATTGTATTGTGCTGTTGCATCGCCACGATCTGCAGCCATGCGATACCAGCGAGCTGCTTCAGTATAATCTTGTTCAACACCTTCACCGGTGTGGTACATGCTTCCCAGGTTAACCTGTGCCCGGGCATAACCCTGATCAGCTGCTTTTTTAAACCAGCGAGCCGCTTCTTTTTGGTCTTGTGGAACACCTTCACCATAGGCGTAGGAAATACCTAGACTATATTGGGAAACAACATGATTCTGCTCACCTGCACGGCGATACCAGATAGCGGCTTCAGTCAAATCTTGTTTAGCGCCTTCACCAAATGCATAGGAGACAGCAAGATTGTATTGGGCATCTTTATTTCCCTGTACAGCGGCTTTGCGATACCAATAAACCGCTTTCTCATAATCCTGCGGAACACCTTCACCGGCATAATACATGTAACCAAGATTTGCTTGCGCATTGGCATCGCCTTTTTCAGCGAGCTTTGTAAATTCTGCTACGGCTGTTTCGAAATCGCCTCGTGCAAGCGCATTGCTTGCACTATAAATATCTGCCTGAGCAGTAAGAATATAGCAAAGTGAAAGTAGGGTGATTGATAGAAAGCGAGTCATTAAATCAGTCCACTATAAATCTGAGCGATTATTTTCGTAAGTAGTTGTTGCAATTATGGTTTTACGGAAGATCCGTTGATTAATGCGAATTATACAAATTGTAGAGGAAAATGAGCTTAAAAACACTATATATTGTGGATTTTAATGCTTTTCAGACAAAATCAGGCGAGCAAACCACCAATAAGTGCGCCAATTAATAATGGCGGTATATAGAGCACATATAGCAATAGTCCCAAACCGGCAAGTGTGGCACCGATTACCGGCAAGGCAGTCAACATTGTTCCAGCAAAGAACAGAGCAATTGCGACAAGAATTCCTGGAAGCAGGGCTGCCAATAATCCGGCAAATACTCCTCCTGCTTGTTTGCCTCCGACGATACCGGCAATTAATGATCCTATACCAGGTAACCAGAACAGAAGAAGGGATATGATGAACATCCAAATCATGCCCATTACTATACTGCCGTTACTTTCTTCTGCCATTTGTTATCTCCAGTTTCAATGGTTCATTCTATTAGTCAAGCTCGCCTGCCACTGTAGTACAATTTAAACTTTATTCAATACTATTTGGGGAACAGTTCAATGTTAGACAAGCAAAGCCCATATTTACAAAATCGTGTCGGGATATTTTCTGTCTATTTTGTATTGCTAGTTGTTGGTATTCCCTGGTACTGGCCTAAGGATAGTAATCTTATTGTTATGGGATTACCGGCATGGGTTTTTATTGCCATTCTGGTTTCAATTTTCACTTCAATTTTCACTGCTTTTCTTTTATTGCGATATCCATGGCAAACAGATCCAGATGAATAGTTTTTATGCTTTTGGTCTGGATGCATGGATATTTATCGGTGTCTATCTCTCATCATTGATACTGGTTGGCTTGATTGCTTACAAAGCAAGAAAAGAAAATACATTAAAAGATTTCTATCTTGCCGGTAACGGTTTTGGTTTGATCGTTATCTTTCTGACACTCTATGCCACGCAATACAGTGGTAATACTCTATTTGGTTATTCAGGTAAAACCTATCGGATAGGTTATGCCTGGATTATGGCGCTACAATTTATGACGGCGATCGTTGCTTGTTACATGATTTATGCACCTCGTTTATATGCGCTTGCACGAAAATATAATTACGTCACGCCGACGGATTATCTGCAACATCGATTCAATTCTCGTTGGCTTAATATTTTTGCTACGTTAATTATGGTGCTTGTATTAAGCAATTATTTACTTGCTCAATTGATGGCTATGGGGCGCGCTATGCAGGGATTTTCATCTGCTGATCCAGCACTGGCCTATCAACAGGGAGTTATCTTCCTTACGTTAATCATGGTGATCTATGGCACGCTAGGTGGAATTCGAGCTGTTGCCTGGACAGATGTTATTCAAGGTATTGTATTGATGACGGGATTTATAATTTTATTGTTAATGTTGTTTAAACAGTTTGGCCCCATTTCTCTGGTTACCGATGCGATTCAACATTCAAATGATTTAAACATAAGTAACAAAGCGAAGGTGCCAGATGCTAACCGTCTACGTGAATGGTTGAGTTACATTATTATTATTGGCTTAGGCTCGACCTTATACCCGCAAGCGATTCAGCGTATTTATGCTGCTCGTTCTGAAAAAGTATTACGACAAGGTTTAGCCTTTATGGCATTCGCACCCTTATTTACTATATTGATCGCAGTTACTACGGGACTTTATGCCATTGTGACTATACCGGGTCTGCAAGGCGCTGAAACCGATCAAGTGTTGGCCAGAATGTTGTCGATAGTGCAAGGTGATTCGATTTTTGGCTATTGGCTTGTTGTTATTATGTTTGCAGCTATTCTTGCAGCAATGATGTCTACGGCAGATTCGGCATTACTTTCAATATCTTCCATGCTGAGCAAGGATATCTACGGTGGCTTTATAAATTCAGAAGCATCTGAAGCTAGATTAACTTTACTGGGTAAACTATTTTCCTGGGGCTTGATAATTATTTTAGTTTGTCTCGCTATCTATTTAGGTGACAAGACTTCGCTATTAAAATTACTGGATCGTAAGTTTGATATGTTGATACAACTCGTGCCTGCGTTTATGTTGAGCATTCATTGGCGAAAAATGCAGGCATTACCTACTCTGATTGGCTTACTGATGGGGGTCGTCTTATCGTTGTATCTTGCTTTTGCTGGTCTTGATTTTGTGCAGAATGGAAAAATAGCCGGCTTTCATCCTGGTTTGTTCGGCTTGTTATTAAATTTCCTGATTGTGATTACAGGTTCGTTCTATTTAAATAAAAGAGAACAGGTTTAAGTCTTTCTGATCCATTTACGATTCATTTCATAATAGGTAAATGATGCTGTCCACGCGATCAAGACAAGCCCCATCAAAGATTCAACAACGGATATAACGCGTCCACTACCGACAAGTACAATATCACCATAACCGACAGTGGTATAAGTGGTGCCTGAGAAATAAAATATATCAAAAAAGTCGGGGTCGATTATTGAAAAAGTGATCATGTTATGTGAAAGCATGAACTGTAGTGCATAGGTGAAGATTAATATTTCCAGCAGATGCGCTATTACGGCGAGTAACAACGAAAAGACAATAGTGGCTGGATGTATACCATGAAAATACGCGAGAATTTTTGTTATTAATAACAGAGCAGTAAAATGTAATCCTATAGAGAGTATAGAAGCCAGAGCAGTAATCAGGGATATTTCCAACATGTTATTTATTTAGCCATCCGTGACGGCATATTTTTCCAGCACTTCAAGTGGCACATATTTTAATGCTGACTCATGTGTTGCACGCGGTAATATTTTAGGAGCAGCGCCCGCTTCCAATGCCTCTATCCAACGCGGCAAACAGATACACCATCGATCGCCTGGTTTAAGTCCAGGGAAATCGAAATCTTCTACCGGCGTTGATAAGTCATTACCACTTTTTTTTGAAAAGATTAGAAATTCTTCTGTCATCTCAGCGCAAACGGTGTGCATACCCAGGTCTTCTTCGCAGGTATCACAACTACCATCACGAAAGAAACCGGTTGCCAGATCAAGACAACAATCTTCCAAATCTGTTCCTAAAATATTTTTAGCCATTGAGATTTGAATATCGTTTAAACTATTACTAAATAACAATATTATACTATTTATATATGTGTGGTCGATTTTATCTTGATGCAAACAAAGCGAATATAGCAAAACAATTTGCTGTGAAAGAATCGGCTATATCAAATACCAGCTTTAATATTACCCCATCTCAAGATTGCGCGATTATAAGATTACACAATAATAATAAAGAGCTTGTTAGACTTAATTGGGGCTTGGTGCCATCGTGGGCAAAGTCTGACGTTAAAATAAAACCGATTAATGCCAAGGCCGAAACCATAATTGAGAAACCTTATTTTCGAAGTGCTTTCAAAAAACAACGTTGCATTATTCCGGCCTCTGGATTTTATGAGTGGAAGGGAAGTAAAGGGAATAAGCAACCGTACTGTATTTATCCATTAAATGATTCTTGTTTTGGTTTTGCAGGCTTATGGGAAAAGCGTGACAGACTGGAAACATTCACAATCATCACGACAGAAGCTAATGAATTAATGAGAGAAGTACATCATCGTATGCCTGTCATATTAGATTCAAAAAGTTATGATATGTGGTTAACAGAAGGAGATTATGACTTATTAAAGCCCTGCGCCAGTGAAGAGATGGGACTGCATATGATCTCGTCTGCAGTGAATAAGCCGAGCAATAATAATTCTGATTTAGTTAAGCAAATTTAATATCTGTTAATGATCCAAAACGGCAGGGTAGATTGCTGTATGTTTTGTTCTTACGGTTCCGTTAAACGCTCTCCTGCGCAGAAAGACAATGATATTTACTGTTGATTATTAGAAAGTTATGAGCACTAACTACAGATACGATTACTATTTTTTCACTAAATTAGCATCCTGTATTGTTTGTCGATGGCCATAGGGTTTCCATGCCGGTGCGATGACATTCGGCATATCTGAACGATTTAAAATGCTGGCAGGGGATACGGTAAATTCTCCATAGCGATCATTTATCTTATCGATCACTTTATTGACTAAAAATGTTTTGTTGTTTTCTTCGGTAAACATATCCAATTGACCTTTTTCAGGATGCGGATCCTGCGCAGTGAGTTGCACCTGAAAAACACCTTCGCCATGCCAGTAGTTCTTTAACATATACTTACAAAGAAGAATAATCGACTGGCTATTATTTGTTGGTATCGCGGTTTTAAATCGCTTACCTAACCACTCTTCCTTTGCTCTTAGACCAATGGAAAATTGTTGTGCGCGTAAGGAGTGTTGTCTTAAGCGTTGCCCAACTTTTTCAGCCATGTGTACCAGATACATATATATAGTATCTTTGTCCTTGGTATTTGGCGGCATGATTTTTCCATGACCAATTGATTTTGGTGCCTGAATATTATTTGCCACTTTATCCGGATCTTTTCCCTGGCACATATACCAGATTCGTTTACCTGGATTGCCAAAGCGTTGACCTAATACGCTGATGGGTAACTTCGCAACATCACCGCAAGTAAATGCACCACGCTTGGCAAGAAAACTACCGATACCCTTGTTTACGCCACAGAGTTCTGTTACCGGAACACCTCTTAATCGTTGTTGTGCTTCCCAGGGGGGAATAATGGTCAAACCATCGGGCTTCATGAGTTTTGCCGCCCACTTGGCAGTCGATTTATCACCACTTATACCAACAGAACATTTAATACCTGAGACGCTATAAACTTTTCGTTTAATCATCATGCCGATCACTTCTGGGGAGGTGTCCCAGATTTTTTTGCAACGTGTTAGATCGAGAAACGCTTCATCAACTGAAAACACTTCAATATCCGGTGTAATGTCTTGCAACGATTCCATGATTTGTGTTGAGACTCGTGCATAGAGAACCGGGTTAGCGGGTATTTGAATAAAGTCAGGGCAAAGTCGTTTTGCTTCTTTAACACGCATGCCTGTTTTTACGCCAAACGATCGTGCTTCGTAAGATGAAGTAATGATGCAGGTACCGGTTAAACCATTAGTAATGCCCACCGGTTTGCCGACCAAATCCGGATTATGCACTTGCTCAACAGAGGCAAAGAAAGCATTCATGTCAGCCAACACGATGGCGCGAGGCCAAGTTTTTATTGTCATTTCTTTCTCTAAAATGGCTTTTAAAGGATTTCAAATTATAAGAGAACGTTAAGAGAACTTTCAATCAGTAAATTATTGCCTAGTACCGTTGTTCGAAAGAGAGGGGAATATAACTATTTGAATCTTAAATAATTTATATGGAATAAACAGGCTTAGCTTTG
>Ga0209992_10002954_pt1 | contig 14888 bp, 10 predicted proteins | sample 2SBtaG_2_FD_182564 | JGI IMG/M metagenome (GOLD analysis project Ga0209992, IMG submission 182564) | Deep subsurface microbial communities from Kolumbo volcano to uncover new lineages of life (NeLLi) - 2SBTROV12_ACTIVE470 metaG (SPAdes)... | ecosystem: Environmental > Aquatic > Marine >... | reverse complement strand
CCAGGCGCCACGAGGACACCGCTCAACCCGGAGAGTAGTTCGCTCACATTGTCCGGCGTGATGTCGTCCGAGAGAATCTGTTCCAGTTCCACCTGCACGCCGTTCGCAGCGCCGGCCAGAATGAAGCTCTCACAAATGGATTTGTAGGCGTCCTGGTGCTCGACATATTTGCCCACCAGTCCGATCCGAACTGTTCCTTCGGGTTCTTTGAGCTGACGCAAGAAACGCACCCAGCCATCCATGTCCGGAGCTTCGAGGACTTTGCCTTCGAAGTCTTCCATCATGTGAAGACGTTCGACGGCGATTTCATCAAGACCCTGTTCCTTCATCAGGAGCGGGACTTCGTAGATGGACTCCGCATCCTGCGAGGCGATTACGGCGCGGCGGTCGACGTTGCAGAAAAGCGCCAGTTTGCGACGAACATCTTCTGTGAGAGGGCGGTCTGTGCGACAGACCAGAATATCTGGCTGCAGACCAAATGAGAGAAGCGTTTTAACCGAGTGCTGCGATGGCTTCGACTTCACTTCCCCGGCTGCTTCCAGATATGGGAGCAAGGTCAGGTGGATGTTGAGCGTATTTCGGTAGCCGAGTTCATAGCGAAGCTGGCGGATGGCTTCCAGGTAAGGCTGACCCTCGATATCACCGACAGTGCCGCCAATCTCTGTCAATACCACATCATAGTCTCCTGTCTCCCCCAGCTTGAGCATCCAGTGCTTGATCTCGTCGATGATGTGAGGAACGACCTGAACCGTCTTACCGAGATAGGCTCCTGACCGCTCCTTCTTGATCACCTCCAAATAAACACGGCCCGTGGTCACGTTGTTGGCCTGGCTCGTCGGGATTCCGAGGAAGCGCTCGTAGTGCCCCAGGTCGAGATCGGTTTCAGCGCCATCGTCCGTCACGTACACTTCTCCGTGTTCGTACGGGTTCATCGTTCCGGGATCCACGTTGATGTATGGATCGAATTTCTGGATGGTGACTCGCAAGCCACGATTTTCCAGCAAACGGCCGAGTGAGGCACAGATGATGCCTTTACCCAATGAGGATGTTACTCCGCCTGTTACAAATACGTACTTCGTTTGCACGGGTCCCGAAAATTGGTGGAAGGAAACCGGGGAACCCTGAAGGCGAGTGGTCCAGACCGCGAACAGGGTCGGGCACTCGGTTAGAAGCAGGTTTCAACTGAGGTGCCCGGCCAAAATACGAAGATCAGGGGCGATGTGCTACTACGATGAGGCCCGTTCCCGTGTCGTTTTTTGATGAAACGTCCAACGCGTTGAGCACCAGGGACAAGGGGAGAGTCAGCAGGTAGTAGAAAGGAAGAATTAGAACGAATACGAAAGAGATATTCAGCAGCTGGATGGGCCATTTGATTGACAACCTCCAAGCCAGACTGCCAAATCGACCGTAGGAGTAGTCTATCGAGTCGACTTCGAAACCGACACCTTCCAGTTTTTCCCTGATTTCGCGCTTGCCGTAGCCATCTCGCACGTGTTCGCCGATGAAACTCTCATCACTGTCCCCGTGTGAGTCCGACCCGCCCTGATCCGAGGGCGTGTTGATGATGACGTGACCACCCGGTCGCATGACTCTGTAGAAGTGCTCAAAAACGGTTACGTCTTCCAGGATGTGCTCCATTACGTCGACCGACAGAATCAGATCGAATGGACCTTCCGCTTTCAGGTCGGTGAGGTCATCAATTCCGAACGAGGCTCGACTTTCCATCGAGGCCTGCTCGAACAGCGTGCGCGCCCGATCGAGGTAGTCTTGCTTGATATCTACGGCATGGATAGTGACGGCTGGAAATCTGCGGGCAACCCACCAGGCGAACTGCCCGAAACCCGTGCCTGCATCCAGCATCCGTATCCCGCCGCCCATCTCCGTTCCGTGGTCTCCTGCGCTCGCAGCAGCCTTGCCTGATAACACGCGCCGAAGGGCCCGACGAACGTGCCACGCGCGCAGAAAAAACATATGCAGAAGAGAAAAGAACACTCGGGTCGGCCAGTAGCGATTGGCCACCAGATTCCCGAATCGGTCTTTTATCGGATCGTAATCCATCCTTTACTGCATGCTGTGATTGACGATGTCAGAACTTCTGCGCGGGAGAGTCAACGAAGGGATCGGTAAACGCCCTCCACGTGAAGCGTTCCCGGGCCTGAAGCGCGCCGCTCGAAAGTCGCTCGATCATTCCCGGTTCGAAAAGTCGTTCCAGGGCGGCGCAAAGAGCAGTCGGATCCTCCGGCGCCACTATCAAACCGTCGACTTCGTGCCGGACCATTTCCGGGAGGCCGCCGACGCCGGTCACGACAACCGGTTTGCCGAAGTTGAAAGCCGTCTGGACCACACCACTCTGCGTCGCGCTGCGATATGGTTGAACGACCGCGTCGGCGGCCGAAAAATAGAATGCCACGTCTTCGTCAGGGATGTATTCGTCCACGATTGTAACCCGATCTGCCATTGAGTGCCGGTCGATGATCGACTGGCAAATGGAACGGTCTTCATACCACTCTCCCGCCACGACGAGGTGTCTTCCCGAATGTGCCTTACCCGCCATCGCCTCTAGCAGTATGTCGAGCCCTTTGTAGCGTCTAACAAGGCCGAAAAAGAGCAACAGGTCGTCATCTTCGTTCAGTCCGAGTCGTTCGCGTGCCTGCGACTTGTCCTTCACGTTTCCGAACTGCTCGTAGGTCGGGTGGGGATGAACATGCACTGCGGCATGGACTCCGGCCGCGATGAGATCCCTTTTTACCGTCTCTGAGAGCGCAACAAACAGGTCGCAATGCTTGAAAAACATGCGGTTCAACGCCTCGCCGAATGGTTGGCGTTCATGGGGTCGGGCATTGTGAACGATGACGCTGATCTTGATTCCCGCATTGACCAGCCGTTTTGCCATCGAAGCGTATGCCGGAGCAAAAAAGGGCATCCAGTGCATGAATATGCACTCTTCAATCCCTTCCTGTATCAAGTGATCGGCAGCTTGGCGCCACGATGCTGGATTGATGGAGTCGATGAGACGCGCCACTGATTTGCGTTTTGTTAGCCCTCCGGACTCCTGACTCTTGCCCGGAAACAGGATTCCGGGATATTGCCTGGTGAACGAGACGCCGGTGAGCTGGACGGAACGCTTCGAGAGATGCAGATGAAACTGCTCCGTGAACTGGGATATTCCACCTCTGAAGGGCGGATAGGGGCCAACAATGCCCATTTTTCTGATGCCTGACATGGACTCAGTCTCTGTTTCGAAGGCGCGGAGGAAACTCCTGCGTGACGTGCACTCCTTCGAGGCGTTCCATGCGCGGAACCACGATCATCTGGCCGATCAGACCGGTCGTGAACATCTGAATTCCGACCAGAATCAACATGACACCCAACAACAAGAGAGGACGGTCACCAACCGGATTGCCGTACACGATCTTGTCGATGGATATCCAGAGACTGATCACAAAACCACCAATGAATGCGAGTGTACCCAGGCTGCCGAAAAAATGCATCGGACGAGAGGCGAACCGGGTCATAAAAAAGACACTCAAAAGATCCAGAAAGCCCCTTAGATAGCGTTCAAAACCGAATTTCGTACGGCCGAACCGTCTCGGGTGGTGCTGAACCACTTTTTCTGTGATCCGCGTGTACCCTTCCCAGGCCGCCAGTAGCGGGATATAACGATGGAGCTCACCGTGCAGTCGGACCGATTTGACGACCTCATTGCGATAGGCTTTCAGCCCGCAATTGAAATCGTGGAGTGGAATGCCGGCGATGCGTCTCGTGACAAAGTTGAAAAACCGGCTCGGAAGGCGTTTGGAAATCGGATCCTGTCGTTTCTTTTTCCAGCCACTTACGAGGTCGTACCCTGTTTCGAGCAGCGCTATCAGACCAGGAATCTCGGCGGGATCATCCTGCAGGTCGGCGTCCATGGTGACCACATACTTTCCATCCGCTCGCTCAAATCCGAGAGCAAGTGCCGCTGACTTTCCGTAATTGCGCCTGAGCCGCATTCCGGCAAATCGCGAATCACGCTCGTGCATACTCTCGATCACTTCCCAACTGTCGTCGCTCGATCCATCATCGACAAACCAGACATTGAACGTGAAGCCGGCTCCGTCGCACACGCTCCGGATGCGATCCACGAGTTCGGGAATCGACTCTTCTTCGTCGAGGACAGGGACGATGATACTCAGATCCGTTTCTGATCGATCGGTCATTTCTGAAACAGCAGGTTCGACGCATTATACGTCGATCCGGTCAAACGTCTATCTCTTTAAACATCGATGGTCGCATATTTGGCGTTCCGCTCGATGAACTTGCGTCGCGGCTCGACAGCATCTCCCATCAGCGTACTGAAAATACGGTCGGCGGCGGCGGCGTCTTCAATCGTGACACGCTGCAGAAGCCGTGTATCCGGATTCATGGTTGTATCCCAGAGCTGATCCGGGTTCATTTCACCAAGACCCTTGTATCGCTGAACCGTGACTTTGGCACCTGAATCACCGGCAAGACGAGCTGCTGTTTCCTGCAACTGGCTGTCTGTCCAGCAATATTCTTCCTGCTTGCCTCTTTTCGCCTTGTAGAGCGGTGGCTGCGCAATATAGATATATCCTGATTCGACCAGAATGCTCATGTGGCGATACAGGAACGTCAAGAGCAATGTCCGGATATGGGCGCCATCGACATCGGCATCCGTCATGACAATGACCTTGTGGTAGCGCAGCTTTTCGGGCTCGAAGTCATACTCGCCCACTCCGAGTCCCGTACCCAGGGCGGTCACAATGTTCTTGATCTCCTCGTTGGCAAGCACCTTGTCCAGTCTGGCTTTTTCGACATTCAGAATCTTGCCTCGAAGAGGTAGAATCGCCTGAAAATGTCGATCACGTGCCTGCTTGGCACTCCCACCGGCCGAATCACCCTCAACCAGATACAGCTCGCACTCTTCTGCATTTTTGGAAGAACAGTCTGCCAGCTTGCCAGGAAGGCCTCCACTTGAGAATGCGTTTTTTCGCTGAACGAGTTCGCGCGCCTTGCGGGCTGCGGCGCGCGCCTGAGCTGCCAGCACCACTTTGTCTACGATCCGTTTTGTCTCTTTCGGATGATCCTCGAGCCATTCGCCCAGTTTCTCCGAGACCAGCGACTCAACAGCACCCTGAACTTCAGAGTTACCCAGCTTGGTTTTGGTCTGACCCTCGAACTGAGGTTCAGCCACCTTGATCGACAAAACGACCGTGATTCCCTCGCGGAAGTCATCGCCCGAAAGGTCCACCTTCACATTTTTGAGAAGGTTGTTCTTTTCCGCGTGATTCTTGAGCGTTCTGGTCAGCGCACGACGAAAACCGGAAACATGCGTCCCGCCCTCGTGCGTGTTGATATTGTTGACGAAGGAAAGCACGTTCTCGGAGTACCCGCTGTTGTAGCGCATCGCCATCTCAACCGGTACGTCTGCATCTTCGTCTGCGATATAAATCGTTTCATCCTGAATGGGCGTACGGGCTTCATCGAGATAGTCCACAAATTCAACGATACCGCCTTCAAAGTGGTATTCGTCTTTCAGTCCATCGGCCTCGCGCAGATCCTCGATCGTTATGTACACTTGACGATTCAGATACGCCATCTCGCGCAGACGATCTGCCAGCGTATCGAATCGGAATTCAGTCGTCTGGAAAATGTCACCATCCGGCCAGAAGTGAACCAGCGTCCCGTTCGTTTCGTCGTCCGTCATCTTGCGGATCTCTTCGACTGGGCCCTGCGGCTCACCAATAGCATATTCCTGCCTCCAGACCGACCCGTTTTTCCAGACGGTTGCTTCCAGCTTGTGAGACAGGGCATTCACGCAGGAAACACCCACACCGTGAAGACCACCCGACACCTTGTACGTGTCTTTGTCGAATTTACCTCCGGCATGGAGCGTGGTCATGACCACCTCGAGAGCAGATCGCTTCTCAACGGGATGTAGATCCACCGGGATACCGCGACCGTTGTCACGGACCGAGACAGAACCGTCTTCGTGAATGATGACGTCTATACGATCGCAGTGCCCTGCCAGAGCTTCGTCAACCGAGTTGTCCACCACCTCGTATACGAGATGATGCAAACCGCGTACACCGACATCGCCGATGTACATAGCTGGCCGCTTACGGACGGCTTCCAGACCTTCGAGTACCTGAATGTTGGAAGCGCCGTATTGCTTCTGAGCGTCCTTTTCTGCCATATATGGGGGATTTCCGAAAGGAAATAGAGATGAGCTGGGATAGCCCGAAAAATACGAAAAACGGGGCTTCTAAGCGACTTTTTGACCCACCGTATGACACTTTTCCCGAATCATCATGATTCGGCTGGGACTCAGGCTCTGATCGGTTCCAAAGACCTTGGCCGAAGACCGAACAAAGTTGCCAGGCAAGGGCTACGCTTCGAGATAACGAAGGAATTCCTGTACGCGATCGAGCATATCCTCGGAGTCCTCTTCTTCGCCGAAAGCGGCAACGACTCGGTATCCGTTGTGCTCGAGCATATGACGGATGCGGGATGCGTCCTTAACGTTCAGTTTGATGGTCACGCCTACGACGCCTTCTTCATCCTGCAGCTCCTCCGTCGAGAGCGAAAGCACACGAACATCGTTCTGTTCGATCAAATAAATAACCTGACTCAGCGCGACATCGCGCTCATCGATCTCCAGAGCGACGATGGCGCCTGCTTTCTCGGTTGCCAGCATACGGGCGAAACGTTCGAAGAGATCATGACGACGCACCAGCCCCAAATACTTTCCTTCCTCCGTGAGAACAGGAATCGTTGTGAGGTTGTGGGCCATGATCACTTTCGTGACGTCAAACACGTGTGTATTGGCCGAAATACTGACCGGTTCGGCGCCCAGAAGCGCATCGACCCGAACATCTGGAGAATCGGCGTCAAGCATCTGTTCTTCGGAAAGAACACCCATCAGCTTTTTCGCTGCATCCACAACCGGTAAATGACGCACCCTGAGCTCCATGAGGAGGCCAAGGCCATACTCAACGGTATCGCCGGGTTTGAGCGGCGGCGTTGATACACTTATGAGTGATTCGACTGTCATTTGGTCTAATTGGCCCTTTTCATGACCATTCTCGTGAATACATGTTCGAAAGCTGCTGTGATCGCATCAGAGAAAACCCTTGCCGGATCACATTTTGCTTCGTCACTATGCTTTAGACGATGCAATCGCCGTGCCGTTTCTACTACATACCCGCTCCTTGTATCAATTCACCCAATACTGACGACAAATTGCCGATGTTCGCTGCCGGCGATGTATCAGATTTACGGCAAATCCTTCCTAACCACAAGACATCCTCTGATTCTGGCCCCCCTTCATCCTAGGGGTCTGTGTCCAGATCTGCCTCTTCAATGATCTTCAAGTCGCGATATTTGGCGATTATGGGCTCTACGTCTTCCCTGTATCGTGGCGCCACCCGGAAAGAAAGCCGCACAACGGCGTGTGCCTCATCTTCGTACGATGTTTGCGCCCAGGTGTAGTCTTCCGACAGGATTTCACCGATGCGACGGAGGTACGCGACCGTTTTCTGATCGGTAACGGGCATAAGAAGCGTCTTCTCGATGAAGTCAGATTCGATCAACTCGATGAGCTTTTTCTTTAGTTCGACGAGGCCAATTCCGCGCAACGCAGATACAAACGCCGCATCCGGAAAATCCTGTTTCAGCGCTATGAGCTCCGCAGGGTCTTTGAGCGCATCGATCTTGTTGAAAATCAAAAGAGTCGGCTTCTCGTGCGAATCAAGTTCTTTCAGTGTCTCAAGAACGACACGTTTCTGTTCCTTGAATCCCCGATGTGACGCATCCAGAACATGAAGCAGGAGATCCGCCTCCCGCACCTCGTCGAGCGTGCTCTTGAAACTCTCAATCAGACGGTGTGGCAGCTTTCGAATGAAGCCAACCGTGTCCGATAAAAGGACTTGTTTGTTCTGGGCCACATAGACGACACGGGTTGTTGCATCGAGTGTCGCGAACAACCGGTCTTCGGCCAGCACGCTCGTATCTGCGAGCGCGTTCATCAGCGTGGATTTGCCCGCATTCGTATACCCTACGAGCGAAACCCGTGAATACTGATCCCTTCCCTTTCGCTGCGTCGTGCGCTGTTTGTCAATTTTCTGGAGCCGCTCCTTCAGCGTCGCTATCCGCATTCCGATCATGCGGCGGTCGGTTTCGATCTGCGTTTCACCCGGCCCGCGCATACCGATACCCCCCTTCTGGCGACTGAGGTGAGTCCATTGACGGGTCAGTCTCGTTCTGAGGTATTCGAGCTGTGCCAGTTCAACCTGCGTTTTCGCCGTGGCGCTCCTCGCGTGACGTGCAAAGATGTCCAGGATGAGGGCGGAGCGATCGAGCAATTTGCATTCTGTGGCACGCTCAATATTTCTCAGCTGAATCGGACTCAGGTCATCATCGAAAATGAGGAGATCGATTTCCTCATCTTTTACTCTCGCGCCAAGCTCTTCGACCTTTCCACTTCCGACGTAGGTCGCACCATTGATCTTCTGAACCTGCGGGACGATCGTGTCCACTACTCGAGCGCCGGCCGTGTCCGCCAGGAGTGCGAGTTCCCTGATGGAATCGTCCACGTCGTGCTTGTCATCCCCGGGCGTAACTACGCCGACCAGGATCGCCTTTTCAGGCTCCTTCTGCTTCGTATCGTAAAGTTGCGTCGCTTTGGCGGAAATAGGACTCTACCTTTAATTCAATTCTCAAGCGCTTTTCTGCGCATGATCGGATCGGCATAGTCTTCGATCTGAACGTCCAGCTTCGAGCGCACGAGTGCCCGGAATCGCTCCACTTCCTGATGCGGCACCTGCATGTCCAGCCGCTTTCTTTCACCCACGAAATCCTGGTACATAAAGGCGAAATGGACCTTTTTGGCGCTCTCCACCTCGAAATAGTCTGAGATCTGTCCCCAACCGACCGCTTCTCCCGCAGAGCCACTCTCAGGAATCAGGCCATATTCGGTGACCACGACACTCGAGGACAGAACAACGGCCAGAAACCACAGGAATCCACCGGTGAAATACCCCAGAAAGATCGAAGAGTCTACGACGGCGACGGTGTTTCTGGTATAGATCATGAACACCACGACGATGCCCATGAAAACCGTCGGCCACACGGGCAGGCTGCTGATTCGAGCAGAGTGCCAGGTCATTCGCACTCCTTTGATTCTGAGTCGCTGCATCAAAGTCATCGCCAGCAGGACTGCTGTCACTGCGACGAAGGAAAAGACCAGAACGGTATGTAGCGATTGAATCAAGTCGTCTTAAAAAATTCTAGAGTGCAGCTTCGGGCCTGAAGTGTTTTGCAACCAGCATTTCGAGAACGAGAAATAACAACGCGAGGCCCAAAAAGACGTTCCAGAGTTCCAGTCCCGTCCGAGCAGCCCGCAGTTGTTCTTCCAGCGTAGTCGACCCGGTTAGCGTCAGGTCCATTACGGATACGTCTGAACCGCTGAGTTGTGACAGGTGCTCCGACACATCCTCTGGATCGGCGAGGGCCAGGTCGGATTCTGCCACCGGTAGATGTACCACAATTCGGCGAATAACGTCCCCTCCCGCCAGGATTTCATAGGTACCTGGAAGGAAAAATGAACCGGTCAGATTAAGTACGACACCCCCGAAAACCCTTCTCTGCTCTGGAATGAATTCCTGACCTGACACATCACGGACAGTCAAAGTGATGTTGTCATCGATCCCGGCCAGCAACAGCTGCATGGAAGAGCCGGCCGTCATCGCGTCGCCACTTACCGATCCCGTCGCGGAGAGGTAATACAACGATCTGTAAATCATCGGAATGAACAGACCCCGCACGGGAAAATCACTCCAGGTCGTGCCGGCTTCGACGGTATAGAAAAGCACCGAGCCCTGCCCCGAACGAATTTCCTGGAGGAATGGAATACCTCCGGTCAACGCGATGATATTCTGCTCTGCGCCACTACCCGGTGTGTATGCGAGAGATCGAAAAATAACAGGTTGCTCCAGTTGTGGACGCCGGCCGCTTTGATCCGGCTCGAACATCCCTTCGAACAGCGGATGGTCAACATCAACCTGATCAAACGCTCCGATCATCTGATCTCCAGACTCAGCACCCGTGAAGCCAGATATACTGCCGCCTCCCAGATCGCCTAGAAGATCATTGTAGTCTGATATTTGAATGTTGTCTCCGGCAAAAAGCAGAAGACCGCCTCCGGACTCGACATACTGGGCCAACGCCGCACGTTCACCGGACGACAAGGTGGTGACTCCCGCAAGTATGACCGTGTCATAACCCCCGAGAGAGGTCCCTGCCAGGGCGGTTTCATCAATTTCATCTGTGATAAATCGTGCTGCTCCTGTGGCCAGCGCGCTTGAAAGACTCAACCGAATAAAGTCGCTCCGCGCTCCTGTGCCGGTAGCAATCAAGATGCTCCGCTCTTCTGGCACGTGAAGCGTAAACTGCCTGCGGTTGTCGAACAGATACTGATTGTCATCGATCTCGATGTGCCCTTCAAGCCAACCTCTGCCTCTGGGCGAGGCGACAAATCGGGCAGTAGCTGAGGAGTTGGCCTGGACATCCACAGTGGCCTGCGCAATTCGCTCACCTTCCATAAACAGTGAGGCCACAATTCCACGAACGTCATCGCTGCCGTAGTTGGCAAATCTCGCCTCGAACTGTACCGGCTGACCTTCCGTAATTATCTGGCTCAGGACTTCTACATCGGTCACGGCGACGTTTCCCCGTCCATCCGTGCCAAGAGGCAGCAGTATCAGACGGATACCGGGGTCCACATTGAAAGATGTCGAGTCGGTAAACATGCTCGTCTGGAAGTCAGAAACCACGAACAGGTCGCGATTCAGATTCGGCCTGGAAGCCAGATCACGGGCAGCAGACTCAATGGCTGCAGTCAGTTTTTCGCTGCCTACCACCGGAGCAATCTCTGAGACGGCCTCGATGGCTGAGGCCTGATTCTGGTGAAAAACTCCGGAGGTGGATTGACCGGGTGATGCGAGAACCATGAGTTCATCTCCCGACTCGAATTCGTTGAGCAACCCCGTTACAATGGCCTTTGCCTGATCCAGATACGCTCCACTTCCGTCGCGCAGTGTCATGGAGGTTGAGTTGTCGATCACAACGGCTGAGGACGTCCTCCCCCGCCCTCCGAGTTTGCCGACGAGCGTTCCTCGCAGCGTAGGCCTCGCAAACGAGAGTACCAGGAACGCTATGGCAAGTGTTCTGAGCGCCAGAAGAAGCCACTGTTTGATCCGCACCCGCTGCATCGTGCTCTTCTTCAATTCGTGCAGAAAGGCCAACGAGCTGAAATTCACCCGGCGTGGGCGCCTGAAGTTGAACAGGTGAATGATCAGTGGAATTGCCGCTGCCGCCAGACCCAGTAGAATTAGCGGATTCAGAAATGTCATAACGACACGAAATTGAGGAGCGTGAAAGCTTCAGTGTGGGCAGCTTCCGAGATGAGGACCTCTCCTACACCTGCCCTGATTGACCTGTTCCGCTCTACGGGCGGTAGGTAAAAGAGTGTCGGAATACGTGAATCGCTCCATATGTGACATGTAGAAAATGAGCATCCCCATTCCTTTTCTTGCCTGTCGACATCATCCTCAGGCGCGTCGTCGACTTTTTGGGTCGCCCCCGGCGGCATCCATTTGGTCATTCGTGCGTTCCTGTTGTTTGCGCCAGCGGAAAAACCAACCCACCAGCATGGTTGGCCTACGCCAGGGCGCCGGACCATTCATTCTGGATTTTTAATCTCGAACCGTCTTGGCAGGCAACACAAAAACCCAATCGGCTAAACAGACGAAAACCGGACGCAAGCCCGGAGCAAGGACCATTACGGTCCGGGGTGCAAGACAGCATAATCTTCAGGGAGTGGATCTGGACCTACCCCGGGGGAAACTGATCGTATTTACCGGTCCCTCCGGATCGGGTAAGTCCTCTCTCGCTTTCGACACCATCTACGCCGAAGGCCAACGCCGATACGTCGAAAGCCTGAGCGCCTATGCCCGTCAGTTCCTCGAGCGGATGGACAAACCGGATGTGGACATCATTTCCGGCCTCGCTCCCGCCATAGCGATTGAGCAGAAGACTGTTTCAAAAAATCCGAGATCTACAGTATCCACTCAGACTGAAATTTATGATCACCTTCGGCTCCTCTTTGCCCGAATAGGTCGAACCATTTCGCCCATCTCCGGTGAAGAGGTCACAAGAGATTCTCCCAGGTCGACGGCACGCGAGCTGTTAAGTGAGTTCGACGATGGAGCACGTTTTTACATCTGCTTTCCTTTTCCGTCGCACAGAAAAGCCAGCCTGCAAAAGGAATTGGGAGCCCTGCAGCAGCGTGGGTTCTTTCGAATTCTGGTTCAGCCCACGGCCAAACAGGCGGAAAAAGGAGCCACCGAGACCATCATCGATCTCAATGAGACGAGTCCCGACGAAATCCGCGTAGCCAAAGATCGGCTTCTTGTGCTGGTGGATCGTCTGGTTGCAAAAAAGGGAGATGAAGCGCTGGAATCACGCATCGCTGATTCTGTGGAACAGGCATTTGCCGAAGGCCGGGGGTACTGCGTCGCGATGGCAGCGGATTCGGCCAAACCCAACACCTTTTCACAATTTTTTGAGCACGACGGAATTCGATTTGAGGAGCCGTCGGCGCACCTCTTCTCGTTCAACTCCCCCATTGGTGCGTGTCCGACGTGTCAGGGTTTCGGCCGAACGACAGGTATCGACCCAGAATTGGTCATCCCCGATCCAGAATTGTCGATCCGGCAAGGAGCCATCGCCCCGTTTCGCGGAGAGAGCTACAGCAAATACTTCCGCGCGCTGATCCGTGTGGCAGCGGATGAACGAATCAATATTGATATACCGTTCAGCCAGCTCAGCGACGCCTCTCGAGAACTCGTGTGGGAAGGAAAGGCAGACTACGCGGGCATTTTCGGGCTTTTTCGACATCTCGAAAAGAATAACTACAAGATGCACTATCGCATCTTTCATGCCCGCTTCCGGGGATATTCGACCTGTGCCAGTTGCAACGGTTCGAGACTGAGGAAAGAAGCGGGATATGTGCATGTCGCCGATCACACGATCGGGCAGATCTGCGAAATGAATACTGCCGACGCGCGTACGTTTTTCGATTCGCTTGAACTGAGTGATCACGACCTCGCCATCGCCTCTCGCATCGTCGAGGAGTTGCAGAAACGCCTCCGATACCTCGTTGACGTGGGGCTGGACTATCTGACCCTGGATCGATTGAGCCAGACACTTTCCGGAGGCGAGAGTCAGCGCATTCACCTCGCGACTTCGCTGGGTTCATCCCTTGTCGGATCGCTCTACGTGCTGGACGAACCCTCCATTGGATTACACTCAAGGGATACGGATCGACTTATTTCGATTCTCGAACACCTGCGCGACATCGGCAATACGGTCCTGGTGGTCGAGCATGAGTCGGAAATGATGCAGCGTGCCGACTATATCGTGGACCTTGGTCCGGGAGCCGGGCGCCATGGCGGGCACATAGTAGCCCGTGGTCCCATCAGTGACATCCTGAAAGATCCGGCGTCCCTCACGGGAGCCTATTTGAGCGGTACAAAGAAGATCGAAGTGCCCAAACAGCGACGGGCGATTGAAGAGAAAAATCAGATTTCCATTGAGGAAGCACGGCAACATAACCTGAAACGGGTCAGTATCTCTTTTCCTCTCGGGATGATGGTGTGTGTTACGGGCGTGAGCGGATCCGGAAAGTCCACGCTTGTTCACGACACGTTGTTCAAGGGACTGGCCAAATTGAAGGGAACGCATTCGGGCGATGCCAAGGTCGGCCGTCACACGGCGATTCGAGGTCATCAACTCATTGACCAGATTGAGATGGTGGATCAGTCACCTATCGGCAGGTCGCCCCGATCAAACCCCGCCACATATGTGAAAGCGTTTGATGCCATCCGTGGATTGTTCGCCAACACGTATCAGGCTAGAATCCGAGGATATAAACCCGGGTATTTCTCCTTCAACGTCCCGGGTGGACGGTGCGAAACGTGCCAGGGCGAGGGAGTGGTCAAAATTGAAATGCAGTTCCTGGCTGATCTATTCCTGGAATGCGAGGCGTGTAAGGGAAAACGATACAAGCAGGACGTTCTGGAAATCCGTTATCAGGGCAAAAGCATCGACGAAGTCCTGGAAATGACGATTGAAGATGCCGTCGAATTCTTTTCAACAGACAAATCTCTTGTACGCAAGCTGAAAGTACTGAGTGATATCGGCCTGGGGTACCTCAGCCTTGGTCAGCCTTCGAATACACTTTCCGGAGGAGAAGCACAGCGTATCAAACTGGCGTCTCATCTGGGAAGGGTTTCGCGGGATCGTACTCTCTATATTTTTGACGAACCCACGACCGGACTGCACTTTGACGACATCAAGAAGCTCCTGGCTGCCTTCGATGCGCTTATTGAAAAAGGACATTCGGTCATTGTTGTTGAGCATAACATCGACGTCATCAAGTCCGCAGATCATGTCATCGATCTCGGTCCAGACGGGGGCGTGAAGGGAGGGTTCATCGTGGCTGCCGGCACGCCTGAAGATGTGGCTGCTACCGAAGCGAGCCACACTGGCCGGTACCTGAAGGAAGTTCTCTAGAGAACTCGAGCAGAAGCCGTGATCCTACTTATCTGACAGCATGACGTTGTCGAAATCTGCCATCGACACTGACTCAGTGTCATCCGAGTCTGACCAGAGACGCAGATAGAGTGGTTTTGAAGGAGGATCTCCGCCAAAGACCATTCGGTAGTCTTCTACGACATTTCGCTTCACGCTCTTCCACGACCCTGTGCCGTCTTTCCCGCTGTCGACTACGATAACTTTAAGTTTACCGAACGAGACGGTCGTCCCAA
>Ga0209992_10002952_pt1 | contig 14892 bp, 14 predicted proteins | sample 2SBtaG_2_FD_182564 | JGI IMG/M metagenome (GOLD analysis project Ga0209992, IMG submission 182564) | Deep subsurface microbial communities from Kolumbo volcano to uncover new lineages of life (NeLLi) - 2SBTROV12_ACTIVE470 metaG (SPAdes)... | ecosystem: Environmental > Aquatic > Marine >... | reverse complement strand
GAGGCGGGCATGCTCGGGGCGCGGCGCGACGAGGCGGCGGCGCTCGCCGCGCTCGGCGCGTGCAGGGTGGAGACCGGAAAGCTGGAGGCCGGTCGGGCCAAGCTGCAGCACGCGCTCGACGTCGCCCAGTCGGTCGCCGACCTGGGCACCGAGGTGCAGGTGCTCCGGTACCTGGGCATCGCGGATCGCCAGGCGGGCGAGATCGACGCGTCGCTCGATCACCTGGGACGTGCGCTCACCCTCGTGCGGCGTCTGGGCGACCCACGCGGGGAGGCCAGCGTGCTCCGCCAGCTCGGGGAGGCCCTCTCGGTCGCGGGCCAGTCCGGCGAGGCGGAGCGGCGGCTCCGGGAGAGCCTCGAGCTCGCACGCGACCTCGGGGACTGGGCCGGCGAAGGCGAGGTGCTCGAGACCCTCGGCACCCTGTACCAACGCATGAGCGACACCGACGCGGCCGAGGGCTACTTCACCCTGGCCAGGGACGTGCACCGCGCCGTGGGCAACCGGCCGGGGGAGGCGAGCGTGCTCCTGGGGCTCGGTGCCTGCGCCATCGCGCGGCAGCGCTTCGACGCCGCCAAGGAGCTCTACGCCCGAGCCGCCGACCTTGCCGAGGCCTTGGAGGACCCGTCCAAGGTCGCAGCCGCCCGGATGGGCCTCGGCAACCTCTACGCGGCGGAAGACAACGTCGCGGAAGCGGAGCGGCAGTACCGCGGGGCGCTCGCCAGCTTCCGCGCGACCGGGAGCCGCTGGCGCGAGGGGGTGGCGCTCTCGAACCTGGGCGGCCTGCTCATGGCCCGGGACGATCGGCTCGAGGAGGCGCAGGCCGTGCTCACCGAGGCCATGGCCATCCACGAGGAGGTCGGCGCCCCGCGCTACGAGGGGCTGGCACGCTTCAACATGGGCGTGGTGCACCAGATCCTGGGGCGTCCGGAGTCCGCCCAGGAGAGCTACGGCGTGGCGATCGCCCGCGGCGAAGAGGTGGGCGACAAGGGGCTCGTGGCCTACGCGAGGGCCCTGATGGGCTCGGTTCAAGCCACCGAGGATCACCTCGGGGATGCCGAGCGAGAGCACGCCGCCGCCCGGCTGGCGATGCACGAGGCCGGCGGCGGACGTGGCCTGGCCGTGCTGGACCTCTGCGAGGGCTTCCTCGAGCTCGCTCGGGCCCGGGAGGCCCGCCACGGGGGTGATCCCCGCAGGGCCGCCGACTTCCTCGAGGCGGCGCGGGGGCGCGTGGAAGGGGCCCGGGAGCTGGCACGCCGGCGAGGCGACGTGGGGCTCGCGCTCCGCCTGCTCATCCGCGACCTGGAGCGCACGGCCGCTTGAAGCCCTCCACGGTCGAAGTGCGCGGCGAGGGGCGCCTGGCGAAGGCCGTGAGCCGGGCGCTCACCTCGTCCGGGATGGAGCTCGTGCCGCGGAGGGGCGATCGCGTGGTGGCCTTCGGGCCGGTGGCGGAAGCTGGCGCGGTCGTGGTCGACCTCGAGGGTCGCGCGGGGGCGCCGGGGCAGTGCGTGCTGCATGCCCAGGTCGCCCTCCGGGGTCGGTACCCCGCGCCCTGGGCCACCCTGTTCGAGCGCTTGCTCCAGGGGAGGCCGCTCCGCCTCGGCTGGTGTGCTCGGGTCGACGTGGTCACCCGCGAAGACCTCGAGGCTGCCGTGGTCTTCGCCGTGCAGCAGGGCGTCGTGGGCGACTGGCGCGTGCCCAGTGCGGGCAGCAGCACCGAGCTGGCCATCGGTCGCGCCCTGCTCGTGGAGACCGGGTCGAGCTCGGTGCTCGGGCCGGCGTGGCGTCCGCGGCTCGGCGGCGTTCCGGTCGGCGATCCGCTCCCCGGCTTGCGCCCGGCCCAGACCACCGAGGACGCGGCGCGAGCCTGGATCGCGCTCTACCAGAAGGACCGCTCGGACCTGGCGCGAGGCTGAGGTGCACGTGGTCTGCCTGCATGGCTTTCCGGACCTGCCCGGCACCTTCGAGCTGCTGCGGCCCGTGCTGGAGGCCGCGGGTCACACGGTGAGCTGCCCGCGCCTGCCGGGCTACGGCGGGGAGGCCTTCGACGGCTCCATGGCCAGCGCCGTCGACTGGCTGGACCGCGAGGTCCCGGGTGAGGTGGCGCTGGTGGGGCACGACTGGGGTGCGATCCTCGCCTGGTCGGCTGCGGTGCGCTCGCGCCGTGTCCGCCGCCTCGTGCTGATGGCCGTCCCGCCGCTCGCCGGCCTGGGGCGTGTCTGGGGTGGTGTGCCGCGTCAGCTCTGGCTCAGCCGGTACATCGTGGCCTTCCAGCGCCCGGGGAGCGTCCCCGACGTGGCGGCTCTGTGGGCTCGCTGGAGTCCCGGCTTCGACGGCGCCTCCTGGCGGGACGCGGCAGCGGCGCACCTGGCCGAACCGTCGGCCCGCGAAGGGGCCCTGGCCTGGTACCGGGCGTTGGTCCGAGGGCCGCGCCTGGGTGCGAGCTGGGCGCTGATGACCGGCACGCCGAGCGTCCGGGCGCACGGCCTCACCGGCGCGGACGATGGCTGCATCGACACGCGGGTCTTCGACCGCGCGCCCCTGACCGTGACCCGCTTCGAGGGCTGCGGGCACTGGCTGCACCTCGAACGCCCGGTGGTGGTCGGCCGGGCCGTGCTGGCTGCGCTCAGCTGAACCAGCCGCTGGCCCAGCCACCGAGCACCACACCCATTAGCGCGGGCAGGCAGCCCTTGGCGGCCTCCTCCGTGGGCTTCGGGTCCATGCGGACGGGCTGCCGGCGCGGCGCCACGTCGGGCTTGGGAGGCTTCGCCGACTGCGCCCAGATGCGGGGGCGGCCATCGGGCCCGTCGAAGCGGTGGATCTTGCCCTCGGTGAACCACTCGGGCCACGCCGTCGCGTTGGGCACCAGCATGCTCAGGTCACCGCTGGACTCCACCCGGCAGATCGAGAAGCCCTTCACGGTGAGCACGAGGCCCTCCGGCAGCTCCGCGGCCTCGGAGGCCATGCCGGTGAAGGGGCCGGAACCGGTGCCCTCCACCACCCCGTCCTCCACGTCCTCCGGCACGGTCGTGTCCCGCCCGTCGGGGTGGGTCTTCAAGGGGTGAGGGGCGTCCGCGCTGTGCGACACGTGCACGTGCACCGCCCCCTCCTCGTCGAAGCGGAACACGCCGCTCTCGAAGACGATTGCAAAGGACCCGTCGGGAATCTGCATCGGTGCTCCAGCCCTGCCCTCGGGGTGGTAACCCTGGCGCCATGTTGCTCCTCGTCCCGATCGCTCTCGCCGTGTCGCCCATGACCAACGCCGACGAAGAGGCGGGCTTCCCGTCCGTCTTCTCGCTCGCCTACGAGTACGGCAACACCCCCCAGGCGATGTGCACGGCCAACTTGATCGGCCCCCGCACGGTGCTCACCGCTGCCCACTGCGTGGTCGACTTCAGCGAGAACCAGTTCAAGAACTGGGTGCAGGGGTACTTCGGCAGCGACATCGAGGAGGCGCACACGATCGTCGAGTTCGAAGAGGTTTACGCCCACCCGGACTACGACGCGGCGCGCAACGCCTCCAACTCCGAGTTCGACATCGCGATGTTGATCCTCACCGAGCCGGTCGAGGGCATCGAGCCCACGTGGTTCCGGCGGGACGCCTTGAGCGAGGCCGACCTCGGCAAGGAGCTGTTCAGCGTGGGCTACGGCATCAAGAGCGCCAGCACCCAGCGCGGCTCCGGCAAGAAGCGCAGCGGCGTCATGGAGCTGACCGAGTACGACGACCAGTTCCTGATCACCAACACCGACGGCGACGATCCGCAGCTCTGCAGCGGCGACTCCGGCGGTCCCCAGTTCGAGCTCGTGGGCGACCAGTGGCAGCAGGTGGGCGTGCACAGCTGGGCCGACGGGTACTGCCTCTACTCGAGCGGCTCCCAGCGGGTCGACATCGTGGCGCCGTGGGTCTTGGATCACTTCGCCGACGCCGAAGGCACCGGCGACGTCTGCCACGCCAACGGCTGGTACGACGACGGGGTGTGCGACGGGTGGTGCGACCGCTTCGACCTGGACTGCCTCGACCACGACAAGGTCTGGCTCGAGAGCGAGAGCGGCCTGCTCGGGTGCGCGGTGACGCCCGCCGCCGGTGGATGGCTGCTCGGGATGGCGGGCCTGCTCGCTGGGCGGCGCCGGTGCTCCTGAGCGCGCTGGCGCTGGGCGCGCCCATCGTCAATGGCGACAAGACCGACGACTACCCGAGCGTGGTCAGCCTCGGCCTCGATGCCGGCGCGTACAGCTTCAGCGCGTGCACGGCGAACCTCATCAGCCCCCGGGTGCTGGTCACAGCCGCCCACTGCGGCGCCGAGATCGGGGAGGAGCTCGTGGCGGAGTTCGGCGTGGCCTTCTTCGGCAGCGACATCTGGGAGCCCGATCAGGTCATCGGCTTCGAGCAGATGATCCTCCACCCCGACTACAGCCCGCTCGTGGGCAACACGCTGCCGGAGTTCGACCTCGCGGTGATCGTGCTGGAGGAGGCGCCAGGGGTCGAGCCCACCTGGTTCCGCCGCGACGCGCTCACCGAGGCCGACATCGACGACACCCTCGTCAGCGTGGGCTTCGGCTCCACCGGCTCCAGTGGTGCCGGCAGCGGCTACAAGCGCTTCGTGGAGCTGCCGCTGTCCGACTACGACGAGCAGTTCGCCCTCTCGAAGTCCAGCGACACCGGTGGCCAGATCTGCAGCGGTGACTCCGGCGGCCCTCAGTTCCAGGTCGTCGACGGGCACCTCGTGCAGATCGCGATCCATTCCTGGGGCGACACGGGCTGTTCGCGGAAGAGCGGCTCCACCCGCACCGACATCGCCGCAGCCTGGATCCTCGACCAGGTGGCCGAGGCCGAAGGCACCGGCGACCTCTGCCACGCCAACGGCTGGTACGACGACGGCGTCTGCGACGGTTTCTGCGACCGCTTCGACCTGGACTGCACGGCCACCGGCGATCTGCTTCCCGCAGAGTCGGGCTTCGCCGGCTGCTCCAGCGGTGGCGCCAGCGGCCTGGCGCTGTGGGGCCTCGTGGCGCTGTTCGCTCGCCGCCGAAGCAGGGATTGACCGACCGAAGGGACCGGATAAGCCCCATGGCTCATGTCGGCACCACCCCCCAGGTCGGAATCCGTGCTCCGTCCCCTCGACGCGGGCCAGCAGGTCATCGTCGACGACGAAGAGCTCCACCTCGACGAGGTGCGTCGCCTGCTGCACGAGCACCCCGTGCTGGTCGGCGCCCGCGACAAGGACATCGTGTCGGAGCTGCAGCGGCTGCGCGACGAGGTCCACACGGCGAAGGACGAGGACAAGGGCGCCATCCTGAGCCAGTACGACAACCTCTTCCGCGTGCTCGAGCAGCTGCGCAAGGGCCGTCAGACCGAAGAGGTGGATCCCGACAGCCCCTACTTCGCGCACCTGCGCTTGCGCGAGGAAGGCCGCACCCGCGACCTGTTCCTCGGCAAGGCCACCCGCATCGACCACGGGCTCCGCATCGTGGACTGGCGCAACGCCCCCATCTCGCGCATCTACTACCTCTACCGGGAAGCGGATGAGTACGAGGAGCAGCTGGGCGACCGCGTGCGTGAGGGTCGTGTCGACGCCCGCCGCACCGTGTCGGTGTCCCGCGGGGAGCTTCGACGGGTGAGCGCTCCTCAGGGAAGCTTCGTCCGAGGCCCGACTGGCTGGCACAAGCTGCGCGACGACGAGCCGCGGCTGGCCGGTGGCGAGGCGTCGAGCTTCCACATGCACCTCCAGGCCACGGGCGGGCGGCGCCGGCTGGGCTCGGGGGCGGACCTCCGTCCCGACAAGCACCTGCCCGACATCGCTGCGCTCATCGATCCGGAACAGTTCGAGCTCATCACGAGGCCCGAGTCGGGGCTCGTGGTGGTGCGCGGCGGGGCCGGGTCGGGAAAGACCACGGTCGCGCTCCACCGGGTCGCCTACCTCGCGTTCCAGGATCCGAAGCGCTTCCGCGGCGAGCGCATGCGGGTGCTGGTCTGGGGTCGCGCCTTGCGCGACTACATCTCCTACGTGCTGCCGTCGCTCGGCGTGCACGAGGTTCCGGTCCAGACCTTCTCCAGCTGGGCCTCGATGCTGGTGCAGCGGCACTTCCCGTTCCTGCCCAAGAAGGTCGCGCAGGACACGCCGGAAGCGGTCAGCCGGATCAAGCTCCATCCGGTGATGCTCGACCTCACGGAGCGCCGCGTGGCGCACCACGGCCACGACCGCAACGCCCGCGGTGCCTTCGACGACTGGTGCAACCTCTTCGACAAGCCCGAGCCGCTCTTCGCCGAGCTCGCCGAGCTCGCCCCCGGGGCCTTCTCCGCCGACGAGTGCGAGAAGATCTGCACGTGGCACCGCAACCAGAAGCGCCTGCTGGTGAACTGGATCGAGGGCGAGAAGGAGGAGGGTGCCGAGGTCGACGCCGAAGACGGCGCGCTGCTCCTGCGCCTCCACCAGCTCCGGGTCGGCAAGCTCCATGGGCGTCGCGGCAAGCGGCCCCTGGACTACACCCACCTCGTGGTGGACGAGGTCCAGGATCTCGCGCCGGTCGAGCTCTCGGTCATCCTCGACACCCTCGACAAGCGTCGCTCGGGCACGCTGGCCGGCGACACCCAGCAGCACGTGGTCGAACAGTCCGGCTTCACCAGCTGGAACGACCTGTTCGAGCGCCTCGGACTCCCGGCGAAGAAGCTCTCCACGCTGCGGGTCAGCTACCGCTCCACGCGGCAGATCATGAGCTTCGCGCGCGGCGTGCTGGGGGAGCTCGCGGAGGACGAGACGCTGCCCCGCGCCCTGCGCGAGGGCGATCCGGTCGAGCTGTTCCGCTTCACGGACCACGGTGGGGTCGTGGCCTTCCTGGCGGACTCGCTCGGGGAGCTGATGACGCGCGAGAAGTGGGCGAGCGTGGCGGTGATCACGCCGCACCCGAGCCTGTCCAGGATGTACGCCGACGGCCTGCGCAGGGCCCATGTGCCCTCGGTGCGGCTGGTGGAGGACCAGGAGTTCGAGTTCAAGCCCGGGGTGCAGGTCACCGAGGTGAACGAGGTCAAGGGCCTGGAGTTCGACTACGTCGTGCTCGTCGAGACCTCGGCCCGCTACTACCCCGACCACGAGCACAGCCGCCGGCTGCTCCACGTGGGCACCACCCGCGCCGCCCACCAGCTCTGGTGCACCAGCGTGGGCAGCGTGAGCCCCTTGTTCTCGAGCTCCGAGATCGTCGGCTGACCGGCGCTAGCGCCGGCGGCGTGCCGCGAGCACGGGGAGCACCATCCAGCCGAACATGGCGGGCGACGCGGCTGCGCAGCCGCAGCCGCCGGGCTCCTCGTCGTCCTGTGGGCGCTTGTTGCCCTGGCCTCCGCCGTCGCCGCCACCGCCGGTGTCGGCCGTGTCGGCCGCACCGGTGTCGCCGGACGCGGGCTCGTAGCAGCTGTTGTCGTCGGCGCGGGTGAGCGTGAAGGTGGTCTCGCCCTCGACGAGGGTGTGGAAGTTCCGGTTGGTGTTGAGCTCGGTCGTGCCCAGGGTGGTGATCCCCACCCGAGCCGGCCCGGTGAAGACCGTGCACAGGTCGCCGCCGAGCTTGGTCGTCTGCTGGTCGGTCACGTTCACGAGCCCCCACGAGCGGTGCTCGCTGTCCACCACCAGCTGGACCTCGTCGTCGATCTCCACGTCCACGTAGACCGTGCCGAGGTTGTAGGGCCCGTACTCCGGGACGTAGTCGCCGGCCTCCGTGATCGTGTCCTGGATCTCGATGCCGCTGTCGAAGCCGTCGTAGTACGCAGGCGCGTCGTCGGTGCCGATCAGCGCTCGCGCCAGCTCCAGGTCCATCAGGTACGCGTCGGCGTCGCCGGTCAGCTCCCAGAGCGCGTCCCACACGGTGGTGGTGTTCTCGTTGCCTTCGTCCGACCCTGCGAACCAGAGGTCGGTCGTCGAGATGCCGTAGCCCGAGGTCAGGTGCATCAGCCAGATCGCCGAGCCGTACTCGTAGTAGCTGTAGATGCTGTAGGTCGCGTTGAGCTCGTAGCCGTCGTTGAGCAGGCCCGCGAAGGGGGAGTTCTGGTAGCTGCGTCCGTACTGCTTCCAGCTTCCCCGCCCCGCCCAGGTCTGCTCCTCGGCCTGGACCGCCGCGCCCTCCCACGGGGGCAGGCTCGGCTCGTTGTAGTCGGTGGCGAACTGCAGGATGTGGTTGAACTCGTGCGCCAGGTAGCCGTCGAGGTCGTTGTCGAGGGCGTTGGGGTCGATGACGAGGTGCGCGGCGCAGCCCGCTCGGCCGTCGCTCGGGTCGGCGTCGGTGAAGTTCCAGCCGTCGGGGTAGTCGCAGATCGTGTACGCGCCGTAGGCGCCATCCTTGGAGAAGTAGATGTCGGTCCGGTCGTCGCCGCCCCAGCCGTCGTCGCCGAAGGGCGTCGGCCACGGCAGGTTCTCGACCTGCGCCTCCCACACGTCCAGCATGTAATCCTTGGCCTGGTCGCAGTAGGTCTCGAAGTCGGCGTCGTCCCAGTGGCAGCGCACCGGGATCTCGTCCCAGTCCACGTGCCCCACGGAGTCGGGGCGGCCGGGGTAGCTGGTCTGTCCGGGGGGCGGTGCACCTGCGTCCGCACCGAGCTGCATCGCGGGCGGCATGGTCATGCCGGTGGGGAGGGTGAGCCCTGCAAGCAGGGCGGGCATGTGACAGGCGGGCATCCGAGTCTCCGAGCGCACGGGCGCGCACTATGCCCACCGCGCGCCGGGTCCGCAAAGATTCCCTGGTTGCAGCCCGCTATCGAGGATCCTCGGGCGGCAGGCGCTCGGGCGCATCCGGCGGCGGCCGCCCGTCCTCGTAGGGGTCGTAGGTGACCTCCACCGGGAGCCGGTCGAAGCGGTAGCCCACGGCCTCCAGGAGCGCTCGGGCGCCCCACATGAACACGGTGAGCGTGGCGAACAGCACCAGCCCGCTGGCCAGGAGCAGCACCGGACGGACACGGCGGGGCTGGTCCCGGTGCTGGTAGTGATCGAACACGGCGCTTAGGCTTAGCGTCGATGCGAGACACCGACGAGATCCTGCGGCGCCTCCGTGACGAGCCCGAGCGCGTGGACCGCCTGGTCGCGCTCGCGGTCGACGATCTGCTCAGCCGGCCCCTCGCGGAGGTGCTCGACCCCGCGTGGGTGGCCTCCACCGCCGTCGAGGGCCTGCGCGCCAGCGCCAGCGACGCGCGCACGGAGGCGTGGATCCGGGCGCGCATCGACGAGGCGCGCACCCGCGCGGGGCAGGAAACGGGCCACGCTGGCGAGGTGCTCAGCCCGGACCTGGTGCTCGCGGTCAAGGACCTGCTGCGCCGCCCGTACGTGCCCGACCGGCAGCTCGTGGGGCGCTTCGTGCACCACCGCGCCGTGCACGAGCTCGTGCGCGACATGCTGGAGCACGCCCTCGTCGAGTTCGGCCAGAAGACCCGCGCGGTGGTGCCTCAGCAGCTGCCGAAGGGCCTCGGCCGCAGCCGCTTCGGCAAGCTCGTCAGCGCCGCCACCGACGTGGCCGGAGCGGTCGGCCACGAGGTGGAGCGGCAGCTCGAGAAGAAGGTGAAGGTCTTCGTCGACGGCGCCATCCGAGCCAGCGTGGACCGAATGGCCGACCACCTCGTCGCGGCGGACCGGGCGCAGGACCTGGGCGACTGGCGGGCCGACGGCTTCCAGGTGCTGCTCGACCTGAGCGTCGACGACTGGCTCACCGAGCTCGACAAGCTCGACCCCGATGGTCTGGTGAGCGACCTGGCCACTCTGCTGCGGGCGGTGTCGCAGGTGGACGGGCTGCAGGGGCAGCTCGAGAGCCTGCTCACCACCGTGGTGGCGGAGGCCGGTGCGGTCAGCGCGGGGGAGTTCCTCGCCGGCTCCGGCCTCGAGGAGAGCTGGCGGCCGCCGCTGGAGGCGCTCGCCCGTGAACGTGTCCGCGCGTTCGTGAACACCCCCGCCTTCGCGGCGTGGGTGAGCGCGCTGGTCGGCTAGCTCATGGCGTGGCGCGCACCGGCCGATCCAAGGCGCGTGTTCCTGCTGTTGTCCTGTGCCGGAAGCCTCACCGCGTCGAGCCCCGTGCTCGGGTCGGGCGTGGCCGTCGACCAGGCGCCCCCGCCCCCGCCCCCACGGGCCGAAGATGGCGTGGTCCTGTTGGCCTACGAGCGGCCCACCCCCGACATCGACGTCGGCACGGCGGTGTTCGTGCAGATGAGCGACGGCCCGGTCCGCTGCTCGGTCGAAGCCAAGGTCGACGGCCACGGCGATCTGCAGTGGGTCTCGGCCACGAGCTGCCCGCGGAGCATCACCGAGTCGGCCGAGGCTGCGGTGCGGGGCTGGCGCTTCCATCCGCCGGTGCTCGAGGACAAGGCGGTGGACGCGATCTACGAGGTCGAGCTGGAGTACGTGGCGGCGAGCGTCCGTGCGCCGGTCGTGGAGCGGCCCGACTGGATGTTGATCCGGGTGCCGCCCATCGCCGAGCCGCGGTGGCCGGTCGACCCGGGCGAGAGCCGCGCCGTCCGCCGCTACCTGGACGAGACGGGGAGCCAGGAGATCGCCTGCACCGTGCGCTTCCGAATCGGCGATCGCGACCTGCCCGAAGACTTCGTCGTGCACGACTGTCCTGGTCCGCTGGCGGATCAGGTGAGGCGGATGGGGCGGCGCTGGGGCTTCGATGTGGATGGCGGCCAGGCGGGCGACGGCACGGTCTACACCTACAGCGCGATCTTCCGCCAGGGCCGCTGAGCCCAGGGAACGGTCTTCGGTCGTGGAGTCGAAGCCAACGCCGCGGTGTGGCATCCTCCGGTCTGTCGACCCCCCCCCCACGAGGATGTCTCCGTGCTCAAGCTCTCCCTGCTCTCCCTGCTCGTCGCCCCCGCCCACGCCCAGGACGAGGCCGCCGAAGGCGCCGACGAGGCGGCTGTCGAGGAGGTCGTGGAGAGCTCCACGACCTACGCGCTCAGCGGCAACCTCTACGTGGTCGTCCGCAAGGACGAGGACACCACCCTGTCGGCCCTGTCCCACAACCACGCGGTGAAGGCGTCGGGCTGGAGTGGCACGGTCACCTGGCATCCCAGCGACGCCAGCCAGTGCCAGGTCGAGATCAGCGTGCCCGTCGCCTCGTTGATCGTCGACGAAGGCAGCACCCGCGCCCTCGCTGGCCTCGGCGAAGGCCCGAGCGACAGCGATCGCAACACGATCAAGGAGAACATGCTCGCGGCGGATCAGCTCAACGGCAGCAAGTTCCCGAGCATCACCTTCTCGAGCACGTCCTGCAGCGGCACCTCCGGCAACGTGACGGTCAAGGGCAACCTGTCGATCCGTGGAGCGACGAAGGCCATCAGCCCGAGCCTCGCCGTGACCGCCGATGGCTCGTCGTTCTCGGCCAAGGGCAGCTTCTCGGTGAACCACACCGACTTCGGCTTCGATCCCTTCAGTGCCATGTTCGGCCAGCTGAAGAACAACAACGAGCTGGCCTTCCACGTGGACGTCGCGGGCAAGGCGCAGTAACTCCGCGGCGATGGCCCGTCGGCGTCGTCACACTCCTCCCTTCGATCTCCAGATCACCGGTCTCGGGGACAAGGGTCTCGGCCGTGGAGAGCACGAGGGCCAGACCGTGCTCGTGCGGGGCGCGCCACCGGGGGCGGTCGTCCGGGTCGCGCCCTTCAAGCGCAAGAAGGGCGTGCTGCATGCCCGTCGCACCGCGCTGGTCGAGGCGCCGCCCCACGCGGTGGAGCCGCGCTGCGCGGTCTTCGGGCTGTGTGGCGGCTGCACGCTGCAGGAGCTGCCCTACGACGCCCAGCTGGAAGCCCGTGCGGCCTACGGCGTGGAGCAGGTCGCTCCGGGACCCGAGGTCGTGGTGCACCCACCCGTGGGCGCGCCCTCGGCGTACGCCTACCGGAACAAGGTCGAGCTCAGCTTCTCCGTGCGCCGGTACCTGTCCGAGGAGGCGCACGCGGCCGAGGAGCCGATCGAGGGGCGCTGGCTCGGCTTCCACGCGCCCGGTCGCTTCGACCGGGTGGTCGACACCCACCGCTGCGAGCTCGTGAGTGAGGCCTTGAACGCCATCGTGGGCGTGCTCCGCGAGCAGGTACTCGCCGGCGACGAAGGGATCTGGGACCACCGCGCCCACACCGGGTTCTGGCGCCACGTGGTGCTGCGCGAGTCCAGCCTCGGCCAGCGCCTGGTGGTGTTCTACACAGCGCCAGGTGGCGACGAGGACCGGATGCGGTCGCTGGCCGCGGCGCTGCCCGACGTGCACGGCGTGGTCTGGTACGAGAACGCCAGCGTGGGCGATGCGGCCCGGGGCGAGCTGCGGTCGGTGCTGCGCGGACGCCCCTGGATCGAGGAGCGGCTCGGTGCGCGCAGGTTCCGGCTCTCGCCCACCAGCTTCTTCCAGACCAACACCGCCGGCGCGCTGCGGCTCTACGACGTGGTGCGGGAGGCCGCAGGAGGCGGCACGCGCCTCTTGGACCTGTACTGCGGCACCGGCTCGATCGGGCTGTACCTGGCCGACGACTTCGAGGAGGTCGTGGGCGTCGAGCTGGACGAGGGCTCGGTGCGCGATGCGCGGGCGAACGCGGAGCGCAACGGGCTCCACGCCACCTTCCATTCGGGGGCCGTGGAGGCGGTCGTCGAAGCGCTCGGCGGCGGCGACGTGGTGGTCGTCGATCCACCGCGCGCTGGACTGCACCCCAAGGCCGCGCGCTGGCTGGCCCAGCTCGACGCGCGCGTGCTCGTCTACGTGGCCTGCAAGCCTTCTTCCCTGGCGCGGGACGCGGCCATCCTCGCCGCTGGAGGCTGGCACATGCGCGACCTGTGGACCGTGGACCTCTTCCCGCACACGGGGCACGTGGAGGCGGTGGCGCGCTTCGTCAGGCCCAGCCCAGCTGCTCCAGCCGCTGATCCATCAGCGCTGGAAAGCGCGGGTACCACGTCGCGTTGAGGGGGCTCGGGTGGGGCAGGGGATGGAGCCGGATCTCCTTGCCTGCCAGCTCGACGGCCAGGCTGCGCTCGTAGCGATCCGGCAGGCTCCAGAAGGCCTTCAGCTCGGGGCCCAGCGAGCGGTCGGCGAGCCGGAACCAGTCGAAGGCCACGTTCCCGAGGGTGATGAGGTCGTGCCCGGACCAGCGCTCGACGAGGAGCTCCTGCACCAGCGGGAGGAAGCGGCGCTTGATCGCGACCGACCAGGCCTTGTTGCCCACCGGCTTGTAGGGCACGGTGTTCACCCAGCACAGCGACCGCCCCACCGCCACGCTCTCGTCGAGATCCCGGCACGGCCGACCGTGCCTCCGGCGGCTCAGCGCGTCGCGGACGAGGCGCCCCCCGGCGCCCACGAAGGGCTCCCCGGTGGCCGCCTCCAGCCGCCCCGGATCGCGACCGAAGAGGCCGACGGGCGCGGCCAGGCTGCCCGAGCCGAGGAGCACCGGGTCGAGGGGGTCACGGCCCGCAGCGAGGTACGGGTCGAGGTCGATGTCGAGGCCACGCTCCGCTTCCTGGCGGAGCCGGTGGAGCAGGTCCTGCATGGAGGCCGCCTATCCGATGCGGGCGACCACCCCGCTCAGTGCGGGACCACCCTGAGCGGTTCGCTGACGGGACGCGGTGCCTGCACGGCCTGGCAGGCGTCCTGCTGGCTGGCAGGACCTTCGACCTCCAGCACCCGCCAGATGCCGCGGGCGGTGCCCACGGCCGACAGGGGGCGTGCGATCTCCTGCTCGGCGGGACCGAGCAGCTCCGTGGTGCAGCCCGTCACCTCGGCCGGCACCACGAGGGTGGCCCCGTCCATCACGTGCGCGAGCAGGCCCACGCTGCAGTCGGTGCGCTCGCCGCAGCAGCCCGCGTGGAAGCGGGTGATCCGGAGATCGGGACGTGCCGCCTGCAGAGGCCAGGTCAGGTCCCCTTCGCGTCCGTCCCGCAGGCGGATCACCACCACCTCGCTGTCCTGGAGCGCCGTGACGGCCAGCTCGTCGGCCAGCACACGCAGCTGCGCGGCTCCGCACACCGACGCGTCCTCGAACATCGGGCGGGCGTCGATGCGGTCGGCGAAGGGTATGGCGGGCGGTGCGGTGATCTGGTCTTCCTGCGCGCGCAGGGTGCCGAGCGACGACACCAGCGCCGCAGTCGGCCACAGCAGGCCGAGGGCGGCCCACGGCGCTCGGTGCAGGCCCATGCCTGCCAGCACCGACAGCCCCACCGTGGCGGGCGCGAGGTAGCGCCACCGGAGGCGGTCGCCGAGCAGGCTGGCGGTGAGCCAGAGGCTGATGGCTGCGACGAGGAACGCCACCACGCGGGCGCGTCGGTTCGGCCCGGGCCACGCCGCTCCGAGCAGCGCCAGGCCCCCGAGGAAGGGGTGACCGGCCCACACCGGCACCTCCCAGAGGAGCGCCATGCCGCCGCGGAGCAGGCGTGGCCAGTCCTCGGGGCGGGCGAAGGCGCCGTCGTTGGCGAGCCACCAGCTCCCGAGGAGGCCGGCGTTCGGGTGCGGGTCCAAGAGCGGCGCCAGCGTGGAGAAGGTGGGCACGAGCCCGATCGCGAGGCCGATGCAGAGCATCAGGAAGGTGCCCCCGCCTCGGAGCGGCATCGCGACGAACAAGAGCGGCAAGAGCGGCAAGGCCAGCGGCTTGATGCCCAGGGCGAGTCCGGCCAGGCAGCCCCCCACGAGCAGCTGTCCGTTCCACGCGAGCGCCACGGCCACGCTCATCGCGGCGACGGCCGCCGCGTCACCGCCGGCCATCGCGCTGTGGTGGACCAACAAGGGCGCACAGGCCACGACCAGGCCCGGGCCCCACGGGCCGGCATCGATCTTCTGCCCCATCCACGCCGCAGCGCCCGCGGTCAGCGAGCCGGCCACGACGTTGAGCACACGCGCATCGCCGACCAGCCCCAGCAGCCAGGGATGGAAGGGGTAGGGGTGGCCGCCCAGCACCACCGCGGCTTC
>Ga0209992_10002950_pt1 | contig 14903 bp, 22 predicted proteins | sample 2SBtaG_2_FD_182564 | JGI IMG/M metagenome (GOLD analysis project Ga0209992, IMG submission 182564) | Deep subsurface microbial communities from Kolumbo volcano to uncover new lineages of life (NeLLi) - 2SBTROV12_ACTIVE470 metaG (SPAdes)... | ecosystem: Environmental > Aquatic > Marine >... | reverse complement strand
GCTGAATCAAAATTCTATAGAACAACTGGTGCAGATATTATTGGAATGACTCTAGTTCCAGAATGTCAACTAGCAAGAGAAGCTCAAATGTGCTATGCATCAATTTCAACAGTTACAGATTATGATGTATGGGCAGAAAAACCAGTTACAGCCAAAGAAGTTCTAGCAACACTATCAAAAAATGTAGAAATTACAAAAAAAATCCTGACAGAATTAATTGATAAAATCCCTAAAGATAGGAATTGTTCTTGTGCAAAAGCATTAGAAGAAGCAGAATTCTAGTCATCAACAAAAGATTCTTTTTTGAGACCTTCAGGAATAGTCAAGTCACCTTGAAGTAAATTACTCTGCAAATTCATGATAATCTCATCAACATCATAGCCTAATTTTTTTAATTCATCTTCAGTTGTTTTTGAAAGTTTTGCTCCAATATTTTGTCCACCAATTCTACCAAAAGCAATTGCAGTAAAACGAAAATCATTTTCATCAATTGTAAATTTACCAGTAATCTTTGCAGCCATTTGACTTCCATGAATATTATTAATGTGAACTTTGAGATCCATTTTAAGATTAAATTTCTACAGCTTTGTTAACATTTTCATCAATCAAAAAGCTCCAATGTTTGTCATCTTCAATTTTGAAATCATTAATTTTTAGTGGAATGACCTGTTCATCCAAACATTCATGTTTGATTTCTCCATTTTCTTTTAGTTTAACTAATTTCCATTTGTATTTTCCTTGTTGTAATTTACATACAGTTACTGCCCACTTTGCATCAGCATCAATTTTTGGCATTCCAACTAAATCTGCCAACTCTTCAATTCCAAGTTGTTTTTCTTCACAGAAACGTTTCTTACAAACACCACATCGCCAGACATCAACTGAACCAATTGTTCTTTCATCTATGTTGATGTTTATCACACCAAAATAGACAGGTTGATGTTTGCATGTTTCAGTATCAATATTCAATGCTGTTCACCAATCTTAGCATTATTTAGTTCTTGCATCCTCATAGAGTCTTTCCAAAATTACTCCAATACTATCTACAATTTTGTTTCGTTTAAATTCAATATTTTCTCGCTCACACATTCTTCTATACATGTTAACTGCAGTAAATCTAGGATGCATTGCCTCAAATTCTGATTCTGAAATATCAATAAATGCGCCCAAAGCCATAAGATCTGTGGATGTTTTTTGTGCATCATCTAAAGAAATCGTTAATTTTTCTGAAATAATTTCAGGAGACATTTTTCCATAACATGTGACAAGTAGATACACCCTAGCCTGAAGAGAAGTTAATTTGAGTTCAGAAACAAGATCATTTTCAAGTTTAGAAGAATCCATCATTTTTAAAATAAATTTTGATTAAATAAAACATGATCTATGACTAGTTTTTACCCTAATTTCTTAGAAATGTTCAATGATACCATTATTAGAAAAAATGAATTTTCAAAGATACTTTATATTTGGTGAAACCGAATTTTTACTGTTTGGCAAGTTATAAGGGAACATATTCAAATGAACAATCATTAAATTTTGTAATTCCAATTATTGTAATCTTGTTTTTAGGAATCATTTACATCATGACACAGCGAACAGATTCAGGATTTGTGAGTTTTATTTTAATTGGTGGTGCTGCAATTACAATGATTTTTTGGGTTAGAGTTTTAAAGAAAATGACTAAAGAACAAAAACCACTATACACTCAAGCAAGAGAGCAAGAAACGAAAAATTGGGTATATGATTTAATCAAAGGAGAAGGGGAATTTGTTTTCGTAGCCGAAGTTCCAGGTCCTGAAGATAAAATTGCAGTTAGACTAGTTGATGGAATATTATATGTTAGAGGAACTATGGGATTCTCAAAAGAAATTCCAATTGAAGGGGCAAATGACATGCAAATATTTGATTTCAAATATAGAAATGGTGTTTTAACACTAAGAATAAAATAATTAAAGACTTTTTGCTAGTTCTAATTTTTGTGGTAAATACTTGTCAGTAATATTTGTAAGACCATATTTTGCAAATGCTTCTAATTCTGCTTTTCTTTTTAATCTAAGAAATACATCTAACTCTTTTTTCCAGATACCACCTTCATAACGTGGATCTTTTTTAAGATCATGACATCTCTTAATATCAGATTCAGTCATTGGTATTGTTGGTAACTTGTATTTTTCTATGTCAGTAGCCCATACTCCTACCCATTTTGCATCAGGTACAGTTAGTTCTCTAAGATGCGCAGCATTTGCAGAACCAGATTTTATGACCATTGCGATATGTTCCCCATACACATCTCCATCAGTTAGTACAATTACAGGCAATTTCATTTCATCATGTAATCTTTTCAATAAAGTTCGAGTTGAACGAGGAGCTTGTCCACCAGTATTGATAATAATAGATTTGAATTTTTTGTCAACTTGTTCTTCAACAAATCTTGTAAAAAGCCCACCTTTCTCAATAGCAATTACAATTTCAGCACTAGTATCAACTAATTCTGCAGTAGTCAAACTTGGACCAATAGAGTAACCATCAGGATGGTTTGATAAATTCATAGTTTTTCCCTCATAGCCTGGAATTGTATATTCTATATTCAAATCACCAAAAATTGAACTTCTCTCTTCAGGAAATATATGAAAATCTTCTCTAGGTTTAGAAGTTACTGCTTCCAAATCTACAATAATATTATCAGATTCAGATTGGTCATCAAATTCAACAGCAAATGCTTGTGAGGAATAATAAACATCTCTTAAGGTAGATGATTTTTTCTCTTGTGTTAGTCTATTTGCAAAAAATGCAAGCCACATTAATTGTGTAAATGATCTTAATTGAGCAGAATTTCTTGAACTTCTCAAAGCTGCATTATTACCTAAAATGTATTGTCGTAATTTTTTATCATAAACAATATTACTTACAGATCTACTAGGAATAGAAAATTTTGGGAATTGGCCATTATCTAAGTCATCATATATTTTTGCACCATGAGTTTTTAACATTTCAAGAATATTCTTTTGTTTTTCTTGAGCCTTCTTACTGAGTTCTTTTGATTTTTTAGTTTTCAATTTCATCTTCATCCTTTGTTGGTTTTAGTTCAACAGTTTTTTCTGCTTCTAATATTTTTTGGTAATTTGGCTCTTTTTTCTTTCCTGCAAGTTCTGTACAAAATTCTGCAATCATTGGAATATATTTTGCATAAAGATTTGCTCTCTTTTTTGCCATTTCAGCTTGCCCTCTTTTAGACATAAATGATGCAAGTTTTCGAGACAAGAATTGTAAAGCCAATCTTAATTCTCGTTCAATTTCTTGTCTATCTGCAACATTTTCTTTTCCGGCTGTTTTGTATGGGATTCTAGTAGAACAAATATGAGATACTATTATGAAAGGAGGTTCACCTTTTACTTTGTATCTACCCCAATCAGTATCATGTACAACTTTTAAAACTACATCACTTCCTTCATCATAAAGTAATGGGATTCGATTGGCGTATCGATAAACATGAGGTCCACCAGATTTTATATCACCGCCATAAGCAATTCCCATCTCAATTATGAAAGGAAATCCAGAATATGCAGAAGCTGGGCGTTGAACTACAGCAGTAAATTCAGGATTAAAGAATTTCTTGATTCCTTTTTCTAAAGGCTCTGCGCCTAATGGAGCCAAACAAGTAGAATCAGGAGCCATAAAGTCATCAAATTTTTGAAGAGCGTCACTAAGATTGACTAGTTCCTGATTTGTTAGAGTACCCATTCGTTTTTCAGGTTTAAATTTTGCAAATTCTGCAAATTTTACTGCAGTTGTAGGACCAATACGCTGAAACCGTTTAGTCAAAAATGTAGTAAGAGGTTCTCCTTGAACAGTATTGGTTAATTGCTTGTAATATTGACTTTCAGGATCCATATCAACTGATTTTGATTGAGAGTCACCAAAATCCCAATAAAATAATTTCTTGTTTTGGATATCAAGGTCTTCAATTCTAATTTTGTTTAATTTTTCAAAATCCATTTTTAGAAAAGACATCAAAGCAATTACTACTCTAACTTGTCGTGGAAGATTTTTCCATTTTTTCTTTGCCTTATCCATGATAGATGTAAAACTAAGACTTTTCTTAGATAATCCTAAATCTTTTCTAACTTTTTCAATCATTGCATCATCTATTACTGGAATTTCAAATTGGGATTCAACTATCATTCTTCGAATTCTTTCAACATCAATACCATGAGGATGGGGTCTAATGATTGTAGGAGGAGCAGGGATTTCTTTTACAAATCTAGGATGACTAAATTTTTGTCCTTTTGGATCATCAAAAGTAATTGAGGCATAAGGAGTAATCAAAGAAGTTTCATAGACATAATCTCTAATTTTATTTCCTGCTTTTGAATAATCACCTTCTAAACAAATACTAACAGATAGTCCTTTTTTTGAAGCATCTTTTGTATTGTGTTTTACAATTACGGGTTTATTTTTTTGAATATCCAATAATATTTCAAAGTGATTTTGTGTTTTTCCATCTGCACAACTTTTTACAGTAACTGGTTTGTTTGTTGTAATTTGTCCATACAAAATTGCCATAGTCGCACCCAGTCCAAACATTCCTCTAGCTTGTTTTAATCCAAATTTTGAACCATAAAGTACAGTTCCAAAAGCAAGTGGAATATGTTCTGCATCTATTCCAGGACCGTTATCCTTTACAGTCAAAATGTAGGGTTTAGGATCAGATTTTTCAGGATCTACAGCCTTGATTGTCAAATGTACATCTGGTAAAATTCCTTTTTGGTCACATGCATCTAGTGCATTTTCAACAAATTCTCTTACTGCGGTATACAGAGAACGTGTAGGATTACTAAATCCAGCTAAATCACGGTTACTGTAAAAGAATTCACTAGGTGAAATCTGATTAAATTTTTCCTTAATAGAAGACATCTTGATCTTCCCATAATTGCATTTTTTCTTGTTTTGTTCTTCTATTTGCAGCTTCTAATTTATCATAAACTGCACCATGCATACCTCCACTTGAAATTGCAGATATTGCATCAACAGTTAATCGTAATTTACTTGCATCACCAATAATTGCAACAGTTCTCCCATAAACTGAGATATGTGTACTACTAAGATTTTCCATATTTCGTCTAGCTCTCCCACCTTCTCCAATAATTCTCCCTTTTATCCTTTCAATATTTGCAGTGGATTTTCCTACAAACTCTCTAAGATCAATAACATGTAATGTATTTTCTCCTTTTAACAAAGTCATAGCATTTTCAGGTGAAAATCCTCTACCAATTGCAGTAACAATTTCCATGGCTTTGAAAGGCTGCATTTTTTCAACAGCACCAATTGATTTTATTAAAACTTCACCAGTTTCACCATCAATATCTAAAGAAACAAAACATAGTTCTTCGATTTTTGATTTCACATTACCTGATTTCCCAATTAAAACAGCAATTCGATCATTTGGAACACGAATTAATTTTTCAAAACTCATTTTATAATCTCCTCAAATATTGTATCTGAATCCTCAACAAGAATGCCTCTTTTGTTAAAGAATCTTGTAATGTTATAAATATCTCTTTTAAGAAATTCTTTAGAATTTGGATGTCTGAGATCAACTGCAGAACCAAGATCAAAAACTACCAAACCATTCTTAGTTTTAAAAATATTATATTCTGAAAAATCACCATGAACTAATTTTGCTTTTTGATAAAGTTCTGTAAGAATAGAAATTGCTTGAGTGTAGTCATTTTCATTTACATCTGAATTTAGTAATTGTTTGGCAGGAGAGCCATTTTTACCCACAAAATCCATTGCAAGAACGTTATTTGTGACATGTAATGGTCGTGGAACAGGAATTCCAGCATCATAACACTGAGTTAAATTACGAAATTCCTTTTTTGCCCAAAGATATACAAGGTTCTTTGTGCCTTTTTTTACATGTGAAAATCTAGGATCGCCTAAAATGTATGGCTCACGTTTTTTAAAATTCGAAGTAGAGACTAAATAAATTTTTAATGCAACACTTTCATCTTTTTCATTTACACCCCAAAATAGAACTGATTCTTTTCCAGCACTGACAGAGCCATTAACATATGCAATAATATGATCTGAAATCATTTTGTATAAAGTCATCACAGTTGGTTTATCCAAAACTTCGTTGATGACTTTGCCTTTTTTAAAACCATCATCCAATTGTTTACGTTTTCGTTTTGAATTTAATTTGTTATCAATTTTTGATTCTAGTTTTTTACTAATTATGTCTGTCATTAAATTACAATCTCCCAACTAGATAAAAGAGATTTCTGTGTGAATAAAAAATTCATATTAAATTAAAATTAGATTTCATTTACATATTAAAAATAATCAAAAATGGTACATCAGAAATTTTTTTAACTCCATTTTCTGAACCAATTCCGAGTTTTATTGATAAAGAAACAGTTTCTTTTCCAGCCATATTAATTATTGAAGAACTTTTTAACAGAATTCCTGCTTCTGTTTCTTCAACAAATCTATCTCCATAATAGCTTTCAGTAATATCCATAGTTAAATCATCTTGAATAATTTTTTTCCCTAACAGATCAGCATCACAAATATTGAGCATTGCTTTATTTTGATAATTAGTTTCTCGTACTGCGAATTGCATTATGCATATTTACCTTTCAAAGTAGATTTTGCACCACATGCTTCACAAATTAGAAATGAAATACGGTTCTCTTTTAGAATTTTTGTATCAGGACTTTTACATGTTGGACATTCAAGATAGTCTTTTACATAAATTTGGAATAATCTAGTAAAATCATCTGGATCTCTTCTTCCAACAAACATTGCTTTATCACCTAATCTTTCAGCAGGAACTGCAAATTCTTTTGAGAGATATTGTAATACTTTATCAGGATCTCGTCTAAGAATTTTAGGAAATTCTGAAAAGTTACGCAAGAAAGTTTTTTGTCCCTCCCACATTACATCAACCACAGGTAGTTCGAACCTAGTTGATGTATCTTTATCCGTATCACCTAGTTTATCTTGAATACGTTTGAGCAGATGTTCATATTCTGATTTAGTCACTGAAAAATTATGCATAGTAGACCCTATATGGGTTTTGAAAAAGAGGAGCCTTGTGGATTTGTTCTAGATTATTCTTTTGGCATTGCACCAATACGGAATACGTTTGTTCCACAGGTAGGACATGTACCTTTTACGGCAGGACGTCCATTCTTTAGTTTAGTTTCTTTGGGATCTTTGATGTCCCTTTTTTCTCTGCATTTTACGCAATATGCTGTAACCATTCTAAAATTTGTCAAACATGATGGTATTTAGGCAGAGCCTGTGAAAATTAATTAACTATAGACTAGACGTGCATAAATTTTTTCATGCCTCTAAAAACAAAAATTTTAAAAAATTTCAATAAATTAGTATATTTTTTAAAAAATTATGGATTAAAGATTTCTTAAATGGGTTTTTTCCAATATTTGATATCAATAAGAGAATTATTGAAAAGATTATCAATTATAACCTCCATCATTATAAAATATCAAAATGGCATCAAAAAAAGGAATTATAGTTACAGCAGTTATTTTAGCTATAATTACTGGTGCAAGTTTTCTAATTTGGATTATTCCTCAACAAAGTGAAACCACATTTGTCGTATCAGATTATGAGGGATATATTGACGGAGTAAAAAATATTCATGAAATTTTACAAGAATCAATGGATATAGAATATCAGAATCTTCACAATGGTGATATTTCACCTAGCGATTACATTTCAGTAGCTGAAGTTACATCATCACAAGTAACAGCCCAAATTAGTGAATTTGTGACATCAAAGCCTCCTGAAGAATGGCAAGACAGTTACATTGGATATATGGAAGCATTGAAAAAATTCAATGAATATATTGCTGAAACAAAAGTTGTTGCAAATTTGATTGAAAAAGAAAATTCTGAACAAGAGATGGCAGAAACTATACAGAAAATAGAGTCATTAAAAGAAGAATCAAAAGAACTAATAAAAATATCAGATGATTCAAGACCCAATTAGCCTCAAAACCGAATTTTACTAATCATAGTAGTTGGAAATCGTTAAAAGGTAATTCTATAATAAAAATAGAATGTCTCAGCACTCTAAAAAAGTTGAAAAAGATGTCAATGCATCTACTGCCAATAAATTAGTAGTAATTTGTATTGATAGAGACAATGATGTAGGTGAAAAAGCAGGAATTGTCACACCAGTTGTTGGAAGAGATGCATGTATTGAAGCAGCACAAAGATTAGCATTAGAAGATCCTGAAGATGCAGATTCAAATTCTATTTTTGCAGCAATTAAAACATATGAAGATTTAATCAGTAAGGGATACGAAGTTGAAGTAATTACAGTTGCAGGAGTTGAAAATAGAGGAGTACAAGCTGATGAAAAAATTCTTGCAGAGACTAAAAAAGTTCTAGAAATATTTCCAGCAAATGGTGCAGTTATTGTTTCAGATGGAGAAGATGATGAAAGTGTAATTCCTGTAATTCAAAATGTTCTGCCAGTGGTATCAGTTCAACGAGTTGTAATGAAAGTAAGTAGAAGTGTAGAATATTCTTATGCAGTTTTTGGAAAATATTTGAAAATGCTTGCATATGATTCAAAATATTCAAAGTTCTTTTTAGGAGTACCAGGAATTTTATTATTAATTGGCGGAATTGCCACAGTATTTGGATATACTGCAGAAATATTTGCAGTTCTTGTAAGTATTTTAGGAGGAGCATTTTTGATTAGAGCTTTTGATATTGATAGGGTATGGTCTAGTTGGTCAAAGCCAACTCCGATGGGTTTTATCAGAATGTTTACAATGGTTGCAGGTGTGTTACTAATTCTTTCATCAGTACCAGCTGGAGTTAGTGGAATTGATTCAGAACTTGTTGGAACAGATAAACAATTCATTGAGATTATTACAGATAAGGTTGTAATTGGACAATTTGTTGCAGGAGTCTTACCAATTTTATGGATAGGTATGGGTTCGATATTTGCAGGAACATTACTTAGTAATTGGATTGGGGGTGTTCCAAGACAAATTAGTGATATTTTAAGAATAATTGTTTTGGGATCTCTATACCCAACAATTATGCAATTTACAAATATTATGATTTATGAGGATAATTCACTCACATTGATTCCACCTCTGTTGGGAGGATTAGCAGCAACCTTGATTTCAGCCACGATTCTCTTTAAAAAATATAGAAAACATAAAGATCAAGAGATGGTTTCAGACTAGAACATAGGATTAATCATAAAAAAAAATCTGAATAACACTGATATCTCCTGTTATATTTCTAGAATCAAAAGGTGATAGAGAATTAGTAAATTAAAAGATACAATCTTACAATTATCAGGATTATACAAAATATATGGAAAAAAATTAGAAAAAGACATTCAAACTGGAGATATTCCAAATCATGTTGCATTAATTTTAGATGGGAATAGAAGATGGGCAAAAATGCACCTAAGAATTCCAAAAAAAGGGCATTGGAAAGGAGCCGATGCAGTTGAAAATCTTCTTGATTGGTGTGAGGAATTAGATATCAAAATTGTTACACTATATGCATTATCAGCTGAGAATTTAGATCGAAATGATGAAGAATTAGAATATCTTTATGAATTAATTCGAATGAGGTTAGAAAAATTATACGTCGATCCTAGAATTCACAGATGTAAAATGAGAGTTACAGGAATTGGAAGAATTGAATTATTACCAGAATCAATTAAAGAGATTTTAAACAAATTAGATGTTGCAACAAAAGGATATGATAATCATTTTCTAAATATTGCATTAGCTTATGGTGGACAAAATGAATTAGTTGATGCAGTGAAAAAAATTGGAGGAAAAATCAAAGAAGGAACATTAAATGTTGAGGAAATTAACAAAAAAGAAATTGAATCAAATCTTTACACATCATATTTACCACAATCTTCACCAGATATGATTTTACGTACATCTGGAGAAAAAAGATTAAGTGGATTTTTAATGTGGCAAAGTGCATACAGTGAATTGGTATTTATGGATATTTTTTGGCCTGAATTTAGAAAGATAGATTTGATGAGAGCAATTAGAACGTTTCAAGAAAGAAAAAGGAGGATAGGAAAATGATTGAAGAGACTTCTGCAGGTATTGTTTTATTTAGAAAAGAAAATTCAAAAAATTTGTTTTTACTTTTACATTATCCATCTGGACATTGGGATTTTGTAAAGGGGAAAATGGAGAAAGGTGAATCTACCCATGAAACAGCAGTCAGAGAAACAGAAGAAGAAACAGGAATTAAAGATGTCATGTTTATAGATGATTTTGAGGAATGGATTGAATATAATTTCCAATTTCAAGGGAAGTTGGTTCAAAAAAAGGTAGTATTTTTCTTGGCTGAAACAAAAACAGAAGAAATTAAAATTTCACATGAACACTCTGGATTCATTTGGACTGATTACAATTCTGCAATGGAGAAAACTACATTTGATAATGCAAAAACTGTATTAACTAAAGCACAAACCTTACTATCAAATACTTGATTGTTGTAATTCCTTTGCTACTGCAACTGGATTTTTAGAATTTAGAATTGTTCTTCCAACAATAAGATAATTTGTTCCAGATGAAATTACTTCTTGTGCATTACCACCCTGAGTTCCAACACCTGGAGAAAATATACTCAAATTTTTTCCTGCTTTTTTTGAGCAGAATTGTATAATTTTTGGAAAGGTTGCTCCCACTACAATTCCATCAACTTTTGCAGTTAATGCCCAATTTAGAAATAGTTGGTATAGTTGCTGCTTTTTTCCCATTTTAATTTCCATATCATATGATAATTTAGCCTCAGGGGCACTCATGTGGCATAAAGTAATTACACCTTTTTGATTTTTGTGAGCAGATTTTACTAAATTTTTCAAACTATCAAGACCCATGATAGGATTTGCTATTACTGCATCAAATCCTAAATTCCAAAGATGTTCAGATGTTACTCTATTTGTATTTCCAATATCATTTAGTTTGATATCAGCAATTGTTTGTAAGCCATATTGATGTGCAGTTTTGTTGATTTTAATTATTTCTTTACTACTTAAGGGCAATAGTAAATGAAAATTTAATTTAATCCCACATAGATATGGATGTAATTTTTTAATATTTTGAATTGTTTTTGCTTCTAAATTTTTTACAGATGCATCATAGTCATTGGCAAGTATTATCTTACCATTAGTTTTTGAGATCTTTGAGAGTCTAGTTTTGAAGGTGGCCATAGTCAACTAAAGGATGAGTGTCTTTTAATTTTATTATTTTGATATATGAAAAACCGTGTTCAGAAGGGTTTTCTACAAATATTGGTTCAGAGCCATTTGTAGGGGAGAATTTCAGGAATGGTTTTTCTGGATCGTTGTTTAATACAACATGACAATAGTAAGAGGTTCCTTCATCATTGAAATTCATAAAGACGCCAAGAAGCCATTTATCATTATGAGGAAATAAGAATAACGGGAATGGTATCTCATCAAAACCCCAAGTAAGTTTTGCAAGACTAGAAACATCTTCTAATTCAATTGGTTGGTATCTATCAAGAGTTCCGTTTCCAGGTTTCAATGTTTTTGGAAGAGATTTGATTCTAATAATTGGAGAATAGAGTTTACTTGCATCGGACGTTGAATCAACAATGTCAGATTCTTCTTTTCCTCCTTTTAGACCATAGCAAAGATAATGACCATGATTTTCTAGAGGGGTGTAATACACAATTGGTTTTTCTTTTAGAATATCCATTTGAACTGATAAAATTTTTGAGCCATTATAATCATGTAAAAAAGATACACGTGGTGCACGTTCAAGTGCACATACAAGTCTAGAAAATTCTAAAGTTGAATTTACTTGTACATAACGTGGCAATTTGTCAGTAACAGGTTTTTGTAAATTGTCCACGAAGATTTCCTGTTGATAATCAAATTAAACTTATCCAAAATTTTGGAGCCTAGTTTCTTCTATCAACAACATCATTGACAGTAGGACCAGTTCCAATAATTGTTACAGGCGTGTTTAATTCATTTTCAATATTTTTTATGAATGCTTTTGCATCGTCAGACAAATCATCATAAGAAGTCTTTCCTGCACATTCAGAAAACAACACATCTAATTTTGTAATAGAGATTTGTGTTGCACCATTAAGCATGATTGCACGCCTAGCTAAATCAAAATCAAAGTCAGCTGCGCGTCTTTGACGACCAGTAACAGTTCCAAATTCAGACCAACCCTTTTTTTCTGCATCTTCTAATGAAAGCTCTTTATCAAGAGGGCCAGTTCCAACACGCGTAACATAAGACTTGAAAACTACAATTACCTCATCAACTTTAGTAGGTCCAATTCCAACATCAGCACAAATTCCTGAAGCAGTTACATCTTTGGAAGTAACAAAAGGATACGTTCCATGCCATAATGAAAGAAAAGTACCCTGAGTACCTTCAATTAACACATTCTCATTTGCAGAGAGTGCAGAGTTTATCTCATTTGGAACGTCTGTAACAAGTGAGGATAAAGAATCAAAATCTTTTGCTAAATTCAAAATTCTCATGGCTCTATCAGCGTTTGCAGGACCAGTACCAGAGCCAGTACTACCAATTTTTTCTTTTAACTCTCCTTTAGAATCTCGTTCTAAATGAGTCTCTTCAATAATTCCACAGTGTTTATCAATAAATGAACGTCCAGATACATCAAAATCCTCAATTTCTTTTTTGAGAACATCAGGATTTACTACGACACCAGGGCCAATCATCACTTTAGCATTCTTGTTTAGAAATCCACTTGGGAGCATTCTAACTTTATACACTTTATCACCATCTTTTATGGTGTGACCAGCGTTTGGACCAGCACCACCACGGACTATAATTTTTGGATTATCTTTAATTGCCAAATATGAAATAATTTTTCCTTTTCCTTCATCTCCAAAAAATCCTCCAACAACTACAGTAGATGTCATGTTGATGAATTTTTATTTCGTTTATTTAAGCTAGAGTATTTTCAAATGATTTTATATTCAACAATAATTCCTTGTGATCGATGGTTGGTGAAAATTTTGCAGGAAATATCATTGTTAACTTGGCAAGTCTTCCAGATTTCTTACGAAATCCAATTCTTAAAAAACGAATGATGGAATTTTTTTCATTATCTGAACCAGACAGAAAAGAAGTCATAAACAATGCCTTAGAAGCAGGGCCAACAATTCCATTTCCTAACTTTTCAAAATTATTCAAAACATGGCTTAAAATTTTAGCATCTCTTTCAGATGAGCAAAGAGATGGACTATTTTCTGCCTATATTATTGAGATCTCGCAATCACCTCAAAAATTAATTACATTTAATCTAGATGGAATTTTAGAGATATTTTTGACATTAGAAGAAAATGAAAAAGTGGTGATTTCAAATTCAATTAAAAAAATTATCAATAATTTAGATGAAGAACAGAAAAGAAGAATAATGTTAGTTATTCCTGATAATGCTAAACTTCACCTGAAGTTTTAACACCCGGTGGAGGGTCATCAGGATTTCTATTATCTTCATTTGAATAATCTATCACTTCACCTTCAGGAGACAAAACTCCAACAAAGATTTTTTCATGTTTTTTTAATAATTTTCTATGATCAAGCATTGACATATCGAGTTTCAGTTCATTCATGACCATTATTTGGTATTCTTTCCATTCAGCCCAACATTTTTTGCAAGTAGGATATTTCTCAGCAACAATACCAAGATCGTCAGTATCAGGAATTGAATTCTTACATTTTGTACAAGTTCTACTCATAAAAACAAGCAATTTGTAACTCTTTTTATTTTTTTTGAACACCTCGTTATAAACTAGAAAAAATATTATTTGTTATGAAGATCAAGTGCGAGAGTTGTAAAGGAACTGGCAGAGTAAATAAATTCGGCTGCAAGGCATGCAATGGAACTGGAGCAGATGAAATGGATCCAGGGGAACTAATCAGACAAAATAGAGTAAGATTGGCCAGAAATATGCCAAAATTAGAAAGAATTGTATAATAAATTTCAAAAATTCTTTTCAAAAAATTTCTTATTCAGAATCACCCAATCATTTGATTGTCAAATTTGTAGACTAGGTATTTTGGATGTAAAACAATAATAATTAATCATAACAAAATGTATTGATGAAGATCAAATGCCCAAAATGTAAAGAAGATGCTGAATTGGCAATGGATTTTTCTTCTGTAATTTGTGGTTCTTGTGATTTTGATATGAGTTATGGAGAATATATTAAATTTGTAGCACATAATGAACAACAGTATTCAGATATTTTAGGGGATTATACAGGTAGTACAGAAGGCCAGTCTGCAGGTTCATTGGATGATTGGGATTAACAACTTTGTTAAATCATTCATCAGATTAAAATAATTAGTTTAACGAGATTCTAAACGTAATTGGAATTTTTATTAGAAAACATTCTCAACTTAATAGGATTTTTGGTAGGACTTGCCATAGGAATAATGTCACTAATTGGATTTAGAAATACAGGAAGTCCAACATTATTTAGATTAACAATTGCATTTTTTTCAATCAGTTTAGGGTTTTTTGTAATTTGGTCTGGGTATATGGTAGAAGACTTTGTTTTAAAATCAGGAAACATAGAAAGATGGATTCAGACTATAGGAATTGTTATTCAAACTGTTGGATATTTTTTCATTGCATTTTCACATAGCATAAAATCATTTTTTCCAAAATCAAATTATTTTAGATCAGTTGGATTTTTTCCTTTATTCTTAGTTTCATCTGTTCAAGTAGAACATATTTTCAGATCAGTTTCATTCATTTTGTTAGTCTATGGTGCCATTGAAACAATGTTATCATATTTTGAAAATAAAAACAAAGGTGCAATTTCAGTTTCAGTAGGATTGGCATTTTTAGC